>WNEY01004144.1_pt1 | contig 10985 bp, 8 predicted proteins | sample 5400531 | NCBI WGS metagenome assembly WNEY01 (sample SAMN13153338, study PRJNA577476) | soil metagenome | isolation source: 200 cm saprolite under Douglas fir tree site 1 | place: USA:California | collected 2015-04-18
CAGACGTCGAAGCCAGCAAGGTCGCAACCCGCAAGCTGACTACCGAGTACGAGCAGAAGGGCGCGCTTCCTCCCGAGTCTCCGATCTATGAACAGGATGGAATCAAGCTATTCACCGACGAAAAGAATGCTGATGCGCTCAAGAAAGTCGTTGGCGCAAACACCTCTCTGCTGAATTATTTGAAAGCCCATCTTGACCGTTTGACGGGCGGCGACTATTTTGCCGTATTGGCCTACATCGAGATGAATGACAAGCATGAACAGCAGTTGCAGGCCATACGTCATGCCGTCCGCGATCGCAAACAGGTGGCCACGTGCCTCGGCTTTGGACCGCGCTTTTTGCATTCCACCGGCCAGGCCTACAAAGGCGGTCCCAACAGCGGAGTCTTCCTGCAGATTACCTGCGACGACGCCACGGATCTGCCCGTGCCCGGCCAGAAATATACCTTTGGCATCGTCAAGGCGGCGCAAGCCCGCGGCGACTTCCAAGTGCTCGCCGAACGAAACCGGCGCACCTTGCGGGTGCATATTGGGAAAAACGTGCAGGCAGACCTGACGAAGCTCGAATCCATCATCAGACAGGTATTGTCGTAGAGTAGCTACAGTTCCATTCTGAAAGGGAGCAAGCATGCAACTGGGAATGATCGGCCTGGGGCGGATGGGCGCCAACATGGTGCGCCGCCTCATGCGCGGTGGACATCAATGTATCGTCTTTGACCGCAGCGCGGATGCCGTGAAGGCGCTGGCCAGCGAAGGCGCAACCGGCGCCTCGTCGCTCGATGAATTTATCGCCAAGCTGAATAAACCTCGCGCCGTGTGGCTCATGATTCCGGCGGCGGTGGTTGATAGCCAGCTCCAGGAGCTTGCCCCGCGCATGCAGAAGGATGACACCATCATTGACGGTGGTAATTCCTACTACATCGATGACGTTCGCCGCGCCCAAGAGCTCGCGGCGAAGGGCATTTATTATGTGGACGTCGGCACCAGCGGCGGCGTCTTTGGCCTGGAGCGCGGCTACTGTCAGATGATCGGCGGCGATACTAATGTCGTCACACGCCTTGATCCCATTTTCAAGACCCTGGCTCCCGGATTGGGCAATATTCCTCGCACGCCGGATAGAGAGAAAGCTGCGGGAACCGCCGAGGAAGGATACCTGCATTGCGGCCCGGCTGGCGCCGGACACTTCGTCAAGATGGTGCACAACGGAATCGAATACGGCATCATGGCAGCCTATGCCGAAGGGCTTAACATTTTGCGGCACGCCAATGTTGGCAAACAGAAGCACGAAGTCGATGCCGAGACCACCCCGTTGCGCCATCCGGAACACTACCAGTATGATTTCAATCTTCCCGATATTGCCGAGGTTTGGCGCCGTGGAAGTGTGATCGCCTCCTGGCTGCTCGATCTCACGGCCAGCGCCTTGTTCAAGCAGCCGGACTTGAAAACTTTTTCGGGCCGCGTCTCCGATTCCGGCGAAGGCCGCTGGACCATTACCGCCGCCATCGATGAAGGCTGCCCGGCGCCGGTACTCAGCGAGGCTTTGTATCAGCGCTTCACCTCGCGCGGAGAAGGAGACTTTGCCCAAAAGATACTATCGGCGCTGCGCTTCGAGTTTGGTGGTCATGTTGAAAAGAAATAGAGTTGATCGGTGCAATATGGTTTCTGAAACAGTTTGAAGGGGCGCGGCTTCACAGGTTGCGGAAAAAGTCCTCGTGTGTGAAGACATGTATCAGGGCACGAGTTTACTCGTGCCGTAAGTCGTTCAGAGCGTGTTGGCCTTTAGCCCCTGCAAAATGCTATTGGCCTCAAAAGCGACTTTTTCCGCAGCCTCTTCAGTCGTGCGTCAGCAAGAAAATTTGAAAGTCTATGATGTCAACACAGCATGAACACTGACTCGGAAAATACAAATCCAGAATTTTTAACCCAAGAGCCGGCCGAGGCCGCCACAGTTTCGTCCGCTGAGTCTGCGCCCATTCGCAAGCGCGCCGAGAAAGCGAAGAAGAGGCCTCGTAAAGTTCTCGTCATTGATGTCGGCGGCACTCACGTCAAAGTGCTGGCCAGTGGCGAAAAAGAGCGTCGCGAGATCCCGTCTGGGCCGACGATGACCGCTGCCATAATGGCGAGGCAGGTAAAAAACCTGGTTAAGGATTGGAAGTATGATGCCGTCACCATTGGCTATCCCGGCCCGGTGATTCACGGCAGGCCGCTGCGCGAACCCCACAACCTCGCTCCTGGCTGGGTAAAGTTTAATTACAACAAGGCCTTCGGGCGTCCCGTCAGGATCCTCAATGACGCTGCCATGCAGGCGCTGGGAAGCTACAAAAAAGGTCGCATGTTATTTTTAGGACTTGGAACCGGACTGGGTTCCGCGATGATTGCCAATGGCATTCTACAGCCCATGGAACTGGCCCATCTGCCGTATAAGAAGGGCACTTACGAAGATTACCTTGGCTTGCGCGGCCTGGAGCGCCTGGGAAAAAAGAAGTGGCGGCGCGAGGTCGCCAAAGTCGCCACACTGTTGCGAGAGGCGCTGGAAGCCAACCAGGTAGTCCTGGGCGGGGGAAACTCAGCCAGGCTGAAAGAGCTGCCCCCGAATACTAAATTGGGAAGCAATAATAATGCTTTCCTGGGTGGCTTTCGCGTCTGGGAAGACAAAGGAATCACGTTGGGAACTTAAAGAATATTTTAGGAAAACGAGGCACATGACAGAAGATAATCAGCAGGCCGGAAGACCCAGCGATCCCTGTGTTATGGTGATCTTCGGCGCGGCCGGAGACCTCACCAAGCGCAAACTCATTCCCGCTCTTTGCAACCTCGCCGGCAGCAAACTGCTTTCGCAGCAGTTAGCCATCGTCGGTTTTGGCTATAACGACTTCACCACCGAGTCGTTTCGCCAGAAGTTGTCCGAAGATATTAAGACCTTCGCCACCAGCCCCATCGATCCGAAGATTTGGGCGTGGTTTCTGGAGCGCATTTACTACGTCCGCGGTGACTTTTCTGACGTCAATGCCTACCAGGACTTGAAGAAACAGTTAGTTGAGATCGGCAACAAACACAAAACCCAGAGCAATCTATTTTATTATCTGGCTGTGGCTCCCCGCTTCTTCAGTGAAATTGTGAAGCAGCTTGGCGCCGCAGGCATGACCGAGGAGCAAAATGGCCAGTGGCGGCGCGTGATCATCGAAAAACCGTTTGGCCATGACCTGGAGTCGGCCCGCGCCCTGAATGCCGACATCAAGAAAGTGCTGGAAGAGAGGCAGATCTATCGCATCGATCACTATCTCGGCAAAGAGACGGTGCAAAACCTGATGATGTTCCGCTTCAGCAACAGCATCTTCGAGCCCATTTGGAACCGGCACTTTATCAATCACGTGCAGATCACCGCGGCTGAGACCGTGGGCGTGGAGCAGCGCGGCAGCTACTATGAAACCGCGGGCGCGCTGCGCGACATGGTTCCTAACCATCTTTTCCAGCTCGTCTCGCTTACCGCCATGGAACCTCCGATTTCATTTCAGGCGGATTCCGTGCGCGACGAGCAGGCGAAAGTCCTGCACGCTCTTCAGCCATTCAGTCCGGAAGAGGTGCTGAGCAAGACCGTGCGCGGCCAATACGGAGAAGGCACGACAGATGGCCAGCGAGCGCCTGCCTATCGCGCCGAGCCCGATGTTTCGCCGCAATCGAATACCGAAACTTATGTAGCGCTCAGGCTGCTGATTGATAACTGGCGCTGGGCCAAGGTCCCTTTCTATCTGCGCACCGGCAAGCGGCTGGCCTCACGCGCTACGGAGATTGCTATCCGCTTTCACCGTGCTCCGTTTATTTTGTTCCGCGACACTCCGATGGAGAGCCTGCAGAGAAACGAGCTGGTAATTCACATTGCCCCCGACGAGGGCATCTCATTGCAATTTGGCGCCAAAGTGCCGGGACCGATCATGCAGCAGGGAACGGTAAAAATGAACTTCAACTATGTGGATTACTTCGGCAGCCGTCCCAGCACGGGTTATGAGCGCCTGCTTTACGATTGCATGATCGGCGACGCCACGCTGTTTCAACGCGCCGACATGGTCGAGGCCGGCTGGGCGATCATTACTCCGGTTCTGGATGTGTGGAAAGCCCTGCCTCCGCGATCATTTCCCAACTATGCCGCAGGCTCCTGGGGGCCAAAGGAAGCGGATGAGTTGCTGGCCCGCGACAGCCACGCTTGGCGCGATATTGACAAAGATCATCATTAGGAAATAAGCAAGTCTCGATTCGGAACACCTGCATGAAACCCAAAATCAAGATCGCTCTCGACCGCAATCAGCTATGCCGCATCGCGGCAGGGCTGATTCTCGATTTGGCCAAACAAGCGGTGCGCGCCAGGAAGCAATGCACCCTTGCGCTCTCAGGCGGTTCCACTCCTGAAGATTTATATAAGCTGCTGGCTGATGATGCCAAATTGCGCGAACAATTTCCCTGGGAAAGCGCTTATTTTTTTTGGGGAGACGAGCGCCACGTGCCACCCGATCATAAAAACAGCAATTACCGCATGGCCAATGAAGCTATGTTGCGTAAAGTGTCCGTGCCTGAGGGCAATGTGTATCGCATCCGAAGCGAAGATCCCAACGCCGGACGCGCCGCCCGCAATTATGAGCGCGAACTGCGCCGCTTTTTCAAGCTGGGGCCTGCAAGATTCCCCCGCTTTGATATTGTCCTAATGGGGCTTGGCCCCGAAGGGCATACTGCTTCGCTTTTTCCTGGGACAAAGGCCCTGCATGAGAAAAAAAGACTGGTTGTTTCCAACTGGGTGGGCAAATTCTATACCGACCGCATTACCATGACACCCGCGCTCTTTAATCGGGCCGCCAACGTGGTTTTTCTTGTCAGCGGCGATGAAAAAGCCATACCGGTAAAAGCAGTGCTCGAAGGCAAATATGAGCCCGAGCAGTTGCCGGCGCAGCTTGTCCATCCTGCAAAGGGAACATTGTTATGGTTGCTGGATAAGGCGGCTGCAAAGTTCCTGGGCAAAGAGGTTTCCGAGTCACCTGTGAGCTGAAGGACCATCATGCCTGCCAAAGACAAACTGGTTTTTCTGTTCGATGTGGATAACACACTGCTCGACAACGACCGTGTCACGGATGATTTGAAACGTCATTTAGAGTCGCAGGTCGGGCCGGAGCGGTCGGCGCGCTACTGGCAGATTTTCGAGCAACTTCGCAACGAAATCGGATACGCCGATTATCTGGGAGCGCTACAGCGTTACCGTATTGAGCATCCGCGCGATCCCGGCCTGCTGACAGTCTCTCATTTTCTGCTGAACTATCCCTTTGCCACAAGGCTTTATCCTGATTCGCTCGATGCAGTCGATCACGTTAAGCAATGGGGCAAAGCCGTGGTTCTGTCGGATGGCGACGTTGTCTTTCAGCCACACAAGGTGGAGTGTTCGGGAATTTCCGAAGCGGTCGCGGGTAATGTGCTCATCTACATCCATAAAGAGCAGGAATTGGATGACGTGGAGTGCCGCTTTCCCGCCGAGCACTATGTGTTGATTGACGATAAGCTGCGCATTCTGACCGCGGTAAAAAAAATCTGGGGAGAGAAAGTTACTACTGTCTTTCCGAAACAAGGGCACTACGCCCACGACCCGCAAGTGCTGGCCACGCTTCCGCCCGCGGATATCAGCGTGGACCGCATCGGCGACCTGCTGCAGTATGACCTGCGGAGCCTCAAGCTGGCTTAAATCTCGTTACAGGGTCTGAAGTAAGAAGGTGGATTGAAATTCTGGCGGAGAGGGAGGGATTTGAACCCCCGATACCCTTTCAGGTATGTCCGCTTTCGAGGCGGATCGTTTCAACCACTCACGCACCTCTCCGCGCCAAGCGAGTTTTTCATCCCAATTCTATCAGGAGCCGCTATCTTCACCAGCTATACCGTCATGTCACTTCTGCTGCTGAAGAAAAACCCGCATCTTCCTACAAATAAAAAATAAACGGGCCACTGGTTGCGCTTGTGTGGCCCGTCAAGTTGATCTGGAATTGTGTGATCCGGGTTGAACTTAGTTGCAGCCCGGGAATTTGAAACTGCCGATTCGAGTGCTCCAGTTAAACGTGCCACTCGCCTTCAGATACTCGTTGGTGTAGAAAAGCGTGCAGTCGTCGCTCGGATCGACGGTAATGCTGCTGTAATCTCCCCACCGGTTCAGATTGGTTAACTGCGACCCGCCGCCGGCCTGGAGCACATTCTCGGATTCTAGTGTGCCGAGGGCATCGCTGGAAACGCGTCCGCTATAACGGATACTGGGAAACACACTCGAGCTGGAGGCGCTGTATCCCACAGCAATGTTTCCTGTTTTGTCCATGGCAATGCTGCCCATCCAGCGGAAGGTGCTGTCAGGGGCAAAGGTCCCCTGCTGGAACACGGAAAAGTTGCCAGAGCCCGGCGTCGAACTCCGTAGTTCATACCAGCGAATGCCTGCCCTGGATGTTTTGCCTTTTCCCACGGTAACGGAGTGGTTTACCACCAGCGCTTCGTGGGTACCGAAGTTTCGGTACGCGAGGCGGTACATCAACCGGTCTGCCAGCGAATCCAGCTTCTGGGATGTACTGGGCTGAGGAATACAAGCGCCTCCTCCCCGGCAGGCCGCAGCAAACGCGGCTACCGGAATGCTCGTCGGGCCGGTCAACGTGCTATTGCCGGGAGTGGCAAAGTCCACGTGAAATCTCCAGAGACGAAGTGAATTACTTCCGAAGTTGACCAGGAAGTTAGGCGTCCCTGCCGGAGGAGCGGATGTACTGCCCGTAGCGCCCGATGCGCCATCCAGGTCAGCCGGCAGCAGAGACGCGAAGCTGGAGCTCAATTGGAAGCACACCTGTGTGGCGGCTGCGCCGCTCAGCATGGCGGCGCGGTCGAACGCGCACACCCTTGCTCCCTGGAAGGTGCTGGTGAATATATTGAACGTTACGTAATAAGCGTCCGGCCACACGCCCAATTTCGGATAATCATTGAAGTTGGGCTGTTGGAAGGCATACACGTGGTAGCTTCCGGTGGCGTCCGAGGTGGTTGACACTGCCACGCACTGGAAGAACGGCGGACCTCCGGTAACTGAGAACTGGGTCAGCACCCAGCGGCCGGCCTGTTTGTCATACTGTGCAATCGGATCGCCGTCATTATTGACCGCGCACGGATGGGAAGAACCCAATGCCTGGAATAACTGGTTGCCGGCCACGGGACCTTTTATGAGTGAGCCGGTGCTCTTGTCAAAAACGCCAAAGGATTCATTAACCCATTGCACATACTGCGTCGCGCCCACTGCGCCGTTCGTATCCGGGGGAGCAGCGTTCGGTGTGAAGCCGTAATCGCCGTTTCCCACTCCGGCAAAATTCAGTCCTGCGGTAGTGGCGACTGCCGGAGTTATCTCTGTCTGCAGCGCGCCATCGGGTTGCGTGGTCGCGGCTTGCGGAATCAGGCGGACTGGTTTCACACGAAATCCTGGAACTTCCGTTAGTGTAGGCAGGTCGCGTACGGCCGGTGAAACGCCGTGCTCGCCGGTCATGATCTCAGGCCGGTTAAGTTGTTGGGCCGGTATAGTCCGAACCAAGGATAGGGAGAGACCACAAAAAAATAGCCCCATGTTCAGGCGCCGGAGCCACAGCCGAAAGCTGAAAGTAGTATTGTCCATATAGTTTTATCCTCCTGTGTGGTTTGTTCGTGGCGCAATGTGTGAATGTCGGAATTGGAAGGGCGGCGTGTACAGCCTCCAGAAGAGCGGCAGTATAGTATCACCTTGGGAATAGAAATCAAGTGCAGGCTACCTTGGAAAGTAGTCCATTAGCAGATCAATTACGGGCGTGTCCCGCATGCGCTGAGCGGAGAAGCGCGAAACGGGATGTACCAATCATAAAATGCTCTGGTTGCTTTAACTCTCCTCAGATGCTGCTCCTCGCCGCTGCTGAAAAAAAGCCTGCATCATCTGAGTGCATTTTCCCGCCAGCACGCCGCCAGTCACTTCCATGCGGTGGTTCAGTTGCGGATGGTTCAAAACCTGCATCACCGAATGCACCGCACCGGCTTTCGGATCGTCTGCGCCATACACCAGGCGGGCGAGGCGAGCATGGATCAGGGCGCCACAACACATGGCGCACGGCTCGATGGTCACAAATATTTGGCAACTGCCTAGCCGGTGATTGCCCAAGTGCGTGCCGGCCTCGCGCAGCGCAACAATCTCCGCGTGTGCGGTGGGGTCTGAATCCATTCGATTGCGATTGTATCCTCGGCCGATGATCTGGCCTTCATGCACTACCACAGCGCCCACGGGAACTTCGCCCTGGGCTTGCGCGCGCTGGGCCTCACGCAGCGCTTCTTCCATCCAGAGTTCATCGGGTATCCGTAGTTTGTCTGGAGTGCTCATGGCGTGATTTCATATTAGCGAAATCGATGTGCTTAGGAAAATAACGTGCTGATTGTGGCGCAGGGTTGTTACTGACCCTCACATGCCGAGCTGCTGAATGACGGGACTTGCCGGAATCGGCGCGCATCCAGAGCTGTCATAGCTCGAATCTAAGGTCGATTAAATACCTATTCTCCAAGCAAACCCCCCGCTGTTTACTCATTTCTAAACACTCATATAACTGGCTTCACTATGCTCGCCGGGCCGGCGAGAGCTACGGAAGTTCAGGGCAGAACTCAATCTAGGAGTAGCATCTATGACGAAACTTGTATATGGCATTTCAATTCTGCTGCTGTGCGCCGGTATGGCGATAGCACAGACCTCAAGCAGTTCAGGCAGTAGTAGTACACAACCCAGCACATCGAGCCAGAGCAGTCAGACGGGCCAGAACCCCGACCAGACCCAGCCCTCCTCGACGCAATCAAACCCATCTTCTTCCACACCGAGCTCAACCTCAGACCAAAGCGCGACCGGGGCTTCTTCCTCCGGACAGTCACAAACTGTTCAGGGCTGCCTCAGCGCATCGGGCGACACCTACACTCTGACGGATAGCAATGGCAAAGCATGGCAGTTGCAGTCCAAGAACAACGCTGCCTTCAAGGATCATGTTGGCCACACCCTCTCTGTGATCGGCACTCCCAGTGGCAGCACCTTCAACGTTGACAGCGCGAGCATGATTTCCTCGAACTGCTCGACTTCGGGTAATCCCGGCAGCGCGTCGGCAACCTCGCCGTCAAGCTCTCCGGATATGACCTCGGCCGGAACTACTCCCCCCAGTTCGACTGCGGGAAGCACCAGCCCTTCGGCGACTGGCACTTCCGGCACGAGCACCACTCCCAGCACCAGCAGCTCAACCAGCACGACGAGCCCGAGTAGCAGCGCGGCAGCGGCGCCTGGTTCTGCGGGTATGCCTCCAACCCCAACAACCAGCGATACCGCCGCTTCAACTTCGCAAAACTCAGCAACGTCGAGCTCACAAAGCTCAACGAACTACGGCACTCCAAGCAGCGGTACTTCGGCCGCATCGCAAAGCTCGAATCCGAGCAGTGCGACCAGCGACCAGACCGCAACCTCTTCGAAACATCGCGGCTCGATTTCTGATCAGGGGACGTCAGCTTCCACCTCTGACCAGACCGCTTCAACCAGCGAGAGCGCCGGCAATCAGAGTGCACAGGGCCTGCCACAAACGGCTTCCCCTCTTCCTTTGCTTGCACTGCTGGCTCTAGCCTCTTTGGCAATCGGAGTATTTGTTGCCAAGAGATAAGTTGGTAAGGATGAAAAACAAGTTGTAAGGATGTGTGTAAGGATGTGAATGTTGTAAGTTATTGACGTTGAAAGATAACCAAGACCTACAGTTAAAGTTATCTTGACTTGCCCGGCGCTGCCGCCGGGCAATTTTTTGCTGTGCCGAGCATGTTCGACACCTGGGAAGGTGAAAGTCCGACCGCTGAATGCTGAATACTTCCTTTGCGGATTTCGCATCCAAATTTACCAGACCGGTATCTGTCATCTCTTGGCGTATAATCATCGAGGGACGCCGCGGTTTCAGCGTAGCTTCTAGAACGCAGGCTGAAGGCAAGGCTGTCATGGTTTCTCCTAAACTTCTTCTCGGATTCGCCGCTCTCATTCTTCTCTCGGGAAGTGCCTTGTGCTCGGATACAAAAGCATCTAACCCACCTCCGGACGGTCAAGGCCGCCCCATGTCACAGGAGACCAGGTTCAACGTGATCCGCATGATCAACGCTGAAACCGTCTTCGTGCGCAAGCCATTTCCGGTGGGAGAAAAGGGGCTGGTCATCAAGAATGGCGTGATCACTCCCAACGATGAGCAGTTGAATTTCATGCTGGCACAGAGCGGTCCTGCCGCCAAACCCGGCGATCGCGCCAAGATTACCGACGTGCTCATCAAAGAGCGCAGCATCATCGTTGAAATCAACGGTGGTCCCAAGAAAAAGAAGAAGTGGTACCAACATATTGAAGTCGGCGTGGGCTCGAGCGGGAACACCGTTCCTGTTTCCACCGATACCGCGGAAAACGCCCGTGGCTCGTTTGTAGCCATTGTGTTTGACCGCTTCGTGCCTGAGATAAGCCCCGATGAGATCAAAAAAATCCTGGCCCCGATTTTCGATTTCAATGCGCTCAATGCCGCCCAGGCTTACGTTGATACTCTGCCTCCCAAAGCGCGCGAGGCGATAAAAAACCACGAAATCCTGGTAGGGATGAACCGCGAGATGGTGGTAGCGTCCAAGGGGCGTCCGGAGCAGAAGGTGCGCGAGCACGACGAGCGCGGCGAATACGAAGAGTGGATTTACGGCCAGCCGCCGCAAACCGTGGAGTTCGTCCGTCTCTATGGGGACGAAGTCGGCAGGGTTGAGATCATGAAGGTGGACGGCGAAAAAGTGGTCCACACCGAGAAAGAAGTACAAGTCGAGCACTCGGGCATGGCGCAGTCACAGACCAATCAGCCAATTCCCGCGGGCGAAGCCGGGCAGCCCGGCGCGCCCTCATTGCGGCGTCCCGGCGAGGCTCTGCCGAACGATGATCAACAGCAGTCGGTAGGG
>WNEY01004146.1_pt1 | contig 10983 bp, 7 predicted proteins | sample 5400531 | NCBI WGS metagenome assembly WNEY01 (sample SAMN13153338, study PRJNA577476) | soil metagenome | isolation source: 200 cm saprolite under Douglas fir tree site 1 | place: USA:California | collected 2015-04-18
GAAACGGCCCTGAAAAACGTGCCCGACGCTCTCGTGGCGCTTATTAAACTTCTGAGAGTATTTTCCGTTGAGCCAATGCATCCCCTTGGACAGCGTCTTTGCGGTCAGCTCCACCAGGAGATGGAAGTGATTGGGCATCAGCGCATATGCAGTAAGGATCCAGCCGAAGCGCCTGACACACGCGCCGAGAAGATCGAGAAATAACTCGCGGTCGGAGTCGCTGCAAAAGATCTCCTCCTTGCGGTTGCCGCGCGCGTAGACATGGTGGAGGCCGCCGGGAAATTCGAGTCGAAGCGGTCGAGACATAGCGCCACCGAGGCTACCTCGGTGGGGCGTCCTGCCGATGAGCTTCTACATACCGTAGAAAAGTCAGAAGGAAAGACCTGACCCCAATACTTTGTACGGGGGACGCTTGGGCGTCGACGGCGGATTCGTGTCGAGCTGCTTGAGCACGATCTCGATGGCGCGATCCAGTTGCGGATCGCGGCCGGCTATCACGTCTGCCGGCGTTTGCTCGACTTCGATGTCCGGCGGCACGCCTTCGTTTTCCACCACCCACCCACCCTCCGGATCCCAGATTGCGAGATTCGGCGCGGTGACCGTGCCACCATCCATCAGCACCGGGAATCCCAGAATGCCGACGAGGCCGCCCCAGGTCCGCCGCCCGACCAGCGTCCCTATTTTCAGTTTGCGGAACATCCACGGCAGAAGATCGCCACCCGAGCCTGCCGTCTCATCGATCAGCATGACTTTCGGCCCCTGGATTGACGCCATCGGCGTCTTCAGATCGCTACCGTAGCGCATCGCCCAGTAGCTGATGAACGGCCGCCGCAGAATGTCGATGTAGTAATCGGCGACCTGACCGCCGCCGTTGTGCCGCTCGTCGACGATAATCGCCTGCCGGTTCGCCTGCGGGAAGAAGTAGCGGGTGAAGTACTGATGGCCGAGGGTGCTGGTATTCGGGACGTAAACGTAGGCGACACGGCCCTGCGTCTTGTCGGTGACGTAGCGGAGATTTCGCTCCACCCAATCGCGATTGCGCAGCGCTGACTCGTCCTCAATCGGCACGACTTTCACCGTTCGCGAGCCGGTTCCGTCGGCATTGGGACCGACGGTGACCTCGGTGATGCGCCCCGCGGTGCGTTCGAAGCGGCTATAGAGGTTCTCCGGATATTGGAGATCCTTCCCTTCCACTGCAAGCAGATATTCGCCCGCTTTGACATCGACGCCTGGTTCGGTGAGCGGCGCACGCAGCTCGGGATTCCAGTTCAATCCGCCGTAGACCTTGGCGAACCGATAGCGCCCGTTCTCCACTTTGTAGTCGGCGCCGAGGAGACCGCCGGGAATGCTGTCGATATTGGCGAGCGAGTCGCCGCCCGACATTCGGTGATGGCCGACCGACAGCTCGCTGAACATCCACTCCATGACGCGCGTCAGGTCCTGCCGCACCGAGACATCGGGAAGGAAGACTTCGTATTTCGCCTTGACTGCCTTCCAGTCGTTGCCGTGCATGTTCGGGTCATAGAAGTAATCGCGGTTGATCCGCCAGGCCTCGTCGAAGATCTCCTTCCACTCGGCGATCGGGTCGATCTTCACTTCAATCTTGTCGACGGCGAGTTTGTGTTTCGAGGGATCGATCTTCTCGCCGACATCGGCGATCGACCAGGTGTCAGTCATTTTCAGGAGGACCCGCTTGCCGTCGCGCGAGAGCTCGAAGTCGTCGACTTTCTCGACCGCGGTGTCTTCCTTCCGCTTCGTGAGGCTGTAATGCTGCAGGTTGTTTTCCCCACGATCGAAGCGATTCACGCCCGACGTGTTTTTCAGGTAGTACAGCTCGCCCGTCTTCACGACCTGAAGCTTCGAGTAGACGGCCTCCGGGAGTGGAACCGCCTGAATGCGCTGACCGAGACCGTCGAGATCGATGGTGACCTTGACAGGCTCCTTCTTCTCGTCGGATTTCTTTTCGTCAGGCTTGGCTGCTTCTTCGCTCTTCTTCCCCTCCTCATCGCTTTCCTTTGCGATCGGCGAAGGCACGCCCTTCGCCAGGACGACGAGGTACATCGCGTTCGTTGCGCGCGCGCTGTTGTTCCACATCGAGAACCAGTCGTCGACCGGACCGGCGTTGGTCGAGGCGACGAAATAGAGATATTTGCCATCCGGATCAAAGACGGGATCGCTGGCGTCGGCGATCTCGTCGCCGACCGGGAAAGACTTCTTCTGATCGATCGAGTACAGCAGGATCGAGTCCATGTACTGCGAGTTGTTCCGCTGGTACGCAATCCATTTCGAGTCAGGAGCCCATGTGTGCTGCGTGCCGATGCGGTACATCGGATTCGAGGTGATCTTTGTCGCCACACCGCTGGCCACGTCGAGCACATAGAGCGACGAGGAATTGTCCACGTAGCTGATCTTCGTTCCGTCCGGCGACCACTTCGGATCGGCGTAGAAGCCGGTTCCAGCCACTTTGATGCTGCGGACAGTCCCCTTGCCTTCCTGCGGCTCGATGCGCAGCTCGTTCTCGCCCGATTCGTCGGTAAACCAGGCGATGGACTTGCCGTCGGGTGACCATACCGGCGAACGATCATTCGCGGCGACCGACTGCGTGATGTTGCGGTCGTCGCCTTTTTCCATCGGGACGGTGACGATGTCTCCCCGGAATTCGAACGCCACGCGTGCGCCCGAGGGCGAGAGGCTCGCGTTGCGCACGTACTTCGGGCCTTTCACGAACCGAGGTCGCGTTTCCACGAGGTCGGCGGCGACGCCAATCTTCAGCCGCGTGTCCTTGCGCGTGGAGGGGTCGAAGAGGGAGAGATAGCCGGCGCGCTCGAAGGCGATGCGTCCGCCGCCTGCCGTCGCTTTGATCACCGGCCAATCGGTGTAACGGGTCAGCTGCTCGACCTGTTTGGTCTTCGTATCGTAGGAGCACAGGTTGAATTCGCCGCTGCGATCGGATCGGAAGTACACCTTGTCGCCGATCCACATTGGATCGGTATCGTTCGACCGTCCGGCCGGTTGCGGGATCTGCTCGACGGCGTTCGTTGCCGTGTCGAAGATCATCAGCCGCGCGACCTGGCCGCCGCGGTAACGCTTCCATTCGATGAACGCGTCGCCAATGGGCTGATAGACGATCATTCTCCCATCCGGCGAATACGTCGCCTTTGCCGCGTTGGGAATCGGGAGCTTGGTGACCATCCCGCCGTTCACTGGAACCGTGAAGAGCTGAGTGAAGCGGCGTGTGTAGACCTCGCGCGGCGAAGAAAAGAGGACGGACGATCCGTCCGGAGTGAAGCCGAGGACGACGTCGTTGAGGGGATGCCAGGTGAGACGCTTCGGAACGCCGCCAGCGGTCGGCACGACGTAGACGTCGACGTTTCCTTCGTACCGCCCCGTGAAAGCGATCATCGACCCGTCCGGTGAAAACCTCGGTCCCGACTCCACGCCCGGATGGGACGTGAGCCTCCGGACGTTGCTGCCATCGAGATTCGCCACCCAAAGATCGTTCGCATAAGCGAAGGCGATGTGCTCCTGACTGACTGCAGGATCCGTCAGCAGCCGGGTGTCGTTGATGTTGACTGCAAACAGCGGGAAGCTGCAGACCGCCGCGGCGATCGTGACAACAATTCGTTTCATTTGGGCCTCCGATTGGACAACGGCCCGGCAGTTTAACTATCGTCTTCCTTCCACGCAAAGGAGGTTGCTGTCATGGGTGTGCGCGAAGAACGTGCTCAGAACTCCTCAACGTCGGCAAAAACCGTCGAAGACCTCAATCCATACAACATTGCCCAACAGCAGTTCGACTACGCCGCGCGATACGTGGCCGATCTTCCTGACGGGCTGCGGGACTGGCTTCGCGGCACGATACGCCTGCTGAAAGTCGAGTTCCCCATCGAATGCGATGACGGTAAGGTGCGCATGTTCTCTGGGTATCGCGCGCTGCACTCGCGGCTGCGCGGCCCTGGCAAGGGCGGCATCCGCTATCACCCGGAGGTCAACGCGGATGAAGTGCGCGCGCTGGCGTCGTGGATGACGTGGAAGTGCGCCGTCGCCGACGTTCCATTCGGCGGGGCGAAGGGCGGCGTCATCTGCAATCCGAAGCAGCTATCGAAAAACGAGCTGCGCAAAGTGACCCGCCGCTTCATCACCGAATTGGGCGACAGCATCGGGCCGCATACGGACATCCCTGCTCCCGACATCAATACCGATGCGGAGACGATGGCCTGGATCTACGACACCTACGACATGATGCACGCCGGCAAAAACAATCTGCCGGTGGTCACTGGAAAACCCGTGTCCATGGGAGGATCCCTTGGACGGAACGAAGCCACCGCGCGCGGTTGCCTCTTCGTCACCCGAAGGGCCATCGAGCAGGGTGCAGTTCCCGGTCTGAACTCGCTCAAGGGCGCGACGGTCGTGGTCCAGGGATTCGGCAATGCCGGATCGAACGCCGCACGACTCTTCAGCGAGGCGGGAGCGAAGGTGATCGGCATCAGCGACTCGACGGGCGGCGTGACGTCGGAGTCAGGAATCGATCCGAAGGCTGCCCTCGCGCACAAGAAGCAGACGGGATCAGTCGTCGGATTCTCCGGCACGAAGAACATCACTAATGACGAGCTGTTGCATCTGCCGTGCAGCATTTTGATCCCGGCAGCGTTCGAGAATCAGATCCGCGGCGACAACGTCGCCGGCGTCCGCGCGAAAGTGATCGCCGAAGCGGCAAACGGTCCGACCACTCCCGCCGCGGACGCCGTGCTCTTCGAGCGCGGCATTCCGGTCATTCCGGACATCCTGGCCAACTCCGGCGGCGTGACCGTCAGCTATTTCGAATGGGTGCAGAACATCGAGAACGAGCACTGGAGCGAAGAGCACGTGAACGACAACCTGCGGAACAAGATGGAAGCGGCAACCGACGCCGTCCTGCAGGTGCAACTGGAAATCAAAGACCGGCACGGCGTGAACGTCGATCTGCGCACCGCCGCGTTCGCGCTGGCCATCAAACGGGTTGCCGCGGTCGCGCTAGTGCGCGGAATCTGGCCGTGAACCACGGGTTAGGACGTTGGGATGTTCGGACGAACGCGATATATCCGTCGAGAGAACGTCACGAATCAGCAAGATGTTCGAGCGCTGTACGGGCAGCGTATCCAATTCGCTCTGCGATGATGAACTGCGTCTCCAGCTCAAACAACGACCCGCGCGCTTGACTCAGGAACTGCCGCCGCTCTCCCCAGGTAAGGCGCCCCTCCCCTTCGGCAATATTCGAAGGAACGGACACCGCACTCTTGCGAAGCTGCGCCGTCAAACCAAAAATTTCGCGACGCGGAAAAGAGTCAGTTACTCGGTAATTACTACTGCGAGATGAAGATCTCGAAGGTCTCGGGTGGGCGGGCGATTTTAACATCCCAACATCCAACGTCCCAACATCCTTACGTCCTTACCAGACTTTACAATTCTTCGCCCCGCGCACCATCGGGTTCCCTTCCTGGCAGTTGAAGGCCTTCCAGAACTCGGGCATGTTCGCCACGATGCCGTTGATCCGGTACTTGCCGGGTGAGTGCGGATTGGTGATCGCATTGGCGCGAAGATTCTCCGGCCGTTCGTTCTCGCAGGCCCACTGTGCGAATCCGATGAAGAATCGCTGATCGGGAGAGAAGCCGTCGGCCGGCTCGAGGTGCTGGCTGGCGACGGCATCCTTCCAGGCGATGTACGCCAGCAGCGTGCCGCCGAGGTCAGCGACGTCTTCGCCGGAGGTGAGCTTCGAGTTGATCTTGATCTCGTCGACGATGGTGTACTGTGCGTATTGATCGCGCACGCACTGGACGCGCTCCTCGAATTTCTTCGCGTCGTCGGGCGTCCACCAGTCCTTGAGATTCCCTTGTCCATCGAATTGCCGTCCTTCGTCGTCGAAGGCGTGCGTGAGCTCGTGACCGATCGTCGAGCCGGTGTTGCCGTAGTTTGGCGCGTCATCCAACTTCGTGTCGTACAGCGGCGGCTGCAGCACACCGGCGGGGAAGTTGATGTCGTTCATCTGCGGGTTGTAGTAGGCATTGACTGTCGGGGGCGTCATGCCCCACTCGCCGCGGTCGACGGGCTTGCCGATCTTCAGAATCTCTCGATTCGACTCGAAAACCGTCGCCCGAGTGGCGTTGCCGAAAAAATCGCTGCGCGCAACGTTCACGGACGCGTAGTCGCGCCAGCGGTCGGGGTATCCGACCTTGTTGGCGACGGCGTGGAGCTTCTCGATCGCGCGCTGCTTGGTGACATCGGTCATCCAGTCGAGAGCTTTGATCTCCTTCTCCATGGCCATCTCGATGCGGCGGGTCATGTCGACAGTCTTCTCCTTGGTGTCGGCGGAGAAGGTGCGCCGGACGAATTCCTGTCCGAGAGCTTCGCCCAGGTCGCGATCGACGTAACGGACGCAGCGCTTCCAGCGGGGCGGTAGCTCGCTCACGCCGCGAAGCGTCTTTCGGAAGAAGTTGAAATCCTCAACGACGAGATTCCTCGACAGATACGGCGCCTTCGAATGCACCGCGTGCCAGCGCAGGTACGCTTTCCAATCGGACAACGGAAGGCTCTTGATCTCCTCGTCCAGCGCTTTGAAGAATTTCGGCTCCGTGACGTTGAGGGTTTTGATCGTCGCCAGGCCGTTGTCGGCGAGATATCGCGGCCAATCGAATGCAGGCGTCAGTGACTCGAGCTGCGCCGGGGTCAGCTTGTGGTAGAGCTTGTACGGATCGCGGCGTTCGACGCGGGTGAGCGACGCCTTGGCCAGATCGGTCTCGATCCGCATCACGATCTTCGCGTCCTTATCCGCCGTCGCTTTGTTTTCGCCGATCAAGTGAAGCATGTTGGCGACGTGCTGCAGATACTTGTGGCGGATCTCTCTCGATTTCGCGTCCGTCTTCGTGTAGTAATCGCGATCGGGTAGACCGAGTCCGCCGGCGTGGGCGAAGGCGATCACCTGCGTGGCATCGCCAAAATCCTGATCTGACCCGAAGCCGAACAGCCATCCGCTGCCGTAATCGCGAGGATGTTCCACAGCGAGGAAGCGCGCCAGATCGCGCTTGTTCTTGATCGCTGCAATTTCATCGAGCAGCGGCTTCAGCGGGGTCGCGCCAAGGGCTTCGATGCGCGATTCGTCCATGCAGGATTCGAAGTAATCGCCGATCTTCTGCTGCACCGGCGTGCGATTGGTGGCCGCGCTCGAGTTTTGCTCCAGGATGCCCCACAAGAACTCCCCGTTCTCTTCGGCGAGCTTTCCGTACGCGCTCCACGAAGCCTGATCCGGCGGAATCGGATTGTTCTTCATCCATCCGCCGCAGGTGTACTGATAGAAATCGACGCAGGGATCGGCGGTGCGGTCCATCGACGGGATATCGAGGCTCGGCGTGTATGGAAGCGCTGTCAAAGGTTGCTCTTTGGGTTTCTGAACCTCTGTCGGGGTGACGATCGGCGGTGGCGCCGGCTGCGGTTTCTCGGGCGCCGGCTTCTGTTGCTCGGCGGGACGCGCCTGTTGAGCGGGAGTCTGACCCAGGAGCGGCGTGGCGACGAGCAGAATGGCGGTCAAGAGTCTTCTCATTGGCCGAGAGTCTATAATCAGCGCTTCCCGAAAAGGAGAAGCCATGGCTGATTTGTCCACAACGTTTACCGGCATCCGCTTCGAAAATCCGTTCCTGCTGTCCTCCGCACCACCCACGGAGTCTGACAGCAACATCATGCGGGCCTTCGATGCCGGTTGGGGCGGTGTAGTAACAAAAACAATAGGACTCCATCCGGTGGTGAACGTAAAAGGTCCGAAGACGAAGTTTCTCCGCGCGGAGAACAATGGTTATCGGCTGTCGATGAACAAACGTCCCGAGTCGACGCTGGTCGCTTCGTGGAACTGGGAGCTGATCTCAGACAAGCCGCTCGACTGGTGGATCGGAAAGCTCAGCAGAGTCAAGAAGGCCTACCCGAAGCACATCCTGGTCGCGTCGATCATGGCCGGCTCGGGGAACGACAAAGAGCTGCATAACTGGCAGACACTCACGAAAGCGTGTCAGGACGAAGGCGCCGACGCGCTGGAGCTGAATTTTTCATGCCCGCACATGGACCGCGTTGACATGGGCTCCAACGTCGGCAAGGACAAAGTGCTCTGCTCTGTCGTCACGCAGGCGGTCAAGGAAGTGGCCAAAGTCCCGGTGTGGGTGAAGTTGACGCCCGCGACGGCGGACATCGTCACAGAGGCCGAAGCCTCCTTCCGCGGCGGCGCCGACGCTATCTCGTCGTCGAATACGTTCCCATCGCTGCCGGTGATCGATCCGAACACGCTCGAATTCGAGATGAACGTCGAAGGCTACGTTTCCAGCGGCGGCCTCGGCGGACCGGCGATCCTTCCGCTGTCGCTGGCGAAGATGTCGCAGATGACCAGGGCATTCCCCGACAAAGCATTCTCGGGAATCGGCGGCGTGGCCAACTTTGACCACGCGCTCTGCTATTTCCTTCTCGGCTGCGGAACCGTGCAGGTTTGCACCGCAGCAATGCTCGATCAGGCCATCGGGCCGAATGTCATCAAGGCGCTCCTTTCCGGAATGACTGAATTCATGGAGCGCCGCGGCTTCAAGAGCGTCGAGGACTTCCGCGGCATCCGCCGCGACCGCATCGTGCCGCACTCGCAGATCAAACGCCCGGAGCAATTCGATTATCGTGGCGGGTACGAATCGGCCGAGGAGCATGAGGGGTACGCCGCGGCGCACAGATCGTGAATTGCGCGAATTGCGGATTCAATTGAAGGTCGTCTTCACATAGCGGGTGGCGGGTAGCGGGTGGGCCCACCCGCCACCCGCTACCCGCTCCTTCTTCTGGACGCGGTCGAAAAAGAGTGCTCTGATTCGAAAATGGCAATCTCAGTGAAGAGAATCTCTCTCTGGCGCCGCGAGGTCGAAGATCGTCCGGGCATGCTGGCGCAGACGCTGGAGCCGCTGGCGAACGCCGGTGCGAACCTGCAGGTGATCATGAGTTATCACATCGGCGAGAAGGCGGCGATCGAAGTCTTTCCCGTCGCCGGGAACCGTGCGATGAATGCCGCGCGCCAGGGCGGCCTGGCGGAATCGGGTCCGCCGGCGGTACTGGTCACAGGCGACAATCGGCCGGCTCTTGCCCACTCCATGGCGCGCGCCATTGCCGATCAGGGAATCAACATTCACTTTCTCGTGGCGCAGGTCATCGGAGGGCGCTACACAGCGGTCTTCGGATTCGGAACGGATGACGATGCGTCGCGCGCGATGGAGGTCATCAAAAAGGCAGGTGGAGGGCGGCGTTCTTCCGGGCCTGCGCGAGGTTCTCGCGGTAAAGCTTCTCGTTCGGCGCGAGGCGCACGGCGCGCTGGAAAACGGTAACCGCTTCGACGTTGTGACCTGACTGCATTAACACCCAGCCGAGGTTGTTCAAGACGACAGGATCGTTGGGATGAATGGCATCCGCTTTCCGCTGCCACTCGATCCCCTCCTCCGGCCTTTTGAGTTTTTCGTAAACCAATCCGAGGTTGCTGCACGACTGGTAATCGGTGGCGTCAGCAGCGATTGCCTTCTGCAAAAACGGGATCGACCCCTGAAGGCGTCCGACTTGAGCGAGCGACATACCTAGGCGCGCATTTGCCAGGGCGTCGCTCGGATTGCTCTTCAGATAGTGCTCGAACATCGGAATGGCCATGTTGTAACGGTCCGCGCGATAGAGTGAAGTGGCCTGATCGAAGAGCGTCTTCGGATCCGTCGAAGTTGCTGGCGGCGGATTTGCGGAGCGATCTGCAACCTGCGGCAAACTCTCCGGCAAGGAAATCCACTCTCCATCTCTGAACACGAGGTCGCCATCAAAGGTGGTCGTCGAAGTCTTCGAATACCGACGCAACGAGGCCTTTTCAAACTTGTGATCCCTCCCTGCGCTGCCGATCGCGTAATGATCCGCGCCGACGCTTTTCGCATCCTGTTTCCAACTCTCATATCGCAACGGATTGCCCCATCCATCAACCCTTGGAATGCGCTTGATGTAGGTCGGCTCGAGAAGTGGAGCGAGATCATCGATCGTTTTGACCCGCGGATACTCATTCGTATCACTGGCGCGCTCTTCGAGAGCAGTGGCCAGGGCGCGAATGTTGGCAATCGTTTGCCTCTGCAGACTGCGTCCGCGGCTGGTCCACACGGAGGGATAGACAACGAAAATAAAGTAGCCGAGCACGATCCCGTCAACGACGATCGCGCCCCACCGCGCGAGACGGAAGCCGGCGATCATGAGGGCGAAGCCGAACGCGATGGCCAGTCCAAAGCCGATCGACTCCGCCGTGCTGAGGATGTGCACCTCGCTCTGCGATTGTGCGATGGCCAGGCCGGCGATGAACGCGGCCGTTCCGACGATGCTGCAGACGATTCCCCCAAACGTTCTCACACCTAATCAGTTCCCGTTCGATCGAAAACGTTTCTAAAATCGTCGCATGCTATCCCGCAAGGCCATCGCCTCGATCGTCATCGGCGTCGCCGCCGTGTTGATCATGACCTGGCGGATGACGAATTTTCCCGCGCGGGTGGTGGTCATCAATCAGTCCGGGACGACTCTGAAGCGCGTAGCCATCGACACCGGCGCGAATCGCTTCGAGCTGGGGACGATGAACAATGGAGAGACGCGGCGAATCTCGGTCGATCCGAGCGAAACCCTCAGACTCAGCTTTCACACCGCGGCGGATCACGTCTGGAGCTCGCCCGAACCGCTGACTGCGGGCCAGTCTCTGGTGCTCTACGTGACGCCCGAGCAGCGCGTGATGCCGCGCAGCCGGATCGGCACGCTCGTACGCTGAGTCAGTGCCCCACTGCTCGCTTCTTTCCGGATTTCACTGTGAGCGACGCCGCTTCCGACTTCGTCGCCGGACACTGCGGGAAGAGCGCCTCGACAAACCATTCGTACTTTCCCGGCTCCAACGTAACCGTTGTGCTGCCGCCACTGGTGTTGGCGATCACTTTG
>WNEY01004147.1_pt1 | contig 10983 bp, 11 predicted proteins | sample 5400531 | NCBI WGS metagenome assembly WNEY01 (sample SAMN13153338, study PRJNA577476) | soil metagenome | isolation source: 200 cm saprolite under Douglas fir tree site 1 | place: USA:California | collected 2015-04-18
CAATGTCGGTCACCTCATGCTGCTGCTGCAGTTCGGCAACATGGGCAAGGAGTTGACGCGCTACAACACCAAGCTGTTCGCCGAGCGCGTCATGCCGCAGATGACCGATCTGTTCGAGGACTGGGAGGATCGGTGGTGGCCGCAGCCGATGGCGGCTGCCGGGCGGGCCCACCTCGCGCCGTTCCACCCGCACGCTACCGCGGCGGAGTAGCGAGGCAAGACCCCTCACCGGGGAAGCGGGCGGCGCGCGCACCGCGGGGGCATTTGCGGCACCATCCTGGGATCACGGGAGCGCAGCGACTTGAGCGAACCGCAGACGCAGACGCTTGAGATCAACGGCTTCCCGTGCCGCGTGTGGCGCAAGGGCAGCGGCCCGAAGCTCGGCTTCCTCGCCGGCTTCGGCGGATTGCCACGCTGGATCCCGTTCCTCGACCGGCTGGCCGAGCGCCGCAGCATGATCGTGCCGTCGCTTCCCGGCTACCCCGGCGCGCTCGGCCACAACGTGCTCGACACTCATCTCGATTGGGTGCTGGCGGTGCGCCATGTCCTCGCCGCCGCGGAACTCGACGGGGCCGACCTCGCCGGCAGCTCGGTCGGCGCGGCATTCGCGGCCGAGATGGCGGCGATCTGGCCCGGCACGGTGCGCCGGCTCGCGCTGATCGCGCCGTTCGGACTGTTCGACGAGAAGGACCCGCCGACCGATCCGTGGGCGCAACGCGGCGACGCCGTCGCGGCGCTGATGTGCGCCGATCCGGCGGCGTGGAACCGGCTCAAGGATCCGCCGCCCGGCGCCAACTCGCCGGAATGGGCGATCGAGCAGACCCGCGCCAGCGAAGCGTCAGCGCGCGCGTTCTGGCCGCTCGGCAACACGCGCCTGGAGAAACGCCTGCCGTGGATCGCGGCGCCGACCCTGCTGCTGTGGGGCGAGCAGGACCACGTCATGCCGCGCGGCTATGCCGAGCGGTTCGCCGCATCGATCAAGGGCACGTCGAAGATCGCCGTGATCTCCGCGGCCGGGCACCTCGCCGAACTCGATCAACCGGATGCGGTGGCGGCGGCGATTCTCGAATGGACGGATGCGCGCTGACATGCCCCTCGACCCGGATGCCGAAACCCTGCTCGCCATGATCCGGGCCGCGGGCCGTCCGCCGTTCGAGACGTTGACTCCCGACGAAGCGCGCCAGGCGTTCATGGCCGGCCGTGCCGCGACCCAGCCGTTGCCGCAGGACGTCGCGGAGGTGCGCGACCTGTCCTGTCCCGGTCCGGGCGGCGACATCAAGCTGCGCGCCTATCGACCACTCGACACCGCGGCGCACGAGGTGCTTCCCGCGCTGATCTATTTCCACGGCGGCGGCTGGCTGCTCGGCGATCTCGAGTCCCATGACGGGGCCTGCCGGCACTATGCAAACGGCGCCCGCTGCCGCGTCGTGTCGGTCGACTACCGCATGGCGCCCGAGGACAAGTTTCCCGCCGCGGTCGACGACAGCGTCGCGGCGACCCGCTGGATCGTCGCACAGGCCTCCGCGCTCGGAATCGACCGCGCGCGGGTCGCGGTGGGCGGAGATTCGGCCGGCGGCAATCTCGCGGCGGTGCTGGCGCTGATGGCGCGCGACGGCGACCTGCCGCCGCTGGCCTTCCAGCTGCTCGTGTACCCCGCGACCGACATGATGATGGCGACGCGCTCCTCGCAGACCGTCAACGAGGGCATTCTCACGTCGAAGACGATGAAATGGTTCATCGACCACTATTTGAGGGGGCCGAAGGACGTGAGCGACTGGCGCGCGTCGCCGCTGCGCGCCGCGGATCTCTCCGGCACCGCGCAGGCGCTCGTGCTGACCTGCTCGCATGATCCGCTGTGCGACGAGGGCATCGCCTATGCGCGCCGCCTGGAGCGCGAGGGGGTGCGCGTGACGCATCTGCATTTTTCCGACCAGCTGCACGGCTTCGTCGGCCAGGGCAAGATCATCCGCGCCGGCAACACGGCGCTCGACATGATGGCGGCGGCGCTGAAGAAGGCGCTGTGGCCGCCCCCGTAGCGCCCGCCGCACGCCCATCGCGTCGCGCGTCGGGCGCCGATGCTCGCGAGCGCCAGCCGGACGATGGTCAAGCCCCAACTCCCGGACAGCAAACAGACGGACCCGGTCCGGGTCCCGTCCGCGCGCCAGTCGTGGCTGCTGCTCGCCGCTTCTTTCATCACCTTCACGGTCGGCGCGGCATGCATGCAGTCCTACACGGTGTTCCTGGTCGCCTTCATCGAGGCGTTCGGCTGGAGCCGCGGCGAAAGCTCCATCGCCTATGCGGTGTCGCAACTGATCAGCGGGGCGACCTCGCCTCTGGTCGGCGTCCTGGTGGACCGGCTCGGACCGCGGCGGCTGGTGCTGATCGGCGGCGTTCTGCTGGCGCTGGGCCTGGTCGCCAGCGCGTTTGTCAACGCCCTTTGGCAGCTGATCCTGCTCTACGGCGTCGTCATGACGCTGGGGGCGAACTGCCTCGGGCTCGTCGTGTTCGTCCCCGTGCTGTCGCAACGCTTCGTGCACAACCGCGGCATGGCGGTCGCGATCGTGCAGTCGGCGAACGGCTTCGCGCGCGCCTATTCCGCGCCGCTGTCGCAGGCGCTGATCGCGGGCGTCGGCTGGCGCGGGGCCTATCTGGCGCTGGGCGGCTTCATGGCGGCGGCCGTCCTGCCGCTCGCCGCCCTGTTTCGCGGCGCGGAACCCGCGCATCCGGTCGCCGGCGAGGGTGCGGCGCGCGCCAGCTGGACGCTCCGGCGGGCGATGCGCACGCGTCATTTCTGGCTGCTGTTCCTGGTCTATGTGTTCACCGGCCTGGGCAGCTTCCTGGTGGCGCTGCACCAGCTCGCCTTTGCGGTCACGGTCGGCTTTGACAGACTTTACGCCGCCGGGGTGTTGGGATTCGGGGCCTTCCTGTCGCTACCCGGCGTCATCGTGACCGGCTGGCTGTCGGACCGCATCGGGCGCGAGCTGTCGGCCGTGATCACCTACGGAACCTCGATCTTCGGCGTCGCATGCGCGATGCTCATTACCGCGCCCGACCAGCATCTGCTGCTGTGGCTTCACGCGTGTTTCTTCGGGCTGACCTGGGGGGCGCGCGGACCTTCCATCACCGCGAAGACGGCCGACCTTTTCCCCGGCCCGCAGCTCGGCACGATCCTCGGGGCGATCACCATGGGCACCGGCGTCGGCTCGGCGCTGGGCTCGTGGCTGGCAGGATGGAGCTTCGACCTGACCGGCAGCTATCGCGTGGCCTTCACCCTTTCCATTCTCTTCTATGCCTGCGGCAGCGTGGCGTTCTGGCTGCTGCGCCGGCCGGCGGCCGAGGATCGCTCAGGTCCGGCATAGGCTTTACCCTTGCCAATGGTTGCCCCCGAATGATATATATCGAACAGTATCTATCGTGGTCATCCATGTCCGAACCCAAAACCGCGAAAATCTTCAAGCATGGCCGCAGTCAAGCCGTGCGCCTGCCCAAGGAATTCCGCATGCCGGGCACCGAAGTGCGCGTGCGCCGGGTTGGGCGCGGCGTGCTTCTCGAACCGGTCGACGTGCCTTTCGACGTCAAGGCCTGGTTTGACAAACTCGACGAATATCTTGACGAGCCGTTCATGCGCGAGGGACGGCAGCAGCCTTCCATGCCGCCGCCGCGCAAGATTTTCGACGAATGATCTGTCTCGATACCAATGCCGTCATCGCGGTTCTCAACGAGAGAGCCTCCCCGGTGCGTGCACGGATCGATCAGGCGACAGGGCTCGGCCATACATTTGCACTATCTTCAATCGTCCTGTTCGAGCTCCGCTACGGCGCAGCAAAGAGCGCTCGTCCCGAGCGCAACGCGCGGCGCATCGTCGACTTTCTGGCGGGGCCGATCGAGGTCCTGCCCTTCGAGGAGGCGGATGCCGACGAGGCGGGAGATATCCGCGCCGCACTGGAACGCGCGGGAACGCCGATCGGCCCCTACGACGTGCTCGTCGCCGCACAGGCGCGTCGGCGCAACGCCGTTCTCATCACTGCGAACCGGCGCGAATTCGCGCGCGTGCCGCGGCTGAGATTTGAAGACTGGGCGAAGCCGGAATAAGCAGTGTAAGGCCTGATGGCGTCGCCTGTGCGAAGGCGCCGCAGGCAAGCGAGGGAGAGCTTCAACATGCGCATGATCGATTTGAGCCGGGAACTCTATCATCGAACGCCGCACTACCCCGGACAGCCCCCGATTATTCACGGCATCTGGAAGACCCACGAAGAGGCCTTTGTCGATTCGGGAAACGTTCACGGCAACTGCGTGATGTTCTTCTCCATGCCCGACCATGGCGGCACCCACATCGACGCGCCCCGGCATTTCGGCAAGAGCGGAATCTCGATCGACCAGTACCCGCTCGAGCACTGCTACGTGAAAGGGATTTGCATCGACCTGCGGCACATCGCGCCGAAAGCCGAGATCACCCCCGCGGACCTGGAGGCGGCGGTGGCGAAGTCGGGCATGGCCATACCGAAGCGCGGCACGGTCCTGCTGTGCACCGGACATCACGCGCGCACTTTTCCGACCGCCGCCTATTCGACCGACAATCCGGGGGTCAACGTGGCGGCGACCGAGTGGCTGGCGCGGCAAGGGATCGTGCACTTCGGCATCGACTCCATGCGCCCCGGGCCGATGGGCGACGTGAACGCGCTCGTCCACAAAGCGTGCCTCGCGCTCGACATCACCCACATGGAAAGCCTGTGCAATCTGGAGGCGCTGATCGGCCAAGGCGAATTCCGCTTCATCGGACTGCCGCTCAAGTGGCGCGGCGGCACCGGCTCGCCGATCCGCGCGGTGGCGGTGTTCGACGAGTAAGGCTGCAAGGGCGCCGGGCAAGCTGACTGCATGATCGTGCTGTTCACGGATTTCGGCTTGCACGGCCCCTACACGGGCCAGATGAAGGCAGTGCTGCACCGGATGGCGCCGGACACGCCGGTGATCGACCTCTTCGCCGACGCGCCGGCCGGCAACCCCAAGGCATCGGCCTACCTGCTCGCGGCCTACGCGGCATGGTTTCCGGCGGGAACGGTTTTTCTGTGCGTCGTCGACCCGGGCGTCGGCGGGACGCGCCCGGCCGTGATGCTCGAGGCGGACGGCCGCCGCTATGTCGGGCCGGGCAACGGCCTGTTCGAGCTGGTCGAGCGCCGGGCGGGACAAACGCGCCGCTTTGACATCGATTGGAAGCCGCAGCGCCTCTCGGCCAGCTTTCACGGGCGCGACCTCTTCGCGCCGGTCGCCGCCATGCTGGCGCGCGGCGAGCCGCCGCCCGGCCGGCCGCGCACGGATATGACCGATCGCCGGCCCGACTGGCCCGACGACCTCGGCGAGATCGTCTACATCGATCATTTCGGCAACGCCCTGACCGGCCTGCGCGCCGCCATGCTGCCGCAGAACGCGAGGCTTGCGGCAGCGGGCCGGCTGCTCGAGCGCGCCGGGACCTTCAGCAACCGGCCGCCGGGCGCGGCCTTCTGGTACGAGAATTCGAACGGGCTCGCCGAAATCGCCGTCAATCAGGGGCGCGCCGACAGCAGGCTAGGTCTTGCGATCGGCGCTCCGGTCGACATCGCCGCCTGATGCGGAGGTAGCCGCGTCGCGAGCTCGCCGCCCTATCTCAGCCTGCGCATCCGAACGCGGCCGGGTTCGACGACGGAGAAATATCCCGCCCAATCGTCGCGCCCTGCAATCACGTCTGCGAGACGGCGACCAATCTCGCTGGATTTTGGCATAGGCGTGCGAAACAGAATGACCCCGCATGCGGGCGGTAGAGCCGATCCTCGGGCGAGCTCGCCGAAGTCTTTGTCGAACGTCAACAGAATGCGCTGCTCGCGTACCGCCCATGCCAGCACATCCAGATCGGTCGCACCTGGCCCTGCGATCCTAACCCAAACGACGTCGTGCCCCGCTGCCTCAAGAGCGACAACGGCTGAACCCGGAAAATTCTCGTTCGCCAGAAAGCGCATATCAAGCTGCGCTCGGGAATACTTTCTCCGAGCTCAGCGTGTCACGCGCATAGGCGAGACACGCGATGATGTCATCGTGGGTGATCCCCGGATAATTCCCGAGAATATCCAATTCGCTCCACCCTTCAGCCATCAAGCCGATCACGAATTCGACGGAGAGCCGCGTCCCGCGAATGACAGGCTTTCCAGCGAGTACTTTCGGGTCGAGTGTAATGCGAGGATGCTCTGTCATGGCTATCTGGCCACTCCGCTGTTGCGCCTAATATAAGTCGCCGCGCGACGCGGCGATAGAATAGGCGAGCCGAGTGCGATGGGGAATGTGCTTCGGCGCGATCGGCTGCGAAACCTTGACGTGCAAATGATGTTCTCGTGCTGTTCTCGCGAGTTTACCGTTCATTGCAGGAATTGGTATTATTTAGGCCTCAGCCCGGACGCCGATGGTCCGGGCTGTCTCGTCGCGTCAGGAGCGTCCCATGGCCCCGCGTGCCTATTGGAAGGGTTACCTCAAGCTGTCCCTGGTCTCGTGCCCGATCGCGCTTTATCCGGCCGCGTCGAGCTCGGAGCGGGTGTCGTTCAACCGCATCAACAAGAAGACCGGGCACCGGCTCAAGCAGCAGCTCGTCGACGCGGAAAACGGCGAGCCGGTCGAGAAGGAGGACATCGGCCGCGGCTACGAGTTCGCCAAGGGACAATATCTCCAGATCGAGGACGAGGAGATCGAGAAGATCCGGATCGAGAGCAGCCACACCGTCAACATCGACGCGTTCGTGCCGAAATCCGAGATCGACAATCGCTACCTCGACAGCCCGTATTACATCGCGCCCACCGACCAGGTCGGGCAGGAAGCGTTCGCCGTCATCCGCGACGCGATCCGCGAAAAGGACATGGCGGCGCTGGGACGCATCGTCATCTCGCGGCGCGAATACGTCGTCATGCTGGAGGCGTTCGACAAGGGCCTGCTGGCGACGACGCTGCGCTATCCCTACGAGGTGCGCGACCAGGCCGGCTATTTCGAGGACATATCCGACCTGAAATTGCCGCCCGACATGAAGGAACTCGCCGCCCACATCGTCGACAGCAAGGCATCGCACTTCGACCCGTCGACGTTCGTCGATCACTACGAGACGGCGCTGGTCGAGCTGCTGCGCGCCAAGCAGGCCGGCCGCGTCATCGAAGCTCCGACCGAAGCGCCGGCGCCGCACCGGGTCATCAACCTGATGGACGCGCTGCGGGCGAGCATCAGCGCCGAGACCAAGAAGAAGCCCGCCGCGGCGAGCACGAAAGCGCGCGCCGGCGCCGGCGGGGCCGCCAAGCGGAAGGCCGGACGCTGACGCGCAAGCCCGAACCGCCGTCGCTCGAAGGCGGCGTCATCGCCTTCACGGGGCGGCTTGCGTCGATGAAACGCGCGGAGGCCTTCGCGCTCGTCGCCGCGCACGGGGGCAAGCCCCGCGAGGGGGTCACCAAGAATACGCGGTGCGTGATCGTCGGCGAGCTGGGCTGGCCGCTGCAGGACGACGGCCGGCCGTCGCGCAGCCTCGCCACCGCGAAATCCTACGGCGTTCCGATCGTCAGCGAGCGCCGGTTCCTCGAGTGGGTCGGCCGATCCTTGCCCGAGGAGCAGGCCAAGACCTACACGCCCGCGCAGCTCGCCGCATTGAGCAAATTGCCCGCCGACGTGGTCGAGCAGCTGTCGATCTTCGGCCTGATCGAGACCCGGGACGGCCTCTACGGTTTCCGCGACCTCGCCGCCGCCCGCCAGGTCGCGCAGCTGCTCGGCTCCGGGATCATGCTGTCGACGGTCACCCGGAGCCTGCGCGACATCCGCCAGTGGCTGCCCGATGCGCGGCTTTCCAACCTGCGACTGTTTCCGGAATCCGCGGACACGATCCTGGTGGAGCATGTCCAGGGGCGCACGGACTCAAGCGGACAGTTCGTCCTTCCCGTCGACAGGCCGGACGCGGCCGACGCCGACGCGGCATTCTCGCAGGCGCTGTCGGCCGAGGAGGCGGGCGACCCGAGCACGGCCGAAAACCTTTACCGGCGCGCGATGAGGCTCGACCCGAGCGATCCGGCGGCGGGGCTCAATCTCGGCAACATCCTGCGCGGCCAGCGCCGACTGGCCGAGGCGGAGGCCGCCTATCGGTCGGCCGTCAAGGCGGAGGCAAAATTCGCGCCGGCGTGGCACAATCTGGCGGACCTGCTCGACGAGAGCGGCCGGGTTGCCGAGGCGGTGGATTGCCAGAAGCGCGCGCTCGATGCCGACCCGCAATACGCCGATGCCATGTTCAACATGGCGCTGTTGCTGCAACGGCTCGACAAGCACGCGCAAGCGGCGGCGTGGTGGACGCGGTATCTCGAGCACGACCGAACGTCCGAGTGGGCCGAACGGGCGAAACGCGCGCTGAAATATTGCCAAATCCAGGCGGCCAGCGCGGAAGCCGAGACATCGGGACCGGCGAAGCCGCATAAGCGGGCACCATGAATGCCTGAGCCCATGCGCGTCGAGATCGCGCCGCACCAGCACGTGACGGCCGCCATCTATCGTTCCAAGCGGGAGCAAACCGGGACGTTGATTCTCGGGCATGGAGCGGGCGCCGACCAGACCAGCAGCTTCATGGTGACATTCGCCAACGAGCTGGCGGCGCGCGGAATCAATGCCGTCACGTTCAATTTTTCATACACGGAGCAGCGGCGCCGCGTTCCCGACCCGAACGGCAAGCTCGAAGCCTGCTTTCGGGCGGTGATCGAGGCGGTGCGCGGCAAGATCGGCGGCCGCAGGCCGGCGATCGGCGGCAAGTCCATGGGCGGGCGGATCGCCTCGCAGGTCGCCGCGGCCGGTGCCGACGTGGCCGGCCTCGTTTTCCTCGGCTATCCGCTGCATCCGCCCGGCAAACCCGACCAGCTGCGCACAAAGCATTGGCCGGCCATCGAGGCGCCGATGTTGTTCATCCAGGGTTCGCGCGACGCGTTCGGCACGCCGGACGAGCTGCGGCCGATCATCCAAAGACTCAAAATTCCGATCGATCTTTACGTCGTCGAAGGCGGCGACCATTCGTTCAAGGTACCGAAGCGCGCGGGCATCGCTCAGGAAGATGTGTATAGGGCCATGCTCGACCGGATCGAACAGTGGATGCGCGTCTCCTTGACGACGTGATAAGGGCCGAGGCCAACCCATGCCGGCGCGCAAGAAAAAGATGAGGCAGGCTCGACCGCCCAAGGCGCTGCGGGTGTATGCGGGCAAGCGCGATTTCGCCCGGACCCCGGAGCCGATTGCCGCGCGCGCCGGCGGCGGCGACCGGCAATTCGTGGTGCAGAAGCATGCGGCACGCCGCCTGCATTACGACCTGCGGCTCGAGCTCGACGGAGTGCTGAAAAGCTGGGCGGTCACGCGGGGCCCGAGCCTCACCGTCGGCGAGAAGCGGCTTGCGGTGCGCACCGAGGACCACCCGGTCGAATACCTCGGCTTCGAGGGCAACATCCCGAAGGGCGAATACGGCGGCGGCTCGATGATCGTGTGGGACCGCGGCCGCTGGCAGCCGGACGGTGATCCCCATAAAGGGTTCGCGAAAGGCCATCTGGCGTTCGCGCTCGACGGCGCGCGGCTCAAGGGCCGCTGGCACCTCGTGCGCATCCGGCCGCGATCGGGCGAGAAGACCGAGCCCTGGCTGCTGATGAAATCGGACGACGCGTTCGCCCGGCATCCGGGCGAGCCGGAAATCACCGACGAGGAAACGACCTCGTATCTGAGCGGCCGCACCAACGAGCAGCTCGCGGCCGACGGCGAGGTGCGCAAGGATCATGCGGCCCGCGCCGGGATCGCGAAGGCGCGGAAAATTCTCCTGCCCGACGCCGGCAAGATTTCGGGCGCGCGCAAGGGCCTGCTGCCGGCATTCCTCGAGCCGAGCCTGGCGTCGCCCTGCGAAAAGCCTCCGGACGGCCCGAAATGGATCCATGAGATCAAGCACGACGGATACCGGATGCAGGCGCGGATCGACGGCCGCACGGTCCGGCTGCTGACCCGCAAGAATCTCGACTGGACGGTCCGCTTTCGCACCATTGCCGATGCGCTCGGGGCGCTCGGTCTCGGCTCCGCGCTGATCGACGGCGAGATCGTCGTCGAGGACGCGAGCGGGATATCGAGCTTGAACGAGCTGCAGGCCGACCTGAAGGCCGTCCGCACGGACCGGTTTCGTTACGTCGTGTTCGACATCCTCTACTGCGAAGGATTCGATCTGACCAAGGCAGTCCTGCTCGACCGCAAAGCGCTCCTACAGCAGCTCATCGCCGGTCTGCCGGCCGGGTCGCCCATTCGGCTCAGCGAGCATCTCGAGGTGGATGGGCCGACCATGCTGGAGCATGCGTGCCGGTTCGGCCTCGAGGGCATCATCTCCAAGCGCCGCGATCTGCCCTATCGGCCGGGGCGCGGCGAGCATTGGCTCAAGAGCAAATGCATCGCGCGGCAGGAGTTCGTCATCCTGGGATACGTTCCATCGACCGCGGCCAGCCGGTCGGTCGGAGCCCTCGCGCTCGGCTATTACCAGAACGGAAAGCTCAGCTACGCCGGCCGCGTGGGGACGGGCTGGTCCGCCGAGCAGGCGCGGTCGCTGCACGACGAGCTCGAGAAGATCAGCTCGACGATGCCGCGGCTCGCCAAGCCGCCTCCCGCCGATGCCGAGAAGGGCGTCCGCTGGGCCGCGCCCAACCTCGTGTGCGAGATCGAGTATCGCGACTGGACCGGAGACAGGCTGTTGCGGGCGGCGGTGTTCAAAGGGCTCAGGGACGACCGGCCGGCGCAAGAGGTCGTTCTCGAGCAATCGCCCGGGCGATCGAAAGCCCGAGTTCCCGTGGACAGCCTCGGCATCCGCCTCACCCACCCCGAGAGAATTCTGTGGGACGAGGGAGGACTCACCAAACAGGGACTGGCGGAGTTCTATGCCGACATCGCCGACTGGATTCTCCCCTACATCGCCCGGCGTCCCTTGAGCCTGCTGCG
>WNEY01004726.1_pt1 | contig 10983 bp, 8 predicted proteins | sample 5400531 | NCBI WGS metagenome assembly WNEY01 (sample SAMN13153338, study PRJNA577476) | soil metagenome | isolation source: 200 cm saprolite under Douglas fir tree site 1 | place: USA:California | collected 2015-04-18
CCGCCGAGGCTAAGAAGGTCGGGCTGCACGTGACACTCGAGAAAAGCGCGTCGTAGTCGCGGGGGAACCTCGCCCAGCGAATAGTCGGTGATCGTCTCACGCGAGACGCGTGAGCCGTCGCGATGGGCGCAACTGGTCGAAGAGGCCGCTCGCGGTACTGCGAGAAATAGGAGTCGCGGCCAGCGACGTCCCGCGCAGCGTAGCGGTCACTAGCTCGCCGGCTCGTACTCGCGACCCCCGACCGGCTAACTGTCGACAATGAGCGGCTCGTGAGCCCGCGCCTGCCGTCCCTCTTTCGCCCCGCCTCGCGCCGCTTCTTCGCCGCACAAGTCAGATGCTGACGTTCGCGCTCGCCGCGGGGCTCCTCGTCGCCACCGCCTCGACCGCCGCGATCACGCTCTTCCCGCGGCAGGTCGTGGCGGGACTGCTCGCGACGGGGCTCCTGGCTTTTGCCGAGGTCGTCGTGCTGTCCTTTCTCCTGTCGCTCGCGGGATGGCTCACGCGCAGCGGCATGCTCGTCGGACTCGGTTGCTTCTTCCTTGCCGTCGCTGCGCTTGCGCTTCGGCTGCAGCCGACGCCATGGCCGCTCCGGAACCGGGCCGCGGAAGTCCGCGAGGCACTCCGCGATCCCGTGCTCGCGGTGCTCGTGGTGACGATCGGGCTCTCCCTCACCTATCCCGGGCGCTGAAGACGTGCGGATGGACGCGTTCCCGCCGAACGCCGAGATCGCGAGCATGTTCACGATGCTGACATCGGGAAGCGATCGCTTCGCAACGCTTCCGCAGTTCGTGGCGCTCCTCGCCGCCTTGGTCGGTGTCTTTGGGATCAGCCGCCGAGTCGGGTTCGACGTCCGGCGTGCGCTGTTCGGGGGGCTGTTGTTCACGGGTCTGCCCGTTCTCCTCCTCCAGGCCGGGACGCCTATGACGGACGTCGTCGTCGTCGCGCTGCTCGTCGCCGCGATGTACTTCGCACTCGGGAGGACGTGGCCCGAGCTTGCGTTCAGTGGCCTGGGGATCGCGCTTGCAGCGGGGACGAAGTTCACGACGCTGCTCGTCCTGCCGGTGTTCGCGCTGGTTGTTATGGCCCTCCAGCCCGCGCGCCGTTGGCCGAAGATCGCGCTCGCCGTCGCGTCGGGACTCGCCGCGGGCTCCTACTGGTACGTCGTCAACATCGTCGAGACCGGTAAGGTCGACGGCGGGTCGTCGTCCGAGCTCGGGCAGACCGCCTCGCGCTCGTTCGGGAACATCGTTCTTCGGACGTACGAGCTCTCGAAGGACTTCCTCCGACTTCCTGCGACGCTCGGGCGCGCCCGTTACGTCTACCCCGCGGCGGGGGCGTTGCTGCTCGTGGCCGCGATCGTGGCGTTCGCAATGCGACGCCGCAAGTTCGCAGTTCTCGTCGTTCCCGCCGGCTGCGTCGTGGCGCTGACGCCGCTCGTCTTCAACGGGGTCGGCCATCTTGCCCCACACGTGATCAACCCGTTGCTCCGGCTGATCGGCCGGAGCGACCTGCTCTGGCAAGTGCATCGGCCGCCGGTATTCGGAGAGGCGAACCCGTATGTGACGGGGTACGGAGCCGTAGGTCTGATCTTGCTGGTCGCCAGTGCGGCCTTGGCGGTCACTCACATCCGCCGGGGTCGGTTGCCCCGAGGGGCAATCGCGCTGGCGATCGCACGCGCGCTGTTCGTTCCGCCCTTCGCCGCAGAGCTCAGGTATGACTATTTGCGCATCCGCTTCCTGGCGTTCACCGTCGCGCTTGCCGCGGCGCTCTGGGGCCTCGTGCTGTCTCGGCGCAAGCTCGCGACGACCGTCGTCGCGCTCACGGTCGTCACCGCCTTCACGACGCTTGCATTCGCCACCTTCAAGCCATCGGGTCTCGCGATGCTCTACGACTCGAAGAACACGTGGTCTGTCTGGGCGGCTTCCCGGTCTCGCGTGATCGCGGCACCGACTGCCCCGCTGATGGAGAACGCCGTCATCGAGCAGTTCGTCGAGGCACGCGTCCCGCGTGACGCGTCGATCGGTCTCGCGCTAAACCCTGGGGAGGCGTTCTATCCCTACTTCGGCTCGCTGTCCCGGACCGTCTCGCTGATTCCGTACGGCGGCGAGCCGCCCGCGGAGGTCTCGTGGCTCGTCGTAACTCCCGCCAGGGCGGACGAAGTGATGCCGAAGCTGCGCCTGGGGTGGCGCGTGGCTATCGCCACGCCCGACGGCTGGCGAGTCGTCCACCGAGAGTGATGCCCGCAGACCGCGAGAGCGCAGCCGGAAGCGCATCAGAGGCCTCTTTAGAGATTGAGGACGTTCGGTTCCTTCCGTCAGGGACGGAACCGAACGTCCGGTTCATTCGTCGCTAGGCGTTGACCGTCAGGACGAGCGTCTCGGTCGCGGACGCTCTCAAGGCGTCCGTGACGCGCAAGGTGATGTGGAACTTACCCGCGGTGAGCGGCGTGCCCGTGAGCTTGCCGGCGGTCGTGTCGAGCTTCAGCCCGGCCGGCAGCTTGGAGAGAGCGCGCCACTTGAAGGGACGCAAGCCGCCGAAGACCGCGAGCTTCAGCGCATAAGCGTGGCCGACGGACGCAGTCTTGAGGCGAAGCCTCGAGACCTCCACGTGCTCGACGACCTTCAGGTTCAGGTCGAATACCTGAGTCAACCCGATCTGGTCGGAAACGGTGACCTTCGCCGCGTATTTCCCGGCCGCCGTCGGCTTGCCGCTGATCGTATGGGCTGTCGCGTCGAACGTCAGTCCCTCGGGGAGGTCCGTGGCGACCCACGTGTAATTCCCGACACCGCCGGTCGCCTGGAAACCGGCCGTGAACGGGCGACCGACCTCGGCCGCGCGGCCTGCGCGCGCTGTGAGCTTGAGCGGCTCGATGACTTGCAGCTGGTACTGCTGCGACTTGGTCGACGTGCCGTTGCTCACGGTCGCCGTCACCGTGTAGTCGCCCGCGGTCGTCGGAGTACCGGTGATTGAGCTCCCACTGATCGAGAGACCGGGCGGAAGGCCGCTCGCAGTCCAGGTCTTGTCGCCTGCGCCGGACGCGGTGAGCGTCTCCGTGTACGCCTGGCCGACGATGCCGCGGCGCAGCGATGACGTCTTGATCGCGAGCGGCGCTGGACCGATCGTGATCGTGAATAACCGGTCTGCGCGGTCGCCGAGACACGTGGAAGATTCCGGCGTGTGGAGCGTGACCCAGAAGGAGTAGCTCCCCGGAGTCGTCGGCGTGCCCTGGAGCCGGCCGATCCCGCCGCTCGCTGGATCGTTGACGGTCGAGAGCGTGAGGCCGGGCGGCGGCGTGCCGCCGGTGATGTCGTAGTGATACGGCGGGCACCCGGACCGGGCGTACATGTCGAACTGGTACGGAACCTCAGCCGATCCCGGTGGCAGAGGGCAGGTCGGCTTGCTGTTGTCGCACGTCCGATCCTGGAACGTGAGAGCCGAAGCACTGCCCGCGGCAATGCCCGCGAGCACTGCGAACAGAAATGTGACCTGGATGAAGCGCTTCAACGTTTGAAACCCCTTTCTCAGCGACGACTCGATCCTTCCCCGTCCCTTTGGCGGCTCGAAAGTAGCAGGGAAAGGGTCCGGGTCAACCGCACCTCACAAATCGCTTACTTTTCAACACGAATACGGCCATTGTGGCGTCGGCTTCGGATGGGCACGCGGGCATGAGATAGCGTCGCAACCGTCGTGCGACGCGCCATCGTGACCGGATCCGGCGGCCTCGTCGGCTCGGAGTCCGTCTCCTACCTCGTCGAAGCCGGCTTCGATGTGATCGGGGTCGAGAACGACATGCGCTCGTACTTCTTCGGCCCGGACGCCTCGACCAGGCCCCAGACGCAGCGGCTGCTCGAGAGCTATCCGAGCGCCTTCCGGTCGCTCGAGGTCGAGATTCGCGACGCCGACGCCGTCGACCGGCTGTTCGCCCAGCACGCCGACGGGCTCGAGCTCGTCATCCACACCGCGGCTCAGCCGTCACACGACTGGGCCGCGTTAGAGCCGCAGACGGATTTCACGATCAACGCGAACGGGACGCTCAACCTGCTGGAAGCGACGCGACGGCACAAGCCCGAGGCGACGTTCATCTTCGCGTCGACGAACAAGGTGTACGGCGACCGCCCGAACTCGCTGCCACTAATCGAGCTCGACACGCGGCTGGAACTGCCCGATGAACACGAGTACTACAACGGTGTCCCGACCTCCATGCCGATCGACCAGTCGCTGCACTCCCTCTTCGGCGTGTCGAAGGCCGCGGCCGACTTGCTCGTCCAGGAGTACGGGCGCTACTTCGGCATCCCGACCGTCTGCTTCCGCGGGGGCTGCCTGACCGGGCCCAACCACGTGGGGGCCCGCCTGCACGGCTTCCTCTCGTACCTGATGCGCTGCACGGTCACCGGTGAGCGCTACACCGTCTACGGCTATGGCGGCAAGCAGGTGCGCGACAACCTGCACAGCGCCGATCTGGTCCGGGCGTTCGCCGCCTTCCACGCCGAACCGCGAGTCGCGGCGGTCTACAACATCGGCGGCGGGCGTGGTTCCAATTGCTCGATGCTCGAGGCAATCGCGCTGTGCGAGCAGATCGCCGGGCGCGATCTGGACTGGGAGCTCGTCGCTGAGCCACGCATCGGCGACCACCGCTGGTGGATCAGCGATCTGCAGGAATTCCGGCTCGACTACCCGGACTGGGGCCCGACCTACGGCATCGAGGACACGCTGCGGGAGATCTACGAGCAGAACGTCGGGAGCTGGAGCCTCACCGTTCCTCGCTAGCGCCGTCCACGCCGACGCGCGCCGTCCGCGAACGGGGCGCTGAGCCTCATCCAAGAATCGCGCTGCGCTCGCGCTCATGCTCCGCGTGGCGGGCTTCGACGACGTCGAGTGGCTCGGCGCGCGAGCCGGGCACAACGCGTAATACCGGCGCGGCGACCGCGCGATCGCCGTCGCTCGCGTCTCAGCCTAGGTCCACTCGAGCAGCGGGCGTACGACTCCCTGGAGCTGTCCGCGGTACGGACCGCTGGCGGAGCCGCCCTCGCCGGGGTCGTGCACGTGGAAGGAAATGAGGTCGCGGGCCGCGGCATGGTGGAACAGCTTCGTCGTGCCGATCGAGCAGATGTCGACGTGGACTGAGATCAGTCCCTCGTTCAAGAGGTTCCCCGGAATCCAGGCCGTCGCCGTGTAGTCGCCCGGCGGCCGCGGCTCACTCCACCGGGGACCGGTGTCCATTGCGTTGAACGCGACGTCGCCTTTGGCGTTGAAGAGCTTGATCTTCGGGAAGATCGGCCGGCCGTCCCGTAGAACCGTCAGCTCGATCTCGATCCCCACCGGGCGACGGACGTCGACGGTATCCGTGCGAGAGCCGTCCTCCTCGACCACACGGATGCGGCGAATGCGGACGAGGTCGTCGCCGGGCGCCTGTGCGAGATCGGGCCACGCCTGCTCCGAGGTCGAACCATGACCCATCTGCAAGTAGTGTGCGACGACCTCGGTGCTCGGCCCGTCGAGCACGACGCCTCCGCGCTCCAGCAGGATCACACGGTCGCAGAGCTGCGCGATCGCCTGCATGTTGTGGGAGACGAAGAGCACGGTGCGTCCCGTGCCACCCACGTCCTCCATCCGTCCGAGACAGCGGCGCTGAAAGTCGGCGTCGCCGACGGCGAGCACCTCGTCGACGAGGAGGATCTCCGGCTCGAGATGCGCCGCGACCGAGAAAGCCAGCCGCACGTACATGCCGCTCGAGTAGCGCTTCACCGGCGTGTCCAGGAATTGCTCGATGCCCGAGAACTCGATGATGTCCGGGAGCTTGCGAATGATCTCGCGCCGCTTCATGCCGAGAATGGCGCCGTTCAGAAAGACGTTCTCGCGGCCGGTGAGCTCGGGATGGAAGCCGGTTCCGACCTCGAGCAGGCTGCTGACGCGGCCGCGGATCTCCGCGCGACCTTCCGTCGGCGTCGTGATCCGCGTGAGGACCTTCAGCAGCGTCGACTTGCCCGCGCCGTTGCGTCCGATCACGCCGAGCACCTCGCCCTGGTCGACGTTGAAGGAGACGTCCTTCAGCGCCCAGATCTCCTCGTGATGATGGTGACCGGTCTCGCGGATGCGGCGGACCGCCCCGGCGATCGTGTCCCGCAGCGTGCCGTACCCACGCTGGAGCTCACCGATCCGATACCGCTTGGAGAGAGCCTCTGTGGCGATTGCCGACGACATGGATTAGATGGTGTCGGCGAACCTGGGCTCGGAGCGCCGGAAGAAGGCGAGCCCCGCCGCGAACATGACGATCGCGGACGCGACGCTCACGAGAAACTGTCCTACGTCCGGAGGAGGCGTCCCGACAAGCGCCCAGCGAAAGCCGGTGATCGCCCCGTTCATCGGATTGGTCGCGAGCACCCATTGCCACTTCAGCGGCAGCGCCGCAATCGGATAGACGACGGACGAGACGAGGAGCCAGGTCTGCACGATGAAGGGGATCACATACGGCACGTCTCGGTAGCGGACGTTCAGCGCCGAGAAGAAGAGACCCGTGCCGAGCGCCGTCACGACTGCAAGCAGAAGAAAGCCCGGTGCGAGGTAGGCCCACTCGCCGAAGGGCGTGTCGTAGTAGCCCATGAGCGCGACGAGCACCGTGAAGGCCATGACGAAGTCGACGATGGGGACGAGCGCGGCTCCTGCCGGAAGCAGCACCTTCGGGAAGTAGACCTTGGTTACGAGCGGAACGTTGGAGACAAGACTCGTGCTCGATCCGGTCAGCGCCGACGAGAAGTACGTCCACAGCAGCAGACCCGAGTAGACGAACACCGGATACTGCTGACCCTGGTTCGGAAACTTCGCGAACTTCCCGAAGACGAGGGTGAACACGACCATCGTCAGGAAGGGCTGCAAGATCGCCCACGCGACGCCGATGAACGTCTGTTTGTAACGCACCTTGACGTCCCGCCAGACGAACCGGCCGAGCAGCTCCCGGTAGTGCCAGAGCTCGCGGAGGTCGAGCCGCGGCCAGCGCGGGGCCGGCCGGATGACGGTTATCCGGTCGGGACGGGACGCGAAGGCGTCCCCGACACGTTCGACGGCCCGCTGCCGCACGGATCGCGCTGGTTTCGGCTCGGCGACCGCGCTCTCGGAAGGGCGGCTCACCGGCCCGATGCTACCGGGCGCGTTTCGCCTCGACCGCTGCGAGGCGGCGCTCGAACGAATCTACCCTCATTGTCAGGCGCTGGGCCGAGTCCATGACGAGCATCGCATCGATTTCCTCCGCGAACGAAACATCGTCCGCGACGGAGGGAGACGCCGATTCGAGCTTGGCCACATCACCGCGTAAACGGTCGCGAAGCCGCGTGTCGACCGTCAGCACCCTGTCATCGAGGCCGTCCTTCAGCGCGGCGTCGTCCACCAAGAGCCCGCGGTAGGCGTCGTCGGCGTTTTCTTCCAGCTCGCTGACTATCCGTTCCACGTGTACGGGTACCCAGTTCGAGCCGGCGAGCCGATGACTCACGTGGGCGGTCCGGTACTTCCGCTGAAACTGCTCGCGATTCCGAATTGGGAAGTGGAGCACCTCGAACGGGACCCACTCACGGAGCAGAACGAGCCGCCGCCCCACCGCATCGTGGTTTCCCCGGATGACGAGGACGTCGGGATCGCCTCGATGCACGACCTTCGCGTTCGCGCAGTACGGGTTTGTGGGCTCGTGCGCGGGCGCACGACGCACGATCATCCGCTCGTAGAACGGCTTGCCGTTCTCCGGACGCAACACGAAGTGCCGCCAGATCCCGCGGATCGCGCCGAAGCGCGACGGCACGGCCGCCAGAACGTCGCGCAGCGTGCCGCTGTGAGGCCACCAGAACTCGTCCGCGTCCGCGTTGATGACCCAGTCCGCGCCGAATCTCGTCGCTGCGAGTTGGGCCATCTGCGTCACCCACTCGGTTTGTCGGTACGCCTCGCTGGTCTGACGGATGAGATGGAGATGCCCCTCTCGCTCGTACCGCCGGAAGATCTCGGTCGTTCCGTCCTCGGAGCGATGGTCCGTCGCAATGACGAAGTCGATGCCTGCCTCAAGGTGGTATCGCACCGTCTTCTCGATGACGTCCGCCTCGTTTCGAGCCATCAGCGTCATCACGATCTTCATGAGCGCCGCCGGAGTGTGCGGAGCTTTCGCTTGAGGGCCTCCGTGAAGGTGGACTCGACGGCGGCCAGGCGCGCTTCGAGCTCGTCCAGCCGAGCACGCGTCTGGAGCACATCCGTCTCGCCGAGCGAGGCGACTTCGAGCGCGAACCGCGCCTCCTCGATGACGTCGGGGCGCGGAAAATCCGGCCTGCGCCCGTCGGCGAGAACCCAGAGCGCGTCGCGGAGACGGGTGTCGACATGGAGAACGCCTTCCTCGACCCCGCGCCGGAGCGCATCTTCGTCGTAGGCATCGGCTGCGCCGGCTTCGAGCGGGAAACGCAGCACTTCGATCGGGTACCAGCCACGCACCGGCGAAAGGGTGGAGCTCGCCGCTGACGCGCGGCGGACGAGCCTCCGCATCGGGCGCCACCGGCTCTCGGGATCGGTGATGGGTGCGTTCTGTGCGAGGCGGTAGATCATCCGTTCCGTGAAGGGCTCGGTCGTGTCCTTGACTGGCACGAAGTAGCGAACGAGCGCCTGAACGGCTCCGTAGCGGGGCGAGATCGATCCCAGCAGCTCCTTCAGCGACCCTGCGCGCGGCCACCAGAACTCGCTCATGTCGCTCTCGATCACCCAATCTGCGCCGGCCTTCGTGGCGGCGGCGTGCGCGAGCTCGGTCGCGTCTGCAGGTGCGCGAACGGCGTGCACGAGGCCGCGGCGCACGTATCGCTCGAGAATCGCCCGCGTGTCGTCCGTCGAGCCGTTCTCGGCAACGACGACCACGTCGACACCGGCGCCGAGATGGAATTCGAGGTGAGCCTCGAGGACGTCCACCGCGTCCGGAACGAACGATGTCAAGGCGATCCTCATGAGCGCACACGTGCGCCGAAGAGCCCAACCGCGGCGAGCACGATGAAAGACGGCGCGACGGGGACCGAATACTCAGGTATCGCGTAGACGCCGAGGACCGTCACGAACAGCGAGAGCAACGCCGAGGCGGCGAGCACGGCGGACGCGTGCCATTGCCGCGGCCGCCGGAACGCCAAGGCGGCGAGAGCAACGAGCAGCCACATCCACGGCCGCGGAAAGGCTTTCGACGCGTGGTTCAGCTGCAGACCCAGCCACCCGCTCTCGCCGCGCGTCGGAAAGCGGCTGCCAAGCTCACGAAGACGCTCGTTGAGATGGTCATATCTCCGCTGGTCGCGCGCATCGTTGAAGACGATCTCGTGGTCCGTCGCCGACGTCCACACCTCGCGGATATGGCCGTCGGGCGTCGAGGTGTACGCACCCTGGTGCGCCGCAGGGATCGGCTCGCCCTCCGACGGCTTCGGCAGCCGCCGGCCCTGGACTTCGACGGTCTCCGCCGGCGCCGGACGACCGCCGCCCGCCGGCGCCCCTCCGCTGCTCGATCGCGGCGACACGAAGAGCGGCTGGTTCAGCTCTTCCCACATCGACGTCGCAACACCGCGAGCGTACTTCCAGGTGTGGTGGCGAACGGCCTCCCGGGCCGCGCGGCCGAGCACCTCGTAGTCGGTGTCCCAGCCGAAGACGCGGTCGGACATGCTGATCAGATCCTCCTCCATCCGCGGACTGCCCAGGGTGAAGAACTCGCGGAGGTCGATTCCGTACGAGCGGTACGGCTCGCGCGGGAGGAGGTCCCTTCGCACGGCCGCGGCCAAGCGCCGGGAAGCGGAGCCGTTGTCCGGAGACATGATCCGGTCGGTCACGAACGCGCGGAAGAGCGGGACGCTGGCCTGTCCGCCGCGCGCGACCGTGAAGTCGTCGTAGCGCACGTCGTTCACTCCCGCCCAGGCGAGGAGCGGCAGCACAGCCGCTGCGGCGAAGGCGGCCACGCGCGCCGCGCGCACCCGCCATGGCCCCGGCACGACGAGCACGAGCAGCGCCACGAGCACGAGCACTTGATTCGCGGGACGCGTGAGAGCGAGGAACGCGACGCCTGCGCCCACCGCCGTGAAAGCGAAGACGGTCGGTCTCCGGACAGCCCGGACGACGAGAACTGCCCACCCGGCGAACGCGGCGGCGAAGACCGCATCGCTCGAAAGCTCGTGAAAGAGGCCGCCGTAACCGGGATAGGCGAGCAGCGCCACGGCGACGAGGAGTGCCGCCCGCCGGCCGGCGGCTCTCAGCGCCACGACGCTCCAAGCGAGAATCGAGGCCGCGAAGAGCAGGGCCATCACCACCTCGGCGAGCAGACCGCCGCCTGCTTCGAGCAGGCCGCCCGTGACGAGTGGCGTCACGGGCGTCCGCGAGAGCATCGACCACGGAAACACCGGGTCCTCCTGCCCGAGCTGGACGTAGTACCGCAGGTACACCCCGAGATCTCGGCCCGGTCTCAGCGCCCAGCCGATGCTCTCGAATGCGTAGACCGCAGCGGCTGCGGCAACGAGAAGGAACGCACCGCGGCGTGTCCCGGCAAGCCGCTCCGCGCCTAGGAGCACTCGGACGACGCGCGTACGGATTGCGGTCGACCGCGCCCAGAGCATCGCGGGGCGCGATCATACTGATGAGCGTTCGCGATGTCCTCGCCCGTGCAGATCTCCGTCGTCATCCCCTGCCTCAACGAGGAGGAGGCGGTGGGTGCCGTCGTGGACCAGGCGTGGGACGGGATTCGAAAGTCCGGCCGGGAGGGTGAGGTCATCGTCGTCGACAACGACTCGAGCGATCGATCCGCCGAGGTGGCGGCGGAGCACGGGGCGAGAGTCGTCAGGGAGGGCAGGCGCGGGTACGGCAGCGCCTATCTCGCGGGTCTCGCCACCGCGCGCGGGGACTACATCGTCATGGGCGACGCCGACGAGACGTATCCGATTCAGGAACTGGGGCCGTTCGTCGACCGGCTCGAGCACGGGGACGATCTCGTGCTCGGCTCGCGCT
>WNEY01029046.1_pt1 | contig 10983 bp, 12 predicted proteins | sample 5400531 | NCBI WGS metagenome assembly WNEY01 (sample SAMN13153338, study PRJNA577476) | soil metagenome | isolation source: 200 cm saprolite under Douglas fir tree site 1 | place: USA:California | collected 2015-04-18
GGATCCTTGGGCTTTTCCACGATGCGTTCGATGCGGCGACTGCCGTTGAGCTGCGCCACCCCTAGGTGCTGCAGGTGCTCGCGGTTGGTCGCACGAGAAAGCACCACACGGGCTCCGGCCGCTTGCTTGCCAAAAGCGTCCACGCATCGCTGCAGCGAGCTCTCGAAGATGTTGTCGGCCAGCAACACCACCGTCCGGTCGCCGACCGCGAAGCGCTCGGCCAGGGCGAGGGCCTCGGCGATGCCACCGGGTTTCGCCTGGTACGCGTAGAACAGCCGCGCGATCCCGAACTCCTCGCCGTTGCCGAGCAGGCGCAGGAACTCGCCTGCATGGTTGCCCCCGGTCACGAGCATGATCTCGGTCACGCCGGCCTTCACCAGCGCCTCGATTCCGTAGCTGATCATCGGCCGGTCGAAGATCGGCAGCAGGTGCTTGTTGGTGATCTGAGTCAAGGGGTGCAGGCGGCTGCCGGTGCCGCCCGCGAGGACCACGCCTTTCATCGCACCGGGATTGTCCATCAACGGCCCATCAGCCGATCTCGGATAGGCTTGCTCTTCATGTCAGACGCTCCACCGCCGGTGCCCCCCACGCCGGGACCGCCAGGACCGTCCGGGACCGCGGCACCACCTCCGGAGCCGGTCACCCCACCGACGCCTGCCTCGCCACCTGTAGCTCCGGTTCCAGCCGGGGGGCTGACGGGGCGGTATTCGCCGGACGGCTTCTGGTGGTGGGACGGCGCGAGCTGGAAGCCGGCCTATTCGCAGGACCGCCTATGGCGGTGGAACGGCCAGACCTGGGTGCCGGCCCAGGCTCCGCCGGCCCAGTCGAAAGGTGGCTCCGGGCTCGCCATCGGCCTGATCGTGGGCGGCTTCGTCCTCGTTCTCGTCGTGGTGGCCGCGATCGTGGTCGGGCTTCTGTACTTTGCCGGGCCCCAGATCTCGAACGTCTTCTCCAACGTCGCCGCCGCCCTGGGCTCGCCCAGCCCCTAAACCACTAAGAGAGCACCCAAAGCGCCCGAAGCGGGGTGAGGCCACAAGTTGTTGTGGCAGACTGGCCGCCATATGAGTGTTGCGACTCCGAGGCCGACGCAGATCCGCGGCATCGGCGGCCGGAGCCAAGGAAGGGGTGGCGCGCCGAGGAGTGCATCGTGACGATGCATGACGAGGCAGCGCCGGGCCCCCTGACGCAGGCTTCAGCGCCTCTCTCGGGGCCCCCGCGGAATCGCCAGATTCTGTGGGGTGAGCAGGCGCCCGGCCGCCTAGGACGCGAAGATGCGAGGAACTTCGGAGGCGCGACACTCTAAATGCCTCGACCGGACAACTGGCCCCGCACCATCCTCCACGTCGACATCGACGCCTTCTACACGTCGGTGCACCAGCGCGACAATCCCAAGCTGCGCGGCGTGCCGGTGGCGGTCGCGGGGCGGTCCCGCCGAGCGGTGGTCATGGGCGCCTCCTACGAGGCTCGCGCGTTTGGGGTCCGGTCGGCGATGCCGCTGCACGAAGCGCTTCAGCTCTGCCCGCAGCTGGTCGTGGTCAGCCCGGACGGCGCCCGCTACCGCGATGCGAGCCGGCTCATCCATCAGATCTTCAGGCGTTTCACCTCCCCGGAGCTCGTCGAAGGCGTGAGCCTCGACGAGGCCTACCTCGACGTCACCGCCCGCACCCGCCACGGCACCTCCAACGCCGAGGAGGTGGCACGCCGCATCAAATTCCAGATCCATACCGAGGTCGGGCTGAGCGCTTCGGTGGGCGCGGCCACGTCGAAGCTGGTCGCTAAGGTCGCGAGCGGCACCAGAAAGCCAGACGGGCTGGTCCTCGTCTCACCTGGGACCGAGGCCGACTTTCTCGCCCCACTCCCGATCGGCGCCATCCCCGGCATCGGCCCCAAGACGGAAGAAAAGCTGAACGCGATGGGCGTGCGCACTGTCGGCGAGCTGGCGGCATACGAGACCCAGCGGCTTGTCCAGGCGCTGGGCGTCGGCGGCGCCGTGCTGCAGCGGATGGCGCAAGGACGCGACCGCGCGCCAGTGGACGGCAGCAAGCCGGCGAAAACCATCTCGGCGGAGACCACCTTCGAGAACGACGTCAGCGACCGCAGCCAGCTCGACGCGGCGCTCCGCGAGCTGACGGATCGCGTGGCCGAGCGCCTCAAGGCCGACGGCGTCCGCGCGCGCACGATCTATGTGAAGCTCAAGCTCCCGGATTTCAGGCTGGTGAGCCGCCAGGTGAGCCGGACGAGCCCGACCGACGACGTCGAGACGATCTTCCGGGCCGCGCGCTCGGCGCTGGAGAAGTCGCACGTCGAGTCGCGGCCGGTGCGCCTGATCGGGGTTGGGCTGTCTGGCCTCGAGCACCCTGAGCCCGACCTGCAGCTGACCCTCTTTGACTAGGGTGCGTGCGGTCGACGATGGGCCGCGGCGGCAGTGCCGCGAGCACGTCGCCCACCGTTTTCCAGCCCAGGGTTTCGCGGGCGCGAGCGATCAGGGCGCGAAACACCATGGCCGTCGCCCGAGCGTCGTCGAGCGCTGCGTGCGCCGGGGTGACGTCTAGGCCGAGCTCCTCCACCAGCCGGGCGAGCCCGGGCGTCTGCCCCTTTGGGAGGTCCAGGACGAGCCTTGCGAGCGTGGACGTGTCGATGATCGGGTGCTCGAGCGGGATCTCGAGGCCACGCCCCACCAGCCAGGTGTCGAAGGCGTCGTGGCTGTGCTCGACCAGCACAGCGCCGCGCGCAAAGCGAAGGAACGCCCGCCGCACATCTCTGAACTCCGGCGCGCCGATAAGCATGGAGCGATCGATCTGGTGGCGCCGGCGCGCATATGGGTTGATGGGAGCTCGGCAGTCAACCAGCGTGTCGAAGAACGACAGCGGGCCGTCGAGCCGGAATCGCTCAGCCCCGATCTCGAGAACGAGGAACGGCGCATTGCCGGTGGTCTCGACGTCGAGGGCCACGAACTGTGCGTCTTCGAGCGGCGTGTGGGGCCCGAGCTCGGGAGTATCGACCGCGATCTCCGCCCACGGCACCGGCTCAATGGCGCCACGCGGCTTGAATAAGACCGGCTTCTCTCTCACCTTGCCAGCGCGAGCGCTCTCCGAGCGAACGCGATCTCGTCCGCGGTGACGGCGCGCAGCAACAGGGCTGCGGCCGCGTAGACGGTGGCGCCGACCAGGATCGGGATGAGGATCTGCACGCCATCCAGGCTACGCAGCGGAAACAGGGCTGCGCCCATGACCAGGCCGGCGAGGATCGGGCGCCAGCTGATCTGGAGCACGGGGATGCGACCGATATGGCGCGCGGTCAAGATCCAGCCGGCAAGTCCGAGTACGACCTCGGTGAGCACAGTCGCCCAGCTCGCACCGCGATAGCCGAAGAACGGGATGAGGATGAGATTAAGGACCACGTTCGCGACCAGGCTCCAGCCGGCGGCCCACGTGAAAGACAGCTGGTGGTCGGAGGCGCTAAGGGCCCCGATGAAGGCGTTGTTGACGAAGCCGATGGCCAGTGCCAGCGAGAGAATCTGCAACGCCGGTTCCGACTCTGGGTAAAGGAACGTCTTGGTGAGCGGGTGGGCGAGTATGAAGAGGCCGACCGCGATCGGCCAACCGACGACGAGCAGCGCCTTGAAGAACCGGCTGACCGCGTCGGCCAGCTCCTGCGGCCTCTCGCGAAAATAGACCGAGAGGACCGGGAATACCACCGACAAGAGCGTCATCGGGATGAACAGCAGCGCTTCGAATGGCTTGTACGCGGCGGCGTACCAACCCGCCTCTTGGTGCTGTCGCAGCGCGTAGAGGATCGGCTGGTCGACCTTGAAATAAAGGATCGTGAGCACGAAAGTGAGCGCGAACGGAAGGCCTTGAAGGAACCATTCTCGAAGCAGCTGGGGCTCGAACCTCCAGCCCACGATCGCGATCTTTTTCCAGGCCAGGACGAACGCGAAGTACAGGCAGCTGAACCCGTACTGGGCGGCGTATGCCCAGACGAAGTAGGAGACTCCGGCCTGGATCTTGATCCCGATGATCACCAGCGCGAGCAGGACGGCGCTTTCGAGCACGACCGCCACCGCTTCGTAACCCAGTCGCTGAACCGCGTACAGGGTGTTGCGGAGCAGGCTCGAGTACGACGTCAGGACCATGAGCAGGAACCCCGGCACCAGAAGACTGCTCAAACCCGCGATGGCGAGCGCGACGGCAAGGATCACAAAGCTGCCCACCGCCATCAAGACGCGCAGCGACATGACGTTGCGCAGGTAGCGCTGGATCTCGGCGGGATGGCGGGCGCCCTCGCGAACGTAGAGGACGTTGAAGCCGAGATCCAGGACCACGCTCACGATCGCGGTGTAGTTGACGAGGGTGGTGAACCACGCTCACGATCGCGGTGTAGTTGACGAGGGTGGTGAACGTTCCATAAGGGCCAGGCGTGAGCCACTTCAAGGTGGCGATCACGGTGACCAGGGCGATCAGGCGCGCGACCACCTTCGCCGCCAGCACGAGAACGGTGTTGCGGAGGGCCCGCGAACCTAATCCGGCGGTCGCGACAGGAATTTCAGGTGCGCGGTCGGTATCTGGCAACTTGGGCAATGCTAACGCCCGGTCCCAGGCGTCGATCCCCCGTCAAATACACTTTTGGGCCTGATGACGGTCCGGAAGCGTTCGCTGAGCGGGGTCCGAGTGACCGGCCGGTTCCATGTCGGCAACTACCTGGGCGCGGGCATCAACTACGTCCGCCTACAGGACGAGTACGAGTCATACATATTCGTTGCCGACTACCACACGCTCACCACTAAGCCCAACGCCCGCGACTTCACCGACGACCTTTACGACATGGTCATGGACCTCATCGCCATCGGGCTCGATCCCGATCGAACGGTTATCTATCGCCAGTCCGCCATACCGATGGTGGCCGAGCTCACCCTGCTGCTCGCCATGGTCACCCCGCTCAGCTGGGTGCAGCGTGTGCCTACGTTCAAGGAGAAGGTCCGGGACCAGCCCGAAAACGTGAACCTCGGTTTGTTCGAGTACCCAGTGCTGCAAGCCGCCGACATCATCATCGTCAAGGGGGACGTGGTCCCGGTTGGCCGCGACCAATCGGCCCATGTCGAGCTCACCCGCGAGATCACGCGCCGCTTCAACCGCACGTATCGCCCGGTCTTCCCTGAGCCCCAGCTCGTGCTCAATCCGGATGCGCCAATCGTGAAGGGCACCGATGGCAAGGCGAAGATGTCGAAGAGCCTCAACAACATCGTCGGCGTCACCGATCCGCCCGATGTCATTCGCAAGCAGGTCCTGAGCATGGTGACCGATGTCAAGCGCACCTACAAGACGCAGCCCGGCCATCCTCGGTCATGCAACGTGTGCGGCTTCTACAAGTTCTTCTTCGACGATTGGGAGCATTACTGGGACCTCTGCCGCAAGGCTCAGATTGGCTGCTACGACAAGAAGAAGCTGCTCGCCGAGCGGATCATCGAGCGCTTCGCGCCATTCCGCGAGCGACGCGCGGGACTGACGCGGGAGCGGATCGACCAGGTCCTCGAATCCGGGGCCGAGCGCGCGCATAAGATCGCCGCACAGACCATGGTCGAGGTGCGCGACGCCATCGGTTTGCCCCCCTACTCCCGAACCTGACGGGAAGTTAGAATTCGCTCCGGATGGCTGATTCGACGCCGCGCAAGTTCACCCGCAGGAACTTCATCGGTTGGCAGATCGCCGTCCTATTGACCTCGACTGTGGTCGTCGGGCTGGCGCCCATCCTGGTCTTCCTCTGGCCGGCGCCGCCGAAGGGCCAGAAGAAGACGGTGCTCCAGGTGTCGCTGCCCACGCCCATCGACCAGTTGTCCAGCGGAGACGCAGTCAAGTTCGACGCGCCGACCAGCCCGAACTCGGCGTTCATCATGGCCGACGGCGGTGGAGACAACGCAGCCGGCGAGCTCGCCTTCGGGGGTTTTGTCGTCAAGGACCAGGCGGGGAAGGTGAACGTCTTCGCCATCAACTGCTCCCACCTGGGCTGTTCGATCGCACTCAACGCGGACGCCAAGACGTTCGACTGCCCGTGCCACGGCTCGCGCTTCCATCTGGATGGCACCGTGCTGCACGGCCCCGCGCAAGACCCGCTGTCGCACCTCACGTGGTCGCCCGGGACCGACCCCAAGACCATCAACGTCGACGGCATCATCCTGGGGTTCTGAGTCTGAAAGATGGCGATCCCACACCCGCGCGAGATCCAGATGGCGGTGGTGCAGTGGCTCGATGACCGCTATCCGTTCACGAAGGCGGTCGATGAGGCGCTGTACCAGCGCGTGCCGAACTTCGCCAACGCCTTCTACTACTGCTTCGGCGGGATGGTGTTCATCCTCATCGTCCTCCAGCTCCTGACCGGCATCCTGCTCGCCCTCTACTACGTGCCGGACGCGAGTGTATCTGGGCTGGCTCATCCGCGGGACCCACTTCTGGGGCGCCAACCTGCTGATCATCATGGTGCTGCTGCACATGGCCAGGGTCTACTGGACCGGTTCTTACCGCGCGCCGCGCGAGTTGAACTGGATGGTGGGCGTGATCATGCTGCTCCTCGTCCTCGCGTTCTCGCTGACCGGCTATCTGCTGCCCTGGGACAGCAAGGCCTACTTCGCGACCCAGGTCACCATCAAGATCGCGGGCTTGACGCCGCCGGCTCCGGTTGGCGCCTTGCTCAGGGACCTGCTGCAGGGAGGCCCGGTGGTCGGGCCGCCGACTCTGCAGCGCTTCTTCACGATCCACGTATTCCTGCTCCCCGCCCTCATCGTCCTGCTGATGTACGTGCATTTCCGTTTCATCCGCGCACACGGAATCTCGGAGCCGATGTGATGAGTGACCGGAATCGCATGAAGAAGGGACCTGGCGCGGCGACCGCGGAGACCGAGATCGCGGTCATCGAGGCCGAGTCGCACGGCCACACGCTGGAGCCGGACTACAAGCGGCTGCCGATCGGGCCCGACCACATCCTCTATCCGGTGGTCGTCGGCCTGGCTCTCTTCCCCATCCTCATGGGCGACGCCGGGCACCACCTCGCCGACGACATGCCCGACGACGAGACGCATCCGTTCTTCCCCGACCATTTCTGGCCCTACCCGATCATCGCCGTCCTCATCCTGGTCGTGGTCGGACTGCTCGCCTTTTACGAGCAGAAGAACCTCCAGCTCGAGACCTCGGCCGACCCACGCACCGTCACCATCCCGCGGCCCGACTGGTACTTCCTGTTCCTGTTCCAGTTCCTGAAGCTGGGGCCCGAGGTCTTCCTGGCGATCGTCGTCCCGGGGGTCGTGGTCGGCGCCTTCCTCCTGTTCCCGTTCATCGACGCCATCGCCGGCCCGCCGATCGCCAAGCGATTGCACTGGAAGCAGTGGCCGGTCCCCGGCCGCAACGTGATCACGGGCACCGTGTTCGTGGTCTCGTTGGGCATCATCGCCCTGCTGGAGCTCTGGGCGCTCGCGGGTCCGGAGTTCTGCCTGCCGTGGCCGGTCATCGGCAAGGTGTGCGGCGCTTAGCCGACCCGACAGCCTCTTAGCGTGCGCCGTGTAGCTGTCTTGTCAGCTGGATTTGCGCCAGGTGCTCTCGCGCATGGCCGTAGTTCGCAACCAGCCATTCCAGGCCCGGCCTCGGCGGTCGATCGCCGCGAGGCCGCATCTCGGTCAGGTCGGCGCCCGTAATCGCAGCGACATGTTCGTCAAGCTCGCGGTCGGCCCGGTCCAGCAGAGCCAGCAGGTCGGCGGCGTCAGCCTCCGCCTTGAACTCCGCCGGCCGGTCCCGCTCAGTCGACAGCAAACGCACGGCTCGGATCATCTCCCGCTCCGAGCCCAACGTGTGGACGACCAGGACCGCGACCGAGTTCGCATCCGGATGCGGCTTCCAGTTGAGCGCCTCACCATCGACGCCCTCGACCTGCTCCCGAATCCCTTTATGCACCTCGTGAAAGAGGCCGCCGACGGTGTTCGCCACGGTTCTCGCTCCGGTCTCATCCATCCTCGTCACACCTTCTCGGTAACTCTGTACTCCAGGTAGCGGCCCAGCAAGAGTCGCGTGTGCGCCTCCAGCGCCGGCAACACGCTGAGGACCAGGCCGACGATCGGATAGGCCAGGTACTGGAAATGGACGGCGACCTTTTTCCACAAAGGCCAGTCGGCCGGCTTGGGCGGCAGGATCGACATCTCGAAAAAGAGGAAGAAGATAACCGTCGAGAGGGTCGTGGACAGCAGGACGCCCGACCATGACCACAGGCTCTGGCCCAGATCGGTGAGCGCGAAGTCCTGGCTGACCCAGATCGGCACGGACGCTCCGAACATCAGCAACAGCGGCAGAAAGATCCAGTTGAGGTGATTGAGGAACAAATTCAGAAAACGTCGGATGCGCAGCCGCAGCGGAATCTCCGGATGCTTGAAAAGACGGGCCAGGACGTATGGGACGTCGGTGACGCCCCAGGCCCAACGCTTGATCTGGTTGTACTGGCTCATATGCGTGGACGCGTAGTCGCGCGAGTTGGGCGAATCGCCATAGAGAGGTAGATAGACCGACTTCACCGAGAACCGCTTTCCGAACGTGAAGAACGCCTTCCAGTAGAAGCGCGAGTCCTCGGGAATCACGTCCTTGTCCCAGTAGCCGACCTTGTGGACGAACTCGAGGCTGCATGTATAGCTGCTGAACGCGACCAGCCGATGGGGCCGCGAGTGCAGGAACATCTGCCACTGAGAAGTGGCCCCGGACATGACACGAACCGCCATCGGCACCTGCCAGATGTTGTTGTGGAACAGCGGCACCGGCTGCCAGATCACGAAGTCGTGCAGCGGCTCGCGCGCATGGTGGTGGCTGATCCACGCGAAATATTCGGGATGGACGCGATAATCGGAATCCAGGTCGGTGATCAGCACCTGGTTGAGGTGGTAGCCCTCCTCGGTCAGCACGCGGACCATCCAGCGCCCGCCCCAGTTCATGGCTGCCGACTTACCGATGACGATCCCGGGCTCGAGCGGGTCCTTGATGTGATAGAAGCCACGCACCTGGCCGCCGAACTTCGCCTTCAGCCGGGCGACGTTCTCCCATCCCGGCTTGTCCGTCTCACGGGTGACGATCCCGATCATCTTCTTGTCGGCCGGATAGTTGGAGTCGACGATCGCCTGGACCGTTTTCTCGAGTACGTGATAAGGCTCTGTGTACGTCGGGATCACACACAGGTGGATGTACTGGAGGGGGTCCTCCAGGCCCTCGGCCTGGTCGCGCTTACAGATCACAAGCCAGTCCGTCTTCATGTCCCGGCGCATGTGGGAAAGCGTGTTGTAGACGCCCGTGACGACGGTCATCGACCGCAGGAGCCAGTAGACATCGAACAGGAGCACCCCGCCCGCGACCACGAAGGCACCAGGCCAGGGAAAGATGATCGGGATCCACGCCGGCGCCAGGAGCAACAGCCAGGTGACCAGCCCCGGAGCCGCCTCGAACAGGCGGGCGCCGAACTGGTGAAGGGCTAGATCGAAGGCAGACATGGTCCGGACGCCGGGGGCGGGGGCGGAGGCCATCTGTAACCGATTATGGCTTCGTCTGGGGGCCGGCATCCCCATCCGGAATAGGGGGCGCCGCGCCAGGCTTGTATCTGGCATGGAAAACATGAAGCACTTCGACGGCCCGACCTTCGAGGCCGACGTGCTCCAGTCAAGCCAACCCGTGGTGGTCGACTTCTACGCCGAATGGTGCGGACCGTGCCGGATGATGTCACCCCTGGTGGAGCAGCTTGCGGGCGAGTACGCCGGTCAGGTGGTCATCGGCAAGCTGGACGTGGACATCAACCAGGACATCGCGATCCGCTACGGGGTGATGGGCATCCCGACCCTGGGCCTGTTCCGTGACGGCAAGCTGGTCGACCGGTTGATCGGCTTTCCAGGCGGCAAGAATCCGATCAAAGCCTGGATCGACAAGAACGTTCCCGCCACGCCGGAGACGGCGAAAACCGAAGCGGGCGCAGCCTAAGTTCAACTCGCCTCCCCACGCAGTGGGGAGGTCGGCGCGCGCAGCGCGCCGGGTGGGGAGACCCGATTCGACCTGACGTAGAAGCGGCCGGGGAAATCCCGGCCGCACTGCCTTTTTCTAGCGTGGCGTTGTCGGCCGGGTTCACCCCGGCCGAGACTTTGTCTTTCTCACTCCCAAGCGTCGTCTCGAGCAAAATTTAGGACAAGCCCATCCATATACCGGAATGGGCGCAGCCGCATACCTTTGGGGTCCCCGCGACGCAGTCGCGGGGGGCGTGAGGGAAAACCATCCGGGTTTTCCCTCATATCGTTAGTGGCCCCACATGGCTCGTTCGCCGTGCTTCACGGTTTCGGCGCCGTGTTCGCCGGTTCGGATGCGGACAGCATCTTCGACCGCGATGACAAAGATCTTGCCATCGCCGACCTCGCCGTGATCGCCGGTGCGGGCGGCTTCGGCGAGCTTGTCGACCACCGTCTTCACGATCTCAGACTGCATGACCGCCTCGACCTTGAGGCGCGGGCGCAGCGAGATGTGAACGGACGCTCCGCGGTATTTCTCCGTGTATCCACGCTGGGCGCCGCAGCCTTTGACCTCGGTCACCGTCACACCTGAGACACCGCACTCGTCGAGCACGTCCTGCACTTCCTGCAGCCGCTCGTGGCGGATGATCGCAACTACCATCTTCATGCGGGTGACCCCTCGTGGCTGCGGGCCGAGCCGCCGACCCGTTCTGCCGACCCGTGTGGGTTGACCGTGGGGGTATCAGCCGGCCGGTAGACGCCGCCTGGGACCGGCATGAACGACTCGGGGTATCCCCACATGCCGTGCTCGCTGATGTCGAGCCCTTCCATCTCCTCCCGCGCCGAGACGCGTAGGCCGACGGTCTTCTTGATGATCCAGAAGAGTCCATAGCTGAGCACGAATACTGTTGTGAACGATGCCACCACCGCGATCGCCTGCGACCCGAGCTGGTGGAAATCGCCCGTGTAGAACA
>WNEY01004149.1_pt1 | contig 10982 bp, 6 predicted proteins | sample 5400531 | NCBI WGS metagenome assembly WNEY01 (sample SAMN13153338, study PRJNA577476) | soil metagenome | isolation source: 200 cm saprolite under Douglas fir tree site 1 | place: USA:California | collected 2015-04-18
ATGGACGCCGGTCACTTCGTTGGGCGTCACGGCGCGGACCTGGTTCGATTGTGGGCGTGCAGCATCGATTACACCGATGACGTTCCGTTTTCAGAAGAAATGTTCACGCGCCTCGGCGATACCTATCGGCGGATTCGGAATACACTCCGGATTCTGTCAGGGAACCTGTACGACTTCACCCCTCACCTTCATCCTCTCCCCTCGAAGGGGGGAGGGCAGGGTGAGGAGTGAAGTCGAAGAGATTGCCTAACAAAATCCGAAGCGTGTTCCGAATCCGCCGATAAGTGTCGCCGAGGCGCGTAAACATCTCTTCCGAAAACGGAACGTCATCGGTGTAATCGATGCTGCACGCCCACAATCGAACCAGGTCCGCGCCGTGACGCCCGACGAAGTGACCGACGTCCATAGGTTTGTCATACGTGCCGGATTTGGAAATTTTTTTGCCGTCAAGATCGACAACGAACCCGTGAGTAACGCACGTTTTGTAAGGCGCGCGATCGTTCAGCGCGATGCTGGTCATGAGCGAAGATTGAAACCAACCGCGATGTTGATCGGTCGCTTCCAAATACATGTCGGCCGGGTCGCGCAACTCAGGATGCAACGCGCAAACCGCGCGATGCGAGACCCCGCTGTCAATCCAGACGTCGATCGTGTCGTTGCGTTTAGTTGTTCCAGCGGGAAGTCCCAGTTGCTTTGCAAGATCAACATCGTCCAATTCGAACCAGATGTTCGAGCCACGCTCCGAAACGAGATCGGCAAGCTTGCGAATTATTTTCGCATCAAGAATCGGTTTGCCCTCAGCCGAGTAAAAGACCGGTAACGGCACCCCCCAGCTGCGCTGACGCGAGATCACCCAATCGGGACGCGATTCGACCGTTCCGGCAATCCGGTTCTCACCCCAGGCCGGAATCCATTTCACTTCGTTATGAATTGCTTTGAGGGCTTGGCCCCGCAGGTCGTCGATGCGAATGAAGAATTGTTCGACGTTGCGAAAAATGATCGGCGTTTTCGAACGCCAGCAGTAAGGATATGAGTGATGAAAGTTTTGAGCGCCTAACAAATTGCCGCGTTCTCGCAATAAATTCACGACGTCAGCATTCGCGTCGAAGACATATTTGCCGGTTAGATTTGGCAATCCCGCTTCATCGGTGAAACGGCCGTGATCGTCGACTGGAGATAGGATTGGCAAATCGTTTTGTTTGCCTAGCCAATAATCGTCTTCGCCGTGACCGGGCGCGATGTGCACCGCGCCCGTGCCTGTGTCCATTGTCACGAAGTCGGCGGTCAACACAATGGCTTCGCGATCGAGAAACGGATGGCGCGCTTTGATCCTGTCGATCTTGGCGCCAGGAAAAGATTCAAGCGGTTCTCCTGTGGGCTCGAACTTCGTGTTCGCGCAAAATTGCGGAACCAGTTTGTCGGCGAGTAATAAAGTTTCCGACGTTCCGTTCCGCGAAAATTCGTGGACGACATATAATTCTTTCGGGTCAACCGCGACCGCGAGATTGGCCGGTAAAGTCCAGGGAGTTGTGGTCCAGATTGCAATGCTCGCTTTGTCTTTCCACTTGCCGCTCGCGATTGGAAATTTTACGTAAACGGCCGTGTCGTCGCGTTCCTGATATTCCACTTCGGCTTCGGCGAGTGCGGTCTGCGCGCCGGTGCTCCAAAAAACCGGCTTCTTTGATTGGTAAACCAATCCTTTTTCGACGAAGACTGCGAATGCGCGCAGGATTTCCGCTTCGTATTTTGGATCGAGCGTCAGATACGGATGCTCCCAATCGCCAAGCACGCCGAGCCGTTTGAACTGCTCGCGCTGAAGATCGACATACTTGCGCGCAAACGCATCGCAGCGTTTGCGAACTTCCAATGCTGACAAATCGCGCGACTCCTTCACCACTTTGTACTCGATCGGCAGTCCGTGGCAGTCCCAGCCCGGAACGTAAGGTGCGCGTTTGCCCAGCATGGTTTGCGATTTCACAACGAAATCTTTCAGGATCTTGTTGAGCGCGGTGCCCATGTGCACGTCGCCGTTGGCGAAAGGCGGGCCGTCGTGAAGCACAAACAGCTCCCGGTCTTTGCGCGATCGCTGGATTTGCCGGTAGAGCCGCGTTTCATCCCACATCTTGAGCAGCTCCGGTTCACGCGAGGCCAGATTCGCCTTCATCGGAAAATCGGTGCGGGGCAAATTGAGCGTGTCTTTGTAATTTTGACTCATCGCGGCGCGCGGACGCTAACATTCACGCCCAGTCAAATCAACGCGAGGCCCGCGACGCCCTCTATCTCTCTCTCTATATATATAAAGGAAACGCCGCCAATGAACTTGACCTTGCCATCAGGCTGTTAGGTAATATCTCGCAAAAATGCAACGCACCGAATTTTTCCCGGACTGCTCGCCTGCCTTCTTCTCGTTACCACGGGTAACAATTGCATCCCGCAAATGTCAACGTGTCTCTTTCCGCACCTCGCGATTGGTGGTTCCGTTACTCGCTTCTGCTTACCTGGCTTTTCTGGCGATCAATCATTCGAGTCACGCCCAAACTGCCGCGGCCGAGCATATCGTCGTGACCAGCGAACCGTTACCGAGCGCTTACGGTGCGCCAACCAGTTTTTCCCAATCGCGTTTCTCGCCGCTCACGAACGCTTATGTGCTGCCGCCCGGCGCAGTTTACGCCAGTTTGATTTACGAAGACGCCGTGGTGCATTTTCGCAGACCCGATCATGACTTCACTCAAGAGGTCGAGCTCGGTTTGCCTTACCGGATCAACATCGCAACCGAGACCGATGTCGAACATTACGGGGATGAAACACAGGTCCGCAGTTTCAGTGTCGAAGCGCGATACGCCTTCGCAAATTGGGGCAAGATTCCTTTAAATCCGACCATCTTTGCCGAATACAAAGTTGGTGGCGGTAGAATTCTTCACGATGAAGGTCCGCCGACTCCAGCTCACAAATTTGGTCCGGGCGGTTTCGACACGTCGATGGACACTCCCGACGCTTACGAGCTGCGCCTGTTGCTCTCGGAAGATTTCTACGATCGCGTCGAATGGGCCTTCAATCTTTTCTTCGAACAGGAAACGAGCGGCGACCGCGGTCGGGAGTGGGGTTTTTCCCAAAGTCTGGTGATGCCGTTTTGGCTTAGCCACGAAGAACTGAAAGGCGGAATGGAATTTCTGTTTCGCAGCTTTACGGACAAGGGAATTCGCGGCAAACCCTACAACAGTTTTGTCATCGGACCGACTGCGGCCTGGCGACCAAGTCGAAATACGCGTTTCGATATCTCGCCGTTGTTCGGCGTGAACCATAAATCGCCGGTGATGCAATTGTTTGTTGTCTTTTCCTATTACTTCGGCGGCGGTGGACCGGTTGCGGCTGAAGAAGCAGGCGGCGAAGCGCCGGCTTCCACTCGCAATCGGTAAGCCGCGCAAGCTCTAGAGGCGCTTCGTGCCAAGCGCCTGCTTCTGCTAAAATGCCAGTGCGGCTCGCACCTTGACCCGCTCTCTCGACTTCCGTACCATTTTCATCGGAAAGGAGCTCGCCGGGTGAAGACCGAAATCTCGATCGAATATTGCGTCGTTTGAAACTACACGCCTAAGGCCGTCAGTTTGGCGACCAAAATTCTTGAACTCGGCGAACGCATCAAATCGCTCACGCTCATTCCTTCGGGCGGTGGCGCTTTTGAAATTCGCGCCAATGGCAAACTGCTCCATTCCAAACTCGACTCCGGCGATTGGCCCGACTTCGACGCCGTCGTCAGCGCGCTTAAAAAAGTTAAATAATCGATCGTCTTTTTCTTCTTCTGCGATTGGGCGTTGGATGCCGGACGTTGAGAATTGGGCGTTTTCTTTTTCTTCTTCCCGGAGAGTGAAGGGTGCCTGGTGGTCCTCGCGGTCTTCAAAACCGTTGTCGGTTCGCAAGAGCCGGGGCAGGTTCGATTCCTGTCCTCTCCGCAACACTCTTCCTCTTTCTCTCACTCTTAATTTTTATGAAAGGAGGTGAGCATTCGTGTCGCGCGAATGGATCCGTAAACTGACGTCGTTGTCGTCCTGCGCCGGGTGAGCAGCCAAGTTGAGCCAACAGGCCCTGACGCAAGTTTTGCGGCAGCTTCCAACTTATCGCAATGCGAACGTCCTCGTTAATTCGAGCACGTTCGACGACGCCGGCGTTTATCGTTTGGATCGACATCGTGCCCTCGTGCAAACGGTGGATTTTTTTACACCGATCGTCGACGACGCGTTCGCTTACGGACAGATCGCCGCTGCCAACGCGCTCTCGGATGTTTTCGCCATGGGCGGCCGGCCGATAACCGCGCTGAATCTCATGGGATTTCCAACCAAGCTTGTTTCACCGAACACGATTACCGCCATTCTGCGCGGCGGATTGGAAAAAGCCGCCGAGGTTGGTTGCGCCATCATCGGCGGACATTCGATCCGCAATCCTGAACCAATTTATGGTCTTGCTGTCACCGGAGTTGTTGATCTTCGAAATATCCTCGCAAACGAGAACGCGCGGCCAGGCGATTTACTTTTGCTCACAAAACCGCTCGGCACCGGCATTGCCACAACCGCGATCAAACGCGGCATCGCTTCGCGAGCGCTGGAGAAAACAGTGATCGCGCTCATGTCGCAAACAAATTCTGTCGGCGCCGAGCTTGCGGAAAGAAATCTCGTTCGCGCCGCGACCGACATCACCGGCTTTGGATTACTTGGACATCTCGCCAATATGTGTCGCGCGAGCAAAGTCAGCGCCGAAATTTCTCCGGACTGCGCGCCGGCCATCAGCGACGAGATCTTCGAATTGATCAAGCGCGACTGCATTCCCGGCGGCACTCGCGACAATTTGAAAGCCGCGAGACAAACCGCCGATTTGAAATCAACCTCGCCGGTTCAGCGCGCTTTTCTAGCGGATGCGCAGACGAGCGGAGGTTTGCTCCTTTGCGTCCCGGAATCGCGGCTGTCTCAAGTTTCGCGCGTTCTCAAGAAAGCCCGCACGCCTTGCGCCGCCGTGATCGGCCGCATCACTCGCCAGCGAAACCACTTGATATGCGCGACAAAATGAAATCGCGGTCGCGCCGGACCATTCCAGCCGTCACAAAAATTCTGGATTCGTTAGGCCAAATCGATGTGCCGCGCCCGCTGATTGTCGATCTTGTCCGACGGGAACTGACCCAGATTCGTCGGCAGCGCCAAATCCCTGAATTCACAGCGGTTGTCGATCTTGTCCGCGCCTCGCTTGAGAATCTTCGCGCGAGCCGGATTCAACCGTTGATCAACGGAACCGGCATCGTGATACATACCAACCTCGGCCGCGCGCCGCTTCCCCAAGGAGCAGGCGAAGTGCTACGAAATGTCGCTTCCTCATATAATAATCTGGAGCTCGATCTGGCGACCGGCGATCGCGGTGACCGCGCTGGCTACCTTGAGCGCGCTCTCGCCGTGCTTTGCCAGGCGGAAGCGGCCGCAATCGTGAACAATTGCGCAGCAGCGCTCGTTTTGATTGTTCGCCATTTCGTTCAGAAGAAGAACGAAATCATCGTTTCGCGCGGCGAACTGGTCCAGATCGGCGGAGGCTTTCGCATCGGCGAGATTCTGGAAGCGAGCGGCGCGAAACTGCGCGAGGTCGGCGCCACCAACAAAACGACGCTCGCCGATTACGTGCGCGCCGTCGGCCAACAGACCGCGCTCATTTTGAAAGTTCATCGCAGCAATTTTTTTATGAGCGGTTTTGTGGAGTCGGTTTCGACGGCCGAACTTTCAGCGCTCGCGCGAAAAAAACGCGTCCCGTTTGTCGAAGATCTGGGAAGCGGCGCAATGATCGCGACCGAGCAGATCGGATTGCATCATCATGAGCCGACTCCCGCCGAAGCACTCAACAACGGCGCTGACCTCGTTTGTTTCAGCGGCGACAAGCTTTTCGGCGGGCCGCAAGCCGGAATCATCGTCGGGAAAAAACGATTAATTACTGCGCTAAAGGCTGAACCGCTTTTTCGCGCGTTGCGTTGTGACAAATTAGTTTTCGCCGCGTTGCAAACGACTGTCGATCTCCACCTCAACCAGGTTTTGAGCGAGATTCCGGCGCTCGCGCTTTTGCAAATTCCAAAAGACGAATTGCGCGCCCGTGCCGCCGCAATGGTAACTCGTCTTCAAGGATTGCCAGTCAAGATCACGATTGGGACCGGCGCAGCAAAAGTTGGCGGCGGCACCTTGCCCCAATCCACCGTCCCCTCAATCACGATCGACTTTCTGCCCGAGAACTCCTCGCTCGAGGATTTTGTGCGTACTCTTCGCCGTTCCAGTCCGCCGGTCATTGGTTACATCGCCGGCGGTCGCTTCAAACTCGATTTGCGCACGATCTTTTCGCATCAGGACGATCTCGTCATCGATACCATTCGCACCGCGTGCACGACTCGATGACAAATTTTATTCTCGCCACCGCAGGTCACGTCGACCATGGCAAGAGCACACTCGTCAAAGCGCTGACCGGAACGAATCCAGATCGTCTGCCCGAAGAAAAAGCCCGCGGCATCACGATTGATTTGGGATTTGCGCATCTCGAGCTTTCTGCCCCGCCCTCCAGTCTCAACAATTGCCAGTCCGGCTCGGACCAACCCTCAACTTTTTCTGTCGGTATTGTCGATGTTCCGGGCCACGAAGATTTCGTCCGCAATATGATCGCCGGCATTGGGTCGATCAATCTCGCGCTCTTGGTGGTCGCGGCAGACGACGGCTGGATGCCGCAAACCGAAGAGCATCTCCAAATTCTGAGTTATCTCGGCGTTCGGCGCATCGTCGTTGCGCTGACAAAAAGTGATCTCGGCAAGATCGACAATGTCGCCAGCCAAATTCGCGAAAAACTCCGTGAAACCACTTTCGCGAATGCGCAGATCATCGCGACTTCGGCTCGCACCGGCTTCGGTCTCGAAGATTTGAAAGAAGTGCTTGCTTCTGAATTCGCCACCGTCTCAACGCCACGCGATATCGGAAAACCACGATTGTTCGTCGACCGCGCATTCACCCTTCACGGAATTGGGACTGTTGTGACCGGGACGCTGGCCGGTGGTCAATTTCAGCGCGGCCAAAACGTCGTTATCCAGCCGCAAAATCTCTCCGCCCGCGTGCGAACCATCCAAAGTCACAACCGCGATTTGGAAATCGCTCAACCGGGAACGCGCACCGCGATTAATTTGCCGGATGTTCCAGTCGGGTCCGATGGAATTAAACGCGGCGATGTCATCACCATCGCCAATGTTGGCGCAGCGGCCGATATCGTTAACGTTGTTCTGGAAAGATCGGCACGACTGAATCGGAAGACGCCCGCGGCGCGCCCGCTCAAAAACGGCAGCGTAGTCCATATCCATCTCGGCACGACTCGTGTGCCGGCTAAGATTACGTTGCTAGATCAAGATGTTGTCCAACCCGGGCAACGCGCCGTTGCTCAATTGTGTTTGGATTCGCCGATTCTCGCGTTCGTCGGTGATCGTTTTGTTGTTCGCGATTCTTCCGCACAAAACACGATTGCCGGCGGCGTAGTTTTGGATGTCGATGGTGATCGGCAGAACGTTCGAAACGCTGGGCAAACTGAACTTCTACGAACGCGTGCTGCCGCCATTGACGAGGTCGCCGAACCCGCATTTGGCGGGCAGCTCCTTCAGCGCAAGGCTGGCGGTTCACGTTTGGGTGCAGTCGGAAGGAGCTGGGTGATCCAGCCGGTTGATGCAACCAGCTGCCCTTCGGACACGAAGTGGATCGATGTTTGTATTCAGTCGCAGCTTACGCGCGACGGTTTCGCTCAAACCAACACGCTGTTAGTCAAGTCGCACTTCAGTGCGGACGAAATTGCAAACGCGCTGTCTCGATCGCAGAACGCGGGCGGAATCGTCTTGCGTGGGAAGATTGCTGCAAACCCGGCGTATTGGCGCGATTTGGTTGCGCGAGCGAGCGCGTTGATCGATCGGGCGCACGAAAAACATCCGGAACAACGCGGCCTCGATTTCACAGAGTTGCGCGTCGAACTAAACGTCGAATCGGACGAATTATTTGCTGCCGTCGTCTCAGAGATGACCGCGAATGGCTTCGCTCGGGCCGAAACCAACATCGGACGCAATTCACATCGTCCCTCGTTGCCGGCGGAAATCCTGCCGGCGGCGGAAAAGATTCGCGCCGCGCTTGCCGGGAAACCATTCGATCCTCCGAGCCGCAAAGATTTCTTGCTCGCCACGGCGAGTCCGTCCGGTGGCGGACAAGATCGACATCTCCACCAGGCGCTCCGATTTTTGATCGAGCAGGGCGAGATCGTTGAGATCGGCGACGAAATAGTTTTGCTTCGCGACGCAGTTGATCAAATGCAAAACCTGGTCTCAGAATTCATTTCCACGAACGGATCCGCCACTGCGAGCCAGCTCCGGCAAAGACTCGGAACGTCACGCCGAATCATCATTCCTTTCCTCGAATATCTCGACCGAACCGGCGTGACCCGGCGCGTTGGCGATGAACGCGTGCTCGCGCAGAAAGCGGCAGTTGCTAAATTGGACGATGCAGCAATTGGGCGGCGAAGTTAAGAAATCTTCGCCCAACGTGTCGCTGCACATCGGCGCTTCGCCGGAAGCGGCCTGGGAGAATGTGGTCCGCCCATGGTTTGAGACGATCGGTCAAGCGGCGTTGAGTAATGTCCGGCCGACTGCGGTCGTGACTGCATCTCGCAGTCAGGCCTATTTTTTTCGCAACCAACTGCTCGGCGCCGGCAACTCGCTCGTCGGAGTAAAGTTTTTGTCGCCGCCGCAATTGCGCGAAACCTTGCTGCGCGAAGTCAGGCTGAAGCTTGCATTGCGCGAACATCTCCGGTTGCTCCTTGCCGTCACCGCCGAAGAATTCGCCGCTGGAATGGGCGACAACGAAGAGTTCGCGTTGGTGGCAAAATCGATCGCGCGCGATCCCAATCATTTTCTCCGCGCGCTCGATCAGCTCGGGGCTGCCGGCTGGGCCTTCGAGGAAATCGATTCGCCCCCTCTCCGCGAAATCGCTGCTCGTTTTGAGAAACAGGCGCGCGACTGCGGCTTTACATTCGTTTATGAGGCCGACCGCGCCGCCGTCCGCGGTGCCGAAAAATCCGGAGCGCCGTTTAGTAATCTGCTTCTCTTCGGTTTTGATGCTTCCCATTGGCCGCTTTGGCCGTTACTGCGCGCTGCGACTCTCGTTTCCGAAGACGCAACAGTCGTTTTGAATGACCCGCGCGACGAAGCCCGCGAGGTCGATGAAACATGGGTCGGAACCTGGGAAGAAACATTCGGCGTGGCCGAGATCATTTCACCCTCACCTGCCGCTTCGCGACTTCCTCTCCCTGGCCAGGGAGAGGATGGAGGTGAGGGTCGACCGAACTCAATCACTGAGCCGCTGCCAACTGAAGTTCATTTCGCCATCGGTCGCGACACAACTCAACAGGCGCGCGCAATTGTCGCGTTGACCGCCAAGTTTCTGGCCGATACTAAATGCGAGCGGCTCGGAATTTTATTTGCCGGACCGGGTGCATTGCCTCGCCTGGTCGCCACGTTTCTTGAATCGGCGCAAATCGCGCACAACGACGGTGTCGCCCATCTCGCGCCGAGCGCGCTTGATGACGACGCCTGGCGCGCCTGGCTCGAATTGCAACAAGCGCCGCATTTGAAATCGCTGTTTCAGTTCTTGCGCGCGATCGACACAGAAATCTTCGACGCATTAGCGATCTTGCAGGTCGAAGAAACGCTGCGCCGCGCTTACAACGACGTGCTGATCGATGACATTGAGCTGCTCCGCGATTACTGCGGCAAGAGTACGGTTTTGCGCGGTGGCAAAACGGTCGCGGCCGGCCTCGAGAAGATACAACTTCTACCGGCGAGTGCGTCGTTGACGGAATTTCTTTCACAAACGCGCAAGATTTTCTCGCAATTAGGCTGGAAAGAACATTGGAGCGAAGTCGATCGATTGAGCCGCAACTGGAGCGGGCAACTCAACGCCGCGTTTTCGAGAAGCAGCTATTTGCGATGGCTGCGCGAAGTTCTCGGCGCACCGTCTTTGCAGCGCGACGATTTCGGCGCGCATCCCTACGCGCGCGTCCATCTGCTTCCTTATGGTGAAGCGCAGGCGCAGCCGTGGTCGCATCTCATTTTCGCCGGCTTAAACGACGAACTCTGGCCGTCGCTGGATGAAGAACTCGGTTTTGTTCGCGAAGAACAGATCGACGATCTGAACCGACAAAACAAAACGCTCAACCGTCGCGCATCGAAGCGCGGCCGGCAGGGGGAAGGTCACTGGAGCGTGCGCGAAGGGAAAACGCTTTTGCTTGGAGCAAACGAACGCCGGCAGATTCGCCGGCGACAATTGTTAAACCTGATCGAATCCGTCACCGGCGGGATTGGCGCGAGCGCGAATCTTTATTCAGCGGCGCAGCCGGGCCGCATCGCAAATCCGAGCGAATTCTTTTCCTGGCTTTATTTCACCGCGCGCGGGCGCGGGGTTTCGCAACAAACTTTGCAGACGCTCGAACAACAAACGCGCGCCTGGTTGAAGGATTGGTCGCCGGTCGACGCGCAGAAAGTCGATTCGATCGGCGTCGGCCGCACCCGCTACGCGTTCGACGCGCGCAGGCAGGAGCGGCCGGCTGGTGAATACGAATTCGCGTTGAAAGCCGCGCCCGAACGCGAGGTCTCGTTGCGCGTGACGCAATGGGAACAGGCGCTGCGTTGGCCGGCGATCGTTTGGATAAAAATTTTTCTCGGCGCCGAAAGCAGTGACGACAGCGGAGACGCCTGGGCGGTCGCGACTGGACAATGGGTGCATCGCTGGCTCGCGAACAGCGTTCGCGATGGCGCTGAGAATGCCTTTGTCGATGTTAACTGCGCAGACGAAATCCGCGCGCGAATCGTCGAGCATGCCCAAGCGTTCCGTGACGAGATCAACGCGCTCTGCGCCGGGCGCAGCAAAACAGTTCCCGATTGGTGGAAATCTGGTTGG
>WNEY01004151.1_pt1 | contig 10980 bp, 12 predicted proteins | sample 5400531 | NCBI WGS metagenome assembly WNEY01 (sample SAMN13153338, study PRJNA577476) | soil metagenome | isolation source: 200 cm saprolite under Douglas fir tree site 1 | place: USA:California | collected 2015-04-18
CGTCGGCCAGTCGAACCAGATCGCGGGTCGCGACAACAGCAACAACGGCAACAACGGCAGCAACAGCAGCAAAAGCATCAACAGCAACACGCACCCTGGCCCGCCGAACGGGGGCGATAACTTCAGCGCCCTCTGCAACTCGTTCAACAGCGGGAAGACGTGCAACCAGGACAACTCGGCGACGGTAACCCAGCCGTCGACGGCGACCGGTGGCAACGGTGGTAACAACAACACCGGCGGCAACGGCGGTCAGGCGTTCGGGGTCGGCTCGGGATCTGGTGCCGACCCGGATGCGTCGGGTGGGAACGTGTGGGCGAACGGTGGTAACGCCGACTCGTCCAACGACTCCGACGTCGCTCAGTCGAACCAGAACGCGGGTCGCGACAACAGCAACACCAACAGCGATCCGTCGAGTGGGGGCAGTAACTTCAGTGCCCCCTGTAACGCGTTCAACAGCGGCGACACCTGCAACCAGACGAACACCGCGACGGTCACCCAGCCGTCGACGGCGACCGGTGGTGCCGGCGGTAGTCACAACACCGGCGGCAACGGCGGTCAGGCGTTCGCGGTTGGACCTGGCTCCGATCCGGCGAACGCGCCGGGCGGGAACGTGTCGGCGAACGGCGGTAACGGCCGGTCGTCGAACGATTCCGACGTGGCTCAGTCGGACCAGATCGCCGGTCGCGACAACACCAATCGGAAGAACACCCACTGAAAGGACGGATGCCAATCGCGTAACTAGGTGAGAGATCGAGCCGCCGGCCGGCGTGCGTGCGCCGGCCGGCGGCCCTCCACGACGAAAGCTCTCGCGGCCGGCCCCTGTGGGCGGCCGCGGTGCAAAGGCGAACGGGTTACGAGGCCCGAACGCCTATTCCGAAAGGAGTTGCACCAGTGCCGCGGTCAGCGCGCCGTCGTCGGCGCGCTGCGCCTTGAGGGAGGCCGGCGCCGGCTGCGTCCACACGACGACCTTCTGGTCCTTCTGCGCGAGCGAGACGCTCGCGATCGTGCGGAAGGTCCCCGTCGTGCCGAGGGTCTGGACGATCGTCGTCTCGGGCACGGTGACCGCGATCGTCCGGTTCAGGTTCGTCAGCACGAGGCCCGACGGCCATGCCTGCGATGTCGAGACGTTGACAACGAGCCGGTCGATGGTGGCCGAGACGACCGTTCCCGTGAGGGTCAGCCCGAACGGCGTCCCCGGCTTCGCGGCGAACAGCAGCTTGTAGGCCTTCTGCAGGTACGGATAGGGGCTTACGGCCTTGCCGCCGCCCGGGTGGACCTCGAAGTGCAAATGCGAGCTCCCGCCGTCCGCATCGCCCGAATCGCCGACGTGTGCGATTTGCTGGCCCGCTGCCACCTTCGCGCCGTTGCTCACCGCGTACGCGGTGCCCTTGACGCACTTGCCGCGGTTGTCGTTGCGCATCGTGAGGTCGTTGTTCAGGTGGATGTAGTCGTAGGTGGTTCCGCTCTCGCCGTAGAGGTAGAGCATGCAGCCGGCGGCGCCGGACGTCGTCCAGTACTTCACCTTGCCCGCTTCAGCGGCGACCGCGGGCGACTTCTTCGCGGCCATGATGTCGTTGCCCTGATGCCTGCCGCCCGGGCGCGGCGCGCCGAAGTCGTCGACGTACTGCACGCGACCGACGACGGGGAAGATGATGTGCTCCGGAACCTTGGTCGCTGCGAGCGCGGCAGCGGTCCCGGCGGCGAGGCCGACCGTGGCGGCGAGGAAGAGGACCCCTCGGGCTATCGTCCGGTGGCGTCTCATAGAGCTCCGGTTCCGCTCCGAAGGGCAGGACAGTACCAACGCGGTCGGCCCACGTCACCCTCAGTAGAGTCCTCGGGGCATGAAGATCGCCGTTTGCGTCAAGCAAGTTCCCGAAGGAAGCCGCCGCATCGACCCCGAGACGAGGCGCCTCGACCGCTCTGGTGAGGGCGCGCTCAACCCTTTCGACACCAACGCCGTCGAAGAGGCGCTCCGACTGAAGGACGCGACCGGGGACGGCGAGGTCGTGCTCGTGTCGATGGGCCCGGCGAAGACACAGGATGCGCTCCGCAAGGGACTTGCGATGGGAGCAGACCGGGCGGTGCTCGTGAGCGACGATGCTGCAGCCGGCGCAGATCTCGTCGCGACGAGCTACACGCTCGCGAAGGCGCTCGAGCGCGAGAGCGCTGATCTCGTCCTGTTCGGCCAGCAGGCCGGCGACTCCGACGGCGCGGTTCTCTCGGCCGCGGTCGCCGACCGCCTTCGCCTGCCCGTCGTGTCACAGGCCGCGGAGATCACGCACGCGGGCGGGAAAGTCACGGTGAAGCGACAAACCGAGTTCGGCTACGACGTGATCGAGGCGCCGCTGCCCGCGGTGGTCGCCGTCTCCGACGCGATCAACGAGCCGCGCTATCCCTCGCTCAAGGGGATCATGGGCGCCAAGTCGAAGCCGCAGGAGACGGTGTCGCTGGCAGACCTCGGCGTCGAGTCGGAACACGCGGGCGAGCAGGGCTCGCGTACCGAGGTGTACGCGCTGAACGAACCGCCCGCGCGCGGCGACTCGCGGAAGATCGACGACAACGGCAACGCGGCGCAGGCGATCCTCGACTTCCTCGCAGAGAAGCGCGTCGTATGAGCACGCTCGTCTTCCTCGAACATCACGGCAACGAGCTGCTGAAGGCAAGCCTCGGCGTCCTCTCGAAGGCCGCGTCGCTCGGTGACGCGGGCGTTGCGGGAGTCGTCGCAGGCTCCGGCGTACGCGCGCTCGCCGACGAAGCGGGGAAGTTCGGCGCGGCGAAGGTCTACGTCGCAGACGATCGAGAGCTCGAGGCGCCGTTGCCGCAGCCGCGCGTGGACGTCCTCGCGCAGCTCGTGCGCGACAAGGAAATCGACACGGTCCTGTTCGCGAACTCCGTGCTCGCCGCCGACGTCGCTGCCGGCCTTGCAGCGCGTCTCGACGCAGGCGTCAACTGGGACCTGACCGACATCGTCCGCGAGGACGGCAAGCTCGTTGGCAAGCGTCCCGCCCTGCAGGACTCGGTCTACGTCGACGTCGGCTGGACGTCCGAACCGCGGCTCGCGCTCTTCCGCTCCGGCTCGTTCGATCCGAACGCGACGGGAGGCTCGGCCGAGGTCGAAAACGTGCAGGTCGCACTCGAGGACTTCTCCACCTCCGCTCGCATGATCGACCAGGCGCACGAGGAGAGCGAAGGCCCGTCGATCGAGGACGCGGACGTGATCGTCGCCGGCGGGCGCGGCCTTGGCGGCCCGGAGAACTTCACGCTCGTGGAGGAGCTAGCGAAGGCGCTCGGCGGCGCGGTCGGCGCGACGCGCGCCGTCGTCGACGCCGGCTGGTACCCGTACGCGACGCAGGTCGGCCAGACCGGCAAGACGGTCTCGCCCAAGCTCTACATCGCGTGCGGCATCTCCGGCGCGATCCAGCACAAGGTCGGCATGCAAGGCTCGGGCGTGATCGTCGCCATCAACAAGGATCCGAATGCGCCGATCTTCGAGTTCTCCGACCTCGGTGTGGTCGGCGACGTGCACGAGGTCGTTCCGAAGCTGACGGAGCTCGTCAGGCAGCGCAAGGGCTCGTGACGAGACCTGCCGACTTTCCGCCTCCGTTTCGGGCAGCGGACTACGTCGCCGCGCCGACGGATCCCGAGGCCGAGCGCATCGAGGTCGGCGTCTTGGTCGTCGGAGCGGGGCCGGCCGGCCTTGCCTGCGCCATTCGTCTCGGGCACCTGCTCGAAGAGGCGACCGAGCTGCGCGAGCGGCTGGGCGACGTTCCGGTGGCGGTCCTCGACAAGGGCAAACAGTCCGGCTCGCATCTCCTCTCCGGCGCCGTCGTCAACCCGCGGGCGCTGCGCCGTCTGTTCAGGGGGAGGAAGCGCATCGACGAGATGCCCTTCTACGGCCCCGTCGAGCACGAGTCCGTCTACTTCCTGACGAAGGAGAGCGCACTGCGCATCCCGACGCCGCCGACGATGAAGAACGACGGCAACTACGTCGCCTCACTGTCGCAGCTCGGCCGGTGGCTCGGCGAGCAGGCGGAGGAGACCGGAGCGATGCTTCTGCCCGAGACGTCCGCGGAGAAGCTGCTCGTCGCCGACGGCCGCGTCCGTGGGGTGCGCACGGGCGACAAGGGTCGGGGACGCGAGGGCGAGCCGCTCGGCAACTTCGAGCCGGGCGCGGATGTCGTCGCGCGCGTCACGGTTCTCGCCGAAGGCACGCAGGGGCACCTCACCGGCGTGGCGATCGACCGCTTCGGCCTCAGCGGCCAGAACCCGCAGGTGTGGGCCCTCGGCGTCAAGGAGGTCTGGAAGGTCGCGCGGCCCCTCAACCGTGTCGTCCACACGATGGGCTGGCCTCTACGTGGGGCCGCAAGGTACCGCGAGTTCGGCGGCTCGTTCATCTACCCGATGGGCGACGAGATGGTGACGCTCGGGATGGTGGTCGGGCTCGACTACCGCGACGTCGAGCTGTCGGTTCACGACCTTCTCCAGGAGCTGAAGACGCATCCGCTGGTACGCAGGTTGCTCGAGGGCGGCGAGCGGGTCGAGTGGGGCGCGAAGACGATTCCCGAAGGCGGCTTTCTCGCGCTGCCGAAACGGCTGCACGCGCCAGGACTGTTGATCTGCGGCGACGGTGCGGGTCTCGTGAACGTGCCCGCGCTGAAGGGCATCCACTACGCGATCGAGTCCGGCTCGCTGGCCGCCGAAGCGGCCTTCGCCGCCCTGCAGCGCGGGCAGACGCCGTCGACTCCCGGCGCGCTCTCCGTCTACGACGACGCGCTCCGCCGGAGCTTCGTCTGGAAGGACCTGCGGGAGGTGCGCAACATGCGCCAGGCCTTCGGGCGCGGCTTCTGGATGGGCGGAGCGCTCGCCGGGATGATGACGGCGACGAAGGGCCGCTTCCCGCCCGGGGACCTGCGCACGGAGCCGGACGCCGAGCAAGAGCTCATCCGCACCGACCGTGCGAAGAGCTACCCGGCGTCGGACGGGAAGCTCACGTTCGACAAGCTCTCATCGGTCTTCGCGTCCGGCAACAAGACGCGTGACGACCAGCCCACCCACATCCGCATTCAGCGGGAGGTGCCCCGCGAGGTTGCGGAGCTGTGGGAGCGAATGTGTCCGGCGCAGGTTTACGAAGCGACGGACGACGGCGTCACGGTGACGCCGTCGAACTGCGTCCAGTGCGGCGCGATCACGGCGAAGGGCGGCCGGCTAACGCCGCCCGAGGGCGGCTCAGGCCCCGAGTACATGCTGACCTAGCTCGAGTCGCCACGCCCTGAAAACCCACGGCCGGGTGTCGGACACCTTGACGTGGGGTGACGTGGGCGGCACGGAACGGGCCCCGGCGCGCGGAGCGTTCTGCCGTCCTGCCTGAATGGCGCCACGTCCATCGCGGCCACGGCTGAGTGTCCGACACCGGGACGTGGGTGTAACGGACTCGTCCACGGTGGACGGCAATCCGATCGTCCGCTTTCGGCCGTAGGAGAGGAGTGATGCGCGCGAAGCTCGCCATCCTTCTCGCAGCGGCGGCACCGTTCTTGCTCGCAGGCTGCGGTAAGGGCAAGTACTAGTACTACGATCCCCGTCGTGGCCACGACGGGCTCGCTGCTTTCGCTGGACGACGTCTACCGCGCGCGGGAGCGCATCGGTGACCGCCTGCAGCGGACACCGCTGCTCGGCTCCGCCACGCTGTCGAAGGAGGTCGGCGCCGACGTTCGCTTCAAGGCCGAGCTCTTCCAGCGGACGGGGTCGTTCAAGCCGCGCGGCGTGCTGAACAAGCTCGCGACGCTCACGGACGAGGAGAAAAGGCGTGGCGTGATCTCGATCTCCGCCGGCAACCACGCGCAGGCGCTCGCATATGCGTCGGCCCTCGAAGGGATCGACGCGCTCGTCGTGATCTGGCAGACGGCCAGCGCGATGAAGATCGCCGCGGCCCGCGGCTACGGCGCGACCGTGGACGACTCGCCGCCCGACATCCCCTCGGCGTTCGAGCACCTAGACGAGCTGACCGCGAAGACCGGCCGGCTCCTCATCCACCCGTACGACGACCCTCTCGTGATGGCGGGACAGGGCACGGTCGGACTGGAGATTCTCGAGGATGCGCCGGTGCCGCCGGACGTGGTGCTCGTGCAGGTGGGAGGGGGAGGCCTCATCTCGGGGATCGCGACCGCCGTGAAGGCGATGCGCCCGGAGGCCCGCGTTGTCGCGGTCGAGCCCGAGCTCTCCCGCGCGATGCACGAGAGCCTGAAGGCGGGGGAGCCTGTCACCGTCGACGCCCGGTCGGCCGCGGACGGGCTCAACGGAGTTTTCAGCGGCCCGAACTGCGTGAAGGTCTGTCTCGACGTCGGCGTCGAGTCGGTCCTAGTCAGCGAGGAGCAGCTGGAGGACGGATTCCGCTTTCTCTACGGACGCATGAAGCTCGCGAGCGAGCTCGCCGGCGCCGCCACAGCGGCCGCGCTGCTCGCCGGCGCGGTGGATCTCGATGGGGCGGAGACGGTGGCCGCGGTCGTCTCGGGGGGCAACGTCGCACCCAAAACGGCCGCTGCTATCCTGAATTCAAATGAAGCCTGACATCCATCCCGACTACGTCCTCGCGACCGTGACGTGCTCCTGCGGGAACACGTTCCAGACGCGCTCCACGAAGCCCGAGCTCCACGTCGAGATCTGCTCGAACTGCCACCCCTTCTACACGGGGAAGCAGAAGCTGGTCGACACGGGCGGCCGCGTCGAGCGCTTCCAGCGCCGGCTCGAGAAGGCCGGCGGCGCCCGCCGCGGCTAAGACCTTCACATGACGACAGTCGGGGGACAGGCCGTCCTCGAGGGCGTGATGATGCGCGGCCCGTCCAACTGGGCGGTCGCGGTTCGCAAGCCCGACGGCGACATCGCGCAGGTGCACCAGCCGATCCGCTCGCCGATGGCGCGGCACCTGATCTTCCGTCTTCCGGTCATCCGCGGGGTGATCGCGCTCGGTGAGTCGCTCGCAATCGGCTTTCGCGCGCTTGCGATCTCCGCCAACTACCAGGCGCAGTCCGAAGGCGAAGACGGCAAGGAGGTCGCGACCGAGCTCACGCGCGCGCAGCTGATCTTCGCCTTTGCGATCGCGATCGGTTTCGCCGTTCTCCTCTTCAAGGTCTCCCCGGCGCTGCTGACGAACTGGATCGGGATCAAGCGCACGGGGTGGTTCGTGATCGTCGAAGGGCTGATCCGCGTCACGATCTTCGTCCTCTACCTGTCGCTCATCTCGCTGTTCCCCGATCTTCGCCGCGTCTTCCAGTACCACGCAGCCGAGCACAAGGCGATCAACGCGTACGAGGCCGGGGAGGAGCTCGAGCCGGAAACCGTCCAGCGGCACAGCCTCATCCATCCGCGTTGCGGCACGGCGTTCCTGCTCTGGGTGATGGTGATCGCGATCTTCGTGTTCGCGTTCTTCGGCAGGCCGGTGTGGTACTGGCTGATCGCGACCCGCATCCTGTTGCTGCCGGTGATCGCGGGGATTGCGTACGAGCTGATCCGGTTCGCGGGCAAGCACTCGCAGAATCGGATCCTGATGACCCTGCTCGCGCCGGGGCTCTGGCTCCAGCGCCTCACCACGCGAGAGCCGTCGCTCGACCAGATCGAAGTCTCGATCCGCGCGTTGAAGGAGGTGCTCTCGCTCGAGAGCCGCGCCGAGTCCGAGGCGCGCAAGGTCGAGGTCATGGCTTAGTGGCCTCACCGGCCCCGCTTGGCGGCGCCCGGCCCGCGATCACGCGGCGCGCTGCCGCGTCCTTGACGTGCGCGCGACGGTCACGCTGGACGAGGTCGAAGGTGGCTCGCACCGGATCGTCTCCTCCGAGCTCCTCGCGCGCGCGCGTGTAACAGGGGTGGACGAGGCGGCGCTCCAGCGGCTGGCCCAGGCGGCGAGCGACGGATGTCCGCTGTCGGCGCTGATCGAGGCCGGTGCCCAGGTGACGGTGAACGCAACACTCGAGGGAGGAACGGATGGCGACTGACCGGAAAGCCGAAGTGACATGGCAAGCCGACCTGATGAGCGGCGGGGGCCGCATCGACTCCGTGACGAGCGGCGCGCTCGGCGGGCTCGACGTGAGCTGGCCGGCGCGCTCCGAAGAGCCGGGCGGAATGACGAGTCCCGAGGAGCTCATCGCAGCCGCACACGCGACCTGCTTCTCGATGGCTCTCTCTCACGGGCTCGCGCAAGAGGGTCACGCGCCGGAGGAGCTCAAGACGTCTGCCACGGTCACGTTCCAACCGGGCGAGGGAATCACGAAGATCGCGCTCGAGGTAGCCGGCCGCGTTCCGGGAATGGAACAGGACGCGTTCCAGAGGGCCGCCGAAGTGGCGAAGGAGAACTGTCCCGTCTCGAAGGCGCTCGCGGGCGTCCCGGAAATCGATCTGCGAGCCCGTCTGGAGGGCTAACCTAAGCCGGCGATGGCCGGTGGCATCCAGCAGCTGATCGAAGAGCTCGAACGCTCGTACCAGGAGGCGCAGGAGCGCATGTCCGACCCTGCCGTCTACAACGACCACAAGCAGGCCGCGGAGGCAGGGCGGCGGCTCAAGGAACTGGAGGGCCCGCACCGCCTCGCGCAGGAATGGCGCCAGGTGCGCGACGACCTGGATACGGCGCGCGGGGACGGCGTCCTCCGCGAGCTCGTGCCGGAGCTGGAGGAGCGCATTCACACCCTCGAGGAGGAGCTGCGCGTCGCGCTCGCACCCACCGATCCCGCCGATCGAAAGGACGTGATCGTCGAGATCCGCCAGGGGGTCGGCGGCGACGAGGCCGCGCTCTGGGCAGCGGACATCCACCGTGCTCTGACCCGCTACGCAGAGCGGCGAGGGTTCACCGTCGAGCACCTTGGGTCGAGCCCGAACGAGGCAGGCGGCTTCAAGGAGATCACCTTTGGCGTCAAGGGCGACGGCGCCTACTCGGTCTTCAAGTGGGAGGGCGGGACGCACCGCGTCCAGCGCGTGCCCGAGACCGAGTCGCAGGGCCGCATCCACACCTCAACGGCGACGGTCGCCGTGATGCCCGAGGCCGAGGAGGTGGAGGTCGAGATCGATCCGAACGACCTGAAGGTGGACGTCTACCGCTCGACGGGCCCCGGCGGCCAGAGCGTGAACACCACCGACTCCGCCGTTCGCATCACACACCTTCCCACCGGCCTCGTCGTGTCGATGCAGGACGAGAAGAGCCAGCTGCAGAACCGCCAGAAGGCGCTGCGGGTGCTGCGCGCGCGCCTCTACGAGCGCGAACGCGAGAAGCAGCGGGCCGAGCTCGACGCGACGCGTCGGTCACAGATCGGCTCGGGCGAGCGTGCGGAGAAGATTCGCACCTACAACTTCCCCGAGAACCGCATCACCGATCACCGCATCAAGCTCACGGTGCACCAGCTCGACAGGGTCCTCCAGGGCGAGCTGGACGAGTTCACCGATGCGCTGGGCGCCGAAGAGCGCCGCCGCGCGCTCGGCGAGTGACCGTTGCGGACTCGCTGCGCCTCGCCGAGGAGCGCCTCGCCGAGGCCGGGGTCGATACCCCGCGGGTCGACGCGGAGCTCCTTGCAGCGCACGTGCTCGGCGTCGCACGCACGGCGGTGCAGGCGAAACGCGACCATGAGATGCCCGACGAATTCGGGGCGCTGCTGGAGCGTCGCCGAATGCGCGAGCCGCTCGCGTACGTCCTGGGGGAGTGGGGATTTCGCAGGCTGACCCTGAAGACCGACGCGCGTGCGCTCATCCCGCGTCCGGAGACGGAGGTGGTGGTGGAGCGGTGCCTCATGCTGCTGCGTGACGAGCCGGCCCCGCGTGTGCTCGACATCGGCGCAGGCACGGGCGCGATCGCCCTGGCAATCGCCGACGAGCATCCCGGCGCCCGTGTGACCGCGGTCGACTCGTCGCCCGGTGCGCTCGCGCTCGCGCGCGAGAACGCCGACCTGCTCGGCTCGAGCATCGACCTCCAAGAAGGCGGGCTCGACGCCGCGTCGGAAGGCTGGGACCTCGTCGTCTCCAACCCGCCGTACGTCGCGCCGCAGGAGTGGAACTCGCTCCAGCCCGAGATCCGCGACTGGGAGCCGCGCACCGCACTCGTGGGAGCAGGACTGCACGAGAAGATCGCGCGCCGCGCACGGACGCACTGGCTCGTGCTCGAGGTCGGGGACGGCCAGGCCGTAGGAGTTGCGGACTCGCTGACGTCATTCGGCTACGCCGACGTTACGATCAGTCCGGATCTCTCCGGGAGGGAGCGTGTGGTCGAGGGCCGGCGATCATGAGCGAGGTTGACGAAGCGGTGGCGGCGCTGCGGGCGGGCAAACCCGTCGTGCTGCCGTTCGACACCGTGTACGGCCTCGCCGCCGATCCGTATCGCGAGGAGCCGACGCGCCGTCTCTACCGGCTCAAGGGCCGGGACGAGACCCAGCCGAGTGCGCTCGTCGCCTCGAGCCTCGACTACCTGCTCGAGTGCGTCCCCGAGCTGCGCGGTCGAGCGGCCTCGCAGGCGCGGCTCCTGCTCCCGGGCCCGGTGACGCTCGTCGTCCCGAATCCGGCGCGCCGGTATCGCTGGCTGACGGGCTCGAGGAAGGACGCGATCGGCGTGCGCGTTCCGGCGCTCGACGGCCCCGGCGGCGAGATCCTCGAACGCGTCGGCGCCGTCGTCGCGACGAGCGCGAACCATCCGGGGGAGCAGGATCCGGGGAGGCTCGACGAGGTTCCGGAGGAGATCCGGAAGGGCGCGGCCGCGGTCGTCGACGGAGGCGAGCTCCCGAGAATGCCGTCCACGGTCATCGATCTCACGGGCCCGGAGCCGCGCGTGCTTCGCGAGGGCGCCCTGCCCGAGGAGGAGGCCCTGCGCCGACTGGACGCGGCAGTACGATCCAGCTGACCCCGGGAGAGGAGTGCCATGGCCGTCGCGCAGCAGACCTTCCAGCAGCTCACCACCGCCGGCCTCGAGCAGCTCGACCCGGAGATCGCGGAGCTGCTCGGACGGGAGCTCGAGCGGCA
>WNEY01005857.1_pt1 | contig 10980 bp, 7 predicted proteins | sample 5400531 | NCBI WGS metagenome assembly WNEY01 (sample SAMN13153338, study PRJNA577476) | soil metagenome | isolation source: 200 cm saprolite under Douglas fir tree site 1 | place: USA:California | collected 2015-04-18
CGGCGAGGGCAACCGTGCAGGTTGCGGCTCTGAACGTCGGCGCCCGAGTCGAGCTGCAGATGATCGCGGCCAAGTAAGGTCGGGTAGGTCAGGTAGGTCGGGTAGGCCGGGTAAGTCGGGTGCGTCGCGTAGGTCGGGTAGCTCTGTGGGCAGGTGGGTCGGGCGGGTGGAAGGGATGAGCACCAGGCCGGCTGGATCGATCGTAGGGCACCGCTTTAGCGGTGCCATCCTGTCCTCACGCGGAGATGAGCGGTAACGCAACAGGTTGGCCACCGCGTTCCGCCGACCGATCGGCCGCCAGGCACACTTCCATCGTCTTCTGCGCGTCGAACACGCTGGTCGACGATTCGCGCCCTTCGAGAATACACGCAACCAGCTCGTCGATCTCCGGCTGGAACGGATGGTGGGCGACATCGCCGGAATCGGGCATCGAGCAGGCGATTCGAATCGCCGGCCGGCCGCGGGCGTCTGTCGTCATCGCGAGCCGGACATCGGGAAACGGGTTGGCCGCTGAAAGGGCCGCGAAATCGAGCGGCGTGTCGAGCCACTGCAGCACGTCCTGCCGGAGCGTCGCGCGATCGCCCATGAGCTCGACGAGAAACACGTGGGGCAGCATGAAATCGGTGGAGCTCGTGACGTGGCCGAGCGCGGAGCGCTCGAGCTTGAGATTCGCGGCGATCGTCGTCGGCCACTCGTAGCCGGCGGTGAAGTGGGTGTGGAACGCACTGACCTCGATCGGCTCGAGGCCCGAGCACCAACGAAGCGCGTCGACCGCGTGACAGCCGGCGGCAAGGAGGTGGCTGCGCCCGCTTTCGCGTGTGCGGACCCACTCCCATCCGCTGTACCAGTCGGTGACGCGCGACAGGTATTGCGTGCGCGCGAAGCGGATATCGCCAAGCCAGCCCCCCACGCGGAGCCACCGGGCGAACTTCAGATACGGATTGAATCGAAGGACGAACGACACGATGGTTCGGACGCCCGACTGCCGCACCGCGTCGCGGATCTCCATGAGCTCCGCGACATCCAGGCCGGTCGGCTTCTCCAGCACCAGGTGCCTGCCCGTCAGCGCGGCGGCGACGGTTTGCCCGGCGTGCAGGTGGTTGGGCGTCGCGATCGCGATAATATCCACGTCGGATGCGGCGAGCATCTCGTCGTAGCTCGTGGTGATGCGGGCGCCAGGGACTTCGAGCCCGTATTTCGAAAGCGCAGCGCGCGCCCGCCCGGCGTCTCGGGCGTAAAGCCACGTGATCTCGACGTGCGGATTCCGCTGAAACGCCGCGATGTGCTGCGACCCGCACCAACCGACGCCGCAAACGGCTACGCCAAGCTTCCGGTCCATGTTCTCGAGGCCGAGCGAGCCACGCTCGCCTGAAAAGGCTCGCGCTCCACGTTTTGAGGCAGCTAGTGTCCCGTAACAGTGATTCGTTGCATAAGTCCCGGAGCGCGGCGCCCGGATGGCAAGGCGCGAGGAGCGCGCATACCGGGAGTATGTAAGCGACGAGCAACGCAGCCAGCCGGGATGCCCCGCCCGGGAATTATGTGACGAATCACTGTTACGGGACACTAGCGCTGCCTGGAGGGAACTTGATATGCGTGTCGCCCTGGTGAATCTCCTGAGAGCGTCGTCGCTGATTGTCCTCGTGGCTGCGCCGCTCTCCGCGGAGGTCGTTCGTATCGAGGTGCAGTCGAGAAGCGACCTCGTCGGCGGTCAGCCGTTTGGCGCCGCGGGCCCCTACGAGAAGATCTCGGGGAAGATCTTCTTCGCCGTCGATCCCGCCCTGTCCGCGAACCGGATCGTGGCCGACATCGAGAAGGCGCCGCGAAACGCCGCGGGGAAGGTCGAGTTCTCCTCCGACTTCTTTCTCATCAAGCCGAAGCGGATCGAGCAGGGCAACGGCGCCGTCCTCTACGAGGTCTCCAATCGCGGCGGCAAGGGGATGCTCGGCTTCTTCAACCATGGGACGGGAAGCCTGGATCCGGCGTCGGCCGCAGACGTCGGCGACGGCTTCCTGATGAAACAGGGCTTTACCTTGCTGTGGGTCGGCTGGCAGTTCGACCCGCCGAAACGCGCAGGGTTGGTGCGCGTGTATCCGCCCACGGCGTCCGAGAACGGCCGGCCGATCCGGGGGCTGGTGCGCAGCGACTTCGTCGTCACCGAGCGAGAGGCCGATCATTCGCTCGCGGACCGCGATCATACTGCCTACGCCGTGGTCGATCCGGACTCCCCGGACAACGTGCTGACCGTGCGGGATTCGGTTGAGGGACCGCGGCGAATCGTACCTCGCGATCAATGGAGATTCGCGCGCGCCGACGGAGGAGCGACCGTCGCCGATCTGACACGCGTGTACATGGCGACGAAGTTCGAGCCGGGCAAGATCTACGAGGTCGTGTATACCGCGCAGGATCCGCCGATCGTCGGGCTCGGACCCGCCGCCATCCGCGACGTGGTCTCGATGCTGAAGTACAAGTCGGCCGATCCGTGGTCGATTCCAGCAGCCGCCATCAACCGTGCGCTGGCGTTCGGCGTCTCGCAGAGCGGCCGCTTTCTTCGCACCTACCTGTATTACGGGTTCAATCGAGACGAGGGCAATCGCCAAGTGTTCGACGGCGTCATCGCCCATGTGGCGGGCGCCGGCCGCGGCAGCTTCAACCACCGGTTCGCGCAGCCGTCGCGGGACGGCCATCCGTACCTCAATTTTTTCTATCCGACGGACATCTTTCCCTTCACCGATGCGCCGGAGCGCGATCCGGAGTCTGGCGTCACCGACGGGCTTCTCACGCATGGCGGATCGCCCGAGCTGCTGCCGAAGGTCTTCTACACGAACTCGGAATACGAGTACTGGGGACGCGCCGCCTCGCTCATTCACACGACAATCGACGGTGCGAGCGACGCGCCGCTGATGGACAACGTGAGGATCTATCTCCTCGCCGCGGGGCAGCATGGTCCCGGGGCGTTCCCTCCCGCGCAGACGATCGGGCAGCAGCGAAACAATCCGCTCGACTACCGCTGGGCGATGAAAGCGTTGCTGCTCGCGATGGACCGGTGGACGGCGAATGGCAGCGCGCCGCCGCCGAGCCGCTACCCGCGCGTCGCCGACAGCACGCTCGTGCCGCCCGATCGTCTGCGATTCCTCAAGGTTCCCGGCGTCACGACGTCGACCGCCGTCCACCGCGCGTATCGCGCGGACTACGGCCCGCGGTTTGCGAAGGAAGGGATCGTCACGATCGAGCCTCCCCGGATCGGCTCGCCGTTCCCCATCCTCGTTCCGCAGGTGGACGTGGACGGAAATGGCATCGCAGGCGTGAAGATGCCCGAGCTCAGCGCTCCGCTCGCCACCTATACGGGGTGGAACCTGTTCAACGATCGCTCCGGGCCGACCGGCGTGCTGTCGAGCATGCAGGGCTCCTACATTCCGCTCGCGCGCACCATTGCGGATCGGAAACGGACAAACGATCCACGGCCGTCGATCGAAGAGCGCTATCGCGACCGGGATTATTACGTCGGCCTGGTATCAAAGGCGGCGCAGGCGCTGATCGATCAGCGTTTCCTGCTTGCTGAAGATCTGGCGGTCATCGTGCGGAACGCCGGCCGGCACTGGGACTACGTCGCGTCGACGGCGACGCCCTCGACCGTCCAGCGCTGAGAAAGGGCGAGATGAAGAGTCTGCACGCGCTCGCCGCGGCGGGCGTACTCGCGCTGCTCGTAACGACGGTCGGGGCGCAACCGCCACCGCCGCCGGCGCCACCGGACCCGGTTCCCGTGATCTTGCGGAGCTACAAGCCGGTGACGGCGGAACGCCTCAAGAGTCCGGCGGACAGCGACTGGCTCATGGTCAGGCGCACGTACGACGGGTGGGGATACAGCCCTCTCGACCAGATCACGCCGGCCAACGTCACGCGGCTGCAGCCCGCGTGGGTGTTCGCGACCGGCGTCACCAACGGCCACGAAGCGCCGCCGATGGTCAACAACGGCGTCATGTTCGTCGCCACGCCGGGCAACCAGATCATCGCGATCGACGCAAAGAGCGGCGGCCTGCTCTGGCGTTACAGGCGGCCGCTGGCCGAAGACGTCGTCCTGCTCCACGCGACCAGCCGCGGCGTCGCTTTGTACGGCGACAAAGTCTTTTTCGCGGCGGGCGAAGCGGTGCTCGTCGCGCTCGATGCCACGACGGGCCAGGAACTCTGGACGGCCACCGTCGCAGAGAACAAGCAGGGATACTACATGTCGGTGGCGCCGCTTGTCGCCGACGGCAAGGTCATGGTCGGCGCCTCGGGCGGCGAGCTGGGCGTCCGCGGCTTCGTCGCGGCGTATGACGTCGCCACCGGCAAGCAGGTCTGGAAGACCTACACAGTGCCCGCGCCCGGAGAGCCGGGCAGTGAGACGTGGCCGAAAGGCAATCAGTGGCAGACCGGTGGCGGGTCAATCTGGGTGACCGGCACGTACGATCCCGCGACGAACCTCGCGTTCTGGGGCACCGGCAACGGCGGTCCGTGGATGGGCGACCAGCGCCCCGGCGACAATCTCTACACCTCGTCAACGATCGCGATCGACGTCGCGACGGGCAGGATCAAGGGCCACTTCCAGTACCACCCGAACGATTCCTGGGACTGGGACGAAGTGTCACCGCCCATCCTCGTCGACTACGTGCGCAACGGCAGGACGGTCAAAGGTCTGATCGACGTCGCGCGCGACGGCTACCTCTGGTTCCTCGAACGGACCGACGGCAAGATCAACTTCGTCGAGGGCAAGCCGTTCGTGAAGCAGAACGTCTTCAGGAGCCTCGACGCGAAGACCGGACGGCCGGACGTTGACCCCGCTCGTCAGCCGGGCACGGGCAAGGAGGCCGAATTCTGTCCGTCCCATTGGGGCGGCAAGAACTGGCCTCCGATCGCGTTCAGCCCGAAGACCCGCATGATTTACATTCCGGCCAACGAGAATCTCTGTGGGCGGATCGTCGGACGGCCGGTCGCGTACGCGGCAGGCAAGGGCTTCACCGGCGCGATCAGCACGCTGTTGCTGGCCCCCGGCGCCGATCACGTCGGCGAAGTGCAGGCGTGGAACGTGGACACCGGCAAGCGGGCGTGGACGCACAACTTCACGGCGTCCGCGAACTGGGGCCCGATGCTGGCCACCGGCGGCGGGCTCGTCTTCAGCGGCGGCACCAACGATCGGATGTTCCGCGCGTTCGACGCATCGAGCGGCGCGGTGTTGTGGGAGTTCCCGACCAACTCCGGCATCATCGGCCAGCCATCGTCGTTCATGGTCGACGGCCGGCAATACGTCGCCGTGCAGTCGGGCTGGGGCATCGACGCCCGAGGCATGCAGGCGCGTTTGAACCGATTGTCGCCGGGCAAGTTCCCGGACGTGCCCGAGGGCGGCGCTGTCTGGGTGTTCGCAGTGAAGTAGGAGTGAGAAAAGCCTGTGAAGAAATCGCGCCGCCACTGCGATTTCTTCACGGAAACCCTTAAGGGCTGCGCTACGTTGAGAGGAGGTTCGATGACACGGACGATGCTGTGGCTGCCGCTCGTGCTCCTGGTCACCGGCAGCCTGCTGCTGGCACAGGGTCCTCCGGAGAAAAATCCCGCCGCGAACAATCCGCACCTGGGCAACGCGCAGTCGATTCGGAGCGGCATGGCGTTGTACCGCATCCGGTGCGCCGACTGTCATGGCCTGGATGCCAGCGGCTACCGCGGACCGGACCTGATTGCGGTGATGGGGGCCGGCGCCACCGATGAGCGGCTGTTCCAGACGATTCGGAAGGGCGTGCCCGGCACCGACATGCCGGCCGCCATCGAGACCGACGCACCCGACGACGATCTGCTGATGATCATCGCGTATCTGCGCAAGATCGGAACGGTCGCGCCCGCAGAGAAGCCGGTCGGCAACGTCGAGAACGGCGGGCGGTTGTTCGCGGCGCAGTGCGCGAGCTGCCATCGCGTGGCCGGCCGCGGCGGCCGGATCGGTCCGGATCTGACACGGATCGGCGCCGCCCGATCGCGCGCCGCGCTCACCCGCGAGATCCGGACGCCATCGGAATGGATCCCACCGGCGTTCGAGACGGTCACGGTGGTGACGAAGGACGGCCAGCGCATCCGCGGGGCGAAGAAGAACGAGGATGTCTTCTCCATTCAGGTCATGGACGTGCGCGAGCGCATCCAGGGCTTCGTGAAGGCCAACCTGCAGGAAGTGATCTACGAGAAGGACTCGCTGATGCCGGCTTTCGGTCCGGGCCGCCTGAGCGATAGCGATCTCAACGATCTGGTGGGATACCTGAGCAGTATGCGCGGAGCGGATTTGTCGGTCCGTTGAATGGAGACGTTCGTATTGCGGATCTCGGATTGCGGATTCGATCGCGGATTCGATTCCACAATCTGAATTCCGCAATGCCGCAATCCGAGATCCGAAATGTTCACGAGGAGAGCCCTTATGCGTGCTTTGCTGATGATCGTGATCGCGTCCGCGACGCTGGCCGCACAGACGGCTGCGCCGCAGGCGCCGCAGGTGACGTCGCAGGATTTGCTGGACGGTCTCAAGGATCCGACCCGGTGGCTGACCTACGGCGGGAACTACAGCGGCCAGCGGAACAGCCCGCTCACGCAGATCACGCCCGAGAACGTCAGCCAGTTGGTGGCGCAGTGGACGTTCCAGACGGGCACGCTCGGCAGCTTCCAGACGACGCCGGTCGTGGTCGACGGCGTGCTCTACGTCACCGGCTTCAGCAACAACGCGTGGGCGATCGACGCGCGGTCCGGACGTCAAATCTGGCGTTATCGCCGCGATCTCCCCGACGACCTGAAACTCTGTTGCAGCTCCGTGAACCGCGGCTTCGCCGTGCTCGGCGATCGGCTGTTCATGGCGACGCTCGATGCGCATCTGATCTCGCTCGACATGAAGACCGGCACTCTCCTGTATGACGTCGAGCTCGCGGACCACAAGCTCGGGTACTCGGCGACCGTCGCCCCGCTGGTCGTGAAGGATAAAGTGATCGTCGGCGTCGCCGGCGCCGAGTACGGCATTCGCGGGTTCATCGACGCGTACGACGTGCAGACGGGCAAGCGCGCGTGGCGTTTCTACACCGTCGCGGGACCGGGCGAGCCGGGCGGCCGCACGTGGCCGGAGGGCGAGGCGTACAAGCGCGGCGGCGGATCGGTCTGGGTGACTGGCACCTACGATCCCCAGCTGAACACCGTCTTTTACGGCACGGGCAATCCGGGACCCGACTACTACAGCGGCGCGCGCGAAGGGGACAACCTCTATACCGCGTCGCTCGTCGCCCTGGATGCGGACACCGGCCAGCTGCGCTGGCACTATCAATTCACCCCGCACGACGTGCACGATTGGGATTCGACCCAGGTGCCGGTGCTCGGAGATCTCACGATCAACGGCCAGCCGCGGAAGGTCGTGATGTTCGCCAACCGCAACGGCTTCTTCTACACGCTCGATCGCGTCACCGGCAAGGTGATCGTCGCGAAGCCGTTTGTGCAGACCACGTGGGCCAAGGAAATCGGCCCCGACGGCCGGCCCGTCCTGTTGCCCGGTCATCTGCCGGACGAAGACGGCGAGAAGACCTGCCCTGATCTTGGGGGCGGCACCAACTACATGTCCCCCTCATACGATCCGGCGACGCGGCTGTTCTTCGTCACGGCACGCGAGACCTGCGCCACGTTTTTCGCATACGACCAGCAGTTCAAGGCGGGCGAGCAGTACACCGGCGGGGCGACGACGCGACCACGAGATCAGAAGAATTTCGGCGCGCTTCGCGCAATCGATCCGGTGACGGCCGAGCGGAAGTGGGAGTTCCGCTACACGTCGGTGTCGTCGTCCGGCGTGCTGACGACGGCGTCGGGCCTGGTCTTCGCCGGTGACGGCGACGGCAACATCATGGCGTTCGAGTCGCGCACGGGAAAGAATCTCTGGCACTACCAGTTGGGATTCCCGATGCGCTCGACGGCAGGGACCACCTACATGGTGGATGGCCGACAGTATCTGCTCGTGCCGTCCGGCAGCGCGCTGACGGCCTTTGCGCTGCCGCAGAGGCCGTAAGTGGATAGGCAGGACGGGCGGGATGGGCAGGACGGGCGGGATCTTACGAAACGGTCGCCGGTCTGACCGTCAGCGCCTGCGCCTTTCGCCGGTATCCTTCGAGCAGCGCAAGGGTCACCGGTCCGGGGCTGCCGGCGCCGATCTTCCGATCGTCCACCTGCACGATCGGCACGACCTCGCGGGTCGTGCTGGTGAGAAACGCCTCGTCGGCGCCGAACAGATCCGCGTCTCGCAGCACCGCTTCGCGGACCGGGATGCCGATCTCGGCGCCGACCTCGAACAGGAACGCGCGCGTGATGCCGGGCAGCAGGCCGGCGTCGATCGGTGGCGTGAGCGCGGCGCCACCCTTGACGACGAACAGGTTGGACTGCGTGCACTCCGCCAGCTCACCCTTGTAGTTCCGCATCACGCCTTCGAAGCCGCCGCGCCGGAACGCCTCCTGCATGGCGAGCGCGTTGTTCAGCAGGTTGTTCGACTTGATCAGCGGATTCACCGAGCCCGGGTGATTCCTGACGATGGGGACGAGGGCGACGGTGACGCCGCGCTCGAACACCTCGCGCGATGGATCGACGTGCGGCTTGACGATGACGACGATCGAAGGATTCGGCGTGGCCGCCGGATCGTAGGTGAGCTCGCCGATGCCGCGCGTCACGAGGATGCGGATATACGCCTCCCGCCCGGAGATGTCCAGGAGCCCGGCCGTCCGCATCGTCTCCCGAAAGCGCGTGTCGATGTGCTCGTTCGTCAGCGGCACGGAGAGCGCCAGCATGCCGGCCGAGGTGCGGAGCCGCCGCATGTGCCGCTCGAAGAGAAACGGCTGACCGTTGTAGGTGCGGAGCGTCTCGTAGACGCCTTCGCCGTAGAGGAACCCGTGATCGAATACCGAGATGACGGCGTGCTCCTGATCGAACACGCGGCCGTTGACATTGATGGTAGCTCCCATAGGCGGAGAGTACCTCAAGGGCACATACGAGACCAAGGACACAGTGAGAAGAAGGACACAGAGGTAACAAAGGACACAGAGGTCGGACACAGAGGTCGGACACGGAAGTCGGACACGGAAGTCGGACGCGAAGGTCGGACACGAAGGTGGGGGCATAGTGGTCGGACAGAGAGGTCGGACGTACAGCCGGCCTGTGATATACCCTTTGTGTCCTTTGTTTCCTTTGTGTCCTTGACGTGGGTCTGTTTCCTTGACGTGGGTCTGTTTCCTTGACATAAATGCGCGTACTGAACTCGGCACAGATGCGGGAGGCCGATCGCCGCACGATCGACGACATCGGCATCTCGTCGCTCGTCCTCATGGAGAACGCCGGCCGGCAGGCCGTCGCGGCCATGGAGACGATGTACAGCGATCTCTCCGAGCGGCAGGTGGCCGTCCTCTGCGGCCGCGGCAACAACGGGGGCGACGGCTTCGTCGTCGCGCGCACGCTCGTGCAACGCGGCGTGGACGTGTCGGTGTTCCTCATCGGCCGGGTGGCCGACGTGCGCGGCGACGCCCGCGCCAACCTCGAGATTCTCGGACGGCTCGGCCTGACGGTGGTCGAGATCGCCGACAGCCAGGCGTGGGAGCTGCACTTCTCGGAGGTCAGCGACTGCACGCTCATCGTCGACGCCATCTTCGGCACCGGCCTGAACGCGCCGGTGTCGGGCTTTATCGAGTCGATCGTGGCCGACGTCAATGCGTCGGGGATCACGGTCGTGGCGATCGATCTGCCGTCAGGTCTGTCGGCCGACTCGCCCAAGCCGATCGGTCCGTCGATCGAGGCCGGCCTCACCGTGACGCTTGCGGCCCCCAAGCTGCCGCTGGTGCTGCCGCCGGCGGAGATCCGGGCGGGCGACATCGTCATCGCCGACATCGGGATCCCGACCGAGGTGCTCGACGCGGTCGACGGCCCCCGCGTGGATTTGCTCACGCGCGCCTCGATGCGCGAGCTCGTCGCGCCGCGCACCCCCGACAGCCACAAAGGCGATTACGGCCGCATCCTCATCGTCGCCGGATCGCGCGGGCGGACCGGGGCCGCGCATCTCTCGGCGGTCGGCGCGTTGCGATCGGGCGCGGGGCTCGTGACGGTCGCCACGCCGGCCGCCTGCCAGCCCGTCCTTGCGGCGATGGCGCCCGAGTACATGACCGAGGCGCTCGACGAGAGCCAGGACGGGCTCCATCCCGACGGAGTGGAGCGCGTGCTCGAGATGGCGCGCGACGTGCTGGCCATCGGGCCCGGGCTCGGGCAGGCGCCGGCGACGCGCGAATTCATCAGGCAGCTCGTCGATCGCGCGACGATGCCGCTGGTGATCGACGCGGATGGCCTCAACGCGTTCGCCCGGGACCCGGAGAAGCTCGCCGGGCGCGAAGGACGCGACGTCGTCATCACGCCGCACCCCGGAGAGATGGCGCGCCTGGTGGGCATGTCGACCGACGAAGTGCAGGCGAGCCGCCTCGAGATCGCGCGCAACTTCGCGAGGGCGCATCACGTGTTCGTGGTGCTGAAGGGCCATCGCACGCTCATCGCCACGCCGGACGAGAAGGTGTTCATCAACCCGACCGGAAATCCCGGCATGGCGACCGGCGGCACGGGCGACGTGCTCACAGGAATGATCGCGGCGTGGCTCGCGCAGCTCCTCGACCCGGAAGCGGCGTGCAAGCTTGCGGTGTACCTGCACGGGCTGGCGGGCGACCTCGCGGAGGCCGACGAGGGCGAGGTGGCGATGACGTCGGCCGACGTCGCAAGTCATCTCGGCGACGCCATGCTGGAGCTCACCGGGCGGCGCAAGATCGTCGATCAAGAGTCCGGCTGAAGCCGGACACCACGAAAGTCCCTGATGCGGGCCGGTCTGAAAGACCGGGCCCCTGCCGACCCGCCGGCAGTGTCCGGCTTCAGCCGGACCTTGGAGCGCCCGCAGAGAATTTCCGTCGGGTCCGGCTTCAGCCGGAC
>WNEY01004152.1_pt1 | contig 10979 bp, 9 predicted proteins | sample 5400531 | NCBI WGS metagenome assembly WNEY01 (sample SAMN13153338, study PRJNA577476) | soil metagenome | isolation source: 200 cm saprolite under Douglas fir tree site 1 | place: USA:California | collected 2015-04-18
TGCGTGATCCAGATCAGCGCGGTCCCGGATTGCGCGCAAAGCGCCTGCACCTCGGCGAGGATCTGCGACTGGATGGTGACGTCGAGTGCGGTGGTCGGCTCGTCGGCGACCAGCAGCAGCGGCCGGTGCAGCAGCGCAATCGCGATCGCGACGCGCTGGCGCAAGCCGCCGGACAGCTGGTGCGGATAGGCCTTCAGCCGCTGGTCGGGAGCCGCGATGCCGACGGCGGCGAGCGCCGCGCGCGCCCGCGCCCGCGCCGCGCGCTGCGACACCCGCTCGTGCGCAGTGACGGCCTCGATCATCTGGGTATCAATGCGCAGCACCGGGTTGAGCGTCATCATCGGATCCTGGAAGATCATCGCGATCTTGCGGCCGCGATACTGGCGCAGCGTTTCCTCCGGGCAGCCGACCAGCTCCTCGCCGGCGAGCCGGATCGAGCCTTCGACGATGCGCCCCGGCGGGTCGAGCAAACCGATGATGGACCAGCCGGTCACGGTCTTGCCGGAGCCCGACTCACCGACTAGGCCCAACACCTCGCCGCGACCGACCGTGAGGCTGACGCCGTCGACCGCCTTGACGATGCCCTCGCGCAGGAAAAAGTGCGTCTTGAGACCCGAGACCGCGAGCACCGGCGGCGACATCTGCGGTCACCTCTTGAGCCGCGGGTTCATCACGTCGCGCAGCTGATCTCCGACCAGGTTGATGGCGACGATCGCGACGAGCAGCGCGATGCCCGGATAGAAGGCGATCCAGAACTTGCCCGAGAGCATGTAGCCGTAGCCGTTGGCGATGAGGAGCCCGAGCGACGGCTCGGTGATCGGCACCCCGACGCCCAGGAACGACAAGGTCGCCTCGAGCGCGATGGCGTGCGCCACCTGCACGGTCGCCACCACGATCAGCGGCGGGAACGCGTTCGGCAGCAGATGCCGCAGGATGATGCGGGACTGCGGCAAAGCGAGGCAACGGGCGGCTTCCATGTATTCGCGCCGGGTCTCGACCAGCGCCGAGCCGCGGATCGTGCGCGCGTAATAGGCCCATTGGGCAGACACCAGCGCGATCACCACCTTGTCGACGCCCTTGCCGAGGATGGCGAGCAGGATCAGCGCGATCAGGATCGCCGGAAACGACAGTTGAATGTCGACGAGCCGCATCAGCACCATGTCGATGCGCCCGCCGAAATGAGCAGCGACGGTGCCGACCGCGGTTCCGATCGCGAGCGCGATCGCGGTTGCGGTGACGCCGACGAACAGGCTCAGCCGCAGGCCATAGAGAATGGCGGAGAGCATGTCGCGGCCCTGGTCGTCGGTGCCGAGCAGATAGAGCTGGCCGTCGAAGCCGCGCGTGAGTGGCGGCAGCATGTTGTCCATGACCGACAGTTGGCCGAGGTCGTATGGGTTCTGCGGCGCGACCCACGGCGCCAGGATCGCCAGCACGATCAGCAGCGCGACCACGCCGAGCGCCGCGACGGCGATGCGGTTTTCGGCAAACTCGTGCCAGGCCAGGACGAAACGCGCTTCCCCCGTTCCGGCGACGGTGCTCGAGAACAGCGACATGGTCACGCCTCCCGTTCGGTGAGCCGAACGCGCGGATCGAGCAACGTATAGATCACGTCGACGACGAGATTGATCAGCACGAACATCACGACGATGACGATCAGATAGGCGACGATCACCGGCCGGTCGAGCCGATAGATCGAGTCGATCAGGAGCTTGCCCATCCCGGGCCAGGCGAACACGGTTTCGGTCACCACCGCGAAGGCGATCATGGAGCCGAGCTCGAGGCCGATCACGGTGACGACCGGGATCAATATGACCTTGAGCACGTGAACGCCGATGATCCGCACCGGCCGCAGGCCCTTGGCGCGCGCGAAGCGCACGAAGTCCTGCAGCAAGGCCTCGCGGGTGCCCGCATAGGCGAGCCGGATCACCAGCGAAGCCTTGTAGATCGCGAGCGTCAGCGCCGGCAGGATCAGGTGGCGAAGCCCGTCGATGGTCAGGAACGACCATTCGATGCCGAATAGCCGGCGGGTCTCGCCGCGTCCCCCCGCCGGCAGGATCTGGAGCTCGACCGCGAACAGCAGGATCAGCATCAGCCCGAGCCAGAAATTCGGCAGCGAAAAGCCGACGATCGAGCCGGTCATGATGCCCCGTCCGAACAGCGACCGCGGCGCCAGTCCGGCTGCCAATCCGAGCGGGATACCGAGCCCTACCGCCAGCACCAGCGCCACAAAGGCGAGCTCGAGCGTCGCCGGCATGCGGCTGAGGATCAGATCGATCGCCGGCACGCCGTGCACGAACGAGCGGCCGAGGTCGCCGGCGAGCGCCGCCTTGACGAACAGCCAGAACTGCATCCAGAGCGGTTGGTCGAGGCCGAGCCGCTCGATCGCCCGCTCCCGTTCGATCTGATCGGCTTCGGGACTGATCAAAATGTCGATCGGATTGCCGAGCGCATAGACGCCGACGAACACCAGCGTCGCCATCACGACGATCACCAGCAGGCTCTGTCCGAGACGGCGGAACAGGAATGCGAGCATGTTGGCTCCCAAGTCGGGCAGCGAATAGCGAATAGCGAATCGGGAGGAGACCTGCCGCTATTCACTATTCGCTATTCGCGCCCCTACTGCGCCCGCGTGACCAGCGTGGCCTGGGTGCTCTGGTCGAGCCGCGGCGTATAGGCCAGCTCCTTGCGGAACGCCCAGGTCGTCATCTCGAAGTGCAGCGGGAGCGCGCCGTAATCGGCCATGGCGACGCGGCTTGCCTCCGCGAGCAGCGCCGCCCGCTTGCCGTCGTCGACGGTGGCGAGCGCCTGCGCCAGCAGCGCGTCCACTTTGGCATTGGAATAGCCGCCTGAATTGCTGGGGCCCATGCCCTTGTCGCGGTCGGGCGTGGCGATCAGCGACTTGAGCGGCGACGACATCTCGCCGGTATCCGAGCCCCAGCCGGCGAGCCAGATACCGAAGTCGCGCTTGTTGCGCCGCGGAAAGAACTGGCTCTGGGTCATCGCGTCGAGCGACACCTTGAAGCCTGCCCGTGTCAGCATCTGCGCCACCGCCTGGGCGATCATGGCGTCGTTGACGTAACGGTCGTTGGGCGTCGCCAGCACCAGCGAGAAACCGTTCGGATAGCCGGCTTCGGCCAGGAGCTTCTTGGCGCCGTCGAGGTCGAGCTTGGGAACTTTCATGTCCTTGTTGGCGCCGAACAGCACCGGCGGCAGCAATTCTCCGGCCGGCACCGCAACGCCGCCCATGATGCGCGCGACGATGGCGTCGCGATCGACGGCTTTGGAGATCGCTTCGCGCACGCGTTTGTCGCGGTACGGATTCTTCCCCCCGGTGTCGGCAACGCCCGGCACCGGCTCGTCGACATAGTCGAAATGCAGGTAGATGACTCGGCTGGAGAGACCTTCCACGACTTTGAACGCCGGGTTCGACTTGACCCGAGCAAGATCTTGGATCGGCACGTTCTCGATCAGGTCGACGTCGCCGGCGAGCAGCGCGGCAACGCGCGGCCCCGCGCTGGTGATGGGGCGAAAAATGGCGCGCTGCCAGACCGGCTTTTCGCCCCAGAAGCCCTCGTTGCGCTCCAGGATAATGCGATCGCCTTTGGTGTAGCGGACGAGCTTGAACGGCCCGGTGCCGATCGCCGCCTCTCCGCTGTTGAACGCCTCGGTCTTCGGATAGGTGCCGACGCCCTTGCAGGCCTGACGATCGAAGGTCACTGCGCCGGCGCCGTTCGCCTTCGCCGACAGGATGGCGATGGTCGACATCTCGCTCGGCAGCAGCGGGTGCGCCTGCGCGGTGCTCACCACGAGGGTCAACGGATCCGGCGCCGTCATGCCGGTGATGGCGCGCACGTTGATCGCCATGGAGGAGGGCGAGTTCTCGATCTGCGGCACGCGGCAGAACGAATAAATCACGTCGTTGGCGGTGAAGTCGGAGCCGTTAGTGAATTTCACTCCCGGCCGGAGCTTGAATTCCCAGGTGCTGTCATTGAGCGTGCGCCACGAGAGCGCCAGCCGCGGCTTGATCCGCTGCTGCTCGTCCTGCTCCAGCAGGGTGTCGAAGATGTGCTTCATCATCGACGTGTTGGGAGCGAGGTTGTGAAAGTGCGGATCGATCGAGGAGGGCTCGGCCGAAAGACCGATCTTCACTTCCTGCGCACTGGCGCTGGCGATCCATGCGGCCGACAGCGCCACCGTGAAAAGCCGCTTCCATCCGCTCATTTTCCGCTCCTCCGACCCGGGCCGGCCCATCCCCGGCACGGGCCGCCGGCCAATCTGAGACCGCCATTGGCTTGGATGCAAGCCTCGTTCCATGCGCGAATGGGCTTGGTGCAGAATGCGGCGAGCCGGCTCGACTTCCGGTGTCGTCCCCGCGTAAGCGGGGACCCATCGTGCCACGTATGCCAGCCTCTGGAATACTGGGTCCCCGCTTACGCGGGGACGACAGTTACGTGAATTGAACGACTGAATCCGATATGTTGGCGTGGCCTCGACTGCACACGGGCGGTGGCCTGGCGGTCGGTTTGAGCCGAGGGTATGCATGAGCCGCTTGCGCAAAGCCATCGAGATTCTCGAAGCGCTCGTCGGCTTCGACACCACCAGCCGCAATTCCAACTTGGAGCTGGTGGCGTGGGTCGAGGACTATCTCGACCGCTTCGGGGTCGCTCACGAGCGCATCGTCGACCAAACCGGCGCCAAGGCGAATCTGTGGGCAACGATCGGGCCTGCCCAGACACCCGGCTACATCCTGTCCGGGCACACCGACGTGGTCCCGGTCGACGGCCAGACCTGGTCGAACGACCCGTTCCGCCTCATTGAGCGCGACGGCCGCCTCTATGGCCGCGGCGCCGCCGACATGAAGGGATTTCTGGCGTGCTGTCTCGCCGCGGTGCCGGACATGATCGCCGGTAGCCTCGCCGTGCCGATCCACCTCGCGTTCTCGCATGACGAGGAGGTCGGGTGCGTCGGGGTCCGCAGTCTGATCGCGCGTCTCGACGGTATGGCAGTCAAGCCTGCCGGCTGCTTCGTCGGCGAGCCGACCGAAATGGACGTGGTGGTCGGACATAAGGGCAAGCGCTCGTTTCGCGTCGACGTGCGCGGCCGCACCTGCCACTCGTCGCTCGCGCCCGAGGGCGTCAACGCGGTGGAATATGCGGCGCGTCTCATCGTCAATATCCGCGACATGGCCGATCGCCTCGCGCGCGAGGGCGCGCGCGATCCGCTCTATGACGTCCCCTACACGACCACGCATACCGGCGTCGTCGCAGGCGGTACCGCGCTCAACATCGTGCCCGATGTCTGCCGGTTCCAGTTCGAGTTTCGGTCGATCGCCGCCGATGATGCCGATGCCCTGGCCGGCGAGGTGATGGCCTATGCGCGCGACCGGCTCGAACCGGATATGAAGGGCGTCGCGCCGGAGGCGGGGATCACATTCGACACGATGTCGGGATTTCCCGGGCTCGAGACGCCACCCGCGGTCGACCTCGTCGCGCTGGCCAAGACGCTTGCAGCACGCAACGACCATCGCAAGGTCGCCTACGGGACCGAGGCGGGGCTGTTCGCCCAGGCCGGCATTCCGACCGTCGTGATCGGCCCCGGCTCGATCGAGCAGGCGCACAAGGCCGATGAATTCATCGCCGTCAGCGAGCTCGACGCCTGCGGCCTGTTCATCGATCGGCTGATCGCGCATTGCCGGATGTGACATACGGCCGCTGCCGGCAAACTGCTCGCTGCCGGCTTTGACTTGAAGCCTTAACGGCCCGGGCAACTGCCCACACTCGCAGATTTGACATGGTGGCAGAGGCTCAAAATGGTATTATGCGGCCAGGCATCGTAGAGGGCGAACGTTTGCTTGGATGTCCTTAGGGAGGATCTGATGGACAAGACAAACCCCGTAAATCGACGAAACTTCCTCAGCGCGCTTGGCGTGACGGTTGGTGGCACCGGCCTTGTCGGCGCCGGCATGATGGCCGGGCCGCAACTGGTGAAGGCGGCGACCGAGCCGCCCAAGGGCAAGATTCCGGAGACCGCCTACAAGACCGGTCACATGACCTTCTTGACCGGAGCGGCGGCCGTGCTCGGAGAGCCGTCCTTGAAGGGCCACATCCTGGCGGCCGAGGAAATCAACGCCCAGGGCGGCCTGCTCGGCAAGCGCAAGATCGAGACCGTCACCGCCGACGAGGCGGCCGGAACCGACGCCAACGTCAAAGAGCTTCGCCGCATGAAGCTCGAGGGCAAGATCGACCTGTTCACCGGCATCATCTCGAGCGGCAATACGCCGGCGCTCGGTCCGGTGGCCGAGGAGATGAGCCTGCTGACGATCTTCGTGGACGGCTGCACCGACTTCCTGTTCGACAAAGCCGTGCCGAATCCGAAATACACGTTCCGCCTCACCAACATCCAATCGGCGGACGGCATCACCGCGGCGATCGGCGCCGCGCAAGCTTGGCCGCAAGTCCGCAAGATCGCCCATCTTCACCCCGACTACAGCTACGGGCGCAACGCGGCCGAGCACTTCACGCTCGCGATCGAGCGGCTGCTGCCGGGCACCCAGGTCGTGTCCGAAAGCTGGCCCAAGCTCGGCACCACCGACTTCGTCGCCCACATCACGAAGATCCTGTCGTCCAATCCGGACCTTCTGTTCACGTCGGTCTGGGGCGGCGACTACGTGGCCTGGTACAAGCAGGGGATCCGCTACGGCCTGTTCGAGAAGATGAAGGTCGCCACCACGCTCGCCTTCGGCGTGGCGCCCCATGCGCTCGGCAAGGATCACCCCGAGGGCGTGCTCGCCGGCGTGCACTCCAACTATCACTTCACCTATCCGGGCGGCGACCGCTGGCCGCTGAACAAGACCTTCGTGCAGCGCTACCACAAACGCTGGAACGAATACCCGAACTTCCAGTCCGAAGGCTCCTACGTCACGCTTTACATGCTGAAGATGGCGATCGAGCGCGCCAACAAGCTGGTCGGTGGTTGGCCGGAGGACGAGGCGATCATCGGTCAGCTGGAAGGGCTCGGCTTCGATGCCCCCTCGGGCTATCTCTACATCCGGCCCGACAATCACCAGGGCTACAAGGACGCGGTCACCGGGTTCAGCAAGAACAATGCGGAATATCCGTTCCCGACCTGGGATCCCAACCGGATCATCACCATTCCGATCCGCAACATCACGGCACCGGCGAATTGGCCGAAGCCCGGCCAGGGCCACAACGAGTCGACCGCGGCGGCCGACTGGATCAAGAAGACCTGGCCGAAGGCCATGGGCTAAGCGCTCCAACTTTCCGACGTGACGAGCGCGCCCGCCTCCGGCGGGCGCGCTTGGTGTTTGGGGGAACCCTCGCTATGGTAGCGCCGGGCGCGGGTCATGCCTGACGGCCGCCTGGACCGCCGGAGCGCGGGCAGGCCGAGGACCGCCGGGGTGAGGTGGGAGAGGGCGTATCGGTGTCGATACTGATCATCCAAATCCTCAATTCATTGTTCTACGCCTCGGTTCTTTTCCTCATCGCTGCCGGCCTCAGTCTCATCTTCGGCGTCATGCGGATCGTCAACATGGCGCACGGCACCTTTTATGCCGTCGGCGCCTTCGCCACGGCGTGGCTGATCGCGCGGGCGGTGGCGCTCGGCGTGCCCGCCGGATGGGCATTTCTGCTCATTCCGGTCGGAGCCGCCGCGGTCGCGCTGCTCGGCGTCGTGATCGAGCCGCTGCTGTTGCGGCCGTTCTATCGGCGCGCCGAGGAATATCAGCTCCTGGTCACGTTCGGCCTCTTGTTGATCCTCGAGGACGTCATACGCTTCGTGTGGGGCGGGCTGCCGCTGTCCGCCGACCCGGTGATGGATGTGCTGCCGATCATCCGCATCGGCGGCCTGATCTATCCGGCCTACAACCTGTTCGTGATCGGGGTTGGGGTCGTGGCCGCGGTGGCGCTGTGGGCGGTGATCTACCGCACCAAATTCGGCGTGATGCTGCGCGCCACCTCGCAGGATCGGCGCATGGCCTCGGCGCTCGGATTGAATGTCGGCCTGGTCTACGTGTCGGCATTCGCGATCGGCTGCTTCATGGCCGGGCTCGGCGGCGCCATCATCGTGCCAACCCAGGCGGCGGTGCTGGGCATGGGCATCGACGCGCTCATTCTGGCCTTCGTGGTGGTGGTGATCGGCGGCCTCGGCAGCTTGCAGGGGGCGCTGGTGGGGGCGCTGATCGTGAGCTTCGTGCGCACCGCGGGCATCCAGTTCTTCCCCGAGATCGAGCTCGCGGTGCTCTACCTGATCGCGGCCTTGGTGCTGCTGGTCAAGCCGACCGGGTTGTTCGGAAGCACGTCATGAAGGCCGACGTGAACCTGGTGTCGTATCGTCCCAAGCTGCTGCTGGCAGCGACGGCAATGGTCGTGCTCGTCGTGCTGGCGCTGCTGCCGCCCTATATCGGGCTCTATCAGACCCAGCTTCTGACTTACGGTCTGATCGCCGCCATCGCGGCGCTGGGGTTCAATCTGCTGCTCGGTTACACCGGGCTGCTCTCGTTCGGCCACTCCGCGTTTTTCGGCATCGGCGCCTACAGCGTAGCGTTCCTGCTGCGCGACGCCGGCATCCATTCGATGGAGCTCTACATCCTGATCGGGCTTCCGATCACCGCGGTCGCATCGGCGCTGTTCGGCTACATCTGCGTCCGCCACACGCGCATCTTCTTCGGCATCCTGACGCTCGCGCTGTCGCAGGTGCTTTACAGCCTGGCGCTGAAGCTGTTCTGGCTCACCGGCGGGACCGACGGCCTGCGGGTGCCGCGGCCGACATTGCTGGCCGGCATGGTCACCTTCACGGGCGCCGGCGCGTTCCAGCGGTTCATCGACGGCTATTACTACTACGTCCTCGGCGTGTTCGCGATCTGCGTCGTGATCATGTGGGTGATCGTGCACTCGCCGTTCGGCAAGGCGCTGCAGGCGATCCGCGACAACGAGACCCGCGCTACTTTTCTGGGGCTCAAAATTCACCGCTTCCGCTGGGTCGCCTTTCTGATTTCCGGAACGTTCACCGGCCTCGCCGGCATCCTCTGGGTACCGCTCAATGGCCTCACCACCCCCGAGGTCCTTTATTGGCCGTTCTCCGGCGAGATCGTGTTCACCGCGCTGCTCGGCGGCTTCCGCAATTTCACCGGTCCGATCGTCGGCGGCATCGTGTTCACCTATCTCAAGACCTACGCGGTGGCGATGACCGAGTATTGGCAGCTTCTGCTCGGCGTTGTTCTCGTGCTCATGGTCATGGTCCTGCCGACCGGAATCGTGGGGGCGATTTCGGCCGTGGCCAACAAGCTGCGACCGAAGGAGAAGTCCTCGTGATCCTTCTCGAGACGGTCGATCTGCGAAAGCAATTCGGCGAGACCATCGCCTGCGACAACGTGAATTTCGTCGTCCACAAAGGCGAATTCCTCTCGCTCGTGGGCTCGAACGGCGCCGGCAAGACGTCGCTGGTCAATCTCATCAGCGCGCATCTCAAGCCCGACTCGGGCCAGATCCTGTTCGAGGACAAGGATATCACCTTCACCAGCGTGTACGACCGGATCAAGGCCGGGATCGCGCGCAGCTTCCAGATCGTCAATCTGTTCGACGGGCTTTCGGTTTTCGACAACGTCGCGCTGTCGATCTTCTCGCGCGAGGGCAAGACCGTGAAGATCGCGGCGCTGGCGGAGCATGACCAGGATGTCCGCAACGAGACCTTCGAGGTGCTCGGCCAATTCGGCCTCAAGAGCATGAGTGGGTTGCAGGCGGGCGGGCTGGCGCAGGGCGAGCGCAAGCTGCTCGACGTCGCGGTGGCCTACGCGCTGCGCCCCAAGCTCCTGTTCCTCGACGAGCCGACCAGCGGGGTAAGCACGCGCGAAAAGTCGCAAATCATGGACACCGTGTCCTCGGTCGTGCGCGCCGGAACGGTGACGGCCGTCGTCATCGAGCACGACATGGACGTGGTGTTCCGCTACTCGGACCGCATCGTGATGATGCACGAGGGTAGATTTCTCGCCGACGGGACGCCCGATGAGATCAAGGCGAACAAGGACGTCGCCAGCATCCTTCTCGGCGCTCCGCTGTCGGCTTGAGGAGCGGAGGACCAGTCAGGTGCTGCTCGAGGTCGATGCCATCAACACCTTCCGCGGCCCCGCGCACATCCTGCACGGCGTGTCGCTCAACGTCGGCGACAACGAAGTCGTCTCGCTGGTCGGGCGCAACGGCGCCGGGCGTACGACCATCATCGAGAGCATCATGGGTCTGCTGCCGGTGCGGTCGGGGCGGATCCGGTTCCGTGACCACGACATCACCCGCCTGCCGCCGCACCGGCGCGCCAAGTACGGCATCGGCTATGCGCCGGAGAACTCCGGCATCTTTCCCGATCTGACCGTGGCCGAGAACCTGATGATCAGCCGCTGGCTGTCCGACAAGACCGCGCGCGGCGCCGCCGGCGGGGTCGACGCGGAGACGCAGGCATTGACCGTGTTTCCGGAGGTCGGCAAGTTCCTCAGCCGGCCCGGGCTCAATCTCAGCGGCGGCCAGAAGAAAATGGTCTCGATCGCGCGCGCCATGGCGCTGGCGCCCTCGCTGATGATCCTCGACGAGGCGTTCGAGGGGCTCGCGCCGGTGGTGGTGAAGCGCTTCCGCGAGGCGGTGATGATGATCAAGGGCCTGGGGATTTCGCTGCTGCTGGCGGAGTCCAACCTCACCAGCGCCGCCGCCATCGCCGATCGGCTTTACGTCATCGATCGCGGTGAGATCATCTTCCACGGCACGCCCACGGAGGCGATGGCGAACGAGGACGTCATGCGGACGCTGCGGGGCTGACGGACTTTTCGGCCCAACGGCTTCGATCATTCGCGCGTGACGCACGGACTGGACCGCAAGATGAAGCGTCTCGGTGTATTCGTGCTCATCGGCGTTGCGGCCACTATCGTGACGGTGGCTTGGGGCGGTCACGAATTGCCGATCTATCCTTCCTTCTATCCA
>WNEY01010781.1_pt1 | contig 10978 bp, 13 predicted proteins | sample 5400531 | NCBI WGS metagenome assembly WNEY01 (sample SAMN13153338, study PRJNA577476) | soil metagenome | isolation source: 200 cm saprolite under Douglas fir tree site 1 | place: USA:California | collected 2015-04-18
CAGAGAATCAAAGGATTCCTGTCCGGGTTTTCGCACAGCTACGTGACAGTGGATATTGATGTGCTGGATCCGGCATTTGCCCCAGGGGTCGGGAATCCTGAACCGGACGGGCTTTCGACCGATGAGCTTCTTACATTGGTTGAGGCCACAATGGAAAAGAACACTGTCGGGTTCGATCTTGTCGAAGTATCTCCACAGCTAGATTCGGGCCAGACTGCCGCCGTCGGTGTAAAGGTCATATTCGAGGCTATTGCCGCTCTGTCAACGCGGAGCCATAAGACGTGAAACTGGACAATTACATCACAGCGTCCACCGCTCGAGTCAAAAGCGACAAGAACGTACCAAAAGCGAAGTTTGAAACACTCAAAATCGTTGCCGAGAAAACGCTCCTAGAGGCGCGAGCAGCACGCTCGAAGGCTAACCTCAACGGCGTTACAATCGAGTTCTACGGAAATAGTAAGCATCAGTACGATTTTTGGAAGCTAAATTGGAAGGAGGCCGCTGATTCTTCCCACCCCGACGCAAAGATGTACTCAGCTTACGGGATTGAGGGACATGAGCCTTCTGCCTACTACTGCCCGGAAACACACGAGTCAGTGTTCTTCAACACAGAATACTACGGACAGTGCAAAAGCTGGGCCCTGGGCATGGCCGCTGCAATCATGGAGGAGAAGAGGAATACTCACTCCATACACGGGGCTTGCGTCGACGTCTCGGGCAAAGGAGTCATCATCGTTGCTCCGACAGGAACCGGCAAGACGACACAGGCCTTCAAGCTGATGGAGCTTCCCGGAGGGAGAATCGTTGGAGACGACTGGGTCTACATCGACCATAACGAAGGAGAACAACTCGGCTACTTGATCGGGAGGCAACCTGAGAAGAGCCTCTACATGCGAACAGAGACCCAGATGAGCAAACCCTGGCTTCGAAAGATCTTCGACGAAAGCAAGTGCGAAAACGTCACTGCGAAGAAAGAGAATTGCGAGTTCACCCAGGGCCCGACAGGTTGCAAACTGACAAGCGACAAGTGCGTGTTCGATGAAGGCCTGCTCTGGTGCTACTACGCTTTCGGAAATAGTAGAGCACTGGTTCCACGTGAGAAGGTGTTTGGGCCGGCGAAGGTTACTGATCAGGCAAGAATCAGGCTACTAGTTCTTTTGCGGAGAGACGACAAGAGTCCTGCGGAAGTCCACTTGGATGCTGACGGGGCGATAAGGATCCTAAGGAAGGGGGAGTATATGGTGCGCCCTGGTGCAGGTCCGAAAGAGATGTGGGGGAAGCTTGCTGGTGAACCTTGGTACAATCCCTATTTGCTACTGTTGGACCATGCTCGCCAAGAACAGTTCTTTCGACGGATGATTTCCAAGTTCCACGTCAAATGTTTATTGCTAAACACCGGGGTCGAGAACATAGAGGGAACTCACAAGCGGATTATTTCCATGCTCGAAGGCTCTTAGAGCTGGCCCGTGCCTGGCAAATGTTAAGACAGCCAACGTCAAGTTATGGCTCATGCCTGCGAAACGTCCAGGCGCTGGGGCAAAGAAACGAAAAGCGTACTATTACTATGCCGGAAAGGAGACCAAAGCGAAGAGGGTTGCGAAGAAAACAGCAAAGAAACCTCCGAAGAAGTCAAAACGGAAACCAAGAAAGAAGTAGAACTTTTAGCTCCGGGCGAAGCTGGGAAGACAGTGAGGATCAGTCACGGGGTCGAAGGAACCGACATCGATCCTTTCCAACGGTGTGGCAAGGCGACTTACTAATCCGTTGAGAGTGTGGGGTAGTCTGATCAGTCTCATGCCTCCACCCGTGACCCACTCATCCATCAGGTATCCTTTGCGTACGAGGGAGCGGATCAATGCAAGGCGTTGTCTCCGTGTCCAGAGGAATGTCTCCTCGTCCAGAACGTGGACGTGATAACCTCTCCCCGAATAAACCATCCGAAGATCCGTGAAGGATCCGGACAGCTCGTCCATCAGCTCGAGTGCTTGTTCCTGGGCCAGTTGGAGTTCTAATCTGCAAAAGGACAATCCTTGGCCCCTCTTCATCTTGTCTTCAAGAGGGCCGTGGATTGGACACTCGAAATTCTCGGGGTCAATGTCGAAAGCTAATTGTTGGCCAAATGACCTGCCCAATTCTTCAATCTTGCTTGACCCATGTTTGGCTTCCTCCCAGCTGGTGTATACGTTCCTGTCGTAATATACGGATTCAGGCCTGAAATCCACACAATATTGTCGGAGATCCTGCAACCCTTCGTATTCGTCGATGAGAATCGTTCGGTCTCTATCCCTTCGATATTCAGCGGGGAAGATCTTGGTATGTCGTCCGATAACTACCGCGAAAACTATTGGGTTCGTCCAGCCTCGAAACCACTGCCGCACGAGATTTGTCTTGAACTCCCGCTGGTAGAATTTGTACCTCTCTTGGAGTGATGCGGGACGCATTTGGTCGGGGAACCTGTAACGCGATCTCACGATCTACGCTGCTTCTGGCAAGGGATTCGCGGCAACCTTCTTCAATTGAGCCCGGTACATTTTGACCACCTCATCTGTGGTAGTGCAGTCTTCGGCTGACTTGTCCTCGCGATATTTTCCAGTAAACCGTGGAAACCTTATGGCTAGACCTGCTCCCGGTCTGATTCTGTTCATTCCGCAAGTGTGTATGGGACTTAGCGTGATTTCTGCTCCTACTATCTCTAGGACGAGTCCCGGAACGAACCATCCGTCTGGCACGATCTTAGAATCCACCCTCGCGTGCGTGTGATCTATTCTATATTTCTCAAGTAGCTTGGGCAATTTGTTCAAGTCTTCGTCGGTAAATCCTGAACCGCATTTGCAGACCGTTCTGAATACGTCATCGTTCTTGTCATAGGCTGCGAGAAGCAGGGCGCCATAGGCTCCTCCTCTTCGTCCCCTGCCCGCGAACGCTCCCACAACGGCTAGATCGACGCTATCTTGCATTTCCGATTTGTATTCGCGCTTGTACTTGATCCAGGCCCAGCCTCTTGCCCCCGCTTTGTATATTGAATCGGGGCCAATTGATTTTATCATTAATCCTTCACACCCGTCCGCTATCGCCTGCTCCATGAATTCGTCTAGCGCCTCAGGGTCATTGCAGATTTTCTGTTGAGAAAGGTTGATCTTTTCATTCTTCCTAATCAGCTTTCGAAGCCGCTCGCGTCTTTCAAGATAAGGACGGTCAGTAAGGTCAATTGTGTCGGCGTAGAGGAGATCAAAAGGGAAGAAGGCAACCGGTATCTCCCCAATTGTTTTCTCAAGATTGTATTTTCTGCCTCGACGTTGCGAGATCAGCTGGAATGGTAGAAGTTCACCTGTAGAAGGGTCAACAGGGACTGCTTCGCCTTCAAGGATTACCGCCTCTTCGTCTACGTTCTTTTTCAATAGTTGCCGAACGTCTGGGAATTGGTCAGTGATGTTCTCAAGACGTCGGGAGAAGAGCGTTACTTCCTTGGTGGAGACATGCGCTTGGATTCTCAATCCGTCATACTTGTACTCGGCTGCACACTCGCCGTTCATCTTCACGAGGATCGCTCTCGCGTCGGAGAGCCGTTCGGCAAGCATTGGCCGGATAGGCCTGCCAACCGTAACCTTGAACGATTCAATTGCTTCGATTCCTCCCGTAGCGAGAGTTTTAGCAACATGACCGAGATCCGACGACCGATTGTAGGCACGTTCTAGTACCGGCCTCGATTCTTTTCCCCCTCCTATGGAAATCGAAGCCGTAGCCGGCCAAGAGCCATTCGAGTGATATACCTCGCCTCAGTTGGAAAGGCCTTCCCTAGGAGACCTATCAGATGTCCGAGCTTTGAGTTGATAGAGCCCTGGCCTGCCTCATGTGCTATCGTGTCGAAGACGGTGTAGACTTCCTCTACCGTGAGGGCTTCCCTGTGGAAGGAGGCTTGAGTTTTGTCTTTGAGAAGAGTCTCAGCAACTGTTCCTAGATCGCCCAACTTCTTGTAGACTGCCATAACCTTCTCTTCGGTTTGTCCAGTGACTTTCGCGAGAGCACGAAAGAGGAGCTTCTCTGCTACTCCTAGTTCAATCCCGAGAAAATCGGGATACAGCTTTCCTTGAGTTAGGTAGACCACCCTATCGATAATCGAGCGTGGAGTAGCATCAATGAGTTCGACGAGAAGACGGGTTATCTCCAACCGTTTGGTGGTTGCCTCGATCTTAGCGTACGTCTCGACTATACGCGAATAGAGCAAGGTGTAGAAGCAGCTCAGTGGATGACAGCGGCTAGATGCTCTTAATTTGTTACTTGTGTCCCGGCAGAGCCTTTGATTGCTCTTCCTAAGTCTCCGAGGGAAGCTATCACCGCTCTTTTTCCACCATTCCGAAGGAACCTGATTACGGCTTCCACCTTTGGTGCCATGCTCCCTCTGGCGAAATATCCCTTCTTTGCGTACCCCTCAAGTTCATCTCGGTTGATCTCCGACAACAATTGCTGGTTCGGTTTACCATAATTGAGGTACACCCCCTCAACGTCAGTGAGTATGACAAGACTCTCTGCGTGAATCGATGTAGCCAGTCTTTCGGCCGCCAGGTCCTTGTCTATTACGGCTTCTACCCCCCGAAGCTGGTCGCCTTGTCTTATTACAGGGATTCCTCCTCCTCCGCACGCAATGACCACAGACTCGTCGTCAACTAGGACCCGGATCGCTTTATCCTCTATGACAGCTTTAGGGTCGGGTGATGGAACGAGTCTCCTGTATCCTCTGCCCGAATCCTCTTCAATAACGAGGTCGCTTCTATCTCTCAACAATACATTTCTCTGATCCTTCGTATAGAATGGTCCAATAGGCTTTGATGGGTGCTTGAACGCGGGATCGTTCCGCTCCACTAAGACTTGTGTAACGACCGTTACAACTGCTCTACTAGTTCCACGTTTAGCTAATTCGTCTTGAAGAGATTGTTGAATGATATAGCCCAGGAAACCTTGAGTTTCTGCGCCACAAGCGTGAAGTGGTAAGGGCGGCACCTTTGTTCGGCCCATCTCGTGCCTGATGACAGTCGCCCCGATCTGGGGGCCGTTTCCGTGGACGATGACAATTCTGAACCCGTCATTCACAAGAGTCGCTATTTGAATCGCTGTGGATCTTACGTTCTCGTATTGTTCTTCGAAGGTTCCCTCTTGGTTGCGCTGAAGAATCGCGTTCCCGCCAAGGGCAAGGACCGTTATGGGTGTCTGACGCGGCAAGGCTGTTTCACCTCTTAGAACAATGGAAGGAGAAGGGGGGTTGCTTTTGTCTCTAACGTCCCTGCCTAGGAAAAAGATCGGGTATTCTATGGATTAAGCGAAGGTTACAGCAAAGTTCATTCCTTTGTCGAGAGAGCTGGCCTCCCTGGGGGATAGCTGTGATTGTCCGCGTTTCTAGAGACTCTGGAACTGATCGAGCACCCATAGGATTGCGACGAGTCGATTGGAGGAAAAGGACTGTTGATATGAGTGTGCCTCTACAATAACGCTGGACGCGCAAAACGCGACCATATCGCGGGTGAATTCTACGACCGAGTAACTGATCCCCGACCCTTGGAACGGACATTTTGTTGGCCCGGATACCTGCGCCCAACTGGGAGGGTTGGAACGCCGTTGCTTTGTTGGTTGTTAAATAGCAGTGTTGGCTCCCAAGCGCGATAATACCAATGTATCTCTACCCCGGGTGGCGAAGAGTTCTCTTCGTCGCGGTGCTTGTCGTCGTGCTGGTCATCGCGTTGGCCCCCTCGATCACCCAAGGCACCATCAAGGTCCACATCTATGGATTGACTAGGGCTGGAGTCGTTGATCACCTGTACGTCAAGTTCACGACCTTGGAATTCCACACGTACGGGTTCGGATTCAGTGCGGGGTGGGTTAGCGTTAATGAGACTACGCCAATCATCGATCTCATTCCCATTCCAACTCAGTTCTTGCCACAAATCGTGGCCTCTGCCCAGATAACATCGGGTAGATACGATGCGATTCGGCTATTCATGACAAATTCGACCGCGCTAATTGGGGTCGCTCATGTGTCTCTATCAAATACCCCGACGTTAAGCGCTAATTTCACACTTCCAATCCCTCCGAACGGCTTTGGGGACGTTCTTTTGCTGGTGAGCTTCGATGATTCTCTCGTCTTGGCGAATCCAGCTGCCCTCTCTATCCAAGTCGTCCAGACTTCAGTCGTGTGACACCTCTACCTACCGAAACTATCAAATTCGACCATCTAATAGGCGATTTGCATGTGTGTGATCGGGAAGAACCAACTCGTGAGCCTGATTAAGGCTCACAAGTGCATTCATCCGTTTGATTACGGTCTGCTTGACGGAGACGGTTATGTGCTTACAGTCAGGGAGGAGCGGACGCTCCATTATCTGGAGCATCAGAACCTGGTCTCCAACGAAGTTGTGTTTACGCCTCCCGAATTTGTGGCGCATCTCACTGCCAAAAGCAAGTATGGTAGAATGGGGCTCTCGTTTCTGAACGCTGCAAAGGTCCACAGTGGTTTCATAGGTCGCCTCGCCCTCGAATTGGTTAATCTCAGCAACGAGCGACAGCCGATAACGATCAAGAGGGGCGACCCGCTAATGCACATAGAGTTCATGAAGCGGGAGGGAGAAGCTTCGCCATACAGCGGGGGCTACATGTTCCAATTCATGAGTGAGGACGAAATCGGGGAATACATGTCGATCCTGGCAAGAGACTTCAAGACACTGTTTCCTAAAGACTATCTAACAAAGGCGGCTAAAGCGCGAGTTGCCGTCGTTAGCCAAATTTAGTAGCCTGACTGTCGAATAAACCGGAGCTGTTGTCCATAGCGAGGGCCCGATCCTGATGGACCCGCTCTCAGTTCCCAGACGAGATTTCGTCCAGAATCCGCCGTAGCTTCGGATCTTTGATTGCTGTCCTAGAGGATTCGTAGAATTCTTTCAACTTCGTCGCTTCAATGCCTCCCTTCGCATATTCGTTGGCTTGAAGAGCCATTTCCAGCTTATCGAGTTCGTGAACTAGCTGTGCTTCCCTGCTCCTTTCGTTCTCCAGCTCCGACCATAGTTCTCTGTAAGCCCGCTGATTCTCCAGTGGAAAGTGCGAAATCAATCGTTCTCGGGCAGAGATTTTCTGAGCTCTGGCGACATTTTCTCCCCTCGACTCCTTATCTTGGGGAGTTAGATCCCCTGTGATCGCTTCTTCTAAGTCGTGTAATAGCGCGAGCTTTAGGAGTCTTTCCACGTTGTAGCTTCGTCTTTCACCTTCGAATAAACAGAGAAGCGATAGCGCGAACGAATGATCGGCAACTGACTCTGTTCTCTGAAGACGAAGCTTCTTGAGCCAGCCTCTGCGCGGTTCGGACTTTAATCTTGCAGCGAATTCCCAAAACTGGACGAGCTGGTCCAAAACCCATTCACCTCTGGCGCAAATTCTCGCCGCAATCCCTAAAAACCCTTCATGATGCAAATACGTCAAGTATTCACCCCGTCAAGGCTTTGCAAATTGGTTAAGAAAATCCTAACTAGATTCGCTGTAGCAAAGAAGCCCGCTCGATCTGAGGGCACGCAATACAGGTCCCCCCGAATATATCTACCTACAAAGCTAACTGATGACTCTAGCTTTCCATTCAAAGAAGGAGATCTACTCACCATCAGAGTTGATCGCCGCAAGTTGATCGTACAGAGAGCTCAGAAGAGCATTCTCCAGATATCTGAAAGCGGAGACACCCGCCAGAAACCATAATACCCGCGCAAAGACCCCAGCTTCTGCGCTGCAAGTCGAATGTTAAGAATAACTGTACAAGTTACGAATCTCACTGGCGAACGTTTCTGGGGCCAAGAGTCACAATTACCACCCCAAGTCCAGATCGCTGTTAACATCAATATCGTCGGATTAGACATGAAGAACGAGTCCACAGCTGACGCTCCTTTTGTTTTCACGGTAAATTACACCCCGTCGATCGCCCAGCTAAGCGTCAAAGGCCGCGCACAGGTGATCGGCGAAAAAGAGGAGATCTCTAGGATGATAGAGGAGCACAAACAGAGTAGGCCGCCACCGGTAGCGATAATTCAAGCAGTATCAAGCATAGCAATGGCCGAGGCGATTCTTTTGTCGAAAAGCCTCGGGATCCCGCCACCACTTCCCCCAATGGGCCTGCCGCCGGAACAAGTGCAGGCTCAGCAACAGCAAGGACAAAGAAAATCCGAGCCGCGTTATACGACCCTAGCATAATCCCGGATTATTTAATTCATCCAAAATTTTGGAGGACTGGTATCCCTCCAAAAAAATGGACTCGGTACGGAAATTTCAGGGTCGCGGGCCATGTAGTTTCGGGCCGAGATTCCCTGGAGAGTTTATTGCACGTGAATGGTGGTTTCCATTAAAGAGTTAGGGCTAATGAGCACGAAAATGTCGGAATCTCTATATAGAAACCGACATTCAAAGGGCGAGGCTGGTCGGGAGCCACTACGAGGTACAAGAAGAGAAAGGTTTGGCTTACGGGGAGCCAAGTCGAGACAATCCTAGAACTTGCCAAGAAGACCAACTCTCGCGATCATGCGATGATGACCCTGATGAGGTGGGGTCTCAGAGTCGGGGAGATAGTTGGCTGCGAAGGGCTCCCGGGGATTCACTTCGAGGACATTCGATCCGAGGGAATCTGGGTCAAAGGTAAGGGGTACAAAGCCGGAATAGTACAAGACAGCTTGGTCCCAATGCCAGCCGCCGTGATCAAACTGCTTAGACGCTTCTCCGCGGACTTGAAACCGGGGGACAAAGTATTCTCCATATCTGAAAGACACGCTGAACGGATCGTCAACAAATATGCGAGACGAGCAGGCATTGAAGATTGGCGCTTCGTTGGACCTCACAGACTCAGGGCTTTCTTTGCAACCGACGCCAAGGACAAGGGCAAGGATGGCCTGATGATCAAAGACCTTATGCGCCACAAGAACCTTGCGACCACAGAGATCTATGTCGGTAGGGCCAGTCCTCAAACGTTGCGAAGGATCGTAGAAGAACTAGCAGGACAAGTAGCAGGCTAAAGACAAACCCCAACGGTTCCTCTCTCATGAATTTACGCGTGAATTCAGGAGGAGAAGTAGGGCGTGATTTCATCGAGAATTTACGTTAGTAATCTCTCAAGCTACGATCCATCTTTTTCTCTCGACTTACAGATCGTTCCTCTACCATAAGGATTAAACGAGAGGGGAAATTGCGATTGTCAGACGTGAGACCCATGCCCCGTAGAGCTGTTCGAAGACCAGCCAAACAAAAGACAACGATCTTATTCAAGGCCGGCAACCTGCCAAGTACCCCCGATGAACTTTTCCGTCGAGTCTTCTGGAAGAGTGACTTTCTAGCGGGTGAAGCCCACAACTTCTGGAGAGAAGTCAAGAAAGCGGAACCTAGCGGTCTACCAATCCAAGCGTGGAAGGATTGGATCTCGAAGCGCGGTATGAGTGTCGGACAATTCTACAACATGATTCACGGACTTGTTGGAGCAGGTTTCATAGAAAAGCGTGATTCTAAGTGGCACATGAGCGAGGGTTTCATGCAGGAACTGGAGCAGATGATGAAAGTCTATTCTTCGGAAAGCGGTTATGAACCCAGGATGAAATAGTCATCCAAAAAACTGGACCATTGGCATACATCCAATAAATTGAAGCTCTAACGGCGAGCTTTCAAAACTCGGCCTTGAAGATCAATTTCTCCATTTCTAATCCTCGTAGTTGAGATCGGTTTCCCATCGGCAGCCTTGGTTAAATCGACGACGACCAGATCTAAGGGCTGAAGACCATTCTGCTGTCTGAGCCGATTCAACCTACGACCGCTCGCAAGAGTGCCCTTACTGACTATCAGCGCTTGCAATTTCTTTCGCCTGGCAGCAGGTCCGTAAGGCTCGCCAAGCGCAGTTACTCTTACCCGCAACGACCAGCGCCGAGTTTTCAGAAACCTGTCCAGATTGCGAACCCGACTAGAAAACGAACGAACTTGGTGTTTCTTATGGAGAGTCGCGACAAGTTGGTCGCTTGTAACGCCTATCAAGACCACGTCTCCGAGCTTGAAAGCCTCAGAGAGCAAATGTCGGTGGCCGGCGTGTAGGACATCGAAAGTTCCTCCGAGAGCCACAAGCTTGTATGGGCGGGCCGATCGGGACAAGTCGCGTTCTTTGGGGTCTCGATTTTAAGGATAAACCTTGGGCTGCCATGGGCAATTCCTTCGGTTTTCTGGAACCCAGTAAAAATGACCTTGCCACACGTTCGTCACGTGGGCGAATAAGAAGTGACCCTGTCCGGCGTTGACCAGTACTCCTATCCTCAAATCCGCGATCAGCCCAATAACAATATATGGGGAGTAAAAGTTGGGTTCAGATTCTAGATCCCCTAAGGCACACCACCGATTCGGTTTCTCCGGCCCTCTGACGAGACAAAAGAAGGACATGGTTACTGCTGACGACATTCTCGACAGTCTGACTAGACAAGTCGAGCTCAGGCAGAAACTCGGAGAAAGGGACGAAGTGAGACTAGAGGAGATTGCAGAGACAGAAGATCTGAGCCGATTTCAAGGGCTCAATCCTGGACCTGTTTCCGCTCCACAGGTGGCAAGGAACAGAAGCTTCGGGCACCTTGCATTCATCTTTATGCTTTCAGGCGGACTCGCGGTAGTATGGCTATTCAGTTCAGCGTCGAAGCGGTTTGACCTAGCCTCATTGGACGGGATTATTCAGAAATCTGGTGTCCAGTCGATTTTCGCCAATCAGGCTCAATTGGGGATAATCGTGCTGGCCGCCCTAATAGGCGCTCTCTTGATTCGCCGAAGAAGACGAAGCCCGAGCCGACAACTTCATTCTGTCTAAACCGGCAGGTCCACCCCGAGTTGGAGTCGCTCAGTCAGAATGCTTGGGACCTTTAGGCTCCGCTCGGTGGAAGGAGACGCACCCATCAGTCATGTACGGGCTCTCTTCATCGCAGGTTATATGACGGCGAAGACG
>WNEY01004153.1_pt1 | contig 10977 bp, 3 predicted proteins | sample 5400531 | NCBI WGS metagenome assembly WNEY01 (sample SAMN13153338, study PRJNA577476) | soil metagenome | isolation source: 200 cm saprolite under Douglas fir tree site 1 | place: USA:California | collected 2015-04-18
GTTACTTCGTCCTCGAGCTGCTCGCGAGCAAATTACATCGATTGACAGGCCCGGGCAACCTGAAAGCAAATTGCGGCGTCGGTCTTTTTGCCGGGGATCACGTTAACTCCACACTCCAAGTTTTGGGCGGCGACAGCGGAACCGAGCGCGGCGTAAAAAATACGCCGATGCGGAAATGTTGAGTGGCCGGAATAAACAGATTTGCCACGAACGCTGCGGCCGGCATCATCGCGGAGCGAGGTGCGATCACGGCATGCACGTCACGCTCGCGCAAATCGGTGCAGAGATGGCTGAGCAGTCGCACGCGCTCCGCGCCGGTGAGGCCATCGTCGGCCCACACGTCTACCAGCGCTGCGCGTATGGTTTCGCGCCCCTGCAACGACAAGCAATGATAATTCACCATCCCTTGAACTTGCCCGTCGCGCTCGAAAACGAGGGTCGCGTATGCAGGATTTTCCAATTGGTACGACAACTGTTTCGGCTGCCAGACCATGGCCCAATCGAAACCGGCTGAGGCCTTGTCCACCATCTGCGCGCACCGCTCCAGGTCTCCTGCACGGTAAGATCGAACGTGAGGATCATATCCATGCGGAGTTAAGCGGAGCAGAGGGCCGAGGGCCCGGCTGGCCAGCCGTTCCCAAGCCTGGATGCCCGCCCGCGCCAATGCGTGCGGCTTCAGGAACTTGGCCCAGTAGCCGCCGCGAAAAAGAAAACGGAAGTTCTGAGGAAACGCTTGTGCGTATTTTGTCCAGAAGCGAAAAGAGCGCGATCCCGGGTCGTCGAGGACCATGCCGATGCCGAATGCAATTCCGCGTTCCTCATTGTCCCGACGAAGACGTTCGATCAAGGGTAACGCGAGGCGACGACAATCCGGATCGACGGTGAACGCGGTGTAAAGCGCAATCGGGAAAACGGAGGATCCGATGCGCATGGAATGGGCAACGGAAGAAACGCTGCCAACGAGCGTCGTCCCATCATAGGCGACCGGACACAGCGCACCACACTGCGGTGTAAATCGCCCGCGCAAGAAGGCCGCATCCAGTATCGGCACCCAAGTTTTCCCGCGATATTCCGGGACCCAAACCCGACGTACGAGTTCGGCGACATCTTCGAAGTCGCCGCGATAGTCCCGAATTTCGATGCCTGCCATTAGGTCACCATCTTTGACGGACGACATCGCGAATAGCAAATGGCGAATGGCGAATAGGGAACTGGGAATGGCGAATAGGGAACTGGGAATTGCGAACAGAACCGCGCGTTATTTGCCACTGCCACTCGCGCGAACCCTCGTCTAATGTCCTTCATCTGTCGTCCAGCTTCGTCACCGCGACCCGCACCGTGCCGTCGGCTTCGGCGATCACGCGCAGCGTCTTGGCGTCGAATTCGACGTCCGCGAGGCGCAGGTCGACGATCGCCACGTCGACGCGAACGCCGTCGGCGCTCTTGCGGAAATCGGCGATCGCCGCCTCGATGCTCTTGCGCGCATTCGCCACCAGCGGCGACAGGTCGACCACTGCATTGTCCGCCAGCGTCTTTTGCAGATAAGGCCCCGCGGCGCGCGCCGCCAAGCCCAGGGCACCGAAGGCTGCCTCCGACTCGACGTCGAGCGCGATGTCGTCAAAGCGCAGCATCTGCCGCCCGCGATCGAGCACCGGCCGCCCCCAAACATGGATGGTCGCATCGGCGGCCAAGCCGAACCAGCTCTTGGTTTCGGTGGCCGTGACGCCCAGCGAGATCAGCAAGCGGTTGCCGGACGCCGCAAGATCGACGCTCCGGACCGTGGCCGTGAATGCGCCGCTCTTGTCCTCGGGAAAGGTCTTTCCCTTGAGTTGCGCCTCGATCAGCCGGTTGACTTCCGTGAACGGAATGTCGATCGGCACGTCGATGCTGACGCGACCCTGCTCCATCTGCGGGACAAGTTCCAATTGCGCCGGAAACGGACAATCGGGCTTGGTCTCGCCGGGTACGATCCGCGTCTCCGCCTGCACGCCGTACGTAAGCGTGAGCGCGGTTTCGTCGATACGGGGCTGCGCGGCCAAGGCCCGCGTCGGACGCAGCTCGAGCCATAGATTCGGCATCCCAACCGCACCCGCGCCGAGCGGGATCGAGCGGCACATCTTGGCCCATTCGCGCCGCGCTGCCTGCTCGAGGAAGGGATCGTTGCCCACCCGCGCTTGCAGCGCCGCGACCTGTTCGTTGATGGTACGCTCCAGCACCGGCTTCAATTGGTCGGATAGGTTGAGCTTCATGCCCATGACCGACAGAGACGCATCCGCAATCGTGACCTGTGCCACGAGATTGGGCTCCAACCGCCATCCCGGCAGCAGATTCGGACGCGCCGTCAGCATGACATTGCCGCTGATTTCGGCGCGCTGATCAATCGTCCTATCCGCCTGGTTCTGCGTCCCCTGCTGCGTCCCCTGCTGCTGCCCCTGGCCGCCGCCGAAAAACCCGCCGGGCGGACCCGGGAACCCGCCGGGCAGACCCGGGAAGCCGCCGGGAGGGCCCCCTCGGGAGCCACCGGGTGGGCCCGGGAACCCGCCGGGCGGACCCTGGAAGCCGCCAGGCGGGCCCGGGAACCCGCCGGGTTGACCCGTCATTTGGCCGGTGGCGCGGAACGAACCGCGCAGCGTGGTCGATAGCGCGAGCCCCTCGGGCCGACCCGCCACCGTAAACGGACCTCGCGCCAGCGACCAGCCGATCTCGGCATTGGACATATTTGGGGGCGGCGGAATGTCGGGTTTACCGGAGAGGTCGCGCGGTGCCGCCCGCTCCAAGGCGTCCTGGATCGCGGTGAGCGCGATAACCACAGGCGTCACGATCACCGAGCTGCGGGTGACCGGCGCCAGCGGCGGCACCTCGACCAGCTTCGGCCGTCGGTCCACCGCGCTCGGCGCAAACCATTTCATCGCCCAGACCGCGCCGGCAAGCGCGATCAGGACGATCAGTGCGCCGATGCCGATCTTGCCCCATGAGCGATGCATACCGAGCCATTCCTCTCATGTCTCCGCTTGAGCTTATTTGAGAGTCGATCGCGGCGCCAGCGAGATAACGGCTCCATTGCCGATTGACAATCAACGCTTGCGCCAGAACTGCGAGCAGGCCGATGTTTCACCCAGAGCGGCACAAAAAGCTACGCGAGCTGCTCGCCGCTCGGCGCGCGATGTAGTGCCATGAAGTTGACACCACCGTATCAGTTTCGCATTCTGCCTCGGGCACAAAGTCATTTAGCGTGAAGGCAACCTCATGAGTACCGTCGAACCGATCGCTATTGTTGGTATGGGCTGTCGATTGCCGGGTGGAGTGAGAAGCCCCGACGATTTGTGGAAGCTGCTGGCCGACGGCGTGGACGCTATTACCGAAGTACCCAAAGATCGCTGGCATATGCCGGCGATGTATCACCCGGATCCTTCCAAACCAGGGCGGATGTACACCCGCTGGGGCGGCTTTCTGGACCATATCGACCGGTTCGATGCGCAATTCTTTGGAATCACCCCGCGCGAGGCCGCGGCGACAGATCCCCAGCAACGATTATTGCTCGAAGTCGCCTATGAGGCCATCGAAGACGCCGGCATGACGCTGGCTTCTTTGGCAGGCAAGCCGGCGGGCGTGTACGTCGGAGTCTCCACCTTTGATTACGGTTCCCTGCAGCTTAATTCACGCGCGACCATCGATGCGTACACCAGTCTTGGTTCGATGCTGTGTGTCACGGCCAACCGCATCTCCTATTTCTTCAACCTTCTCGGACCCAGTCTCGCCGTCGATACCGCGTGCTCTTCCTCGCTCGTCGCCGCCCATTTGGGCTGCCGGAGCATCTTGAACGGCGAAAGCGAACTGGCATTCGTTGCCGGCGTGAATGTGATATTGCGGCCCGAGGCTACCATTTCCGCCTCCAGAGCCTCGATGCTTTCGCCCGACGGTCGTTGCAAGAGCTTCGATTCCCGCGCCAACGGCTTCGTGCGCAGCGAGGGCGCCGCCGTCGTCATTCTCAAGCCGCTCGCGCGCGCATTGGCGGACCGAAATCACATTTACGCTCTCGTTCGCGCGACGGCGGTGAACCAGGACGGCCGCACCAAGGGCATCACGGTTCCAAACGGGGCCTCTCAGGAAGCAAACATCGTCGATGCCCTGCGGCTCGCGGATATTGCGCCGGAGAGCGTGCAGTATGTGGAAGCGCACGGGACCGGGACGCCGGTGGGGGATCCGATCGAAGCTGCCTCGCTCGGGGCGGTGTACGGCAAGGCACGAAAACCCGAGGAAAGCTGCGTGATCGGCTCGATCAAGAGCAACATGGGTCACTTGGAAGCAGTCGCCGGCGTTGCCGGGTTGATCAAGGCGGCGCTCTGTCTGCGGCATCGACAGATTCCCGGTAATCTGCACTTTGAGAAGCCGAATCCGCAAATCCCCTTCGAGGATCTGCGATTGCGCGTGGCGCAACGGCTCGAGCCCTGGCCGGAAACCCACGGGCAGCCGCCGCGTGCGGGCGTGAATTCCTTCGGTGCGGGCGGCACCAACGGGCATGCGATCCTGGAAGCACCGCCCGAGGCGAACGTGGCTCTCCGCGCGCATGATGAACCCGCCGACGGCTGTGTGTGGATGCTGCCGCTTTCGGCGCGTAGCGCGCCGGCGCTTCCCGATCTGGCACGGTCCTATTTGAACTTGCTCGGGGACGAGCGTGGCTTGAAGCGCGCGGCACTCCGCGACATCTGTTTTTCGGCAGCAACGAAGCGATCCCATCATGAGCACCGGCTGGCGCTCGTCGCCCATGACAAGGCGGAGCTGGTGGAGCAACTCGATGCGTTTCTCCGGGGAGAAGCTCGCGCCAACAGCTCGAGTGGCCGCAAGTCGAGTGAGCCGTCGAGACCCGTGTTCGTCTGCTCGGGGATGGGCCAGCAATGGTGGGGGATGGGGCGCGAACTGCTGGCGCAGGAGCCGGTTTATCGCCGAGCCATCGAGGAGGTGAGCGATCTATTTGGCCCGCTCGCCGGCTGGTCGTTGCTGGACAAGCTGACGGCCGACGAGAAGAGCTCGCAAATCCAGGAAACCCATATTGGGCAACCGGCGATTTTTGCGCTACAAGTCGCACTGGCGGCATTGTGGCGATCCTGGGGCGTCGAACCCGCAGCCGTATTCGGTCACAGCGCAGGTGAAGTGGCAGCGTCTTACATCTGTGGCGCGCTGTCCCTGGATGACGCCGTTCGGGTCACTTTCCACCGCAGCCGCCTGCAACGCCGAACGGCCGGACAGGGATCGATGCTGGCGGTGGGGATTTCCCGCGCGGAGGCGGCGCGCCTGGTCGAACGCCACCCGTGGGCCATTTCGATCGCCGCCATCAACGGCCCCGGTTCGGTCACGCTCTCCGGCGACGCCTCGGTTCTCGCCGAAATCGACAAGGCTCTCGACGAAGCGGGGCTGTTCAGCCGCACCTTGCAGGTGGAGGTGCCTTACCATAGCCCGAAGATGGAGCAGCTTCAAACGGAGCTGATGGAATGCTTGCGCGATATCCGGCCGCGGCCGGCATCGACGCCATTCTTCTCGACCGTGACCGGCACGGCTCTGGTGGGAACGGAATTGGATGCGCGATACTGGTACAGCAACATTCGGCAACCCGTGCTCTTCCAAGACACGATGGGGGAGGTCATTGGGGCAGGGCACCGGGTGTTCCTCGAAATCGGTGCGCATCCCATCCTGAGAAATGACATCGGCGCATGCTTGAACGAGCAGTCAGCGCAAGGATGGGCGCTGTGTTCGCTGCGGCGAGGCGATCTGGAGCGGGCGGCGATGCTGGGATCGCTCGGCCGACTCTATACGCTTGGTGCCGAGATCGATTGGCAGAAGCTTTTTCCAGCCGAGGCGACGGCGATCAAGCTGCCGTCATACCCGTTCCAGGCGGAAAGCCATTGGCGGGAATCCGATCACTCCCGTCGAATGCGCATGGGTCTGTCCAGTCACCCCCTGCTGGGAAACCGGCTCAAGGCAGCGCAGCCGTCCTGGAACGTGGAGCTGGATACGGCAGACTTGGGTTATCTGGAGGACCATCGCATCGGCGGCTCGATTGTTTTTCCGGGCGCGGGATATGTCGAGATGGCGCTGGCGGCAGCGCGAGAGACTTTCGGGCCGGTTCCCTGCGTCCTGGAAGACATCGAATTCCAAAAATTCCTGTTCCTCGATGAGAAGGCGGCGTGCTCGGCGCAGGTTGTGCTCGACTCCGCCTCGAGCGGGTTCGACATCTACGCCTGCGCCGATGCGTCCGACAATACTTGGGATCTGCATGCGCGCGGATGCGTCAGACAAGCCAACCAACCGACACCGGGCAGCGTCGATCTCGCGCAACTTCGCCAGCGTTGTCCCGATCCGGTCGACCGAGAGGAATATTACCGACTGTTGGCCGACATGGGACTCAATTACGGCCCGACTTTCCGGGGAATCGCACAATTATGGCGGGGCGAACGGAAAATTCTGGCCGAGATACGGGTCCCGAGCGGCGTGAGCGAACAATCATCCGACTACCGCTTGCATCCTGCTGTCCTGGACGCCTGTTTTCAATCCGCGTTCGCAGCATTGCCGGCGAGCTTCTGGCAGGGCGCGAAAGGCGAAGCCTACGTGCCCGTCAAGATCGAGCGTATCCACTTTCATGCCACGCCTTCGACCCGCTTTTTTGCCTACTCCGAAATGAACGAAATTGGTCGGACGGAACTGAAGGCGGATATCCAAGTCTTGGATGAGGCCGGCAACCGTCTCGTCGAAATTCAAGGCATAGTCGGCCAGCCGAGCGGACACCGCGTGCAAAGGGTTCAGAGCACCCTCTACGAATATCAATGGAAGTCCAGCCCTCGTCCGGCCCACGGTGCGCGAGACTCGCACCACCTCCCGTCGCCGGAGGTGCTGGCTCCCATCATGCAGGAGGAAGGCGAGGTCCTGCGGCAGCGGTTCGATCGTGCTCGGTTTCAGAACGAGTTCCATTCCCGGTCGCGGGCGACCGCTTCCGCCTACATCGTGCGCGCATTGCGTGAACTGGGCTGGACGCCGGCGACGGGTGCGGCGATGCCGATCGAGACGCTCGCCGATCGATTAGGTGTCGCGCCGCAATACCAAAGGTGGCTCCGGCTGATGTTGAAGGAGCTGACCGCAGACGAACTGGCTTCGACCGAGGAACCGCAACGCCTTTGGAGGGCGTTGTGGGACCAGTTCCCGGAAGGTCAAATCGAAATCGGGCTTGTCCGGATTTGCGGAGAGAATCTGCCTTCTGTTCTCCGGGGCGAGATCGATCCCTTGAACCTCATCTTCCCGGAAGGCGCGCTAACGACTGCCGAGCATCTCTACCAGGATTCGCTAACCTGTCGCCTCAACAATCTGCTGGTGCAGAAAGCAGTCGCCGAGATCGTTCAGCGTTTGCCAAAAGGAAAGGCATTGCGAATCCTGGAGGTCGGCGGCGGCACCGGCGGGATGACCAGCTTCGTCCTGCCGGTCCTGCCGGAACATTGCACCGAGTATGTGTTCAGCGATGTCTCGCCGGGCTTCCTAGCGCACGCGCCGCACAAGTTCGCTCAGTATCCGTTCGTGCAATACCGGGCGCTCGATATCGAGCGCGACCCGCTCGAGCAGGGATTTGATGCGCATTCGTTCGACCTGATCGTCGCGTCCGACGTCCTGCATGCCACGCAAAGTCTGCGCAAGACGCTCGACCGGGTCAAGCAGCTGCTCGGGTCCTGCGGCACGCTCGTGCTTCTGGAGACGACGCGCCCTTGGCTCGGCATCAATTTGGTCTTCGGACTGCTGAAAGGCTGGTGGCTTTTTGACGACGACGTCCGACGGGACGAGCCTTGCGTTTCCCAGGAACAATGGAAGAGCTTGCTGTGCGAGGCAGGATTCAGCGCCACGGTCTGCATCGCCGATTGCCCGGACGCCGAACGCGCTCAGCACTCGGTGATTCTCGCGCGTGGTCCGCAACTGCCCGCATTGCCGGCATTGGCGCCGCAAACTTCCGGGGAGTCGCGGGCCTGGCTGGTGTTTGCCGACGAAGGCATTGCAGGCCGCCCGAGCGCGGGAGCGGCGCTCGCCCTCGAGCTTCGGAAGCGCGGAGACCGTGTCATCCAGGTGAGGCACGGCGCAGATTTCCGACCATTCGATGGATCGGGCTTCGCCATCCGTGCCGGCAATTCCGATGACATGAAGCGCCTGATGGACGGCGTCAGCAAAGAGGCGCCACACTTGGCGCGTGTCGTTCATCTCTGGAGCCTCGACATGGAAACAACCGAGGCGATGACGAGCGATGCGCTTAAGTCGTCCGCGCAGCTGGGATGCGTCGGGGCGCTGCAGCTCGTCCAGGCAATCGCGGCAACGGACGGCCTCGTCCTCGACAGTCTCTGGCTCATCACTCGCGCGGCGCAGCCGCTGGAGAACCGCGCTGACACGCTTGAGGTGGCGCAATCTCCGCTGTGGGGGTTCGGCAGGGTCGCGATGACTGAATATCAGAACCTGCGTTGCCGGCTGGTCGATTTGGCGACCGGTTCCCGAGAAGAGATCGAGTCCCTCGCCGAAGAATTGGACAGCCCGAACGAGACCGAGGATGAGATCGCGCTGCACGGCGAGTTGAGATATGTGCACCGCCTGGTGCCGGTATCCCCGGCCACGGTGCATGGAATGGGGCCGCAAGCCGGGGCGGCTTCGCAGCCGTTCCGCATGGAATTGCAGCGGCCGGGAATTCTGGACTCGCTGTCGGCAGGCCATCTCGTGCGCACGCCGCCCAAGCCCAATGAGATCGAAATCGAGGTCGCCGCCGCCGGGCTCAACTTCATAGATCTGATGATGGCCATGGGACTGTATCCCAAGGGTGCGATGGCGGACGACTCTGCCGGCAAGTTGCTCGGGATGGAGTGCGCCGGCCGCGTGGTCGCCGTCGGCAACGCGGTTTCGGAATTTACTGTCGGCGACGAGGTCGTGTCTTGCGGGGCGCGCTCCTTGGCGACGCACATTACGGTTGATCAGCGATTCGCGGCGCTCAAGCCGCACCACCTGAGCTTGGAGCAGGCTGCGACGATTCCCATCGCCTTCCTTACCGCCTTCTATTCGCTCCACACGCTCGGACAGATGCAGCGTGGAGAACGGGTGCTGATCCATTCCGCCACCGGCGGCGTCGGACTGGCGGCCGTGCAATTGGCGTTGAAGGCAGGAGCCGTTGTGTTCGCGACTGCCGGCTCACCCGAGAAGCGGGAACTGCTCACCGCGCTCGGAGTGCCGCATGTCATGGACTCTCGCAGTCTCGTCTTCGCCGACGAGGTGCTGAAATTGACCGACGGCGAGGGAGTCGATCTCGTGCTCAACTCGCTCGCGGGTGAGGCGATCGACAAGAGCTTCTCCATTCTGCGGCCGTACGGGCGCTTCATCGAAATCGGCAAGACCGACATCTACAAGAACCGCAAGATTGGAATGCGACCGCTGCGCAATAACATTTCTCTGTTTGCCGTAGATTTGGGCGGCATATTCGTACAGTCGGGTGACCTTCGTGGGTCGGTGCTGCGCGAAGTGCTGGAGCTATTTGCAAGCAATGATCTCCGTCCGCTCCCGTACCGCGTGTTTTCGGTCGCACGTATTGCGGACGCATTCCGCTACATGGCGCAGGCGAAGCATGTCGGCAAGCTGATTATCTCTTTGAAGGACGCCGCGGGGCTCCACGTCGAGCGCGTCCCGCACTCTGTGGCGATCGATGCCGACGCCAGCTACTTGATCACTGGCGGTCTCGGAGGTTTCGGATTGGCGGTTGCCGACCGCCTCGCGCGGCGCGGCGCACGTCACCTGGCTCTGGTCGGCCGCAGCGGCCCCTCGCCATCCGCGCAGGCTGCAGTGACATCTCTGCGGCAGAGAGGCGTCGAGGTGATGATTTACCAGGCGGATATCACCGATCCTGAACAGGCGCAGCACGTCATCGCGGCCGTTCAACGCACCATGGGTCCGTTGCGGGGCATCATGCACGCCGCCATGGTATTGGACGATGCACCGATTGAACGTCTGACCGAGGAGCGGATGTGGAAGGCCATGGCGCCAAAGATCATGGGCGCCTGGAATCTCCACGCGCTGACGGCCGGTATCCCTTTGGATTTCTTCGTTCTGTTCTCGTCGATAACCTCGGTCATCGGCAATCCGGGGCAGGCGAACTACGGTGCCGGCAACGCCTTCCTGGATGCACTGGCTTATTACCGCAGAGCCCGCGGTCTTCCGGCCCTCACCGTGAATTGGGGCTTCGTAGGCGAGGTAGGCCATGTAGCGAACAGTCCGGAGGCTGCGGAGAGACTCTATCGGCGTCGCATCACGGCGATGCCCATATCCGAGACACTCGACGCCCTCGACGAGCTCATGTCGAGCAATGCCGTGCAGGTCGGAGTGGTGCAGCTCGAGTGGAAAGAGTTATTGCGATCGACGTTGTCGCGCGTCCCGGCACGGTTTGCCGGTTTGCTAGGCGAAACCGGCGCCGAGGAGGGTCACTCGACGGCGAACTCTGGCGTGCATGAAATACTCGAAGCAGACGCGGCGGCGCTTCCGTCGTTGTTGGAGACCTATATGCGGGATCATTTGGCACGGGCAATGCAAGCTTCGCCCGCGCAAATCGATACGCAGCAGTCACTGTTCAATCTCGGTCTCGATTCGCTGATTTCCGTGGACGTGCGAAATCGCATCAAAGACGACTTCGGCATTAATGTTCCGCTTGCGAAATTCAGTCAAGGCGCGAGCGTTAAGACGTTGGCTGCATACGTTGCGGAGCGGCTGCTCGAGGGTGATCGCCGCGAACGCTCCAAGACCGCGGTTCATGGGATCGCCGCCGAGGCTGGAGCGGACATTCCCGTAAGCGGCGAGGACGCCACGGATTTGCTCCAGCGCATCGACGAGCTGACCGATGAGGAAGTTGATCGCCAATTGAGCGTCCTGGCGGCGCAAGGACACGGCTGATGCGCGATTTGGACCCGGAGCAACGCGCGAAAG
>WNEY01004154.1_pt1 | contig 10976 bp, 11 predicted proteins | sample 5400531 | NCBI WGS metagenome assembly WNEY01 (sample SAMN13153338, study PRJNA577476) | soil metagenome | isolation source: 200 cm saprolite under Douglas fir tree site 1 | place: USA:California | collected 2015-04-18
AGCCGACCAGCGTGTCGTAGTTTCTCTTGTTCAGCTCGGAGAGCCCGTATTCCCACGGATCGGGGCCGAGCAGGGCGCGTTCCTCTTCCCAGTAGGTGCGAAACCAGGCGAGTGGAACGTTGCGCGGATTGGCGAGGCGCCGATAGGCGAGCTGCTTCGCCTCTTCGAATGCGAGCACGAGGCTCTCCACTACCCAGGGATGCCGCGCGACGATCTTCGACGGGATGGTCGTCACGTGCATGATGGGAAAAATCCCGGTGCGCCGGTGGTAATCCGCCTCGATCTCCCGGTAGTTCGGAAAAAGCCGCGCGACGCGCGCGTCGCCTTCGCCGATCATGCGCGTCACGTTGGGCGCGATCATCGCGTCCACCTCGCCCGCGAGCAGCATCGCCTCGACTTTCTTGCCGCGCGGCGCTCGCTCGATTCTCAGGTCACCGGGCGCCCGCAGGGACGCGTCGTCGTCGCTTTCGATCACCCAGGTGATAGCCCGGTGCGGCACTTTGTAATCTTCCTCGAGGTGCCCGCGCATCCAGTAATTCGCGGCCGCGCCCAGCGTGCGGCACGCGACGCGCAGGCCGATGAGGTCGGTCGGCCTCTCGATCCCCTTCGACCGGTTGATGGTGATGAAGCCGTGGCGGAACCGCCGGTGCAGAAAAACCGGGAGCGCGGTGAAGTCGTCGCGCCCGTTGTGCTTCTGCACGACGTAGGCGCCGCCGTTGAACTCGTTGATGTCGCAGGCGGAGCCAGCCGCGACCTTGTCGTGGATGTCGCGCGTGCCGGGATAGTCCGCGACGAGGAGCTCGATGCCCTTGGGCTTCACCGCGCCTTCCTTGAGCGCGCGCACGATCTCGTAGCTGCCGATCATCATCGAGAGCTTGAGCTTTCCCGCCATGGCTATTCCGGCCTGATCCCGACCGCCTTGACGATCCTCGCCGTGTATTCGATATCGCGCCGGATGGTCGCGGTGAGCTCCTCGGGCGTGCTCGTCGCAACCGGAAAGCCGATGTCCTCGGCTTTCGCGCGCACCTCGGGCGAGTTCAGTATCCGCACGATCTCGTCGTGCAGGCGATCGACGATGGATTGCGGCATGGCCGCCGGCCCGAAGTAGCCGCCCCAGGTCGAGGGCGCTTCGTAGCCCGGCAGCTCCTCGGCGACGACCGGCACGTTCGGGATGACGTGATAGCGCTTCGCGCCGTTCACCGCAATGACCCGGATCTTCCCCGAGGCGAGGAACGGCGCCGCGGTGGCGAGAATGCTGAATCCCACCTGGATCTCGCCGGCGATGAGGTCGGTGATCACCGGCGGGCCGCCTTTGTAGGGCACGTGAACCCAGTCGATGCCGGTGAGGAGGCGAATCGATTCGCCGGAAAGATGGTGCGTCGTGCCGATCCCCGAAGTGCCGTAGGAAATTTTTCCGGGATGGCGCTTCGCGTATCCGACGAGATCGCGCATCGACTCGACCGGCAGCGCGGGACTCGTCACGACGAGGGCCACGGTCTCGAAGGCCTTGGTGATCGGCGTGAAATCCCTGAGGGGATCGAGCCGCGCGCTCTTGGAGAGGAACCGGTTCATCACGAGCGCGCTCGCCGAAGCGAGCATGATGGTGTAGCCGTCGGGCGCGGCGCGCGCCACGTTTTCCGCGCCGATCGCGCCGCCCGCGCCGCTCTGGGTTTCGACCACGACCGGCTGGCCGAGCGCGCCGGTCAGGCCCTGCGCGACCAGCCGCGCGACGATGTCCGCGCCTCCGGCCACGGTCATGATCGAGCGGATCGGCCTAGCCGGATAGCCTTGAGCCTGCGCCGCGAGCGGCAGGGCGAGAGAGGCCCATGCGGCGATCGTCAGACACAGGCAGCGTCTCGTCACGGCGATTCTCACTCCGCCTTCGCGCCCGACTCGTGGACGACTTTCGCCCACTTCACCGTTTCCGACCTGATGTACGCGGCGAATTCCTCCGGCGTGCTGCCCACGGGCTCCGCTCCCTGGCCGGACAGGCGCTCCACGACCTCGGGCAAATGCAGGATCGCGACGATCTCGCGGTTGAGGCGCGCGATGATAGCCACGGGCGCGCCCGCGGGCAGCACCACGCCGTGCCAGGTGTTCGCTTCGAAGCCGGGCAGGGCTGCTTCGGCCACCGTCGGCAGCTCCGGTGTCGCGGGCGAGCGCTTCGCGCTCGTCACCGCGAGCGCGCGGAGCTTTCCGTCTTTCACGTGCGGCAGCGCGGGCGGCATGGTCGAGAACATGAGGTGCACCTGGCCGCCGAGCAGGTCGGCGAGCGCGGGCGAGGCGCCCTTGTACGGCACGTGCACGAGCTTCACGCCCGCCATCGAGTTGAAGAGCTCGCCCGCCAGATGCGCGGGAGTGCCGTGTCCCGAAGAGGCGAAATTGATCTCGCCCGGCCGGGCCCTCGCGAGCGCGATCAGCTCCTTCACCGTCGCCGCCTTGAGCGAGGGATGGACGACGAGCACGTTGGGCGTGGAGGCGGCGAGCGTCACCGGCGCGAGGTCCCGGACCGGATCGAAAGGCATTTTCGCGAAGAGGCTCGCGTTGATCGCGAGCGGCCCCGCCGAGCCCATCAGCATCGTGTAGCCGTCCGGCGCCGCCTTCGCCACGATGTCGGTGCCGATGTTGCCGCCTGCGCCGGGGCGGTTGTCGACCACCACCTGCTGCGCGAGCCTTCCGCTCAGCTTCTGCGCGATCGCGCGGGCGATGATGTCGGTGCCGCCGCCCGGCGGAAAGGCGACGACGAAGCGGATCGGCTTGGCGGGATAGGCGTCCGCCGCGGCTGCGTGCGGCGTCGATATCGCAAGCGCAGCCGACAATGACGCAGCGGCGCGCAGGCTCAGGCGCATTTCCCGGTCTTCTGGGTCATCGCCTCTTTGCCGTCCTCTTCTTGCCGTGCTTCGCGAAATATTCGCGCGCGGTGCGGAAGCCGCCGAGCGCAGCCGGATACCCGCAGTAGATCGCGGAGTGCAGCAGAATCTCGCCGATCTCCTTCTTCGTCACGCCGTTGCGGATCGCACCGCCGAGATGGAGCTCCAGCTCCTCGGCCTTGCCCAGCGCGACCAGCATGGCAATATTCAGCATGCTTCGGATGCGGCGCGGCAGCCCCGGGCGGGACCACACCATGCCCCATGCCGATTTGGTCGCCAGCAACTGCATCGGCATCGAGAACGCATCGGCGTTCTTCAACTGCTTCTCCACGTACGCCGCGCCCAGCACCTGCTTGCGCAATTTCAGACCTTGCTCGAAAAGCTTGTCTCTCATTTCAACGCTCCCCAAAGTTCGACCGTCCGAACGACCGCCGGCCGGATCGAAATTTTCTATCCCTCCATGTCTGATAGAGTGCGACGGTCACGATAATCGAAAGAGCAGATGGGTACAATGTCTCACCTCCAGGGTTATGGGCAGCGCGGGCACCTTTTCCTTGCCTCCGTCGGACGCTACAATGAGGAGCGGATGTCAACGATGATCCTCCGCGGTCTCGCGAGGGGAAAAGAAACAACAAAGGGGCTCCACCCATGAATGAGCTGCGCGCGTGCCTTTCGGTGAGCGGCGTCTTCTTGCTTGCTGCACTGTTTGGTACTGCTCCGCCCGTGCAAGCCCAGCAGGATGCCTCGCGGGCGACCCCGCCGCCCGGCAAGACGCTGGTGTTCGTCTTTCGCAGCGACCGTCAGCCGGTAGCCGCGCAGGTGCCGGTGTTCGTGAACCTGGTGCGCATCGGTGACCTGGCGGACGGCACCTTTGCCGTCGCGACCGTCAATCCCGGAAGGACTTTCCTGCGCATCGGCGATCAGGCGCTGGCCGTGTTCACGCTCGAGGCCGGGGCCAACCGGAGCTATTTCGTGCGGATCGAGGCCGTCTCCGGCGTGAGGCCGGTGCGAACAGAAGTGCGTCTGGTGAGCGAAATCGATGGCCGCCGCTCGATCGCGCAAAGTCGCCCCGTCGGGACCGCGCCGGCGGCGATCGCCGTCCCACCGCGCGTCCAGCCGCCGAGTCCTCCGAGGGCGGTCCCGCGGGAGATTGCACCGCCCGTCGAGCCAGGCAGCGACTGGAAGTTTGCGTTGATCGCGAGCACGGGTGCGTTCAAGCTTGCCAACGGCAACCAGGTGGTCGCCGGCCTAGACAGCACCTACGACACGACTTCCAAGCCGGTGGTCAGTGTCGAGGCCGAAGTGCGCCACAAGGCGGGCTTTGCCATGGGCGCAGAGGCCCTCTACTACAAGAACGATCTGGTCACGACCGGAACAACCCTAGTCAGCGAGCAGCAGGTGATCGCAATCATGGCGAACGGTAAGTATTACCTCCGCGCTGCAGACTGGTTCTATCCTTTCGTGGGTGCCGGGGTCGGTCTCGCGCAAGCCGTCTATAGCGGCAACCTTACGGGGAGCGCGGGAGGGACGGCTTACCAGGGTATGGCGGGCGTGGAATTCCGCTTCGGATCGGTCGGGCTGCATGTGCAGTACAAGCATCTCGCCTCGACAACCGGGAAAACGGGCAGGGAAGTGAAGGTGGGCGGCTCGGGCGTTCTTGCCGGAGTCAGCATCGCTTTTTGAGACGTCTCCCTCTCGCCCGCGCAGCCACCGACCGTCATTCCGGCCGGATGCCCGCGTCCTGGATTATTTTTCCCCACTTCGCGATTTCGGACCTTATGTGGGCGCTGAATTCCTCCGGCGAACTGCCGACCGGTTCGAAGCCCTGGTCGGCGAGCCGCGCGCGCAGTGGCGGGTCGCCGAGTACTTTCACGATGTCCGCGTGCAAGCGGTCGATCACCGCTGGCGGCGTGTGGGCCGGGGCGAGCACCCCGTACCACGTCGAGGCTTCATAGCCGGGGACGCCCGCCTCCGCGATCGTCGGCAGATCCGGCAATGCCTGGGAACGCCGCGCGCTCGTGACCGCGACCGGGGCAAGCTTGCCCGATTTCACGTGCGCCATGGCCGCCGGCATGGTCGCGAAATACAGCTGCACTTGCCCCGACAGGACGTCGACCATCGCCGGGCCCGCGCCCTTGTACGGGACGTGCACGATCTCGGCGGCCGCAAGGATGCGAAACAATTCGCCCGCGAGATGCGACGAGCTGCCCACTCCGGCCGAGGCGAAGTTGAGCGTGCCCGGCTTCGCTGTAGCGAGCGCGATCAGCTCCTTCACCGTCCGCACCGGCGTCGAGGGATGTACCACCAGGATATTGGGCGTGGAGGCGACCAGGCTCACCGGGGCGAAATCCTTGACCGGATCGAATGGGAGGTGCTTGAACAAGCTGACGTTGATCGCGTTGGGCGCGACGTTGCCCATCAGGATCGTGTAGCCGTCCGGCATGGCGCGTGCCGCGAGCTCGGTGCCGATGTTGCCGCTCGCTCCGCCGCGATTTTCCACCACCACACTCTGCCCGAGCGATTCCCCGAGCTTCTGCGCCAGCATTCGTCCGACGATGTCGGTGCCGCCGCCGGGCGGGTAACCGACGATCATACGGATCGGCTTCGCGGGATAGACCTGGGCGTGGGCCGACGCCGAGATCGCGAGCGCGGCGAGCGCGCACGCTTTCAGGACACGGGAACCCATGTCTGATACTACAGCAGCCACCGATAGTCCAGACGGACTATCCTGTGGCGCGATGTTTTGTTGCGGTTGTAAGACAGACTATGAGCGCCGAAATGGGGGCGGAAGGGGGGCCGATCCCGACGACATGACACCTTACGGTGCACTGCGATGCTATGTGAGATCACTGTCGAGCCGGGTTATCTCAAGGCGGATCTGTTCGACCGGCAAACGGCCGAGGAGACGCGGGAGGCTCTTGCAGCCATTGCGGTTGAGGCGCGCAAGCACAGGTGCCCGCAGATTCTCATATCGGTTCACACCTCGAGGCCCATATTCAGAGTCGAGCAGTACGGGCTCCCCGACTACTTCAGGGAGCTCGGCACGGTGTCGAAATGCAGAGTTGCGCTGACGGGCGATTCCGACGAGCTCAGGCTCTCCCAGCAATACATCGAGTCGCTTGCGCGACGCAACGGGGTCAACGTCCGGAGCTTTCGCAACGAACAAGCGGCACTCGATTGGTTCAAAGACCGGCGATGGTCGCTGGACCGGCGCCGCCCACAGGAGCAATGGGAGGGGCAGGAGCGACGCCAGCACCGGCCCCGTCGCAACTCGGAAAGTATCGGTCGGGATTCGGTCAGCCGCGTTCCCGGCTGAGGGGCAGACCCTCTAGGCGAATCGCTATTTAGCGAGCGGCAGCGCGACCGGCTTGCGGCTTTTTGCCGATTGTTCGATCGCGAGCGTAACTTCGAGCGTGCGGCGCGCTTCGCGCGGGGTGGCGAGCGCGCAGGGCTTGCCGAGCGCCAGATGATCGAGCCAGGCGCGAGTTTCGTTGGCGATCGGTCCCCAGAACTCGCCGAGCGCCCAGTCGCCCGGCGTCCCGCTTTGCAGGAACACCATGTTGACCGAGTGATCGGGCAGGTAGACGTGCGGAACGCCCTTCTCGCTGTACATCAGCTGATCGGTGTGATCGTCGTCCAAGATCATCACGCCTTCGGTGCCTAGCACTTCCAGGCGCGCCGCGTGCCCGAGCGCCGGATATTTTTCCGGCAGCGCGTAGCTCACGCCGAGGTTCACGATCGCCCCGTCGCTGTAGGTGAGGATCGCCCAGTTCACGTCGTCGGCGTCGTGGCCCGCCGCCTCGAGCACGCCTTTCTGCCCGCGCGCGAAGACTTCCGTCACCTGCGCGCCTTCGAGCAGCCAGTTCACGAGATCGACGTAGTAGGTGAGCGCGTCCACCACCGGAGTCGCGCCCGGATTGCGCTTCAGCATCGCGAACGCCTGCGAGCGCGAGTTGAACACGCGCGCGCTCGCGCCGACGATCTTGCCGACGCGTCCCTGGGTCACTTGCTCCTTCGCGATCAGGTAGCGGTCCTTGTAGCGTCGGCTGTAGCCGACGCGCAAGCTCGCCTTGCGTTTTTCCGCCTCCGCGACGATGCGGTCCGCTTCGGCGAGCGTGAGCGCGATCGGCTTCTCCACGAGCACCGCCTTGCCGCGCTCGAGCGCCAGCATGACCGGCTGCAAGTGCTCGCCTTCGCTCGTCGCCACGACCACCGCGTCCACCCCGGGACGCGAGATCGCGGCGAGATTGTCGCCGGAATGAAACTGCGCGCCGACTTCTCCCGCGAGATCGCGCGCCCGCGCCGGATCGGCGTCGGCGACCGCGATGAAATTGACGGCGGGATAGTCGGCGGCGAGACGCGCGCGCAGGCTCCCGATGCGCCCGGCGCCGACCACGGCGATCCCCAGTTGCTTGCGCTCGATCATGTCCCTACTCGGGTTTGATCCCGGCCTCGCGCGCGAGGCGGCCCTTCTTCTCGAATTCCGCCCTGATGTGATCGCTGAACTCTTCGGGCGAGCTGCTTGCCTTCAGCTCGACGCCGCGCTCGATGAAGCGCCTGGTCAGCTCCCCGTCGCTCACGGCTTTCGCGACCGCCTGCTGCAGGCGAGCGAGAACCTCGCGCGGCGTTCCCGCCGGCGCGACCATCCCGTTGAAGGTGATGTCCTCGTAGCCGGGCACGCCCGCTTCGTCCACGGTCGGGACCTCGGGAAGGAGCGGCGAGCGCTTCAGGCTCGTGACTGCGATCGCGCGTACCTTGCCGGCCCTGATTTGCGGGGTGGAGGTGCTCACTTGATCGAACATCATCGCAACCTGGCCGCTGATCACGTCGATGAGCGCCTGCGAGTTGCCCTTGTAGGGAACGTGCAGCATCGTCACCCCCGCTTGGCGGTTGAAGAGCTCGGCCGCCATGTGGCCGGTCGAGCCGTTCCCCGAGCTTGCGTAGGAGATCTTGCCCGGCTGCGATTTTGCGAGCGCGATGAGCTCCTTCACCGATTGCGCCGGCAGCGCGGGATTCGCGATCAGCACCTGCGGCACAAGACAGGTAAGGGTGATGCCCGCGAAGTCCTTCAGCGGATCGTAGCCGGGATTCGCCACGATCAGGGGCACCGTGGCGAAGGTGTTCGCGACCGCGAGCAGCGTGTAGCCGTCGGGCGCGGCCTTCGCGACGAACTGCGTGCCCACGAGGCTCGAGGCTCCGGGCCGGTTCTCGACGAGGACCGGCTGGCCCAGGTTTTTCGAGATCTGATCCGCGAGCGTGCGCGCGACGATGTCGACGTTGCCCCCCGCCGCGAGCGGAACGATGATGCGGATCGCGCGATGGGGATAATCGGCTGTCGATTGCGCGAGCGCAGCCGGACCGCATCCCGATAGGACCGCCGAGAGAAGAATGCGGGAAAGTCTCATATTGCCTCCGATTGTATTATGCTCGACAACCGTCATAGAGGACGACCCCATGTCGATCGCATGGAACGCATTCACCCCCGCATCGGCCCTGATCGGCGGGGCGATCATCGGCGCCGCGGCGGCCCTCTTCGTCGTGCTGAACGGTCGCATCGCGGGCGTCAGCGGCATTCTCGGCGGCCTCGCGCGTCCGCAGGCGGGCGATGTCTCCTGGCGGATCGCCTTTGTCGCGGGTCTGGTCGCCGCGCCGCTCGCCTGGGCCCTCTTCGCCGCGCTGCCGGAGATCCGGATCGACACGAGCGTGCCTGTGCTGGCAGCCGCAGGGCTGCTCGTGGGAATCGGCACGCGCTACGGCGGCGGATGCACCAGCGGCCACGGCGTGTGCGGCGTCTCGCGTCTGTCGCCGCGCTCGACCGCCGCGACCCTCGTGTTCATGGCAGCGGGATTCGTGACTGTCTACTTTGCGCGCCATCTGATCGCGCAATGAGGCCTTCCATGTATACGGCGGCTTCCTTCGCAGCGGGCTTTGTCTTCGGGCTGGGACTTCTGGTCGCCGGGATGGCGAATCCTGCGAAGGTGCTCGGCTTTCTCGATCTCGCCGGCGCCTGGGATCCTTCGCTCGCCCTCGTCATGGCGGGCGCGGTCGTGGTCGGCGCGGCCGCCTTCGCCTTCATGAAGGAGCGGAAGCGGACGCTGCTCGGTGCGCCGGTACTCCTCCCGAGCCCTCGTCACATCGACAGGCGGCTCATCCTCGGCAGCCTCGTGTTCGGCGTCGGCTGGGGGCTCGCGGGCATCTGCCCGGGACCCGCGCTGGTTCTCGCCGGCACCGGGTCGGCGAAGGGTCTCGTTTTTCTCGCAGCGATGGTCGCCGGCAACGGGGTATTCGAATTCTTCGAGAGTAGAAAACGCGCTATGCCCGGCTCCGCGCCCATGCGGTCATCCTAGCCTCATGGCGACGCCCAAGCGCAAATCCGGACTCAAGCGCGCCCCCGCGAAGCGCATGCCGAGGAAGGCGAAGCCCGGCACGCGCGGCCTCTTGCCCGCGGAGTGCAGTCTCGACTCGCTTCCCGCCGACGCCGAGGAGGTACGCAACCGGATCGAAAAGGAGGGCGGCCTTGTTCTCGGCGCCTACAACGATCCGCTCGGAAAGAACGCGCTCATCCTCGCGATCCTGCCCATAGCTCGCATCGAGCCGACGCCCTTCCAGCGCGATCTTTCGCAGACCCATCACAGGAAGCTCGCCGACGTCCTCGACCGCACCGGGATGTTTCTCGACCCGGTGATCGCAGTCACCGCGCCGAAGGAAGGCTTCTGGACGCCGAACGGGCGGCACCGCCTCGAGGCGATGCGAAGGCTGGGCGCAAGGGCGATCACGGCGCTCGTCGTGCCCAAGCGCGAGATCGCCTGGCAGATCCTCGCGCTCAACACCGAAAAGGCGCACAACCTGCGCGAGAAGTCGCTCGAAGTGATCCGGATCTACCGGGGCCTGCTGGACGAGGACGCGAAGCGCGCGGAAAACCAGTTCGCCTTCTACCTGGAGGAGGCCTCGCTCGTGACGCTCGGGGTGTGCTACGAGCAGAACGGCAAATTCGCGGGCGGCGCCTACAACCCGATCGTGCGGCGGCTCGAGAAGTTTTCGGAGGAGCCGCTGTCGAAGGCGATCAAATTGCACGAGCAGCACGCCGGCATGTTGATGGACCTGGATGCGCGCGTCGCCGAGGTCATCGCGAAGCTGAAAGCGCGCGGCTTCGTCAGTCCTTACCTGCGCGCCTTCGTCGTCGCGCGCGTGAATCCCCTGCGCTGGATCCAGGGCGAGCCGCCGCCGCTGGAGGAAGTCCTGAAGACCATGCGCGAGCGCGCGGCGAAATTCAACACGGAAAGAATCAAGCAGGAAGATCTCGCGAACGTCGGCGGCGCGCCCGAGACCGAGGACTAGAGCTTCAAGGCGCTGCGGCGAGCAGGCGGGCGAAGTCGTCGAGTTCGTTGCGGTTGAGGTCGGACACCAGCCAGAAGCCCATGCCGTTCCTGGCGAAGCGCTCGATGTTGAAGCCGTCGCGCGCAAGCGGCTGCTCGGTCTTCTGCGCCTCGACGGGCCAGACGAACACGTCGATCAGGTGCTGGCGCCGCTTGTAGACGAGCACCGCGACCGGTTGCGCGCCGATGTAATCCAGTCGTCCACCGACAAGCTCGAAGCCGGACGCGGAAAGATCCGCGACCGGCGGCGAGAACGCGAGCCGGGCGCTCAGCCACGGCTTGACCGTATGCTGGTCGGAGGACGCGACGTCGTAAAACCGGTTGGCGAGCGTCGCGCGCACGTGGCTCGCGAGCACCTCCTGTGTGATGCGCTCGTCTTCGCTTGGGCGCATGGTTCCCAGCGCCACCACCCACGTGACGAGTGCGACCGCGGCAAACGAGGCCGCCGGCCGCAGCCAATCCGCGGCCATGGCACCCGCGGGTGTCAGCCATCTCCAACGTATCGGCCGGGCGGAAACGTCCTTCCGCCCGGCTGGGATGGCGGCGCGCACGCGCGCTTCCAGCCACGCCGGCGCGGCGTGGTAGTCGGCCTTGCCGCGGATCGCCGCGGACATCTCGCGCAAGCGCTCGCAAGCGGCGCGCACCGACGGATTTTCGGCCAGATGCGCCTCGAGCTCGAGCGTCTTCGCCGGGTCGAGCTCGCCGTCGATGTAGGCGTGCAGCAGTCTGT
>WNEY01004155.1_pt1 | contig 10975 bp, 8 predicted proteins | sample 5400531 | NCBI WGS metagenome assembly WNEY01 (sample SAMN13153338, study PRJNA577476) | soil metagenome | isolation source: 200 cm saprolite under Douglas fir tree site 1 | place: USA:California | collected 2015-04-18
GACCTGACGGCCGCGCTGGCCGGGATCCCACTGATGTTGGCCGGCGCCGGGGTGGCCATGGTCGGGATCGGGCGCTTCAGCGCCGCGGGAGGTCCGCACCTGGTAGGCCAGGAGTTCGCGGTGTTGCTGGCCATCGCCGCCGTCGCGCTCGTCGCCCTGGGTCTCGGCGTCTCCGGCCGGGAGGGCTCTCGCTGACCCTGATCGCGCGGCTGGCCGAGATTCTCGCGGCGGCGTCCGGGGCGGCATCGGGCACGAGGGCGGGCTTCACGTTCGACCCATCGACCACCCTGGCGTGGGCGGTTCCTCTGCTGCTCATCGCGCCGTTCGCGTCCTTCCTGCTCGCCCTCTCGAGCATCCGGACACGCCGGTCCGCTTCCGCGATGGCGATGTTCGGCACGGTGGTCACGCTCTTGCTGACGCTCCTGGTCACGTGGGGTCTGACCAAGAGGTCGACGCCCTTCGTCGCGACCTACCAGTACTTCAACTTGTCGGTCGCGTTCAGCGGACCCACCAACTTCCAGACGTTCGGCGTCGAGCTCGTGCTCCACGTCGACCACCTCACCGTGGTGGCTTTGCTCGCGATTGAGATCTGCATGATCGCCGCGATCGGCTGGCACCAGGTCATGGGTCGCACCGAGCCCGGCGCCGCGCGCTTCCACGCTGTCCTCACCGCGCTGCTCTTTGCGTTCTCCGGGATCCTCATGAGCTGGGACCTGGCGGAGCTGTTCGGGTTCTGGGCCATCGGCGGCGCGCTGACCTACCTGCTGCTCGCGCACCGCTGGGGAGTGGACGAGGCGGCCAGCCGCGCGCGGGTCGCGCTGGCCCTTCCGTTTGTGACCGACCTCTCGCTCCTCTGCGGCATCGCGTGGCTCTACGCGCGGTACGGCACGCAGAACCTCAACACGCTGCTGCCGATCCTGCACACGAATCCCGGCTGGACGGTGCGTTCGCTGGTCGTCGGTTCGGTCCTGCTCTTCATCGGCATCGCGGGACGGCTTGCTTTGTGGCCTCTCAGCTCCTGGATCACGCAGACCGCGGTGACTGCGCCGGCCGCAGCATCGGCTCTCGCGCAGTCAGCCTGGTCAGTGGTGGCGGTCGTCGTGCTGTATCGCCTCATGCCGATCGTGGTGGCGTCGAATCAGCAGACCATCCGCGCTTTCATCTCGTTCAGCCTCATCGCCGCCATCGCCGGACCGCTCCTCGGGCTGCTCGGCAACGAGCCGCGCCGGGCCATCGCGCTCGTCGGTTCGGGAGCCGTTGCGGTCGCCGCCGCGGTGCTGATGAACGGATTCCAGGTCCAGTCATCGACCTTCGCGATCGCGGGAGTCGCCGCCGTGCTGGCGATCGCACCTGCACGCGCGGGCGCTTCGCTCGCGATGACGTCCATCGCCGGCGCGATGCGCACCGACGACCTGGCGGAGATGGGTGACGCGTGGCGCCGAATGCGCGCGACCTCCGGTGCGTTCCTGGCATCGGTCGTTGCGATGGCGCTGGCTGTTACCGGCGCGCTCGCGTTCGGCATCCAGTCCCGCTCCTACAACGGATTCGCGCTCGGTATCGCGCTCCTGCTCATCGCGATCGGCGGGGTGCGTCTATTCCTCGGCGCATCGTTCGGGCCGCTGCGCCGCCGGCGTGCCTTCGAGCCAGACCGCGTGCGCGAGACGCCGGGCGCACTGGGTTGGCCGTACTGGCTGGCCGTCGCGGGCGGCGCGTTCTGGGTCGCGTCGCTCGTCGCGGGCTGGCTCCACTTCCTCGACGGACAGAAGCACCAGGCCGCATCAGCAGGCGCGATGGTGCTGTGGGTCGCGGTCGCGATCGTGGGTTTTGCCGCTTGCACGGTCACGTTCGCACTGAGCAAAGACGGAGCGCTGGACGCGTCCGCGATCGCCGGGCTGTGGTTCCGGCGCGCCACGGCCGTGCTCTTCGGCGTCATCGCGAGGTTCCTCATCGCGCCCACCACGGACATCGCGCGCCGGCTGGGGGACTGGATTCCCGAGGGCGACGGTGCACTCGGGCGTGTCGCCAACACAACCGGCCAGCTGGCTCTCGCGGCCACTCGGGCTCCCGCGCTGCCCGTGGTCATCGTGCTTGCCGTCGTGCTCGCTCTTGTTTTCGCGCTGGTCGCGCCCGGGGTTGCGCGATGACCTTGCTCACCATCGTCTTCCAGAACCCTTCGCCGTCACCGGCTGGTGCGGCAGGGGCCGGCATCTTCTCGTCGCCGATCCTGCTCAGCCTCCTGATCTGGATCCCTGTCCTCGCGGCGGCGGCAATCGCGACCATGCCCAACCCGCGCGGTCGCTACGACACGTTGATGAAGCAGATCGCTTTCTTCACGAACCTCGGCCTGGTGTTCGTCCTGTTCGTTGCCTACAACCAGTTCGAGAACTTCCTCCCGACGATGCAGTACGAGGAGAAGCTCGACTGGCTGCCGGCGATCGGCGTCAAGTACCACCTCGGCGTCGACGGCGCGGGCCTGGTGATGCTCGTGCTCTCTGGCCTCATCGGCGTCGCGTCGGTGCTCGGGTCGTTGGGCGTGCGCGAGCGCGTGCGGGCCTATTTCGTGCTCGTGCTCCTCGCGCAGGCATCCGTCAACGGCGCGATCGTCGCGCGCGACATGTTCCTGCTCGTCCTGTTCTGGGGCGCGTCGGCGATCCCGCTCACGCTGCTCGTCCTCGGATGGGGAGGACCGCGGCGCAACGCGGCGGCGTGGAGGCTGTTGGGCTACTGGGGACTCGGCACCGGCGTACTCGCGGCCGGTGTGCTCGCGCTTTACGCCGTCACCGGGGCCCAGAGCTTCGACATGGACACGCTGCTCAAGGCTGGGCTGTCGCCGCGGATCCAGATCGCGGTGAGCCTGGTGATGATCGTCGCCGCGGCAACGCGCCTGCCGCTCTTCCCGCTGCACGGCTGGATGCGCGACGTGCTGGCCGAAGCGCCGCCCGGGGTCGTCGTGGTCGTGGCGGGGGCGGCGTCGCGGCTGGGTGCGTTTCTCTTGCTGCGCACGGTGATCGCGGGCGAGCCTGCCGCGGGACATTTGCTGTCCCCGGTCCTGGCGGCGCTCGCTGCCCTGACTGTCGGCTACGCGGGCCTGGCCGCGCTGCGCACGGTCGACGTCCGCCATGCCGGCGCATACCTCGCCATGGTTCCCGGAGGCATCACCGTGCTCGGCCTGGCGGCGATCTCCCCGCTCGGCATCGCCGGCAGCGTGCTCAGCCTCTTCACCGGCGGGTTGGCGGCGGCCCTGATCGCCGGTGTGTGCGCCACGCTGTCTGAGCGCGCCCAGTCCCGCAGCCTGCTCGTGCTGAGCGGGCTCGCCCCGCGCATGCCGAACCTGGCCTGGCTGCTCACCATCGCGGCGCTGGCCCTGCTCGGCGTGCCGATCCTCGCGTCGTTCGCGGCGCAGCTCATGACGTTCTTCGGCGCGTTCAAGAACCAGCCGGTCGGCGCGTTCGCGGTGGCCGGAGGTCTCGCGATCAGCGCGATCGCGCTCGCGGTGTTGCTGCGGAAGGTCCTGTTCGGCGCGCCCAACACGGAAGCGCCCGGCGTATCCGACTCCTCCCTCAACGAGACCTGGTACCTGGGCCTGCTTGCGGGCGGCCTCCTGTGGGTGGGACTGTTCCCGGGGGGGCCCAAGATCCCGGGCACCGAGGTGCCGCTGTTCGATCCAGGCTTGCTGAACCAGATGACGGCCGGCATCTCCGATATGGCGTCGCCATACGTGGCGCCTGTGCCCAGCCCAGGCGCGACGCGGTGAGAAACCTGGTCCTGCTGCCGGAGGCTCTTGTCGTCGCGATGGCGGTCCTCGTCATGCTCTCGGGTCGCTTCGGCTGGATTCCCCGCGCATCGTCGGCCTACCTGCCACAGGCGACGGCATTGGTCGTGCTGATCGCGCTGGGCGTCGAGCTGTGGGCCGGCGCGACCCTTACGACCTTCTTCGGTGGCGCCCTGGTTCAGGATCGGTTCGCGCTGTTTGCCAAGGCGGCGGCGCTGCTGACGGCCGCCGTCGCGCTCGCGGCGACCGACTGGACGGCCGAAGACTCGCTCCACCTCGGCCTCGCGATGCCGCTCCTGGCGGCGTTTGGGATCATGGTCGCCGCCTCCGCGGCCGACCTGGTCGGGCTGTGGGCGGGCCTCGAGCTGGCGGCCGCGGCGGGGGTGGTGCTGGTCTCCCTGCGTCGGCCCGACCTCGGCCTGCGGCTGCTCGTGGTCGGCGGTGTCGCGAGCACGCTCATCGTGGTCGGCCTGGCGTTCGTCTATGCCACGACCGGAAACGCCGACCTGACCGCGATCCGCGACGTCCTCATGAGCCACACGCCCACCCTAGCCCTGGCGATCCCCATGCTGCTCCTGCTCGGCGGGCTGGCCCTGCGCGCGGGGCTCGCACCCTTCCACGTCGGTGTGCTGCCGGTTGGACTCGGGGCTTCGCCTCTCGGAGCGGGGCTGGTCATCGGGTTGGTCGCGGTGGCCGCCGCGCTGGTGGCGGTCAAGCTGGCCGCCGCCCTGATCCCCATTCCTGCGCTCTACGTGCCGTACGCCAACGTGATCGCGGCGCTGGCGATGCTCGGCGGGGGGGCGGCGGCCCTGGCGGTCCGGTCGCCGCGACCGCGCCTCGCGTACCTGGCGGTGGGCCAGCTTGGATGGGTCGCGGCGGGCCTGGCCACGCACTTCCGATCCGGCACGGCGGCGGCGCTGTTCCTGCTGGGCGCGTTCGCGGTCGCGGCCACGTGCGGTCCCGCGCTCCTGGGCCGCGCCGAGGGCGGCGAGCCGGCGATCGCCGGCTTCGGGTCGATCCGCCCCGTGCGCGCGGCAGGTCTTGGACTGGCCATGCTTTCGCTTGCCGGCGCGCCCCCGCTGGCCGGCTTCTTCGGCGAGCTCGCAGTCGCCGCGGCGCTCGCCCAGAGCGGGAACTTCGTGCTCCTCGGCCTCGGCCTGCTGGGTTCGGTGATGAGCGTGGCGGCGGTCGTGGGCACCTTGCGCGTCCTCTATATACAGAGCCCGCTGGAGGAGTCGCGGAGGGGTGCCGCGGCGGCGCTACCCACAGTGACCGCCTTTTCGACCGCCGGCGGGGTGGCCTTCTGCTTGGTGATCGCGGCTTACGGCGCGTTCGGCTACCCGATCCTGGGCCTGGCCGACCAGGGAGCCGAAGCCCTGGGACTCCGCTAGCCTCTCCGGTAGACTCCGGGCCACAGAACTCTGCACGCGTCGTACCAAACGTCCTGGAGGTCCCGCCTGGCCGCGCACAAGAAGCGCCCTCGGGCTCGCACCGGAGCCCGTGCCCGCGGTCGCCGAGTCACCAAGCGACGGTCGCACCACTGGCTGATGCGCATGTCGCTCGTGGCCTTGATCGTCATCTCGACGGTCGGGCTCGTTGGCACGGGCGCGACGATCGGCATCGTCGACTACTTCGCCGGTGACCTGCCCTCGATCAACGCCATCCAGACCTCGAACCTCATCCAGACCACGCGCATCCTCGATCGCAACGGAGACTTGATCGAAGCGCTCTATCACGAGAATCGCACTGTCGTTCCGCTGAGCAAGATCAGTCTTAAGCTGCAGCGCGCGACCATCGATACCGAGGACCGCACGTTCTACAACAACTCCGGCGTCGACTACCGGCGCCTGGCGATCGCCATCGTCTACGACCTCACTCAGCACACCTCGACGCTGGGTGGTTCGACCATCACGCAGCAGGTCGTCAAAAACGACGTGCTCGACACCGACGAGGCGCAGAGCCGCACGGTCAGCCGCAAGTTTCGCGAGCTGCTGCTCGCCGAAGAAATGGAGCGGCGATACACGAAGCAGCAGATCCTCGAGCTGTATCTGAACACGATCAACTACGGCAACGGTGCTTACGGAGCCGAGGCGGCCGCGGTCACGTATTTCCAGGTCCACGCCAGCGATTTGACGTGGGCCCAGGCGAGCTTCTTGGCCGGGCTGCCCCAGGCGCCGAGCAGCTACAACCCGTTCGGCACGCCCGACCAACAGCTGGCGGCGATGGACAGGTGGGGTCAGGTGCTGGACGGCATGGTCGCGGTCGGCGACCTGCGGCGTTCGGAGGCGGACGCCATCTACGCGAGCGACCTGCTGACGAAGATGGTCGCCGCGCGCCAATCGATGCCCGCCGCGCACAACGCGCTGACCGCGCACTTCGTGGACTACATCGAGCACTACATCAAGCAGCGCTACGGCGAGCAGGCCCTGTACGAGGGCGGTCTGCAGATCACGACGACGCTCGACCTCAAGACGCAGGCCACGGCGGACAAGTGGGTCAAGGCCGGCGTGAACACCTATGCAAGACGCGGGGTCAACAACGGCGCGATGCTCGTGATGAACCCTTCTGATGGCGAGATCCTCGCCATGGTGGGAAGCGCCGACTACTACAACGCCTCGATCCGCGGGCAGATCAACCTGACCGGGATGGACCCGCTCGGCTGGCGCGGCGTGGGCTCGTCCTTCAAGGTGTACACGTACGGCGCCGCCCTGCAGGCCGGCATCGTCACGCCCGCGTCGCTCGTCAACGACCAGACCGGCGTCATCGGCGGACACTCGTTCAGCGACTGGGATGGCAAGCACGAGGGCTACATACCGCTGCGCAAGGCGATGGCGGAATCGCGCAATCTGCCCGCGCTGTGGACGTATTCGCTCGCGGGTGGCGACCGGATCGTGTCTTTCATGCACAACCTCGGCGTGACCGCGCAGATCGAAAACCCGGAAGGGGTGGCCACGACGCTCGGCCATGACGCGCTGTCGATGTCGGAGCACCTCGCCGCGTACTCGGCTTTCGACAACGGCGGGTACCGGGTCAGCCCGCACGCGGTCCTTCGCGTGACGGACGCGAGCGGCAAGGTGCTCGAAGCTCTGGATGCGAGCGCCGGACGCCCCCAGGTCATCAGCCCGGAGCTCGGCTACATGATGACCGACCTGCTGCGCGGACCCGTGAAGCTGTACCTCGGTGGCCTCGGGTCGCGCCCGGTGGCGGGAAAGTCCGGGACGACTGAGGCCTACACGGGCTCGATCTTCATCGGCTACACGCCGGACATCGCGGTGGCCGCGTCCCTCATGCACATCGACGCCGGTGCGACGTGCAACTCCGGCTACGCGTATCTCGCCACCAACTTCCCTCCGTCGGGATGGCAGTGTCCGACGTCGGTCCTGTTCGGCGAGAACGTTGGCATCTCTGTCTGGAAGCCCTTCCTCGAGGAGTACTACGCCTCGCATCCGTGGCCGGCGATGTGGGCGCAGCCCGCAGGCGTGGTGACTCGCCAGGTGTGCTCGTATGACGGGGGGTATGTGACGAGCGGCGGGTACAACGAGATCTTTCTCAAGGGGTCCGGCGAGCCGCGGTACCCATGCGGCGCGAATCCGTATCCAGGCCAGAAGCCGTACACGCCGCCCGTGCCTTCGCCTTCGCCGGCGCCGACGCCGACAGGGACGCCCTCGCCACACTAGTCGCCATGCGGCTGCAACGGAGCGGCGTCATCGCCGGTCTGGCCTATCTCGTCGTCGGCCTGGCATGGATCTGGATCACGCAGCCGCCGCTGTACCTGATCGCGTGGCTGTTCGTGGTCGCGGTCGCAGGCTCGTACATCCCGGGCGAGGCGAACCAGGTGTCGCTGGCGCGCGCCTATCTCGCCGTGCCGGCGCTGGCGTATGCGATCACCGGTCGCTTCGCGCTGCTTGCGGTGGTGGTCGCGGTGGCCGGCCTGACAGACCTGGTTGACGGCACCGTCGCTCGGCGATTTGGGCGTCCTTCACAGTTCGGCGGCGCGCTCGACCCGATGGTCGACGGTGTGTTCATGGGTGCGTTGTGCGTCGGCCTGGCGGTTGGCGGCTACATACCTCTTTGGCTGGCGCTGGTCGTGATTGCGCGTTATCTGCTGCCGGCGCTCGCGGGTGGGCTGTTGATCGCGTCGGGCCGCCGGCCCGAGCTGCGCCATACCCTGACGGGCCAGATCTCGACGGTTTTGATCCTCGTCCTGATCGGCGGCGTGTGCCTGTTCCGAGGCTTGAACCAGGATTCAAGCGGCTTATTGAGTGCCGCCGAGGTAGTGATTCCGATCGCAACGCTCGCCACCTACGTCCATCTGGGCTTCGCGCTCCGGCGTCCGGTCAGCGCACCGACGCCCGGGTAAGATGGCGGGTGGTCGCGCTGAGTGGGCGTGGTGTCTTTCAGGGGCTTGGCCGGCGATTTTGGCGAGGCCGGGTAAGATGGTCGGCGGTCGCGCTAAGTGGGGTGCTGGCGGTACCCTGCACCGGCAATCCGCCTTAGCCGGACCGAATTCCATCGCTGAGGTCTGGGTTCTCAGAACCGGCCGCGGCAAACGGCGTTGAAGGTCGGGACCTGCGCAGCCCGGGTCTCCGAACCCCGTCAGGTCCGGAAGGAAGCAGCGGTAAGGAGGAAACCTGGGGGTGCCGCAGCCATCCTGGCCCGAGCCGCGAACCGTGGTGCGGCCTGGGGGTCTTCGATCGAAGCGGGGGTGCGCGGCCACTTTGATGTTTGATGCCTGAATACCAGTCCCTCTACCGCAAGTACCGCTCGCAGACGTTTGCCGACCTTGTGGGTCAGGACGCCTCCTCGCGAGCCCTGCAGGGCGCGATCATCTCCGGTCGCGTCGCCCACGCATACCTTTTCAGCGGTTCGCGCGGCACGGGTAAGACTTCCGCGGCGCGCCTGCTCGCCAAGTCTTTGAACTGCACCGGACGTCCGCGCGACTCGGCCGAGCCGTGCAACAGATGCGATTCGTGTCTCGAGGTGATGACCGGGTCGGCCCTCGACCTGATTGAGATCGACGCCGCGTCCAACCGTGGCATCGACGACGTGCGTGACCTGCGTGAGAAGGTCAACCTTGCTCCCGCCCGCGGACCGTACAAGGTCTACATCATCGACGAGGCGCACGGCCTCACCGGGGACGCGTTCAACGCGCTGTTGAAGACGCTCGAGGAACCACCGCCGCACGCGGTCTTCGTCCTGTGCACGACCGACGCGCAGAAGATGCCGCTCACGGTCATCGGCCGCTGCCAGCATTTCGTTTTTCGCCGTCACAGCGAGGAGCAGATCATCGGGCGGCTGACGCACATCGCCAAGGCGGAGAAGGTGGCGGTCGATCCGGAGGCGATGCAGCTGATCGCGCGCACGGCGCAGGGTTCGATGCGCGACGCGGTCGGCCTGCTCGACCAGCTCGTCCCCCTTGCGTCGGGGCCTATATCGCTGGATGCGGCTCGTTCGCTGCTCGGGATCGCCGACCCGCGCCTGCTGGATTCGCTGCTCGATCACGTGCTCGAAGGCCGCGCGGCCGAGGCGCTCGACGAGCTCAATCGCGTGTACTCGGAAGGGGCCGAGCTGCGCCAGGTGGTGCGGGGTCTCATGGAGGGGTGCCGGGACCGGCTCGTGGCGGCGCTGTCGCGACACGACCAGGCCACAGCGCGCAGGCTTTCCGCGGTGCTCGACTCGCTGCTCCACCTCGACGGTGAGGTCCGGCGCCACGCAGAGCCGCGATTCCTGGTCGAGGCCACTTTGGCGCGGCTCGCGGTTGAAGTGGGTTTGGGTTCGGCGGAAATTCCAGCGGGCATCTCCCCACCCGACAGCGCCCTTCGGGCGGTGTCGACCTCCCCGCGGAGCGGGGAGGCGGGGGAGGCGAGTGACGTGAAATCTGTTGCCGGTTGGACTGAGGTGCTCGAGCAGTTGAGCCGCACCGTGCGCGCGGCTTACCTGGACGCCCAGCCCGAGGTGGACGGATCGACGCTGGTCCTGTGGTTCCGCTACGGGTTTCACCACAAGAAGGCGCAGGACCAATCGGCGCAGCTGCTGCCGCTCGTGCGCGCATGGCTCGGCGACCAGGTGACCGTCGAGTTCAGGCTGCGCGAGGCGGCGGTTGAGTCCGCGAAGGCCGGCGCCAAGTCACCCGCGAGTCCAGAGGACGACCCGTTCGTGCGCGAGGTCGTGCGCCGGTTCGACGGACGGGTCACGCGTGTGAAGGAGGTCTCCGAGTGAAGGATCCGATGAAGATGCTGAAGCAGGTCCAGCAGATGCAGGACCGGATGGGCAAGGTGCAGGCGGAGCTCGAGACCGAAACCGTCGAGGCGAGCGCGGGCGGCGGTGCGGTGCGCGTCGTCGCCACCGGTACGCAGAAGGTGGTGTCGGTGACGATCGATGCGGAGGCCGCGACAGACGTCGAGATGTTGCAGGACCTGGTGGTCAGCGCGGTCAATGAGGCGATGGAGAAGTCAAAGCAGCTCGCCGCATCGAAGATGCAGGCGGTCGCCTCCGGGCTCGGCCTTCCGCCAGGCTTGATGTAGCAGTCGTGCCCCAGCTGCCCGAACCGCTGGAGCGGCTGGTGCAGGAGCTGTCACGGCTGCCCGGAATCGGGCCCAAGACGGCACAGCGCCTCGCTTTCCACCTGCTCCGCGCCGACCGGCAGCGGGCCGAATCGCTGGCGCAGGCGATCGCGGACGTGAAGGCGCGGATCGGCTACTGCGAGCGGTGCTTCAACATCGCCGAGGGCAGCCTTTGCGCGATCTGCTCGTCATCTCGGCGCGATTCGTCGGTCATCTGCGTGGTCGAGTCGGCCCTGGACGTGCTCGCGATCGAGCGGACGTCGGAGTTCGACGGACTGTATTTCGTGCTCCACGGTGTCATCTCGCCGATCGACGGGATCGGGCCGGACCAGATCCACGTGCCCCAGCTGCTCGACCGCGCGCGCGAGGAGGGCGTCAAGGAGGTGATCGTCGCCACGGATGCCGACATAGAAGGTGAGGCGACGGCGGTCTACCTGCAGCGGGCGCTGATGCCACTGGGGATCACGGTCACCCGGCCCGCGCACGGCCTTCCGGTCGGAGGCGATCTGGAGTACGCGGACGAGCTGACGCTTGCGCGCGCCATGGCCGGCCGGCACGCTTTCTGATGTCGACACCCAAACTGTCCGCGCGGCCGGCCCTGCTGTTCGACCTCGACGGCACGCTCGTGGACAGCGTCTAC
>WNEY01004157.1_pt1 | contig 10974 bp, 11 predicted proteins | sample 5400531 | NCBI WGS metagenome assembly WNEY01 (sample SAMN13153338, study PRJNA577476) | soil metagenome | isolation source: 200 cm saprolite under Douglas fir tree site 1 | place: USA:California | collected 2015-04-18
AGATCGCCCGTGCGCGCGTCGGGGTCGAGGGCCAGGCCGTACTTGCGCGTCATCTCCTGAATGTCGCGCCGCGCCTTCGCGGTGTCGTAGATGCCGCCCGCGACCACCGGCTCGCGGCCCAGCATGATGTTCTCGCCGACCGTGAAGACCGGGATCAGCATGAAGTGCTGGTGCACCATGCCGATGCCGCTGGCGATGGCGTCCCGCGGCCCGCCGATCTTGGCGGGCGCTCCGTTGATCAGGATCTCGCCCGAGTCTGGATGGATGAGGCCGTAGAGGATGTTCATCAGCGTCGACTTGCCCGCGCCGTTCTCGCCCACCAGCGCGTGGATCTCGCCCGCGCGCACGTCGAGGTCGACATGGTCGTTGGCGACCACGCCAGGAAAGGCCTTCGTGATGCCGCGCATCTCGACCGCGAACGCGGTGGTGGTGGTCGTGCTCATTCCGAACCCGCCGCGTAGGGGATTCCGTCAGCGGCCGGAGGAGTGCTGCGTCCGACCAGGCCCGCCAGCACGACCAGCGTGATGAGGTACGGCAGCATGCTCAGGAGGTACTGCGAGACGTGGATGGTCGAGTTGTTGGCGTAGATCGCCTCGCCGAGCCCGAAGATGATGCACGCGACGAACGCGCCTCGCGGCGTCCACTTGCCAAAGATCATCGCCGCGAGCGCAATGTAGCCGCGGCCGTCGGTCATGTTGGGCACGAAGGTATTGGACACGCCGATCGCGAGGAAGGCGCCCGCGAGCCCTGAGAGCAAGCCGCTGGTGATCACGGCACCGTACCTGATCACGTAGACGTTCAGGCCGGCGGTGTCGGCCGCTTGCGGATGCTCGCCCACCGCGCGGATGCGCAAGCCCAGCCGCGTGCGGAACAGCACGATCTCCACCACGACCAGCAGGATCAGCGCGACGTAGACGACGACGTTCTGCTGGAAGACGACCTGGCCAAGGAACGGGATCGCCGACAGGATCGGGACATTCCAGTTGGGGAGCGAATCGGCCGGGACGACGTGCCCGACGTCCTGCAGGCCGTAAATCGTGCGCACCAGGTAGACGGTGAGGCCCGCAGCGAAGATGTTGATCGCGATCCCGCTTACGATCTGGTCGGCGCGGAAGCGGATCGTGACCACCGCGTGGATGAGGGCCATCAGCCCGCCCGCGATCATCGCCACCAGCACCGCGATCCACGGGCTGTGCCAGTTGAGATCCGCCCACACGGCGAAGAAGGCGCCCGTGAGCATCATGCCCTCCATCGCGATGTTCACGACCCCACTGCGCTCGGAGATGACGCCGCCCAGCGCGGGCAGCAGGAGCAGCACCGCCGACACCATCGCCACCTGCCAGAGGTTGGCGGTGAGGAGTAGCTGCAGGATGTCAGTGATCGTGCTCATGTCGTGATCGTCCCTTCCTGGGGCGGCGCGGCCGCGGACTCGGTCATGAGCGCCGCGCCGACCGCGCCGGGCGCCGGCGCCGAGGGCGCCTGACCGAGCCCGGGGATTCGCAGCCTGATCGCGTTCAGAAAGTTGGCCGCGATGCTGAACAGGATCAACGCCTGGAGCACGAGCACCAGCGAGCTCGAGATGCCGGCATCCGCCTGCATCACTGCTCCGCCCGCATGCAGGGCGCCGAAAAGGACCGCGGCCAGCACGATCCCCACCGCGCTCCCGAGGCCGAGCAGGGCGACAGCTATCGCGTCGAAGCCCGTCGTATCGCTGAAGTACTTGTCGGTGAGGTTGTGGTCGACGCCGGCGATCTGGATCGCACCCGCCAGGCCCGCGAAGGCTCCGGCGATGAGCATCGTCACGATGATGGTCCGGCGCACGCTCACGCCCGCATAGCGCGCCGCCTTCTGACTCTGGCCCGCGGCGCGAATCTCATAACCCAGCGACGTCCGCCACAAGAGAATCGCGAACACCGCCACCGCGACGAGGGCGATGACGAGACCGACGTGCACGCGGTAGACGCTCGCCGGCAGTCCGAAGATCTGGAGCGTGTCGCTGTTGGGCAGGAAGGTGGCCAGGCGTGCGCCGTCGCCGATGGGCAGCGACTTCGAAGTCCCCGCGCGCAGCTCCAGCGGACCGCCGATGATGAGGAACCGCAGCAGCCACTGGGCGACGTAGTTGAGCATGATCGTGGTCACGACCTCGTGCGCACCGACCGTGGCCTTGAGGACGCCTGCGATTCCTGCCCAGGCCGCTCCGGCCAGCATGCCCCCGACCATCACGGTTGGCAGCAGGATGACCGCCGGCCAGTCATGCAGCTTGATTCCGAGCGCGGTGCACGCCATCGCGCCCGCCAGCATCTGGCCTTCAGCGCCGATGTTGAAGAGCCCGGCGCGGAAGGGCAGCGCTACCGCGACGCCGGCGGTGATGAGCGGGATCGCGAATACGATCGTGTTAGCGATCTGGAGGGCGGAATTCTCGCCCTGGGTGCAGGCGACACCGAGGCCGCCGCAGAGGAGGCCCTGGTACGCGTCGATCGGGTTGCCGCCGGTGACGGTGACCACGATCGCGCCGACGACGAACGCGAAGACGACAGACGCAAGGGGCATGGCAAGGCCGCGCGTGTAGCGGGCGGCGGTTGCCGACAGACGAGGTCGGGGACGAGCAGCCACGCCGCCCGCCCCCGATGCCTTCGCTATGCGGGAATGTCCGCCGGCGGGGTCATGGTGCCCGCCTTGATGGCCGCCTGGACCCGGTCCAGCTCAGCCTGGATGTCGGAGGACAGCTGAATGTTGTCGAGGGAGTAGCCGGCCCCGTCGTTGACGATGCTGAAGGTCAGGGCCCCGCTCTTGAACTGGTTGTTGACCACGTTCTTGATCGCGGTGTACGTGGCCTGGTCGACCTTCTTCAGGGCACTGGCGATGACTGACGTGTCGGCGTCCTTCTGGTCCGCGTCGACGCCGATGCTGTAGACCTTGGCCTGGCTTGCTGCCTGAAGCACGCCGAGACCGCAGCCGCCTGCGACCTGGAACAGGATCGAGGACTTCGCGCCGATCTGGCTCTGCGCGACCGACTTGCACTTGGCCGGGTCGGTGAAGTCGTTGGAGTAACCGACCAGCACCTTGATGCCGGGGTCCTCCATCGTCGCCGCCCACTTGTAGCCGGCGATGTAGTGGTTGACGGGCGGGATGCTGACGCCTCCCACTGCGCTGATCACGCCAGTGTCGGCAGGCGACTTCTTGTTCTTCTCGAGCATGCCCGCAATGACGCCCACCATGGCGCCCGCGTCCTGCTCCCTGAAGAACAGCGACACGACGTTCGTGTGCGCCAGGTCCTTGCCGCTGGCGTCAGTGCCGGCGCCGTCGATGATCGCGAAGTGGACGTTCGGGAATTGACCCGACACGGTGCCGACCGCCTGCTGCATGAGGAATCCGACGCCGATCACGAGGTCGTAATTCTTGGACGCGAAGTTGGTCAGGTTGGGCACGTAGTCGTCACCGGTCTTCGACTCGGTGACGTCGCCCTTGACGTTGAAGTCGGCGATTGCCCTCTGCAGGCCCACGTACGCGAGGTGGTTGAAGCTCTTATCGTTCAGACCACCGACGTCGGTCACAAGACCGACCTTGACCTGCTTTGCCGCCGGACCTGAGGAAGTGCTGCCGCAGGCAGCCACGACCATCAGGATTGCGCCAACCAGGGCGAGAAACCGAAGCGTCGAACGGCCCATATTCCGTGCCCCCTTCAAAGAGCTAACCCAATGAGAGCGGGCCGGAATCACCTCTTCGTTTTCCGGTCCGGCCGAGATTGTAGCTTGTGGCGGACGGACCGTCTTGGCCGCCCGTCCAGCGACCCCAGCAGGGGGCTCAGCTCGGTGATCTTTTCGAGCCTGAACCACCCGTCGCCGGGCACCGAATCCTCGTCGACCTGCTCGTGCTGCCAGGTCACGTGGTAAGGGATGTGGACCGCGCGGGCGCCAAGCTCGACCACCGGTACCACATCCGACCGCAGCGAGTTGCCGACCATGACGAACTCGCGCGCGTCGATGCCGCGATGGCTGAGCACCCTCCGATAGGAGTCGACGTTCTTGTCACTGAGGATCTCGACGCCGGAAAACCTCTCTGCCAGGCCCGACCTGGCGAGCTTGCTCTCCTGGTCGAACAGGTCGCCCTTGGTGATGAGCAGAAGCTCGTGGTCGCGGCTCACGTCCACGAGCGCCTCGCGCACGCCTTCGAGCAGCTCTGTCGGCTCACGGAGCATGCGCTTGCCCCAGTCGAGGATGACCTTCAGGTCGGCCGCCGGGATCGTGCCGTCCGTGATCTCGATCGCGGTCTCGATCATCGACAGCGTGAAGCTCTTGATGCCGTAGCCGTACAGGCTGAGGTTCGCCATCTCGGTTTCGAAAAGGCGGACGTCAACATCGGCGTTCGGCACGTGACCTCGCAGCAGATCGCGCAGCGCTGCTTGCGTGAAGTTGAAGTGCGTCTCGTTGTGCCACAGCGTGTCATCCCCGTCGAACGCCACGACCTTGATGGGCATCGCGCTGTTCAGCCTACGTGGTCAGCGATCGATCTCTGCTAGCTCGCCCTGGCTGAAATCGAGCTTGTCAAGCGCCGCGAGATTCTCGTCGAGCTGCTTCACAGAGCTCACGCCGACGATGGCGGAGGTCATGCGCGGGTCGCGCAGCACCCACGCCAGAGCCATCTGGGCCAACGACTGTCCGCGCCGGTGCGCAATGTCGCGCAGCGGCGCAATCTTCTTTAGGTTCTGCTGCACGGTCTCCTCGTTGAGCGAGTAGTGCTGCGTGGCGCGGGATCCCTCTGGCACACCGTCTGCGTAACGGTCGGTCAGCTGGCCCTGCGCCAGCGGCGAGAACGCGATGCAGCCGACGCCCTCCTCGTAAAGCGCGTCGAGCAGGGCAGGCTCGATCCAGCGGTTGAGCATGGAGTACACGGGCTGGTGGATCAACAGGTGGACGCCCATCGCGCTCAGGATCTTCGCTGCCTCGTGTGTCTCCCTCGGTTGGTACTGCGAGATCCCGACGTACAGCGCCTTACCCTGCTGAACCGCGGACGCCAGCGCGCCCATCGTCTCCTCGAGCGGGGTCTCGGGGTCGGGCCGGTGGTGATAGAAGACGTCGACGTAGTCGAGGCCCATGCGCGCGAGGCTCTGGTCGAGGCTGGCCAGCAGGTACTTGCGTGAACCCCAGTCTCCGTATGGACCCGGCCACATGTCCCAGCCCGCCTTGGTCGAGATGACCAGCTCGTCACGGTGGCCGGCGAGGTCGGTGCGCAGCATGCGGCCAAAGTTGGTCTCGGCGGATCCGTAGGGCGGGCCGTAGTTGTTGGCGAGGTCGAAATGCGTGACGCCCTGCTCGAAGGCGCGCCGGACGATGGCGCGGTTCTCTTCGGTCGGCTGGTCGCCGCCGAATCTCTGCCAGAGCCCGACGGACAGCGCGGGCAGTAACAGCCCGCTGCGCCCGGTACGACGGTAGATCACGGAATCAAATTATCGTGGCCGGGAGGCGTTGACCTCCCGGCCGCGACTTTCACGCGACGGACTTTCCCGCCAGGTACGCCGAGCGCGACACGACCGCGCAGGCGAAGGTGATACCTGTGTCCACCTCGCGGATTCCACCCGATGCCCACGCAGCCTGGAGCTCGGCCAGCGTGGTGATGTGGGTCACGGCCGAAGTGCTCGTGAACAGTTCCACGTACACATGCCAAGGCACGTTGAAGTCGCCCGTGTGGGGCATGCCGACCAGGTGGTCGTGCCCCGGAACCAGATTCGGGTCACTGCCGTAGACCGAACCCTCTACTGATGTCGCAACGCCCGCGATGACTCCACCGTGGTCGGGACAGTTGCCCGGGACGCCCATGCAGTTGAAGATGCCCGGCGTGCCCGGCGGGTAGACGATCAGGTAAAGCGGCGCGACAGCGTGTGTGTTGACTGTGTTGATTGGGTTGTTGGGGCCCAGCGGCGCCAGCCGGTTGGGCGTGAGCAGGTAGACGATGGTGCCGTCGAAGTCGTTGTAGGCGGGCTCGATCGTGGCATTGCCAAGCGCTCGCTCTCCGCTCGGCAAGGTGTCCGCTCCGACGGCGCTGGGCAGCAGCCCGAGCGACCCGAGCGCAAGAACGAACAGGCCGCGGCGCAGCGCTCTCATCGGTAGAAGTACGGGTCGAGAACGCGGACCGGCGTGATCGTGTCGGCCGGCAGCTGGTTGAGCTTGGCCGCCCTGCGGATCGATTCCGGGCTCGGCGCGTCATAGATGCAGAAGGTCTTCTTGTGGTCCTCGGTGACGTACGAGTGCACCCAGGTCACGCCGAGTTCGGCATTGGTGTCTACGACGGACATACACGCCTGCACACCCTGGGCCGTCACCGGGATATCGAGTCCGTCGGGAAACGAGCGCTCGACCATGAATCTCGCCATATGAACCTCCTTACCGCTGTGATGGCAATGAAGCTAGGCGGCTCTTATCGCCCACACATCGGGGAGAAGGCTCAGACGGTGCTCAGTTCAAGTGCTCATTTCTTGCGAGCCAGGTCGCGACCTGCACGCGAGAGTCGAAGCCGAGCTTGTCGAGGATGTGGTGCACGTGGTTGTCTACGGTGCGTTCGGAGAGGTAGAGACGCTCGGCAATGTGACGGTTGCTGAGCCCGTCGGCGACGAGCCTGGCGACTTCGCGCTCGCGGCCGCTCAGCTCTAATGCGCTTCGACCGGCTCTTACGGGCTCTGCGACCGAAGGCGCCTGCTCGGGGCCCGCAGCGAACAAGCTCCAAGACCCAGGCACGCGGGCGAAAACCCGCACTCCGCGGTCGGCGAACTCGAGTCCCGAGCCTGCCACCAGGTCCTTGACCGTTCCAGAGACCAGGACCTCGCCTGGTCGGGCCGCCTCCATCACGCTCGACGCGACGTGCAGGGCGACACCCCGCGGGCGGCCGTCGCCGATCTCGCACTCGCCGGCGTGAACCCCGACGCGGATGCGCAGCCCGAGGCGAAGAAGCTCGTCACGGATGTCGATCGCGGATCGGATCGCCCTCGCCGTGCCGTCGAACACCGCGGTCACGCCACGCTCGCCGGCCTCCACCTCGCGGCCGCGATACCGCGCCAGCGCCTTGCGCACGACTGCGTGATGGCTGTCCACCAGCTGATTCCAGCGTTTGTCGCCGAGCCAGACGGCGTGCGCACCCGCCTGGGCCACGCTGGTGCAGAGCACCGTGGCCAACATCGTGTCGGGCGGCGGGGCGGTGCGGACGCCGGTGAGGAACTCCTGGATCTCGCCCAGCACCCTGTCGGCGTCGCCAAAGTACGGCCAGTGGTCGATGGAGTCGAGGGCCAGGAACTTCGCGTTTGGTATGTGCTCGGCGAAGTAGCGGCCGGCCTCGATCGGCGCGATGCGATCGCCGGTAGCGTGAACGATCAGGGTCGGCACGCGGATGGCGGGCAGGACGTCGCGGATGTCGATCAGCATGTTCATGCGGAGCAGGTCGACGGCGTCGCCCGGGCTGGCGCTCATCTGGGTGAACGTCGCCCACCAGCGCGCGACTTCGGGGTTATCGACCTGGGTCGGGCAATACTGATCCATCGAGATCACCTGGCCCCAGCGGTCCCTCCCCGCAACAAGTCTGCGCTCGAGCTCTTCGCCCGGGATTCCCCACCGGTAGCCAGGGCGCCTGATGGCGGATGGATAGCTGCCGTCGATGATGATTCCCAAGGTCCGTTCGGGGTATGTGGCGGCAAACAGGCAGGACATGACGCCGCCCTCAGAGATGCCCATGAGCGCGGCTTTGGTTGACCCGACGGCGTCGAGGACTGCGCGGACGTCGTCCATCCGCTGCTCGAGCGTCGGGAGCGGATGGACGCGGTCGGACATGCCGCAGCCACGCTTGTCGAAGAGAATGAGGCGCGAGAAGCTTGCGAGACGGTTGAGAAATCTCGCCATCGCTGGCAACTCCCAGACGTAGGCGAGGTGCGACACCCAGCCCAGTACAAGAACGAGGTCTATCGGCCCGTCGCCGACGACCTGGTAGGCGATGCTGACGTCGCCGTTACGGGCATACCTGGCGCCGGTGAACACGTCGGTCGACGCCAGTCTATAGCCGATGGGCGGTCGTCTCGCTGTGGACGGTTCCGGGGGCGGAATGAGGAGCCCGTGCGATGGTGAGGCGGGCACGCGTCGGTCTGGCTCTGAGCCAGTCGAGCTGAGCGCTCTGCGGCTTAAGCGGGGTGCTGCGGTTGTTCCAGTAGCTCGGCGATCGAACCTTCGAACTTTGCCAGGCGTTTGTGGACTTCGATCACCTCGTCCGAGCTGACGGGCTGGAGAGGGTCGACGTCGTTCTGATGGACTGTCCATTCCATCCCGCACTCGCACCTGTGGAACAGGTAGCGGTCACTGTGCGAGCGGTAGATGTAGACGGACGCGTCTCTCAGCCGGCGGCCGCACACGCACTTGGTCTTCTTCTCTGGTTCTGGCTTTGACGGTTGCAATGACGTATTCCTCGACTCGTATAACGAACCAGAAGCGAATTTGGATGCATGGTACAGCGCCGCTCTGAATTTGTGACCCCCCAACTGTCCGAAAAAGGGTCGGGTTTATTGTGCGGTGTTTAGTGCAGCGAGCAACCCTGGTAGGTCTCGCAGCCTCTCGGTCCGGGCGGCGTGCTCGAGCGTCTGGTACTGGGACAGAACATCGACGAAGCCTTCGCCCGTGTCGTAGCCATGTCGTTTCAGGGCGTCGCGGCCGCGGTCGCCAAGGCCGGCGACGACCTCGCGGATCTTGCTTTCCGGGGTGAAGCTAGGCATGCGCCGGCGCGGGAGGGGGAGGCGGCGGCTCGGCGGCTTTGACCACCACCCGATGGCCATGCCAGCGCTCAGGAACGCCGGCGGGCGGGTCGCCCTGGTAGGTCAGCTCGAGGCACCAGGCGCCGTCAAGGACGAATGGCGCCACCGTCAGCCGGCTCTTGACGCCTTTCGATTGCAGGAATTGGACCAGCGCCACGCCGTAGATGACGAGCGCGCCGGGCAGGTTGATCGTGTTGATGCGACCGCCCTCGCTGGAGCCGTCGACGCCTGAGGTGCGCGAACCAAGCCACCTGGTCACTGGCCGTCTAACTTAGCGGGTCCTGCCTTTCAAAGCGGCGACGATCGCGTCTGCTGTGGCGTCGTAACCGAGACGGCCGGTGTCGAGGACCATGTCGTAGTGGCCCGGCAGGTCCCACGTGTGGCCATACACCTGGCGGATGTAGGCGCGGCGATTCTCGTCGGTCTGCTTGACGCGCCGGCGCGCGTCGTCCTCGCCGATCTGCTCGCGCTCCATCACCGCCTTCACCCGCGTGCTCTCGTCAGCGCGGAGGAAGACGTGCAGCGCGCCGGCCAGGTTCTGCAGGACGTAGGCGCCGCCGCGGCCCACGATCACGACGTTGCCTGACCGCGCGGCCTCCCTGATCACCTGCTGCGTGTACTCGAGCACGGCCCGGCGCGGGTCGCTCTGGGGGTCGGTGTAGGGCGGCGTCCACGTCGGCGACTCGGCCGTAACCGCGTGCTCGGGGCTGGCCGCGGCCAGGGCGATCAGCAGCCGCTGGAGGAAAGACCCCGGCTGCTCGTCGGCGGCCTCCACCTCTTCCTTGGGGAGCTCGAGCCGGCGCGCGACCTCGTCGATCAGCTGCGGGCCGAGAAGGTCGGCGTGCAGGCGATCGGCGACCATCCTGCCCACGCTGTCGCCCCCAGCCCCAAAGTGGCGCGCGATCGTAACGACCGGCACGCTCTCAATTGTTCACCATGGCCGAGGATCACGCCCTTTCAGGTGTGCTCGCGATGCGAGGAGGTGGTGGTGGCGGGCACAGGCGCCGGCCGGTGGACGGGATCCGCCCAACGCCCTACCCACAGCAGCAAGAGCGTCACCACCGCCAGCACCAGTGCAAGCGCCCCCAGTGATGGCAGCTGCGAGATCACATCGAGGCCGGCGCGCGGTGGCTCGAAGCCGGCCAGGCCTGCTCTGCCGGATCGGATGTCGGGCGTGTAAACAAGATGGTTGGCCTCGTCGTACGCGGCGGAGTTTCCTCCCGCGCCTGTGGTCACCGACGTCAGGTAGGCGATCGGGTTGCCGCCGAATATGCCGACCGCGCTGGCGGCAGCCGGCGCCGGGGCGGCCACCAGGAATCGATCGGCGACGGCGTCATAACTGACCACGTCACCTCTCGTCACCTGGCCGAACGCCTCCACGTCGGCGGTGTTTCGCAAGCTCTGCCTGATGACGAAGTCTCTGCACGCGATGACAGCCTGGTCGAGCTTGGGATTGATAGCCAATCCGTATGGGACGCACTTGTCGAGCTTGATCGTTGACTTGATCACGCCGGTGCCCGGATCGACCATGAACACGGCGTCAGCATCCGGGCTCGTGACATAGAGCATGCCGTCGGCGGGGTTGAAGCGAGGTTGTTCGAGAGGGTGGCCGATGGCGAAATGCGACTTGACCACCCCGGTCGTGGCGTCGATGCTCGTAATCGAGCCGCCGTCGCCGTTGCTTGCGAAGACCATGTGCAGGGCTGGCGAGTAATCGATCAAGTCGACGGACTTGCCGCCGGTGGGCACCACCTTGACGACCTTGTCGGCGGTGGGTGACGCGGGATCGGTGTCCACCACTACCAACGACCCGTTGCTGGTCCCGGCAAAGACCCGCTGCAGGTCGGGGGCGACCGCGAGGCCGTTGGGGCTGGCGTTCAGTGCGATCGTCTTCAGGTACCTGGCGGGCGCGACGTACGTGTCGAAGACATCGATGCCTTGATCCGTTCGATCGGCTACGTAGAGCCGTTGGGCTGCCTGGTCGATCTCGACGACGTCGAAAGACCCGGCCTTACCGGCGATCGCAGGAATACCGGTGTTGGCGATTGTGATGCCCGGCTGAGATCCAGCGCCGCATGCGGCTACGAAGACCGCTGTGGCGACGATGAAAAACCTAAGCCGATCTCTCAAGCGCGCCTCCCGTCGAGTCAACGCCCCGACAGAGCGGCCTACCCGGCTGCTCCAGTGCCGGC
>WNEY01004158.1_pt1 | contig 10973 bp, 10 predicted proteins | sample 5400531 | NCBI WGS metagenome assembly WNEY01 (sample SAMN13153338, study PRJNA577476) | soil metagenome | isolation source: 200 cm saprolite under Douglas fir tree site 1 | place: USA:California | collected 2015-04-18
GAAGTGAGCTTCGTGCTGGCGCTTGCCGACGGCTCCGAGGTCGAGGTCAAGCTGCCGGGGCGCTATCCGATCTCGCCGCAGATCGCGGGCGCGATGAAGGCGGTGCCGGGCGTGGTCGCGGTGCAGGAAATGTGAGACTGCGGCACGGCTCGGTTTGAAATTTCGGATCGGGGTCAGTCTTCACGCTGGTAATTGGGTAGTACTTGGCACGGCCCCTAACGAGTGTGGGGTTTGGGATACACGCCGCGGGATTCTGCCGGGTCCGGATTTTTTCGCGTGTAATTCGGCCGTAGGACCCATTACTCTCATAAGTAGAACAATAACGGGCTTGGCCGAACCCAGGGGGGCGGTCATATGAAAAAGCTTTTCGTCGCGGGCATCGCGGCGGTCGCTCTGTGTAGCGCGTCCGTGTTCGCCGCCGACATGCCGGTCAAAGCGCCGGTCTACAAGCCGATTGCGGCGCCGCCTGCTTATAGCTGGACCGGCCTCTATGTCGGCGGCTCGATCGGCGGACGCTGGGCCGATCCGGTTTGGACGACGACCTGTCTTGCGCCGATGGTGGGTGCTCCCTGTTTCGATCCGGCTCGGCTCGCCTTCAACAATCCCGCCAGCTTCAAATCGACCTCGCTCCGAGGCAGCATTTACGGCGGCTACAATTGGCAGCTCGATCCGATGTGGGTCGTCGGTATCGAGAGCGACGTCGGCTTTGCCCGGAACCAGAGGACCATTGCCGACATTCCCGGTGCTGAGCTGGCGATTTTTGCGCCCGGCGATACATCGACCATCAAGGAGTCCTGGGACGCCGGCATTCGCGGACGCCTTGGCTACTTGATCAATCCTACCGTGTTGTTGTTTGCGACCGGCGGCGCCACCTGGACCCGGCTGGAAGCTAGTGCCTTCTGCGGCACTCCTTTCGCAGCAGGGGGATTTTGCACACCCGGTTTCTCCTTCTTCGGCACCACCTCGACTCTCTCAAAGACCCTGACTGGCTGGACAGCCGGTGGCGGCATCGAGTGGATGCTCGCACCGCAGTGGCTCGTCCGCGGCGAATACCGCTACGCCGATTACGGCAAGCTCAGCGGCACCTTCTTCCCGGGATTCAACGGCGCTGTGGTCAACGGCGAAGCCATCGCTGCCGAGGTGAAGCTGAAAACACACACTGTGCTTTTCGGCATCGCATATCGATTCGGCCCGTAGCGGAAACTCGCACGCGCGGCTATCAGAGCCGTGCGCGCAAGAGATATTTCCGAGATTCTCGCCTCCGTCTCAATTGAACGCTTCGTGTCCTTCTCATCGCCAGTCGCGATCCTGCCGACCATCACAGCGGCACCGATCACGTCAGCGGGGCGCTTTTCGCCTTTGGGGCCTTTGGGCATATTCATTCCTTGAACTGCTTAGAGCTAAGAATATAATAAATTAGGGGTAAAAGTGAGGGGGGCGTTATGCCAATTATTTCTCTGCTTCAGCAAGAAGACTTCGACCCTGAATCAATTCGTGTTCTGACGATAGCCTTTGACAGGGCTTGGGCCAGGTTCAAGTTGTCTCGCAGCGCGCTTGCAGAGGAAGCTTGTGCACCTTCGACACGAGCGCTGCTCGCTAAGCAAATTATTGCGAGTGCCCAGATGGGCGAGAGAAACATTGAACGCTTAATCAATGATGGGGTGACCTATTTGGATGGAGTGAAATAGTTCAGTCGCCACAATCAAACTGAGACAGTGCCAGATTCTCCGCGCCCTTGCGCCGCCTTGTTTCACCCCCTATAAGCCCCGCCATCACGCACGCGGACTAGCTTTCCCACAAGCGGGACGGCATCCGGTGCCGGGCATTTGCCCGGCTCGGTCCGCGGAGGCTAACCGGAAGAGGACGAAATGGCGCTTCCCGACTACTCGATGCGTCAGCTATTGGAAGCTGGCGTTCACTTCGGCCATCAATCGCATCGCTGGAATCCGAAGATGGCTCCGTTCATCTTCGGCACCCGCAACAACATCCACATCATCGACCTCGCGCAGACGGTGCCCTTGTTGCACAAGGCGCTCGAGGCGGTGAGCGACACCGTCGCCAAGGGCGGACGGATCTTGTTCGTCGGTACCAAGCGGCAGGCATCCGACGCCATCGCCGACGCCGCCAAGCGCTCGGCGCAGTATTTCGTCAATTCCCGCTGGCTCGGCGGCACGATGACCAACTGGAAGACGATCTCGAACTCGATCGCGCGCCTGAAGAAGATCGAGGAGATGCTGTCGACCGAGACGGGCGCCGCCTACACCAAGAAGGAGCGGCTCACGCTCGCGCGCGAGAAGGAGAAGCTCGAGCGCTCGCTCGGCGGCATCCGCGACATGGGCGGCGTGCCCGACCTCGTGTTCGTGATCGACACCAACAAGGAAGAAATCGCGATCAAGGAGGCGAAGCGCCTCAACATTCCGGTCGCGGCGATCGTCGACACCAATTCCAATCCCGACGGTATCGTATTCCCGATCCCCGGCAATGACGACGCCGGCCGCGCGATCACGCTCTATTGCGATCTCGTGGCCAAGGCCGCGATCGACGGCATTTCGCGCGCGCAAGGGCAGGCCGGCGTCGATCTCGGCGCCGCTGAAAAGCCGATGCTCGAGGAATTGCCGGCGGAAAAGACCGAATGGGAAAAGTTCGAGCCGCTGCCCGGTCCGGTCGGCGCGCCCGACGATCTCAAGAAGCTGCACGGCGTCAGCCCCGCGATCGAAAAGCAGCTGAACGACCTCGGCTTCTTCCACTATTCGCAGGTGGCGGTGCTGGTCGCCAAGGACGCCCATCACCTCGGCGAGACGGTGGGCCTGCCCGGCCGCATCGAAACCTGGATCGCGGAAGCGAAGGCGCTTTCGGCCGAGACGGAGTAGTTCATGGCCGAGATCAGTGCGAGCCTCGTCAAGGAGCTGCGCGAGAAAACCGGCGTCGGCATGATGGACTGCAAGGCGGCGCTCACGGAAACCAAGGGCGATCTCGAAGCGGCCGTCGATTGGCTCCGCAAAAAGGGAATCTCCAAGGCGGCAAAAAAAGCCGATCGCGTCGCCGCCGAGGGCCTCGTCGGGCTCGCCGTCGAGGGCACCAAGGGCGTGCTGGTGGAGGTCAACTCCGAAACCGATTTCGTCGCGCGCAATGATCACTTCCAGGGTCTCGCTAAACTCATCGCCGAGGCTGCGCTGCATAACGGCGCCGACGTCGCGAAGATCAAACGCGCCAAGCAAGGCAAAGCCACGATCGAGGAGGCGATCGCGCAGGCGATTGCCACCATCGGCGAGAACATAACGCTACGGCGCGCGGCGGAATTGTCCGTCGGCGCGGGCGCCATCGGCGCCTACATGCACACCGCGATTTCCGATGGGCTCGGCAAGATCGGCGTTATCGTCGCGCTCGAATCGAAGGCCAATCCCGCGGAGCTGGCGATTTTCGGCCGCATGCTCGCCATGCACGTCGCCGCTTCCAATCCGCTCGCGATCGACGCCAAGGGCATCGATGCCAAGGTCGTCGCGCGCGAGCGCGACGTACTCGGCGAAAAGGCCAAGGCCGCGGGCAAACCCGCGAACGTCATCGAGAAAATCATCGAGAGCGGCCTCAAGACCTTCTACAAAGAAGCCTGCCTCGTCGATCAACCCTATGTGCATGATTCGGAGAAAACGGTTGCGCAGGCGGTGAAGGAGGCCGAAGCAAATCTCGGCCAGCCGATCGCGATCAAGGGATTCGTACGGTACGCGTTGGGTGAAGGCGTGGATAAACAAGCCGCGGCCGCGGGCCAAAGCTGAATCGGGCGGGGGCGGGTCGAATGGCGAAGCCCCGTTACAAGCGCGTTCTCGTCAAGGTTTCGGGCGAAGCGTTGCAGGAAAGCGGCGGCGAAGGGCTGCACGCCCCGGCGCTCGCGCGCATCGCCGCGGATCTGGTCGAGGTGAAAAAGCTCGGCGTGGAGACCGCGGTCATGGTGGGCGGCGGCAATTTCATCCGCGGCGCCGTCCTCGCCGAAAGCGGCATCGAGCGCGCGGCGGCCGACGCCATGGGCATGCTCGCCACCGTCATCAACGCGCTCGCGCTCGAAGGCGCGATCGAGCGCGCCGGCGCCAGCGTCCGCACGCTGTCGGCGGTTTCGATGCCAAGCGTGTGCGAGCCCTACGCGCGCCAACGCGCCAACGCCCATCTCAAGCAGGGCCACGTCGTGCTGTTGGCGGGCGGCACCGGCAATCCGTATTTCACCACCGATACCGGCGCCGTGTTGCGGGCGGCGGAGCTCGGCTGCGACGCGATCCTGAAGGCGACCCAGGTCGACGGCGTCTACGACAGCGATCCGAAATCCAACGCCAAGGCCAAGCGCTTCGACAAGCTCACGCATGACGAGGCGCTTTCGCGCGATCTCAAGGTGCTGGACGCGGCGGCCTTCGCGCTTGCCCGCGAGGCGAAGCTGCCTATCATCGTATTCTCGATCCGCGCGCCGGGCGCGATCGCCGCCGCGATCAAGGGCGAGGGCAAGGCGACCATCGTTACGCCGTGAAGGCGGCCGAAGACGGCTGGAGGTGAAGGATGAAACCGGGAGCTTTCGATCTCGCTGACATCAAACGGCGCATGCAGGGCGCGATCAGCACCTTGAAGCAGGAGCTCGGCGGGTTGCGCACCGGCCGCGCCTCGCCCCAGCTCGTCGAGCCGATCCACGTCGAGGCCTACGGCTCGCACATGCCGATGAACCAGGTGGCGACCGTTAGCGTGCCCGAGGCGCGGCTGATCTCGATCCAGGTGTGGGACGCCTCCGTCGTCAAGGCGGTCGAAAAGGCCATCCGCGATTCCAACCTCGGCCTTAGCCCTTCGACCGAGGGCCAGATCGTCCGCATCCGCATCCCGGAGCTGAACCAGGAGCGCCGCCAGGAACTCGTCAAGGTCGCGCATAAATACGCCGAGGCCGCGCGCATCGCTGCTCGCCACGTCCGCCGCGACGGGCTCGATCACCTGAAGAAGCTGCAGAAGGACGGCCACGTGAGCGAGGACGAGATCAAGCGCCACGAGGGCGAGGTGCAGAAGGCGACCGACCAGGCGATCACCGATATCGACCAGACGCTGGCGACCAAGGAAAAGGAAATCATGTCGGTGTGACGGAAACCGGCGAAACCGAAAATGTCAGTGCCCGATCCCATATCCATCCCTGGCGAGGTTTCGCTCGACCCGCCGCTCCACGTCGCCGTCATCATGGACGGCAACGGGCGCTGGGCGGCGGCGCGCGGATTGCCGCGGCGGGAAGGGCATCGTCGCGGCGTCGAAGCGCTGCGGCGCACGGTGCGCGCGGCGGGCGATCTCGGCATCAAGGTGCTGACCATCTATTCCTTCAGCGCCGAGAACTGGTCGCGGCCCGCCGAGGAGATCAGCGACCTGATGGGCCTGCTGAAGCGTTTCGTGCGCAAGGATCTCGCCGAGTTGCACGAGAGCGGCGTGCGCGTGCGGGTGATCGGCGACCGCAACGGTCTCGACCCGGAAGTGCTCGCGCTCCTCAACGAAGCGGAGCAGCTGACCAAGGACAACGAGCGCACCACGCTGGTGGTCGCCTTCAACTATGGCGGCCGGCAGGAAATCGCGCGCGCCGCGCGCAAGGCGGCGGAGGACGCGGTCGCGGGCCGGCTCGACCCGTCGGGGATCGACGTCGGTACGATCGAAGCGAACCTCGACACCGCCGGCTTGCCCGATCCCGATCTGGTCATTCGCACCAGCGGCGAACAGCGCATCTCGAATTTCCTCCTGTGGCAGGCCGCCTACGCCGAATTCGTGTTCCTGCCGATCTACTGGCCGGATTTCGACCGCGCGGCGCTGGAAGCCGCCATCGGCGAGTACCGCCGCCGCGAGCGCCGCTTCGGCGGCGTCGCCGCGCGCACGGGATCCTGACTTGGCCGCGGCGCGCGAGTTGGCCCGGCCCGCCGGGAAGCGCGCCAAACGCCGGGCAAACGAGCTGCCGCTGCGGATTTATTCCTCGATCGTGCTCGGCGCATTGGCGCTGGCGGCGACCTGGATCGGCGGAACCGTGTTCGCGCTGTTCTGGCTCGCGGCCGCCATCGGCGTGTTGTGGGAGTGGCTGCGCATCACGTCGCTGCGGCCGCTTTGGCTCGCCGCGGGCGTGATCTATGTCGGCGTGTTCTTCGTTTCGATGCTCATGTTGCGGAGCGACCCGCGGCTCGGCTTGGCGGCGCTCATCTGGCTGTTCGCGCTGATCTGGACCGCCGACATTGCCGCCTATTTCACCGGCCGGGCACTCGGCGGCCCCAAGCTTTGGCCGGCGGTGAGCCCCAACAAGACCTGGTCGGGTGCGGTCGGCGGCGCAATCGGCGGGCTCGCCGCGGGGGCCGCCGCCCTTGTCGCCGCCGGTCTCGCCTTGCGGCCCGTCCACGCCGCCGTCATGCTTGCGGTGGTCATCGCCGCGCAGCTCGGGGATCTCATGGAATCGGCCATCAAGCGCCGCTTTGGCGTGAAGGACTCGAGCCAATTGATCCCGGGGCACGGCGGGCTGATGGATCGCTGCGACTCGCTGGCGGCGGCGGCGGCCGCGGCGCTACTCTTGGGGCTCGCACGGGCGGGAACGAATGCCCCCGCCGAAGGATTGCTGGTGTGGTGAAAGCGCAAACAAACGGCGCAAAGGTTGCCGTCAGTATCTTCGGGGCGACGGGCTCGATCGGCAAAAACGCGCTCGATCTCATTCGCCGCGCGCCGGAGCGCTACGAAATCGTGGCGCTCACGGCGCACCGCGACGGCCGCAAGCTCGCCGCGCTTGCGCGCGAGCATGGCGCCAGGCTCGCGGTGTTGGCGGAGCCCGAGGGCTACCGCGAACTTTGCGAGGCGCTGGCCGGCTCCGGCATCAGGACCGCGGCCGGACGCGAGGGGCTGCTCGCCGCCGCGGGCGAGCCCGCCGACGTCGTCGTCGCGGCGATTTCGGGTGCCGCCGGCCTCGAGCCGACGCTCGCGGCGCTCGCCGCCAAGCGACGGATTGCGCTCGCCAACAAGGAGTGCCTGGTTTCAGCCGGCCGCCTGTTCATGCAGGCGGCGAAATCGTCCGGCGCGATCGTGCTGCCGCTCGACTCCGAACACAATGCGGTCTTTCAGGCGTTGATGGCCGGCCCGCACGACGCGGTCGATCGCATCACGCTCACCGCCTCGGGCGGTCCGTTTCGCACCTACAGCGCCGAGCGCATCGCGCGCGCGGTGCCCGAGGAAGCGTTGCGCCATCCGGTCTGGTCGATGGGCGCAAAAATCTCGATCGATTCCGCGACGCTGATGAACAAGGGGCTCGAAGTGATCGAGGCGCATCACCTGTTCGGGCTGCCGTCCGCGCGCCTCGACGTGCTGGTCCATCCGCAGTCGATCGTGCACGCGCTGGTCTCCTTTCGGGACGGCACGGTGGTCGCCGGGCTTTCGGTGCCCGACATGCGCATGCCGATCGCTTACTGCCTCGGCTGGCCGGATCGCCACGCCTGGGAGGCGCCGCGGCTCGATCTTGCCGCGCTCGCCACGCTCACTTTCGAGCCGCCCGACCTCGTGCGCTTTCCGGCGCTGAAGCTCGCGCGCGCGGTGCTGGAAGCGGGCGGGGCCATGCCCACCGTGCTTAACGCCGCCAACGAAGTGGCGGTCGAGGCGTTTCTGGCGCGGCGGATCGGCTTTCCGGGCATCGTCGCGGTGGTCGAAAACGCGCTGGAACGGGCCGTTTCCGAGGGTTTGCGCGAGCCGGCGACGGTCGAGGAGGCGCTCGCCATTGACCATATCGGCAGAAGTATAGCCCGTACCCTCTTGCCCCAATTTGCCGCAAAGGCATCTTAGGGCAATAACGGTTCGGAAAGGATGTGGTTATGGATTTTTTCTCGGGTTTGCACTTCTGGGGCGGCTCCGCCCTTGGCTCCGTACTCCCCTTTCTGTTCGTTCTGACCGTCGTCGTATTCTTTCACGAGCTGGGCCATTTCTGGGTCGCGCGCCGTTGCGGCGTGAAGATCGATGCCTTTTCGGTCGGCTTCGGGCCGGAACTTTTCGGCTTCTATGACCGCCATGGCACGCGCTGGCGCATCGCCGCGATTCCGCTCGGCGGCTATGTGCGTTTCCATGGCGACGACAGCGCCGCCAGCACCCCGGATCTTGCGGCGCTCGACCGCATGAGCGCGGCGGAGCGCAAGGTTTCTTTCTTTCACAAGCCGGTCGCGCAACGCGCGGCGATCGTCGCCGCGGGCCCGATCGCGAATTTCCTGCTGGCGATCGTGATTTTCGCCGGCATTTTCACCGTGTTCGGCAAGTCGGACAGCCCCGCGCGCGTTCATTCCGTGGCGCCGAACAGCGCGGCCACAAGCGCGGGCTTCAAGGAAGGCGATCTCGTGCTTTCGATCGATGGGCGCAAGATCGAAACCTTCTCGGACATGCAGCGCATCGTCACGGTCAGCCCCGGTCAAACGCTCGTCTTCACCGTCGAGCGCGACGGCCGGCAAGTGACGTTGAATGCCGTGCCGGTGCTGGAGGAGCACAAGGACCGCTTCGGCAATGTCTACCGGTTCGGCCGGCTCGGCATCACCGGCGTTCTCGACGCCCCGAAGCCGGTCGGTGTCCTGCAGGCGCTGAGGCTCGGCGCGGCCGAAAGCTGGTTCGTCGTCGACCGCACGCTCAGCTATATCGGCGGGGTCATTGTCGGCCGCGAATCGGCCGATCAACTCGGCGGTCCATTGCGCATCGCCCAGGTCTCGGGCCAGGTCGCCTCGGTCGGGTTTCCCGAGCTGCTCAATCTGACGGCGTTGCTGTCGGTGAGCATCGGCCTTCTGAACCTGTTCCCGATTCCGTTGCTCGATGGCGGTCACCTTTTGTTCTATGGGATCGAGGCCATCCGCGGCCGCCCGTTGAGCGAAAAGGCCCAGGAGCTCGGGTTTCGCATCGGGCTCGCGATTGTCGTCATGCTGATGATCGTCGCGACCTGGAACGACATCCTGCACCTGACTGCGCTTTAAGGCCGCGCGCGCAAGGGCCCTGGATTTGGGGGATTGCCCGGATTCGGACGAACTTTCGCCCGTAGCCGCTGGCAATCATTCCGAAACTCATCGCGGGCAGGCTAGGCCTGCACTTGCGGGGTCGGGGCGCGGGCAGCCGCGGCTCCAGGTGTAATGGGGTCAGACGACCGTGGCCGATTGGCCACGGAGGCCGGGAAAAGCATCCGGCGGCGGCGGCGGGGCGTTTGCAAGTGTATGGAAACCCTTTAGAAGTTTCGAGAACGGTGAGAATCCGCGCGCCTGCGTGCGCGGATGCGGACGGCCGTGCCTGGGGAAGGGACGGCTGCAGAGGGGACGGCAGGTCGCGTATCGCATGAAACTTCGAGTCCGCATTCTGTGTCGGGTCGCCTTCCTCGCGGCCATCGCCTTCGGCGGGGCCGTGGGCGCTGGAGCCGTGTCGATCGCGACCGCCAACCAGGCCGCCGCCCAGACGGTGGTCGCCGCCATCGTCGTGCAGGGCAACCGGCGCGTCGATTCCGAGGCGATCATCGGCTATGTCGCCATCAGGCCCGGCGAGCGGGCGGACCCGCTCAAAATCGACGAAGCGCTGAAAGCGCTCTACGCCACCGGTCTTTTCGAGGACGTGCGGATCAATATGGTCGGCAACCGCCTGGTGGTGACGGTGGCGGAAAATCCGGTCATCAGCCGCATCGCGTTCGAAGGCAACAAGAAGGTCAAGGACGCGACGCTGATCGCCGAAATCCAATCGAAAGCGCGCGGGCCGTTGTCGCGCAACACCGTGCAAGCCGACGTGCAACGGATCATCGAGGTCTATCGCCGCAGCGGCCGCTTCGACGTGCGGGTCGAGCCCAAGATCATCGACCGCGGCAACAGCCGGGTCGACCTCGTCTTCGAGGTCAACGAAGGCGACAAGACGACCATCCAGAAGATCGTGTTCGTCGGCAACAAGGCGTTTTCCGACTGGAAGCTGCGCGACGTGATGACGACCACGGAAACCAACTGGCTAAGCTGGATCAAGAGCACGGACGTCTACGATCCCGATCGCGTCAGCGCCGATCAGGAGCTCCTGCGGCGCTTCTATCTCAAGAACGGCTACGCCGACTTCCGCATCGTCTCGGCCAATGTCGAAACCGACAAGACGGCGGGCGGATTTGTGATCACCCTCACCCTCGAGGAGGGCGAGCAATATCGCACCGGCACCGTCGACGTCATTTCCAACCTGCGCGACGTGGACCCGGCCATCATTCGGAGCTACGTGCGCACGAAGAGCAGCGAAGTTTACAACGCCGAACTGGTCGAAAAATCGGTCGAGGACCTGACGATCGAGCTCGCCAAGCGCGGCTATGCCTTCTCGCAAGTGCGTCCGCGCGGCGACCGGGATTTCAGCGCGCGCCAAATCAATCTCGTCTACGTGGTCGAGGAGGGACCGCGCGTCTATATCGAGCGCATCAACGTCAAGGGCAACGTGCGCACGCGCGACCACGTGATCCGGCGCGAATTCGATATCTACGAGGGCGACCCCTACAATCGCGCGCTCGTCGACCGGGCCGAACGCAGGCTCAAGAACCTCGGTTACTTCAAGACCGTGAAGATCACCAACGAGCCGGGCTCGGCGCCCGACCGGGTGATCCTCAACGTCGAAGTCGAGGACCAGCTGACCGGCGAATTCTCGATCGCCGGCGGCTATTCGACCGCCGCCGGCTGGCTCGCCGAAATCTCGATCGGCGAGCGAAACTTCCTCGGCAAGGGCCAGTACGTGCGCGCCTCGGTTTCCTACGGCCAGTTTCAGCGCGGCGCCGAGTTCACCTTCACCGATCCGTATCTGCTCGGATACCGGGTCGGCGGCGGCTTCAGCCTCTACGCCAAGCAGCAGCTGCATACCCACTATCAGAGCTACGACGTCACGACGGTCGGCGGTTCGTTGCTGGCGAGCATGCCGCTCAATGACGATTTGACGCTGGGGGCGCGCTACTCGCTGTTCCAGCGAAAGCTCTCGGCGCCCGCGGG
>WNEY01013848.1_pt1 | contig 10973 bp, 4 predicted proteins | sample 5400531 | NCBI WGS metagenome assembly WNEY01 (sample SAMN13153338, study PRJNA577476) | soil metagenome | isolation source: 200 cm saprolite under Douglas fir tree site 1 | place: USA:California | collected 2015-04-18
GCTGTTCGAGGTGGTGTTCGACTACGGAGAGCACGACTCCGACGCGCCGACACCGAGCGATGCGGGGACGTGGCTTTGCCGACACGATCCGTTCTCGTCCTACCGGGCGGGGTTCGAGGTGCGGACGTACCGACTGTGCAGCGCGTGCTCATGTTCCATCACTTACCCAACGAGCCGGGGGTGGGCCCGGATTGCCTCGTGCGCTCGAGTGATTTCGTGTACCGCAACATCCGGGACAATCCGGACGACGCTAAGCAGGGCCACCCCGTTGCCTCATTCGTCGAGTCCGTATCCCAAAGTGGGTACAAACGCCAGGGGGCGGGCGGTTACCTGAAGCGGTCGCTGCCGCCGCTCGAATTCGAGTACAGCGAGGCGCAGGTGGACGAGACCGTCCGGGAGATTGACCCCGACAGCCTCGAGAACCTTCCGTACGGCTGGGACGGCTCGACGTACCAGTGGGTGGATTTGGACGGAGAGGGTATCTCGGGAGTCCTGACGGAGCAGGCCGGCGCCTGGTTCTACAAACCCAACCTTGGTGGAGGCCGGTTCGGTTCGCTCGAGGTCGTCGCCGAACGGCCGTCGCTCGCGGCCTTGCGTGGGGGCCGCCAGCAGTTGCTCGACCTCGCGGGGGACGGGCAGCTCGACCTCGTCGAGTTCGGCGGTCCCACTCCCGGCTTCTTCGAGCGCAGGGAGGACCAGAACTGGGACGACTACACACCCTTTGAGGCGCTGCCGAACATCGCCTGGGATGCTCCGAACCTGCGCTTCGTGGATCTGGACGGTGACGGTCACGCCGACGTCTTGATCACTCAGGACGAGGTCTTCACGTGGCTGCCTTCGCTCGCGGAGCGGGGCTTCGCCCCGGCGCAGCGGGTGAGCCATCCGCTCGACGAGGAAACGGGACCGCAGCTCGTCTTCGCAGACCGCACACAATCGGTTTACCTGTCCGACATGTCGGGCGACGGACTCACGGACCTGGTCCGCATTCGAAACGGGGAAGTGTGCTACTGGCCGAGCCTGGGGTACGGGCGGTTCGGCGCGAAGGTCGCGATGGACGGCGCTCCCCGGTTCGACTCGGCCGAGCAGTTCGACCAGCGGCGCGTGCGGCTCGCGGACATCGACGGCTCGGGCAACACCGACATCATCTACCTCGGCGGCGACGGCGCCCGACTGTACTTCAATGAGTCGGGCAACCGCTGGAGCGAGCCACATGCGCTGAGACAGTTCCCCCCGTTCAACGGCGTGTCCTCGGTGACGGTGGTGGACCTGCTGGGGAACGGTACCGCGTGCCTCGCATGGTCGTCGCCGCTGCCGGACGACGTGCGGCGGCCGACCCATTACATCGCCCTGATGGGTGCGCAAAAGCCACACCTCCTCACCAAGCTCGTGAACAATCTGGGCGCGGAAACGGTGGTCCGTTACGCTCCGTCCACGCGGTTCTACCTCGAGGACAAGGTGGCGGAGAAGCCGTGGATCACCCGTCTGCCGTTTCCGGTGCACGTCGTGGAGCGCGTAGACGCGTACGATCGCATCAGTCGCAACCGGTTCGTCACTCGCTACGCCTATCATCACGGCTACTTCGATGGCATCGAGCGGGAGTTCCGCGGGTTCGGCCTCGTGGAGCAGTGGGACACCGAGGAGTTCGCGGCGCTGAGCGCGAGCGGCGCGTTCCCGGACGCGACGAACATCGACTCGGCGTCCCACGTCCCGCCGGTGCTCACGAAAACGTGGTTCCACACCGGTGCCTACAGCGAGGTCGGCCGGGTCTCGAAGCAATTCGAGCACGAGTACTACCGCGAGGGCGACGAGAGCGACAACGCCGCGGGCCTCACCGATGCGCAGTTCCAGGCGATGTTGCTGCCGGACACCGTTCTGCCGACCGCGATCAAGCGACAGGACGGAACCACGGTACCGTGGACTCTCTCCGGGGATGAGGCGCGGGAGGCATCCCGCGCATTGAAGGGGTCGATTCTCCGGCAGGAGGTGTTCGGGCAGGACGGTACCGAGGAAGAGGACCGGCCCTACAGCATCTCGGAGCGCAACTACACGATCGAGCTGTTGCAGCCGCAGCGAGAGAACCGCCACGCGGTGTTCTTCGCGCACGCGCGCGAGACCGTGGACTTTCACTACGAGCGCAAGTTGTACGACGTGAACGGCAAGAAGCTCGCCGATCCGCGGGTCAGCCACGCTGTGACGCTGGAGGTGGACGGCTTAGGCAACGTGGTGAAGACGGTGGCGATTGGCTATGGCCGGCGGGTTGACGACCCGGATCCGATCCTGAACGCCGATGACCGGGCCAAGCAGAAGCGTACGCTCGTTACACACACGCAGAATCGCTACACCAATTCAGTCGTGGAAGACGACGCGTACCGCACTCCATGCCGCTCCGAGGCTCTGACGTACGAACTGCTGAATGTCAGGCCCGCGGCGAGCCAGCCTGCGGTCACCAACCTGTTCCGCTTCGAGGAGCTGCGGATCAAAGTGGAGGCGGCCGGCGACGGGCTGCATGACTTGCCCTACGAGGATGTCGTGGGAGCGGGAGCGGCACCTCGAGCCAACGAGCCGTATCGCCGGATCATCGAGCACGTGCGAACTCTGTACATGCAGGATGACCTGAGCGGCCTGCTTCCGCTCGGAGCGTTGCAGTCTACCGGGCTGCCTGGTGAGAACTACAAGGTTGCTCTGACGCCAGGGCTGCTGAATGTCTTTGCCCCCAAGATTGGGCTCCATGATCTTAAAGCAATTCTGTCGAATGAAGCCAAGTACGGCGAGTTGGATGGCGACGGGCATTGGTGGATCCCCTCCGGCAGAGTTTCCTACTCACCGGAAGGAGAACCGGACGAACTATCGTACGCCCGCAGGCACTTGTTCCTGCCTCGCCGGCACCATGACTCTTTCGGGCACACGACCCATGTCGCCTACGACTCGTACGACCTGCTGGTTCTTGAGACGCGTGACCCCTTGGGCAACCGGACGACGGCGGGCGAGCGTGATCCCACAGACATGTTGGTGACAAATGGTAACGACTACCGGGTGCTTCAACCCGTTCTAGTCATGGATCCGAATCGCAATCGAGTTGCAGTAGCGTTTGACGCACTAGGTGCCGTCGTGGGCACGGCGACGATGGGCAAGCCCGAGGAGAACTTGGGCGATTCCCTTGCCGGTTTCGATCCGGATCTCACGGCTGCCGTCATCGCGGCGCACCTACAGGATCCCCTGGGCAATCCGCATGAGATGCTTCAGGGCGCGACCACTCGCATCGTCTACGATCCCTTCGCCTACAAGCGGACAAGCGCTGCACCTCAACCCCAACCTACGGTCGCGTACACCTTGGCACGTGAGACCCACGACGCAGACCTGCCGCGGGACCGGAAAACCCGAGTCCAGCACAATTTCACGTATTCAGATGGCTTGGGGCGCGAGATCCAACAAAAGCTTCAAGCCGAACCCGGCCCGCTCAACGTCGACGACCCCGATGCGCCTGTAGTCACTCCCCGATGGGTCGGCAGCGGGTGGAGGATCTTCAACAACAAAGGCAAACCGGTGCGTCAGTATGAGCCGTTCTTCGGTAGTACCCATCACTTTGAGTTTGCGAAGTCGGTCGGCGTAAGCCCCGTCTTGTTTCATGACCCCGTCGAGCGAGTGGTGGCCACCCTCTACCCCAATCGAACGTACGATAAGGTGGTCTTCGACCCGTGGCGCCAGGTGACCTGGGATGTCAATGATACGGTCCTGCAGACAGACCCCAAAGATGATGCGGACGTTGGCGGCTTCTTCGGTCGCCTGGACGCGGCCGAGTACGTCCCCTCCTGGTACACGGACCGCCAGGGCGGAGCGCAGGGACCCGAAGAACAAAGCGCAGCAAGAAAGGCCGCGGTGCACGCGAGGACTCCAACCACGGCGTATTGCGATGGGCTCGGCCGCGTGTTTCTCACACTGGCTCACAATCGGTTCGAGCACAACGGCGGCACCGTCGAACAGAAATACGCGACCCGCGTGGAGCTCGACATCGACGGACATCACCGGGCGGTCGTGGATGCCAAAGGCAGACTTGTCGTGGCGCAAGAATTCGACATGCTGGCCAGCAAGATCAGGGTTCGCTCGGCGGACGCTGGTGAGACGCTCACGTTGTTGGACTCCGCGGGAAAAGCCATTCGGTCCTGGGATAGCCGCGATCAGCAGGTCCGCATCGCCTACGATCCGCTTCGTCGCCCCACCCGCCTTTACGCTCGACGGGGAGCTCAGCCCGAACAGTTAATCGAGCGGACGATTTATGGAGAGGCGCATCCGAACGCGCCTGGGCTGAATCTGAGGACGCGCTACCACCAGCATTATGATGGCGCTGGTGTCGTTACCAGCGAGGTAAACGACTTCAAAGGTAACGCGCTGCGGACCAACCGTCGGCTGGCCAAGGCGTACAAGGAAGTGGCCGACTGGACGGTCCTGGATGGTTTGAGCGACGCGCAGGTCATCGCGGCCCCACCTGAAGACACCCTGGAGTCGGGCAGTCTCGCGACCGCCACGACGTACGACGCGCACGATCGCCCGATCGCGATCACGACTCCCGACGGCAGCGTCATCCGCCCCGCCTACAACGACGCCCATTTGCTCGAGCGGATCGAAGCGAGCCTACGCGGCTCCGCCAGCATCACGCTTTTCGTCACCAACATTGATTACAACGCCAAGGGCCAACGCACGCTGATCGAGTTTGGCAACGGTGTGCGGACAGAGTACAAGTACGACCCGAAGACGTTTCGTCCGATCCAGCTGCTCACCACGCGCGGCGCGGCCTTCCCTGACGATTGTCCGAATCCGCCCAACCCACCTTGCGGTGCGCAAAACCTCCATTACACCTACGACCCATCCGGGAACGTCACCCACATCCGGGACGACGCCCAACAGACTATCTACTTCCGCAACCGCCGAGTAGAGCCTAGCGCGGAGTACACCTATGACGCGCTCTACCGGCTGATCGCAGCGGCAGGCCGGGAGCATCTCGGCCAGGCTGCCGGCGGCGCCACATTACCCCCAGCTCCGACTGGCCCGAGTGACGTACCGCGAATCGCGCTGCTGCACCCGAACGACGGGAACGCGATGGGCCGATACCTCCAAGAGTTCCAGTACGATGAGGTCGGCAACATTCTCCAGACGGCACATCGCGGCACAGATCCCGCTCATCCTGGGTGGTCACGAGGGTACACCTATGATGCGCCGAGTTCCATCGAGCCGGGGAAAACCAACAACCGTCTGACCCACACCCTACTCGGAGATGGCACCAGCGAGGCTTACGCGTATGACGCGCACGGGAATACCATCAGCATGTCGTCCCTCTCACAAATGGATTGGGATTTCAAGGATCGACTTCAGGTCGCAGATCTCGGTGGTGGAGGGAAGGCATACTTCGTTTACGATGCCAATGGCCAGCGCGTCAGGAAGGTTGTCGCGAGCCAGAACGGCGCTCGGCAAAAGGAACGCATCTACGTCGGCAGCTATGAGGTATATCGGGAATACAACGGGAACGACGCGTCACTAGAGCGCGAGACCCTGCACGTTCTGGACGATACGCGCCGCGTCGCCATCGTGGAGACGCGAACCAAGGGAGACGACGGCTCGGCGGTTCAGCTGATCCGCTACCAGTTTGACAACCACCTTGGCACGGCGTGCCTCGAGTTGGACGATCAAGCCAGAATCATTTCTTACGAGGAGTACTATCCGTTCGGCTCCACGTCATACCAGGCCGTGCGCAGCCGCACCGAGACGCCCAAGCGGTACCGGTCCACCGGCAAGGAGCGAGACACTGAGACCGGGCTCTATTACCACGGCGCACGATACTACGCTCCGTGGGTCGGGCGCTGGATCAGCGTCGACCCGGCCGGCTTGATCGATGGCGTGAATGTTTATGCGTATGTAAGGAACAACCCAGTCAACTTTTCAGATCCGACTGGGCACCTGACGTGGGGACAATGGGCGGGTATCGCGGCGGCGGTGGTCGTTGGAACCGTCTTAACCGTCGCCACCGCAGGATTGGCAGGACCTGTTGTCGGGACCGCCGCGGCGGCCATCATCGGGGGCATTGTTGGAGGGGCAGCGGGCGGCGCAGTTGCTGAAGTGACGGAAGCTGCGGTTGATCATCGGCCGATCACAGCCGCTAACGTGGGACGTGCTGCTCTAATCGGCGGCATTGCAGGCGGTGTGTTTGCGGGCATCGGCGTCGGGGCTTCGGCTCTTGCACGCTCGGCGGTGGGCCGTGCCGTAGCAAGCCGAGTGGCGAGTTCAGCTGTTGGGCAGACGACGCAGCAGGTTGCTCGCTTTGTTGCATCGAGGCTCGCAGGTTCTGCTTTGGGCCAAGCTGCTCGACGTACTGCAACTCGCCTTGCGCAGTCGAGCGTGGGGAGAGCTGTTTCCGGCGTGGGCGGCCGAGCAGCTAGTGTGCTCCGTACCATTCACGAGGTCAGCGAGCGGGCAGGAGAAGCGGTCAGCCGACGCATCGCGGGCACGCCTGCGGCAAGGGCGGCCGCGAGCTTCGTAACGGGCGCGGCTAAAGTTGGACCTGCGGCATCCATTCCAGAAGACAGCGGAGCGTTTCTAGAGAGAGGCGTATTTGGCAGGACTGAGGGAACAACTTATCTCGTCCGCGCTGGTGTAGGCGCCCCAACTAGCAAGAACCGGTGAAGAAGCCATTAGGCAGACATCTTCGCTGCCAAGGGTCTATCAGCTCTATCAAGGAGGGGCTCAAGGCAATCCAGTGACGGCAGTCGACGTATGGCGAGTGCCTCCCGGCACACCCTCGATCGAAGGGGTGCAGGGAGCTCAACTAGAAGCAGGGACAGTGTATGGCGCGCCGAAGGCCTACCCCGGTGGTGGTAACCAAGCAGTCATCGACCGTAATGCCGCGCTGCATCAAGTGGCTTCGTATCCAGTGACAGGACCATGATCCCAACGTCTTCTCCTACTGCCCCCCCCGCGTCCTTAGCGGAAGTGTCCGCAGAGTCTCGCGCTGTACTGATCCGTGCACAAGATGCTCAACCTCGACGACGATGCTCAACCTCGACGACAATGTGACGGCCGAGCGTCGGCTCGAGGTGCATGAGGCGCTCCGTAGCGATTCGGGGTGCGGCGACGCGAGCGGCTGGGAAACAGGGCCCGCGGCATGCCTGGAGCCGTATGGACGCGAAAGCGACCAAGTGAGGAACGCTCATGCCCGTCTACCAACTCCACTCCCACGGCCCCGAGGTCTCCCAGATCCAGACCGCCCTCCAGGCCCTCGGCCTCTACCAGGGCCCGATCGACGCCGACTTCGGCGGCGGGACGCTCAGCGCCGTCAAAGCCTTCCAGCAGAGCAAGGGCCTCGCGGTCGATGGCCAGGTAGGCCCCGACACCTGGGCCGCGCTGTTCCCCGGCACTGCCATTCGGGCGCCGGCCATCCTCCAACAACCCCTCCCGTTCCGTTGCCTCGCTTTGACCGGCACGTTCGAAACGAGCACTGGCCCGCCCGATTGCTTCGCGGGTCTGGTCGGCGACTTCGACAAGCAGGGCATCAGCTTCGGGGCCATCCAGTGGAACCTCGGCAAGAACACACTCCAGCCCTTGCTCAAGGAGATGGTCGCGACCTACCCCGACCTTACGCGACGGATCTTCAACGACAATCTCGCCGAGCTCCAAACAACGCTGAGCGAGGGTCACGATGCGCAGTTGCAATGGGCGCGGTCCATCCAGGTAGCTCCCTGGCGAAAACTCTTCGAGCCTTGGCAAGGCTACTTCCAGACCCTAGGCCGCCAGCAAGAATGCCAGGGTCTCCAGGTGAAGTACGCAGGGGCGTACTACGACCGCGGCACTGCACTGTGTACGAAGTTTGCAGTCCGCTCGGAGCGAGCCGTCGCGTTGATGTTCGATATCGCCGTGCAGAACGGCACCATAAAAGAGCCAGTAACGACGCGGATCATGAGCGACTTCGCACAGCTCGACCCTGCGCTCGCGGGCGACGACCTCGAGGTCGCCAAGCTGCGCATCATCGCGGTGCGCCGCGCCGAGGTGGCCGCCCAGCGCTGGGTCGCTGACGTCCGGGAACGCAAGCTGACGATCGCCAACGGCCAGGGCAGCGTGCACGGGCGGCGCTACGACGTCGAGGCGCAGTACGGCATCGGGCTCACGCCGGTGAGTCTCTAACAGCGGTACCTTGGATGGAGGAAGACGCCATGTTGAAGACCGTGTTCAAGTCACTCGTACTGACGAGCGTGCCCATCGCCCTGCACGCTCAGATCCAGATCACCGTCAACAACTCGTTTATCGAGAAGTACAAGGACCGGGTCACGCTCGAGGCGACGTACACGGTCGACAAGGCCCACCCGCACCCGAACCCACCTAAGAAGGACGGGGACCTGCATATCGCAGGACGCGCACCGGAGATCGGTCTGCCGACGGTGGCCGAAATCATGAACGCCGGGTCGGAAGACAGCGCGGTCGCTCTGGTGCACGCGGTCGAGGGCACCGGCACGCCGATCGATATCCTCGGCGCCTGGAGGATCTGGTGCGAGCACGGCGGTCAGTCCACCCAGCTGCAGGGAGCGATGCTCACTGCTTTCACCACCACCAACCCGGAGCATGTGTTCGAGATCCATCCGATCCTGCGGGTGGGTGGGGACTCGATTCCTCAGTCCTGGGTGCCAATCTCCGGCTACGCACCGAAAGATGCGGAGCAGGCGTTCACGAACTACGAGAACCGGCCCAGCCGCATCAGCGTGAACGCGCAGAAGAGCACGACGACCCTCACCACCACGATGGCCGGTTACAACTACGTTGAGTTCAAGATGGTCGTCAACAGCCCGCAGAAGGAGGTTCAGGACGGTCGCTTCGTTATGGCAGAAGTGCTGACTCTCGACGGGGATCTGCTAGCGCGAAATCGCCGCATGGTGTTCGCGAAAGGCACGCCGCCGGAAGAAAAGGTCAAGACCCTCCAGGTTGGCGACACGCTTCACGTGCTCGGCGTGCCGCGGGTCGATCTAGCACTCGTCTCGTGGCGAGTCAGGAATCGGACGACCCGGCCGGAAGCGCTCACGTGGAACCTGCCGTACGAGATCGTCGTGGTAGGCGTGTACGAAGAGTAGTCGCTGTCGGACTAGGGTGTTTTTGCGGCACGGAGGGGTCCGTTCGCAGCATCCCGTGCCGCCGGGCGGACGCTTGACCTAGACATGGACGCGCGGTCACCCAGAGCGAAGTGTGAACCACACTCTCGGAGAAATCGTTCCACGACCCACGTCGACCCCCGCCGCCTCACCTCGAGCCACCGCAGCCCGGTGAGGCGCTTGACGACGCGGTAACAGGTGGCGGGGTCCTTTCGCGCGCGGAACGCCTGGTCACACAACGAGCAACCCGTGCACTCAGCGCGGTCCAGCCACGTAAGGACGCTCGCCCAACCGGCGAGATCGTGCAGCGGAGGAAGACCTTCTCGCTTGAGTAGACGCGCCAACTCGAACCGGTTGCGGAGGCCCAGGTAGGGAGCGACCTGCCGCGCGGTGCCGATCGACCCCCCGGTGAGAAGCGCCGCTTCGATGACGGCCCGACTCCGCACCGACAGATCGGGCTTGTACGCCCGAATGGTCCGCACAACCTCGACCAATGCCACAACGCACGCGCGTAGGAACTCGCCTGTGATTATGGAGCGGCCCCACAGTGGCCACAAGGAGGCGAGCAGGCCTGCTCAAAACGTCATAACGATTCCGCTCAAAACAACACAGCCACCGGGCGCAGTCGCGGCTACGGTACCGGTAGCGGGATCGGTCTCCATTCAGGAAAGCGGATCGAAAAGAGGAGACGCCTATGAAACGCTCGGCAAACATTCTCCTCGCCGTGGGCTCGTTATTGGGCTCCATGGGTGAGGCACAGCAGACACCTAGCCTTCAGTATGCGGCAAAGTTCATGTGTGGGAAGGCAACCCCGTCCGACACGATGCCTCCGGTGGCTCCCGGGACGTACTACACGGCAATCAACGTCCACAATCCGAGTGGCAGGTTCGTCATCTTAAGGAAGAAGTTCGCTGTCGCCCTCCCGTTCGAGCGGGCCGGGGAGATTAGCAGGTTTATCGAGGCCAAGCTCGGCCCCGACGAAGCAATGGAGATCGACTGTCAGGAGATCCTGAACATCTTCAGGCGGCCGCCTTTCCCTCCGATCGGACGACGCATTCGGTTTCTCAAGGGGTTCGCGGTCCTGGAACCGGACAGCGCGGCTGAGCTTGATGTGGTGGCGGTCTACACCGCGGCGGGCGCCACTGGGCAGGTCGACGCTCTCGACATCGAACGAGTTCCGGTACGCCGTGTGATCGGGGGTCTGCCCGATCTGGTGCCTGTCCCAGATCCCCGCAAAGGCTTCTGTCAGCGCGACAGCCTTGGGCGGCTCGTGATCACGGTGAAGAACCAGGGCAGCGCTGACGCGGGGCCGTCGCAAACGACCGTCGACTTCGCAGGCGTGGGATCTGTTTCAGTGCCGACGCCCGCAATCGCGGCTGGGAGCTCTGTCACGTTGCCCTCGGTTGCTATTCCTCCAGGCTGCTTTCATCCGAACTGCAACTTTAGGATCATCGTGGATGCGACAGCTCTGATCGCTGAGTCGGACGAGGGAAACAACGTAGCCACCGGTAGCTGCATCGGCTAAGTCATACTAGCCTGCGCGGACCCAGACTATATGGATCGCAAGCACCTGCTACTACACTGAGAAGGTGCTGTTCCGCTACTGCGAGCGGGACACGAGGGCGATGGTGAAGCTGCTGGAAAAGCTCAGAACCCTGGTGGAGGATCAGTTGGAGTTGTTTTGAGGGGGCTTCTCCGTCCGCCCGTCCTGGGACTCGAGCTCATTCAGGGCCGCCTGCACGGCACTCGCGTGCTCCCGCTCGGTGCTGCGATACACGTGTACGGTGCTGGTCCCCCGTACGACGCGATACTCGCGGGCGCCAACGCCGGTGCCGCTGGCGTATTCGCGCA
>WNEY01004160.1_pt1 | contig 10972 bp, 10 predicted proteins | sample 5400531 | NCBI WGS metagenome assembly WNEY01 (sample SAMN13153338, study PRJNA577476) | soil metagenome | isolation source: 200 cm saprolite under Douglas fir tree site 1 | place: USA:California | collected 2015-04-18
GCAATCGCAGCGCAGTCGATGGTGATCCTCGCGGGTGTCGTGTGCATCGCCGCCGCCGGCGCGTGGCACCTAGCCGCTCGCTGGAACAGCCGCACCAGCAAAGTCGCGCCGGCGCACTAGCACCAACGCCAGCACCGCTCCCACCGCGGCGATGATCGCGCCGACGACGAACAGTTCGTCGAGGCTGCTGATGTACGCGTGCTGGTACCGAAGAGTGACGTCGCCTCCGAATGTGATGGGAGGGCGATGGCCCGTCGCAGCGAAATTCAGCGCGCTCCCCGAGATGTGCAGCTTCGATCCGATGTCATGCTCGAACAATGCGCCAAGCCCTGCAATCCCGGACGCGATCCCGACTTGACGGAAGGTCTTATTCGTGCCGGACGCCATCCCGGCCTGACGCGGCGGCACTACGCCAATCGCTGTCGAGGCGAGTGCGGGATTCACCAGGCCGACGCCTGATCCCATCAACACGAAGCCTGGTAGCAACGCTGTCCAGCGCGAACTCGTGGATATTCCGTGTAACAGCGCGAGCCCGATCGCGCAGAGCGCGAGTCCGGCCCGAGCAGCAGTCGCACCGGCGCGAATCCCGAGAGCTTCCCCGAAACGGCGGCGCACACGAACGCCAACAAGGTGATCGGCAAGAACCGGAGCCCGCTCTGGATCGGCGAGTAGCCGAGGTAGTTCTGCAGATAGAGCGTGAGGTAGAGGAACATCGAGAACACCGCTGCGGAGAGTGAGAACGCCGTGATCTGCGCGCCTGTGAACGCCGGCTTGCGGAAGAGATCGAAGTCGATCATCGCCTGTCGCCCACGCCGCTGCGAAACGAGGAACACGACGAGTAGCGCGATGCCACCAGTGAGCATCGCGAGGATCAATGCGTTCGACCAACCTTTGTCGTTCCCGCGCAGCAGCGCGAACACGAACGTGAACAAGGCGCCGCTCAGCGTCAGCAAGCCGATCCAGTCCGCGCCGCCATGCTGCTCGTCGCGGGTTTCGTGCAGCTGCGCAATCGAGATCGCCGTCGCGGCGATGCCGATCGGGATATTCACGAAGAAGAGCCAGCGCCACGACAGCCACGTGGTCAACGCGCCGCCGATCAGCGGTCCGCTGGCAACCGCAGCACCGGTCGTCGCGCCCCAGATCCCGAACGCGGTTCCGCGCTCTCGTCCCTCGAACTCCTGTGACAGAAGTGCAAGGGACGTCGCGAACATGATCGCTCCGCCGATGCCCTGACCGGCACGCGCGAGGATGAGGAAGAGCGGCGACGTGGCGGCGCCGCAAAGTGCCGACGCGGTAGTGAACAGGACGATGCCGCTGATGAAGACACGCTTGCGACCGAGCAGGTCGGCGAGCGAGCCGGCGTTCAGCATGGAGGTCGCAAGCGTCAGAGCGTACGCGTCGATCACCCACTGGAGGTCGGTGAACCCAGCGTGCAGCTGCCGCGCGACGTTCGGCAGGGCGACATTCACGATCGTGATGTCCAGAAGGAGCATGAAGATCGCCACGCAGACGACGATCAGCGTCCACCACTTTGCGCTCGAGCACGATCGGGACAGTAACGGCGCGGTCGCGTCACGGGTCGCGCGCGCCGGACATGTCCGTCCCGATACGGTGGGCATGGGTACACATGCCCACGCGGCCGATACGGACGTGGCCCCGTCCGATGGGCCCTGCATCATCGGAACCCCTGGAGGACTCAGCTATCCTGGCCCGAAAGACCGGCCCATGGGGCTGTCACGCCTACTTCCGCGACCGAATACACGCGCGTCGTCCACTAAGGGGAGACAAGTGAACAAAGTGATCGCTTTCGCCAACCAGAAGGGTGGCGTGGCGAAAACCACGACGACGCTGAACCTCGGAGTCGCTCTCAAGGAGCAGGGGTTCGACGTGCTCCTGGTCGACCTCGATCCCCAGGGCAACCTGACGATGAGCCAGGGCTGGAACCCCGACGAGATCGAGCGCTCGATGTTCGACGTGCTCGTCCACCAGCTCCCCATCCAGGAGATCATCCGTCCGGCGGAAGTCGACGTCGCCGTCTCCTCGATCGACCTCGCGGGCGCCGAGCTGGCCCTGTCCTCGATGATCGGCCGCGAGCGCGCGCTCGAGAAGGCGCTGGCGTCGATCAAGTCGAGCTACGACTACATCCTGATCGATACGCCGCCGTCGCTCGGCCTGCTCACGATCAACGCGCTCGTCGCCTCGGACGGCGTGATCGTCCCCGTCCAGTGCGAATATCTCTCGCTGCGCGGCCTCGTGCAGCTCGAGAACACGCTGTCGATGATCCGGGAGAACCTCAATCCGAGGGTCGAGATCGAGGGGATTCTGGCGACGATGTTCGACCGGCGTCTCCTGCACTCGCGCGAAGCTGTCGACATCCTCAAGGAGAATTTCGGTGACCTCGTCTACAAGACGATGATCCGCAAGACCATTCGCTACGCGGAGGCGCCGGTGAAGGGACAGTCCGTTCTCTCGTACGAACCGTCCGGCGAAGCGGCAGCGCTCTACCGCGACCTTGCACAGGAGGTGCTCAATGGCGCGAAAGCGCGCGAGCATGCGTGAGGGCCCGCTCGCCGAGCTCTTCCGTGCAACCGAAGCGGCGCAGCGTCAGGCCGAGCAGCAGAAGCCGGCCGAGGAGCCGCACGAGTCGACGGTCGAGCATGTCCCGTCCTGGGAGGACGAGGTCGAGTCGCCGGCGCCGCCGACGCCGCAGCCCGGGCCTGCGGAGCCCGGCCCGCCCGAGCCGGAACCGCAGCCGAAGCCTCCGGCGCCGGATCCGGTTCCGGAGCCGACTCCGCCGCCGCCGATCGTGCCCGAGCCGCCGGTGACCCGTTACGTCGAGACGTTGCGCGAACCTGCACCGCGACTGCACCGCGTGGCGACGGGGACGGCCGGCACGTACGTCGCCAAGATCCAGGTTGTCGGCGTCGGCGGTGCGGGGCTGAACGCGGTCAACCGGATGGTCGATGCCGGCATCAACCAAGTGGAGTTTCTCGCGGTCAACACCGACCTGCAGCAGTTGCAGATGTCGGAAGCCGACCACAAGATCCACATCGGGCGCGACCTGACGAAGGGGCTCGGCTCCGGATCGGAGCCGCACATCGGTCGCCAGGCTGCGGAAGGCGCGCACGACCAGATCAAGCAGGCGCTGCGCGGCGCGGACATGGTGTTCGTCACCGCGGGCGAGGGAGGCGGTACCGGCACCGGTGCCGCGCCGATCGTCGCCAAGATCGCGCGCGAGCTCGGTGCGCTCACCGTCGGCATCGTCACGCTTCCGTTCAAGTTCGAGGGAACGAAGCGACGCTCGCAGGCGATGACCGGCACCGAAGAGTTGCGCGCCGCGTGCGACACGACGATCGTGATCCCGAACGACCGCCTGCTGGAGGTGCTCGATCGCTCGACGTCGATGCTCGACGCGTTCAAAATCGCGGACGATGTCCTCCGCCAGGGCGTGCAGGGAATCTGCGATCTGATCACGCTGCCGGGCCTGATCAACCTCGACTTCGCGGACGTCCGCACGATCATGGAAGGCAGTGACACCGCGCTGATGGGGATCGGCTTCTCCTCCGGCGGCGAGAACCGCGCGCGCGAGGCGGCCGAGCGTGCCCTGCGCTCGCCGCTGATCGACACCGAGCTCGGCGCGGCGCGCGGCATCCTCCTCTCGATCGCCGGCGGGGACGACCTCGGGATGCTCGAAGTGAACGAGGCGGCAGAGGTGATCCGCGAGACCGCGACCGACGAGACGCAGATCATCTTCGGCGCGACGATCGACGAGCGGCTCACGGGCCAGATCTGGGTGACGGTGATCGCGACGGGACTTGGCTCGGCGCGCTCGGTGCGCCAGAGCTCCTTCGTCGCCGCGCTGACCGCGCCGGAGGACGAGCTCGAGCCTCCGTCATTCCTGCGGAACTAGGCACTAGCTCAAGGCTGAGACACGGTCAGCGTGAACGCGCCGCTGCCGCTGGTGCGCGCCACCCGCACCGAACGCACGCGCGAGCCGCCGCAGAGCACGGTTCGCGCGGAGGTCCCGCCGCGTGCCACCGTTCGCGACCCGGCCAGGATCTGCACCCGAACATGCGCGCTCGACCGGACGCTCACCGCGAGGACGCCGTCGAGCGTGTCGCTCACCGGATAGGTGCGCACGGACGACCTATGCGCGGCGAACCGGCCCGAGAACGTGGACGTGCGGTTGGACGTCCACGGAGTGACGACGTCCTCCTGGAGCAACGTCAATGCTTCCTGGTCGGGCTGCAAACTCCGGTCGACGACCTGCCACGGCGCGACGGTGAGCCCAAGGCGCTGCTCGTTCAGCACCCGGAACTCCTCCGCGAACACCTCGCCTGGATTGAACTGATACTCGAGCGAGGTCTCCGCCCCGGGGAAGAGCTGGTGCGCCGCCGCGCGTGAGCAGACCTGGAGGTACGACGACCACCGCTTCGTTCCCCAGTCGACGGCGGGCCACGGAGTGTTGACGCGGTGCGAGGCGACGTGGTGTCCGTACTCGTGCGTCAGGACGGATTCGGCCGTCGCGTCGGGCGTGTCCTCGCCGGGGGCGATGATGCTGTTGTCCCCGTAACAGCCGAGGATGTCCGCGCCGCCGCACATCCGCGAGACCTCGACGGGCGTTGCGAAGTAGACGACGACGCTCGAGAGCTCGGAACCGTGGACGAGGCTGGCGAGGAAGTCTGCCCACCGCTGATTCGATGACTCGTCGACGGGATACGTCCGCGACGTGAAGATCGTGACGCGCTCATTCGTCGATGTCGTGTACGTGCCGCCCCAGAAGTTGCCTGGGGAGATCTGCTTGTGAAGTGTCGCGTCCTTGATCGTGAGCTGACCGTCCGCGACGCGCGCGAGGCTCGGATGCGTCACGAAGCGATGTGTCGTCCGGGACGCCGAAGCCGCCGGCGCAGCCAACAGCGCCGCCGATCCGCACAGCGCGAAGGCTCGGAGGGCGAGGCGGCATGCGTGCCTCGCCCTCCGTTCCCAAGGAGGAATCCCGAACGGATCGGACGGAGGGGTCAGGCCTGTTCCGCTCGGGCCCATCGTCGCGGAGTGTGCACGGTGTCCTTAAGTGGCGGCTAAGACGGTTGTTGGCGTTCCGTTAAGGGCGTCGCCCTTAGGCGAGCGGCACCAGCACCGTCGCACAGAAGGCGGCTGCGACGCATGCGGCCGCAGCGGCCGCCGCGAGGACGAGGACACGACGTCGTCCGAAAAGGAGCAACGCACCGGCCGCGCCGAAGGCGATCCCCGCGCCGGTCTCCACGGCGTGGAAGGCGATCCCCGTCGCCAGCGCCCGCGGGAGCCCGACGCCGTGTTGCTGCAGCGCGAGCGCGACCGCGCCGCTCGTGATGCCCAGATTTCCCGACAGGGGGATCAAACCCGCGAGATCGAGCGTCGGCACGATGATCAGTGCGCCGGTGAGCGGTCGGTGCACGCCGAGCGCCGCTGCGATCGACGCGGCGCCGAAGAACCGGACGCTCGTCGAGAACGCGAGCCAGCCGGCGATGCGCGCGGCGGCGAGCGGCGAACGGCCCAGTGCGCGGAATGCGTCAAGGATGTGCGCCACGTGCGTGCGCGGCACCCGGTCGCGCGCGACGAACGCGGCGACGGCCGCTGCAACGACGAGCCCCGCCAGCAAGAGCACCGGCCAAAGCGGCAGCGCTCCGGCCGCGGCGGCGGCGATGACGACGAGCGCGAACACGAACGAGCGCATCGCGGTGATCACGCCGAACGCGCCGGCCATCCGCCAGCCACGATCCGCGCCCTCGAGCGTGCGCGTGAACAACGCGACTCGCACCGCTTCTCCGATCCGCGCGGGCGAGAGCCCATTGACGAAGGAGCCGACGCCGTAGCGCGCCGCAGCGTCCGAGCGCGAGAGGTGTCCGCCGCAGAGCGCAAGCGTCGATCGCCAGGCCGAGGAGGTTGCGAGCAGCGTCCCGAGGAACGCGAAGCCCGCGCTCCACAGCCAGATCGGCCGGGCGCTGCCGAGGCCGCGCACGGCGTCGCCCACCTGATGCCCGAGCAGCCCCGGCATCGTCACGAGCACGACAACCGCGCTCAGGAAGAGTCCCGACGCGATGACGGTGCGGCGGGAGACGAGGGAGCGGAGGTCGGGCGGCGCGTTCAACTGGCTCTCATCGGCACGTTCAACGCGTGCATCGGTCGGCGGGGTACGGAGTACCCTCACTCGAATGAGGGGTGCGATCGCAGCCGGGCATCCGCTCACGGCGCAGGCCGGAGCGCGCGTCCTGAAGGAAGGCGGGAACGCCGTCGACGCGGCGGTCGCGGCCGCGCTCGTCTCATGGGTTGCCGAAAGCCCGCTGACGGGCCCCGGCGCGGGCGGCTTCATGCTCGTCCACCGGGCGCGAGACCGCTCGACTCGGGTGCTCGACTTCTTCACGGCGGTTCCGGGCCTCGGCCTGCCGAAGGGCCCGCGAGCGGAGATGGTCTCCGTCGACGTCGACTTCACAAGCTCGTCCACGCAGGTGTTCCACGTCGGGGCCGCGTCCTTGGCGGTGCCCGGCGCGGCGCTCGGGCTCGAGGAGGGACACCGTGCGTACGGATCGTTGCCATGGCCCGAGCTCTTCGCGCCCGCGATCGAGCTCGCCCGGGCCGGCGTCGAGCTCACGCGTCCGCAGGCGTACCTCCATGAGATCCTCGATTTGATCCTGCGCCACTCGGACGAGGGGCGGGCGATCTACGAGCGCGACGGCCGGCGGCTCTCCGCAGGCGACACGCTGGTGATCTCCGATCTGGCGACGACGCTCGAGGTGTTGCGCGATCACGGCGCGAAGGAGCTGTACCGGGGCGAGCTCGCGCGTGCGCTCGTGGCGCACGTCCAAGCGAGCGGCGGCCCCATCACGAAGCGCGATCTCGAGGAGTACCGAGTCGTGCGGCGCCGGCCCGTGCGCGCGGATTTCCGCGGTGACGAGTTCCTGTCGAATCCGCCGCCGAGTGCCGGCGGCACCCTGATCGCGTACGGGCTCGGTTTGCTCGATGACGCCGGCGCACCGGGGAGCGCAGTGGCGATCGACGCGCTTGCGCGCGTGATGCGCGCGCAGGCAGAGGCGAGCGCGAGGCCGCGGCAACGCCTGTCGAAGCTGCTCGATGAACGCGCGGTGGTCTCGAGCGGGACGACGCACATCTCCGTCGTCGACGGCGCCGGGAACGCGGTCGCGCTGACCGCGTCGACCGGTTCCGGTTCGGGCATCGTCGTCCCGGGAACGGGAATCCACCTGAACAACATGATCGGCGAGTTCTTGATCGCGAAGACGCCGCGGCCGGGATCGCGGTTGTCGTCGGGCATGAGCCCGTCCGTCGTCCTCCGTGACGGTCGTGCACGTCTGGTCGTCGGCAGCGCCGGCTCGCTGCGGCTGCGCGGCGCGGTGATGCAGGTCGTCGTGAACGTCGTCCAGCACGGGCTGCGTGTGCGCGACGCGATCGACCGTCCGCGTGTGCACCTCGAGGGGGAATCGCTGCACTGCGAGGGCGGACACGACGCGGTGCAACTTCGGAAGCTCGAGGCGATGGGCTGGAAGCTTGTGCGTTGGCGGCGGCGCAACCTCTACTTCGGCGGTGCGGCGGCGGTAGAGATGCGCGCCGACGGGACGCTTGCGGCGGCGGGCGATCCGCGGCGCGGCGGCGCGGGCGTGGTGGTGCGATGACGTTCGTCATTCGTCCCGCCGATCCAGCGGACGCGCAGGGATTGAAGGAGCTCGGGGACGAGGTGTCGGCGGAGCCGGAGGGCTGGCTCGCGACGAAAGACGGCTGGCGCAGCGTCGGGGACGAGCGGAGATATCTGCGTGCCATCCGTCGCTATCCACACGCCGCGGTGTACGTCGCAGAGGCGGAGGACGGACGGATCGTCGGGCGGTTGTCGCTTGCGCGTGACCAGCATCCCGCGAGCAGGCATGTCGCGGATCTCGGGCTGATGGTCGCGCAGTCGCACCGGCGGCAGGGAATCGGGCGCGCGCTGCTTGCGGCGGCGGCCGACTGGGCGCGTGCGCATGAGGTGCGCAAGCTCGAGCTGCACGTGTTCCCGCACAACGAGGCGGGGATCAGACTGTACGAGCGTTTCGGCTTCGAACGCGAGGGCCTGCGCAAGCGCCACTACCGCCACGGCGACGAATACATCGACGCAATCCTGATGGCATACCAACTCTAGGCTACTTCCCGCGCACCGAGCGCGAGCCTTGGAACGCGAGAATGGCGGCGATTCCGAGCGCGCCGATCGCATCCGCCCAGCTCCATCCGAACCACCGCTCGAGCAGGAGCGCGCCAACTGTGACCGCAGCGAGCGTCGCACCCGCGAGCGTTAGGAGCGCGTCGGCCCTCAACGCCGGACTCATGAGTCGTCTCGACAGCGTGTACTTCCGTGCGGCGAGGAATGGAAGCACAACGACCGACGCGATGGCCTGCGCGATGCCGAACAAGGACGCCCCGGGACGGTTTGCGCCCACGAGGGCACGCGAAGCTTCCACGACCAGGTATACCGCGACGAACAGGAACGCAACCCCTGCGACGCGGAGCGCAATGTGCTCGGCTCGCGCCGCGCGCTCCGCATGTCCGGCTCCTTCTGCTCGGAATCGCCAGACGAGGAGGCTGGACACCGAGGAATCCACTACGGCGTTGATGCCGAATCCGATCAGGGACAAGCTGCCGGTCGAGATCGCGGTGATCACCGCGGCTCCACCGACGACGACGTTCCATGACACGGTCAATCCGCAGAGCACCGATGCGAGCTGAAGCGGTCGCACGGGTGGAACGGTACGCGCGCGGCGCACCCGCCACTACACTCGGAAGATGCTGGCACGAGCGAAAGTCCGCGCGCTCCCGATCTTGAGCCAGGCGTCTGAGAACGCGCCGCTGGCCACTGCGTGTTGCAGCGCCTGCCGAATGTGCGTCACGACGAACATCGTCGGCCTGATCTTCGCCGGGACCGCAGCCATGGCCGCCGCTGTATCCCGTTTGGCTAGAGGCTTGATGTGAAACTCGCGCCGTCGACGGCGCGAGCAGCGGGCCGGAGCGCTTGGTCGTACCCGAAACCGTCGAGAGAGCTTCCTGCTCGGTACCCGTCGGGGTGGACTATCTAAGCGTCGCCCCGGTGCCCAGGCTATGAGCCGGGTACCGGGGCGAGTCTTGCAAACGTTTCCTTCAGCGGCCTTGACGACCGCGTGCCATCACGACGCGCAAGGCGGCGGGTTGTCCTCGATCCGGAAAACGGGCGGGTCGGCGTGCGGCGCAACGAACGTCACATAGGTCGTCGCCCCAGTGGTGCTCGAGGCCTGGGCCGGGTCGTCGCCGCCCTCGGCGAACACGGCACCGTTCGGAAGGCCCGGCCCGTACGTCTTCGAGCTGCAGTCTGAATGCGTGAAGGTCACCGCACCCGACTCCACAGTCACCATCGCCATACCTGGGTGGTGATGCCAGCCGCTGAAGGCGCCCGGAGCGAAGACGATCTTCTGGATGCGGACGTCGGTCGCATCCTTCGTCTGGAACTTGACCCTGTCGCTGTTCAGGTGCACCGTTTGGTCGAAGTTCCCCGTGACGAGAGTCGTGATCGTGTTTCCCGACCCGGGCGATCCGAGAGCCACGGCCGTCGCGAGCGTTCCGATCACCGCAACTCCGATGGTCGCGGCACCCCACTTCTTTCTCGAGCGTAATACGCGCAAGACTTCCTCCTCTCCCTGAAGAATCCAGTGGACTCTCGATCATTTCACTCTTGTGACATCTGTGTCAATCGAGCAACGCTCAGTGATGGAAGGAAGGTCGTCGCCAGCGACCGGAGCCGACTTTCACATCAAGCCTCTGAAGAGAAAATACGCTTGAGGGTCAGGCGGCCTCCTGCAGCGTGACGGTGTGTCGGAGCGCTTCGAGTTGGGCGACGAGGCGTCGGGTTTGGCGTTCGGGGTCGCGTTGGCGGAAGTAGTCGCCGCCGAGGGTCGCGGTAGAGCTCGCCGGTGGTGAGCACGTGCCAGCAGGTGCAGATGATCGTGTGCTTGACGGCGCCGAGCGCTGGTATTTGGCTTGCAGGTAGCTGTCGTTGGTTCTGATCGCGGCCAGGCACGTGTCACAAAACCGCCACGAATCTATGCGAGCATCGCTGGCGCGGCTTCGTCTACAACGTGAGGCTCAAAGAGGATCCCTGCAACTGCTGGGTGAAAGTCGGCCTCGGCACGCGGTCGCTTCCGGTGACAGCCGCCAACTTCTTGAAGCCCTGGTTCTTCATCTACCTCCGTCGTGGTCACGTCGCGCGCTTCTACTTCGCGCTGAAGTACGTCGACTGACGAGGTGATGCTGACATGAGCCAGCTGTCCTTACGCCTGAGCATAGGTTGGCCGGGAGTCAGCGAACGTCTCGGCTTATCAGCGCCTGGAGATCTGGACGGCAAGGTGCGCATGGTCGAGTTCCCGGTCGTCGAGCAGTACATCCGTGTACGTGTCGGCCGTGACGGAGAGAGAGCGTTGGCCAACACGCGCACCGATCAGCGCCCAGGTTTCTCCCTGCCGGTGCCAGAGGCTGATTCTCCGATGGCGGAGATCGTGCGGCGACCACGTCGGTGTTCCCGACGCTTTGCAGGCACGAGCGATCGCTGTCCGTAGTCGCTCCTGAGTGAGGCCGGGAAAGACGGGGTGATCCGGGTTGCGGTCCTCACGTGGCGGCAATGTCTCGATGACGGTCGCGAAGAGGTCGGGTGGGAGCGAGATCCAGCGGCCGCGGCGGCCTTTCTCGACGGCGCGGCGGATCCGCCAGCGGGTGTTCGGCTCGTCGAGGTCGCCGCAGCGAAGCCCCTTCTCCTCGAGCTCGCCGACGCGCATGCCGGTCGCGTCGAGAACGAGCACGGCGAGCGCGTAGCGTCGTGGCATCAGCGGGAGGACGACCTCGATCTGGTCTGCCGTGGGCGGGGTCGGTTCTTCGCGCTCCTCGCGCGGCAGTCGGACGTGGACGCGGTCGCGGGCCGGGTTGTCGGCTC
>WNEY01004161.1_pt1 | contig 10971 bp, 11 predicted proteins | sample 5400531 | NCBI WGS metagenome assembly WNEY01 (sample SAMN13153338, study PRJNA577476) | soil metagenome | isolation source: 200 cm saprolite under Douglas fir tree site 1 | place: USA:California | collected 2015-04-18
AATCGCGGATCTCGGACCTTGCCGGGGAATCGGCGGTCATGCGCCGGGCGGTAGCGCTCGCCAGCTGGCTAGCCGACTCGGGTCCTCGCCTGCTGACCAGCCGGGAAGTACTGCGGAAGGCAGATGTGCCGGCCGCTGCCGCGGTCATAGGCGTCAAGGCCCCGCAGACGCTGCGTTCTGCAGCCGATGTGCCGGACATGCACCGCGCGTGGCTCCTCGCCTTGGCCGCTGGGTTGGTAGCGGTAACGGACGGCAAGGCCGTAGCACGTTCTATCGCCCTATCCGATCAGGACGCCAAAGTCCTTTCCGCCTGGCTGGATGCCTTGCGGGCATCAGCTGCCGCTGAGTACGGGCAGCGTTCGGTTCCTGACGACATCCTGCTGTCGTTCCTGGAGGTGGTCGCGGAAGATCCCGCGGGTCCCCGCGTGCAAGGCTGGGTACAGCGGCGGTCAGCATGCTGGACCTTGCTTAACGCCTTCGGCGCTGTTGCGGAAGGTCCGGAGGTCACGCCGCTGGGCCGCTGGGCGATGGAGCGGCTGGACGACAGCCAGCCGGTCATGCCCGAGAACCTCACCGCCGCCGAGATGCTCGCGCGTCTGGCCATGTTCGACCAAGCGCAACGGCGTGACCTCGCCTGGGAGTGGATGGCCGAGCGGGATCCGGAGGAGACGGTGCGGGAGATTCTGCGGGCCGCCGCTTCGATGTCACCGAGGATGCGCTGGCTGGCCGCTGACGTGGCCGAGGAGGCCGGGGAGCAAGCTCTGCCGGCCTGGCGGGAAGCGCTCAGCGAGCCGCTGCTCGCGGTGCATGCCCGCTGCGCGCTGATCGTCTGGGACGACGCGCCCGAGCTCACCGGCGCGGAACAGCTGTGGCTCGCCGTCGAGGCGGCTGCCGCCGGTCTGGAAGAGCGCGGCTCCGACGAGGCCCTGTGCTGTCTGTGGGAACGAGTGCCCGGGACCAACGTCGACGACCGGCTTGCAGCGATCCGGTCTAGCGGTCATCCGGCGGCGGCCGAGGTGGCTGGGGCGGTGGCGGACCTGACCGCGTCCGGAGTCCCGCTGACCATTGACCAGGCGATGCAGCTGAAGGTTCAGCTGAAGTACTTCAAGCCGCCGGTCTGGCGCAGCGTCGTCGTACCGTCGCTTGCTACGCTCGGTGACCTGCACCGGGTGATCCAGATCGTGTTCGGATGGGATGGCGATCACCTGCACGCGTTCCGGGTTGGCAGCCATAACTACAGCGACCCGTCCTTCGGCCTGGAGGAGACCGGGGAGGAAGAGGACGTCCGGGTCCGTGACGCCTTCCGCGGAAAGGTCAAGGTCGGCTACGAGTATGACTTCGGCGCGAGCTGGCAGCACGAGATCACCCTGCAGAAGGTTCTGCCCCTAGACCCCACGACCACCTACCCTGTGTGCGTGGCCTTCCAGGGCGAGTCCCCGGAGGAATATCCTGACGCGAACTTGGGCGGGCGCAAGCGCAAGCCGTACTCGCTGGGGTCCGTCAACGCTAGGCTCGCCAAGCTTGGCGGCCGTGGCTGACGCCGTCGCGGACGCTGGCGGCAGGCTGGTACCGTGTGGGGTTCCAAATCGGGGCATAGATGGCTGACCTGCGGATTCGCCTGCAGTAGTGGTCTTGCGGCTGGCAGCATCGCGGGCTTGTGAGTTCACGGATGCTCTACCTGATGTTCGTCCGCCTGGCCGCATGACTTGCGGCACGCGACGCCGGGCCGTTTACTCTCCGAGATCGGAGCCGAGCTTGGCTCGCCGCTCCTCGAGTTCGGCCAACTCGGTCCGCAGGCGCCTGATCTCGCGGTTGACGCGCGTCAGCTCCGCCCTGGCCTGCTGTTCGTTGACGTAACGGTCGCCGTGCCTGGTCCGGGCGAGGGCCTCGATCTCGCGGCGGAGCAGTCTAAGCCACGGGTTCCCGTGCATATAGGCTTGGCGGTACTGCGGCGTGCCCGCGTCGATTGCGTCGTAGATCTTGTCCTGTGTCAGCCCGAACTCCTGGCGGGCGGTCTTGTCGCTCAGCGCTGCGCCCTTGCGCTGCCATTCGTCGTTCGGAGGGCCATGGCTGATCCTCGTGGCGGCCGCCGCGGAGTCCGGCCGGGCGGCATTCGCATCCCCCGGCCATGGTAAGCCGACGCCGCTGCCCGGCTGCATATTCCCGGCCCTCAGTCCCGCCAGAAGCCGCAGAACGCCGCGCCCAGCCAGTCACGTGTGTCGGCGTGCCGGGGCAGGAACCCGGAGCCGGGCGCCTCTCGCTCGCGCGCCTAAGGCTGGCGCGCGTTGATCGCGGACTCAATCCAGCAGGGCGCTCCACGCGGGCATGAGGTCGAGGAGTTCTGCGGTGGGTAGCTCGATGCCGAGCCTCGCGCAGTCGCTCACCACACCTGACGCGCGCTCGGCCGCGTAGTCCGGAGAGTACTCAAGCAGCGTCTCGGAGTTGCCGTGGCGGCAGTTGTACAGGCCGAGCAGTACGCCGGCCGCAAGTTCGACGGCTGCGGATCGCATGCCGAGACCAGCCCGGCGCTGAAGGTCGTCCAGGAAGGGTTGCAGGGCCTCGTCCAGGATCTCATCCGCGGCCTCGGCCGGATGGACGTAACCCCGGCCCGGCCGGTAGCCGGCCCGGATGTTCAGCTCCTCGATGCCCAAGCCCTGCAGGGCGTCCTCGACCTCGTCCGCGACAGCCGACCGGTCGGCGTCCGTCATGACCTGGGCGGCATAGGCTTCGGCCGACTCGCGCAGGTCCGGCCGGGCAGCGAGCAACTCATCCAGCACGGCAGCTTTCTCGGCCGCGGACAGGGCGTCCAGCGCTGACCTCTTATCGCTCACCTGTGTTCCCCTGTTCGCCCTGGGCCGCCCGCTCCTGAATTTCGCTGGACGGGCGCCCGAGCGCGGACAGGCAGGACACGCGCAACGGGCGGAGCTGCTCAAGGGCCGACTCCGGGTCACCGGTGCGCAACGCCAGCTCCAGCCCGGTGGTCAGCCATTCCAGGGCCCCGCGTGGTCGCCGATGTCGCCGTACCCGATGCCAGCCTGCACATAGACCCAGACGTCGTCCGGGTAGCCGGCGCGAGCCTGCTGCCACAGGAGCCTGGCCTGGGACTCGTACCCGGAGCACACCAGCTTCTCCGCCAGCTCGCACAGCATCTCGGCGCCCTCGGCGCAGCCACGGCGGGTCGCGTCGCTGATCGTGCGGACCGCGTCGTCGACCCGGCCCAGCGTGAGATAGCTGTCGGCAAGGTCCTCGGTCCAGGCCCTGGCATCGAACCACGTCTCGCCTTCGTGGGCGCTCGCCAGGGTCAGATACTCCTCCAGCGCGGCGACCCGCCCGACATGATTGTCACCGGTCTCCTGCACCCGGTCCATGATCTCCTCGATGCGCTCCTCCAGCGCCGCCGCCGGCCACGGCGCGAGCCGGGGCAGCATACGCCCTACCGTAGCGAACCCAGCCTTGGGGCCCGGCGCCTTCGCGGCGCGCTCAGGTATGGCCCAGCCGGGCGTCGATGGCTGCGGCGCTGGCCTCGGGGTCCAGGCCAGTGATGGTGACCTGCAGGTCCGCCCGCTCATAGGACCGCTTGAAATAGGAGATGTCCGCCTTGATCTCCTTCAGGTAGAGGATGCGCTCCTCCTCGGTGAGGTGCTTCTCGATGCGTTGCGAGTCGATGTCGTAGAAGGTGATCCGCTCCAGGATGTTCTCCGGCGTGTCGTGGACGGCCACGGTCACGCCGGGCACGCGCCGGACGACCCGGAGGAAGGCGTCGCGCAGGCCGCTGGGCGGCAGTGCGATCACGCAGTCGGGGTTGGCGGTGGCGATACGCTCCAGCACCATGGCGCATTCCTTCCGGTAGTCGTAACTGGTGAGGAACCGGGCCTGAAACCGCTCGATGGATATCCCGAAGTGCCGTTCGATCTCATCGTCGAGGTCAAAGGAGGGCCAGCTCCGCCGCTCAGCGAGAATCCTGCCGATCGTCGTGGTGCCCACGCAGCTCACGCCGACCAAGCTGACCCGCAACTCAGACTCCTCACCGCCGCACCGGCGATCCGAGGGCGTCCGGGTGCGGTGCCGACGATATCGGGGCATCGGGAAACGGCAGATAGCCAGGATAGCGGAAGCCATCCATGTTTGCCGGTACGCGGGTTGTCGAACCGGACCGGTACACGTCGGTGCGGGCAGCGAACAGCGCGCCGAAGAACGCTACTTTCGCGTCCGGCGGTGACCCGTCGTGCACTGGGCCCGGCGGTGCCTCGAAATACGCCGCCTGCGCAGGCCCGGGCGGGGCCGCCTGTTTCGGAGTGAGCTTGAGCAGTCGCAGCAGCCGGGCATTTTCCGCCCGCAGCCACGTAAGCTCAGCCGCAACCTCGGCGGGAATGGCGGTCATGCCGACAACCTATCCGCGCCAGAGTCCCGATCTCGTAGACCCTGACGGAATCGCGGAGTTCCGCCCAGGCATGCAACAAGGGTCCGAACGGTCGGTGGCGTCTCCCCGCCGCCACCTTGCTCGCAGTCCTTATACAACTGCGGCAGATCGGTGCAACTTCAGCGTGTCTTCCCCCACTACGCGGCATTCGGTGCAAGGCTTTCTCCTGGGTCGGTCTCAGGGAGGTCCGCAATCGTGGGGAAGGTAAGCCGGAACCGGCGGCAGAAGAGGGACAAGGACCGCCAGCGCCGCCGCGCGGAGCGGGCGGCGAGTCTCGGGTGGTCGCCGGGCCGGGGCAAGGTTCCGTCACAGCAAGAGCTCGTCGTGACGGCGGTGTGCGCGGCGGTGGACGCGGTCTGCCGGGGTGACCAGCGCGGTCTCGGGGAATACCTGGGGTTGCTGGCTACGGAGCAGGCACCGGGCTGGATGCAGGCCGTTAGCCGGGAGATCGCCGGCTTCTTGCGTCTGTCCATCACGGCGGGGTGGCGGCACGGCTGGCAGCCGGCGGAGCTGGTCAGGCACGTCGGCCGGGAACTGGGCGACACGCACGCGTCGATGGCTGCTGACGTGATCGCCGACGAGATGCGCGGCTACGCTGCCGCGACGGTGGGCGATCGCTGGGCCGCGCAGGTCTCGGCTCTCGGGTCCGAAGTCTGGTGGGGAAGCGACGCCGAGTTCCTGGGTGCCCGGACAGCGGAAGCGCTGGCAACGGTGCAGGTCGCGATTGAGCTGTTGCACCTGCTGCAGCATCTGCCGGTGCTGGAACGGTTGTGCCCGCTGCCGGGGACGGCGCGTGCCGCCGCATCGTCAGCGATCGGCGATGCGGATACACGGATCCTCGGCAAGATCCGCGCGTTGCTGGCGAAGGCGGAATCCACGGAGTTTCCCGAGGAGGCGGAGGCGCTGTCGGCCCGCGCGCAGGAGCTGATGGCCAAGCACAGCATCGATCACGCGCTGCTTGCCGCTCAGTCCGGGAACAGGGACAAGCCGGCGGGGCGGCGGCTGCCGGTGGATAACCCGTACGAATCGCCGAAGGCGACGCTCCTGCACGCCGTCGCGCAAGCCAACCGCTGCCGTTCGGTCTGGCAGAAGGCGCTCGGCATATCCACGGTGATCGGTTTCCCGTCCGACCTAGACGCCGTGGAGCTGCTGTTCACCTCGCTGCTGGTGCAGGCTAACACCGCGATGCTGCGGGAGGGCACGAAACGGGATGCCTACGGACGGTCACGGACCCGCGCGTTCCGTCAGTCGTTCCTGGTGGCCTACGCGCTCCGCATCGGGGAGCGGCTGTCGCAAGCGACCGTCCACGCGGAGCAGGAAGCGGTGGCCACCTCATCAGGTCAGGACCTGCTGCCGGTGCTCAGTGTGCGCCACCAGGCCGTTGACGATGCAGTCGACGAGATGTTCGGTGACGGCCTCGTCTACGACCGCTCGGCTCGGGTATCTGACGAGGAGGGATGGTATTCCGGCCTGGCCGCCGCCGACATGGCGGCACTGCACGGCCGGGAGCAGGTTACCGCCTGATCATGCTCACTCGCCAAGCCCTGATTCAGGTAGCCGAAGTATACTTCGGTCAATTAAACTTCGACGATGCATGCTTCGATGCTGAAAGAAGCACCCAAGCCGGTTCACCTGTTTGACCGGGATGCCGAATGGAGGGGGCTGGTCTCGTTCGCCGCCGACGCCCGTCCGGGTGCCACGCTGGGCGTGGTGAGCGGGCGGCGTCGGCAGGGCAAGAGCTATCTCCTGCAGGCGCTGACGGCGGTCGCGGGCGGGATTTACTTTCCTGCACTAGAGGTGACCGAGGCGGTCTCGCTCCGGTTGTTCGCTGATGAGCTGATCCGTTTCACTGGGGCGCCGGTTCGTCCGTTCCGGGACTGGCTAGAGGCCATCCCCTACCTGTTCCAGCTTGCCGCTGACCGCCCTGTCCCGGTGATCATCGACGAGTTTCCCTTCCTGGCGAAGGCATCACCCGCCCTCCCTTCAGTTATCCAGCGAGAGCTCGGGCCCGGCGGGAGCGGGTCCGCGAGCCAAGCGCGGCTGCTGTTGTGCGGCTCCGCTATGTCGGTCATGGGTGGCCTGCTTTCCGGGCAGGCGCCGCTGCGGGGGCGGGCCGGGCTTGAGCTGATCGTCCAGCCCTTCGGCTACCGGGAGGCGGCGCGGTTCTGGGGTATCTCCGACCCCAGGCTGGCCGTGCTGGTCCACTCGGTAGTGGGCGGAACCCCTGCCTACCGGCGGGAACTCGTCCGCCAGGACGCTCCTGCGGGCCTTGCCGACTTTGACGCATGGGTGACCAGGACGGTGCTGAACCCGCAGACCCCGCTCTTCCGGGAAGCCCGCTATCTCCTCGCCGAGGAGACCGAGATCCGCGATCCGTCGCTCTACCATTCGGTGCTCGCGGCGGTAGCCGAGGGAAACGCCACGTCCGGCGGAATCGCCAGCTATATCGGCCGGAAGTCCAACGAGGTAGCGCATCCGCTCCGCGTTCTCGAAGATTGCCGGCTGCTGATCAAAGAGCCCGACCTGTTCAGGTCCGGCAGGATGAGGTACCGCATCGTGGAGCCGCTTGTCACCTTCTACCAGGCAATCATGAGCCGTGACTGGGCCCGGCTCGAGATCGGTGACGGACCCACGGTGTGGCGCAGCGCCCGACCCCGCTTCCTGTCCCAGGTGGCAGGACCGCACTTCGAGGCGATCTGTCGCGACTACGCGATCGCGGCCAGCCCTGAAGTGTTCGGCGGTTTGCCGAGCGAGGTGGGCGCTGGGGTCGTCTCGGACCCCTCCAACCGGACTCAGATCGAGATAGATGTCGCCGTGCTCGCTCCAGCTGAGCACGGGCGTCCGCGCAAGATCCTTTCCCTCGGCGAGGCGAAGTGGGACCGGATCATGGACATCCGCCACGCCGAGCGCCTTCACCGCGCACGGGACCTGCTCGCGGTCAAGGGCTTCGACACCAGCAACACCGTCCTGAGCTGTTTTTCCGGTGCCGGCTTCAGCGGTGACCTGCAAGCTGCCCACGCCGATGAAGTCCGCCTCATTGGCCTTGACCAGCTCTACGCCGACGGCACGTAACTCGGCGGGTTCTGTGGGTTCCAAAACGGGGCGCAGGCGGCTGATCTGACTCATGGTCCGGTTGTTCTGCTGGTCGGCGGTTCCGGCTGCTGTCCCGCGGCAGCGACGCCACCCGGCTGTCGACCGCGTTCGACCCGGTGACCCTCTACGGCCGCGACCCCGACCGGCGGCCGGACATCTACGGCAAGGTCGGCGCGTCCGGGGTGTCGATCGCCACGCTCGACGACATGCGCGTCCTTTATGACGGCTTCGACCTGTGCGCGCCGGACATCTCTGTGTCGATGACGATCAACGGCCGCGCCGGCCATCCTGGCGATGTTCCTCAACACCGTCATCGACCAGCGGCTGCGGGCATTCGCCGAGGAGGACGGCCGCGAGCCAGACGACGCGGAGGCCGCCCAGGTCCGCGCCTGGGTGCTGGCTAACGTGCGCGGCACCGTCCAGGCCGACATCCTCAAGGAGGACCATGGGCAGAACACCTGCATCTTCTCCACCGAGTTCGCGCTGCGCTGCATGGCCGACATCCAGCAGTGGTTCACCGAGCACCAGGTGCGTAACTTCTACTCGGTCTCGATCTCCGGGTACCACATCGCCGAAGCCGGCGCGAACCCGATCACCCAGCTCGCGTTCACACTCGCCAACGGCTTCACCTACGTCGAGGGCCTACCTCGCCCGGGGCGTGAGCATCGACGATTTCGCGCCCAACCTCTCCTTCTTCAACGGCCTGGACGCCGAGTACTCGGTCATCGGCCGGCTCGCCCGGCGCATCTGGGCGGTGGCGATGCGGGAGAAGTACGGCGCCTCGCCCCGCGCGCAGCAGCTGAAGTACCACACGCAGACGTCCGGGCGGCCGCTGCACGCGCAGCAGATGGACTTCAACGACATCCGCACCACGCTACAGTTGGTCAGCGGCTGGTCAGCCGCCATCGCGGGCGGCCTGCCGCACTGACCCGCGCGAGCGTGCCCAGCATCGTCACCCTCGCCGGCGCCAAGTTCAAACCCGCCCCCATCCGCCTGCCACCTCAAGCTCGCCGGCCGCTCCGATCACCTGTTCTCCGACGCCGTCACGCTGATCCACGACGCCGCCCGCGGCCTGCCCCGCGCCGTCAACAACCTCGCCACCCAGGCCCTGGTCGCCGCCTGGGCAGGACGCAAGAACATCGTCGACCACGCAGCCGCCCGCGCCGCCATCGCCGAGGTCACGACAGAGACTGACCACCACCACGCCACCACGCACACCACGGCCCCGCCAGCACCCAGCCGGCGGGGCCGAAAAATGCCCGCACATGCTCATCGTCAATGACCGCCACATCCTCATCCTGAGTGACCGGGAACACCAGGGCGCCTGCTGGGAGCCTGACTGGCGCGTCCGGCGCGGATCTGGCGGGCGTGATCCGTGATCGCCGGGCTGGCCGGGCTGGCCGGGCCGTGCGGCTCCGCCTGGTAGCGGCGGCTCCCGCCGGCGACGACCAGGAGGTGCTCGTCAACCCAGGACGCCTCGGGACCGGGCAGGCGGGCCAGGAAGGTCGCGAGGGACGCGCGGAACTCCTCCGGCGTGTAGAGGGAGAACGTCGAGTAGTGGCGTCCCTCGGCCTGGGCCCTGAGCCGCTCGGCCGTGCTCGACCGCGGATGCCGGAAGGTCCGGGTCGCGACCACCGTGAGCCCGCCGGTCCGCCGGACGGCATCGCGGAGCGCGGTCTGGCTGTGCAGGCGCTGCTCGTGCTCGGTGAAACCAGGGAAGTAGCGGCCCCAGATCGTCCGTGCGTTCTGCTGCGGGGTGCGGGTGTAGATGAACAGCTGGCCGCCGGGCCGCAGCACGCGGGCGACGGCGGTCAGGAAGCCGCCGAGATCGAAGTGGTGCACGCAGTTGAACGCGGTGACCAGGTCCAGGCTGGCGGCCCGCAACGGCAGCTGTTCGGCGGCTGCTCGCAGCGGCGCCACGTCCGGGGTGCGGCCGTGGCCGTCGGCCCTGAGCTGTGCCAGCATGGCCGCCGAGACGTCGCTTGCGGCCAGCAGCGACCCGTCCGGCAACAGCCCGCGCAGCAGCCGCGAGTACCGTCCCGTCCCGCAGCCGATATCCAGGCCGGCGACGGGGCGGTCAGGCAGGAACTGGCCGATCGCGCGCACCGGCGCCTCGTCGGTGGTGCGCAGTGATTCATAAACGGCGGCTACCCGCTCGAAATGATCGCCTACGGTCACCTCAGTCACCTCCGCGCCGGGCCTGCTACCGACCATCATGCGCTCGCCCTGTGCGGTTCATCCACCGTTCACCCGCACGACATGGTCAGTTTCACCCGCACGACAGGTCAGCCGCCGCCCTTATGGGTGCCGCGCGGCGCGCGTGAGCTGTCAGGAAGGCAAGGTCACCGCGGACGGGACCGGCATCATGGGATGTGATGAGCACTGAAGTTCGCTTCCCCGCGACAGTTACCCATCTCCCGGTCACCCGCTGCCGGATCTGCCACCGCCCCCGCCGCCTGCCGGCCCGCGCCCCCGAGCCGGGTCCTGGCCGGGCGCCACCGCCGGCCCATTCCCGAAGCGCCCCGCCGTCCGTCCCGATGGCGGGGCCGCGCACTGACGGCTGACCCGGCACTGGGCCGACGCCGGCGTCTAGGTCCAGGACGGCGACCGGCTGGGCCTGATGGCCAGCGAGGTGGTGTACACGGGCGGGGACTTCCCAGTCTTCGCCGCCGGGCCGGGCGGAAACTCATCCCGCATTCCCGTGCGCGCCTACCTACGGGACACGTTTCCCGCCCCGTGCCCTCCGTGCCTTCGATGATCGCCGCGTCGGCAACGGCCCGCCGTTTGAGGTCGGAGCCTCCACCCTGGTCGCACCGGGAAGCAGAGAGCTGTACCTGGGTATCAGCGGCGGCAGCGTAGCCAATTCGGGCAGCTGGACGATGAACACCCAAGGCCGGCGCGCCCACCGCCGCCGTGACGGTCACGATCCTTTCGGCCTGGGCACGTGCTTGAACCCCGCCGGAATGGGAGGGACCAGCTTGGCCAGGTTGGCTGCGGTAGGAGGCAGCCACTGCGTGTCCTCCTGCTGGACGTACGTCGGCCAGATCGTCGTGATGCGGACAGGCAGGTAGGTCGAAGCGTTCACCCAGATGGTCGTGGCGACACCACCCGCGGTCCCGGTGAGCTTGACGGCGCTGACGCCGTCCGCTTGGCCCGTGCCTGCGGCCTTCAGCCAGCCACAAGACAGCGCGGTGCGGAGTTCGTCCGTCATATCGCGCGCTGATGTTGCGTAGGTGATGGGAGCGCCCTGGCTACATGACCAGTGGACGGGCCCCTGACCTGGCGTGACGTCGCCGGGGCCTACCCAGCGCCACCACGTCCTGTTCCTGTAGTCGACCTGGAAGATCAAATATGTGGAGGGTGTGTCGTAAGTCTCGGTGTCGGTCACCGGGCGGCCGGCCTGCGTGAAGCTCGTCACCCGCCAGTGGCCGTCGGATCCGGCCCACACGTCCGTCGGC
>WNEY01004162.1_pt1 | contig 10969 bp, 8 predicted proteins | sample 5400531 | NCBI WGS metagenome assembly WNEY01 (sample SAMN13153338, study PRJNA577476) | soil metagenome | isolation source: 200 cm saprolite under Douglas fir tree site 1 | place: USA:California | collected 2015-04-18
GTTTCCGGAAGAAACAACAAGCTGCAGATCGAACTGATCAGGCTGAGGGTTCCGAGAACCTCGAAGATGGCTCTCCAGCCGAAATATTTCATTAAGTAAGCGCCGGCCAGAGGAGCCAAAACGGGGGCTACGCCCATGACCAGCATCAACAGGGAAAATATTTGCGCGGCCCGCTGTTTCTCAAATACGTCCCTGACAATCGCTCTTGCAATCACCATTCCCGAACAGCCGCCGAGAGCTTGCAGGACTCGAAAGACAATCAGCATATGAATGCTGTGCGAGTAGGCGCAAGCGAAGGATGAAATGAAATAAACCGCCATGCCCGCGAGCAAAGGCTTCTTTCTCCCGTAACGATCGGAAAGAGGACCGTAGATGAGCTGGCCCAAGGCCAAACCAATAAAGAACGAAGAGAGGGAGAGTTCTACCTGGGCGGAACTCGCGGAGAGGTCCTTGCCGATAGTCGAAAAAGAAGGCAAGTACATGTCAATCGATAGGGGATCGAAAGCAGTCAGCGATCCGAGCAGGATGGTGAAAGAGACGCTCGCACGGGCTACATCTGATGAACTAGGAGTGCGTCTCATTCTGGCATGTCCGCAATAGTTGTAACATGAATGTTCGTGTTTCCGGCCCTTACCCCGCATTTCTCAGAATCAGGTCGTGGAAATCTGTTCGCTGTTGTTAGTTTGATGCGTCGCATCGCGTTTCGACGCGAAGCGAATTTTGGTAGCACAGACTTTAGTCTGTGTGCATTTCCATTCGTAAGAAAACCAAAATCACACAGGCTGAAGCCTGTGCTACTCACCCGCGATGCACCACGCAGCTTTCAAACTTCTTGCGCTTTCTTGATCAGGGATTTTGGGTAGTACGCATTCGCTTTGTACTGGCTCAACATGCGGTGGGTGTTGAAGAAGCTCGCATTCAAGGCGATCGAGGACCTCATCACTTCGGCATACGCTTGCGGGGCGCGGTAAAACATCGGAATGATTTTGCGTTCGAGTTTGTCGTACAGGGAAGCGCTCTCCGCCGCCGAATCATCGCCGCTGATCTTGCTGTCGTAGCCGATGGCCCACCCGGTAACGTCTTCGACGCAGCCTTCAACCCACCAGCCGTCCAGGACGCTCAGGCTGGGGACTCCGTTGAGGGCGGCCTTCATGCCGCTCGTGCCCGAGGCTTCCTGGGGGCGCTGCGGCGTATTCAACCAGAGGTCCACGCCCGAGGTGATGAACTTAGCCAGCGCCATGTTGTAATTCTCAAGGTAGACAATCTTGATTTCATTTTTCAGTCCGGCGGCGGCTTGGATTACGCGCTGGATCAGGGCTTTGCCGCCGGCGTCATGGGGGTGGGCCTTTCCGCCGTACAGGATTTGTATCGGCCCGCCGGATTCGGCAATGTGTTTCAGGCGTTCAATATCCCTGAAAAGCAGATCCGCGCGCTTGTACGTCGCGGCGCGGCGCGCAAAACCGATCGTCAATACGGATTCGTCGAGCGACACTCCGCTGCGCCGCTGTACTTCCGTGATAAGCGCGGCTTTCGCAAGGCAGTGCGCTTTCCTGATTTCCTCGAGCGGAATTCCCACCGCGTAACGCATATAGGCGTTGTCGCGGCGCCATTCGGGGATTTCGCGGTCGAACAAATCCTGAAACGGCGGCGATGCCCACGTGGCGGCATGCACTCCATTAGTAATCGCGTGAATCGGAAACTGGGGGAACATGTCCTGCGAAACTTCCCCGTGGCGCATGGCAACCCCGTTTACATAGCGCGAGAAGTGCAGGGCGAGGTTGGTCATGTTCAAGACCCCCTCGGCGCCGAAGCCCGATTGTTGCAGGAGCGTAGTCCGCGCTTCCCCGAGAACTTGCTTGACCATCTCCCACGGAAATCGATCGTGTCCGGCTTCCACGGGCGTGTGCGTCGTAAACAAGCATCGGCGTCTGACGACCTCGACGTCGGCCTCCACGGGAACCGTGTATTTGCGGAGCTTGAGCTGCTCCTCGAGCAACGCCAGCGTCAGAAATGCCGCGTGACCCTCGTTCATATGGTAGCTGTTCGCGTTTTTCACTCCGACGTTGCGGAGCAGGCCGACGCCGCCGACTCCCAGCAAGGCTTCCTGGCAGATACGGTAGTGCTGGTCGCCGCCGTAGAGCGTGTCGGTGAGAGCGCGGTCCCAGTCCGAGTTCTCCGGCAAATCCGAGTCCAGCAAGTATACGGGAACGATGAACCCGGACAACCCATGGATGTTGTAGCGCCACGCCCGGACTTGTACATCGCGATTTTCAATGCAGACCGTGAAGGTTCCTTCCACCGGTTGGAGCACCGATTCGGGCATCCAAGGATCAGGCTCTTCGGTCTGATTGCCGTCGGCATCCAGGCGCTGTCGAAAATAGCCCTTTCGGTGCACCAGCGTGACCGCGATGATCGGCAATTCAAGATCCGCCGCGGATCGAAGCATGTCCCCCGCGAGGATTCCCAGACCGCCGCCATAGGAAGGGATGGCAGGGTCCAGCGCAATCTCCATCGAAAAGTACGCGATCTTATTGGACACGCTTCTCTCAGTAGCCATGCCGAAATAATAGCATCGAAGAATCCCATTCATCTGCAAATCAAATGACAGGGAGTTTCTTAGATTGCATCGAGTTTAAGCGCCGGCTCAAAGGGCCACGGCGCGGCCACGCGCGTCCGTTCTTCACGGCGCCCACCGGAGGAGAGGAGGCTCTGGCTTCATGGAATTCGGCGTACAATGGCGATTGCCCTGCAGATTCCGTCCGGCAGTCGAGGGGTAAACGGCGTTTGTAGGGTCCTCCGTCCGGGCCGCATTTTGTGACGGAACAGGTGCCCGCTTGAAAGCGGGCGTTACAAATTGGAGGTGAATATGCGGCACGCAATCCTGGGAGCAGGTGGGGTAGGCGGACTGATCGCGGCGGCGCTGGCCAAGTCTGGAGACTCCGTGACCGTGGTGCTGCGGCCGGAAGCGCTGGATGATTATCCTGCTGAATTGTCACTTGTGAGTCCGTTCGGCTCGTTCAGCGTTCCCGTGGAGCGCGCTAGAGACGTAGCGCAACCCTTCGATGTCCTGTGGATCGCCGTGAAGGCGACGCACCTGGAAGCCGCCCTGCGCGGTGTTGCGAACGCCGAGCAACTTGGGGCCATCGTTCCCCTGTTAAATGGACTCGATCACGTGGCGCTTTTGCGCTCCCGGTTCGGCCATGAACGTGTGGTTCCGGCGACGATCGCCGTCGAATCCGAGCGCTCTGCTCCGGGAAAAATCATTCAACGGTCTCCATCCGCGCGTATCAACGTGTCTTCTATCGGCGAGAGCCGGCTCGCGTCAACGATTGAGAAACTGCGGCAATTCGGTTTCAACTGCCAGTTCAGCACGGATGAACTGAGAATGTTATGGAATAAGCTCGCGATTCTGGCGCCGTGCGCGCTCACTACGACGGCGTCGGGCTTGACGATGGGTGAAGTCGCCGCCGATCCAGTTTGGCGGAAGCGAATGGAGGCAGGCGTGTACGAAGCCTGCGCCGTGGCCACAGCGAACGGAACCCCGCTGGACCCTGCCAACTTCATTCGATTCTTCGGCAGCTTTCCGCCAGGGGCGCGCAGCTCGATGCAGAAAGACGTCGCTGCGGGAAATCCTCCCGAACTGGACGGCATTGCCGGGCCGATCCTACGCATCGCTCAGGAGCGCAGACTCGATGTGCCGGTCACACGGGAACTGGTCGAGATGATTCGGGGAAAGTCGACGGTGGCAAGCCGGTGTTAACTTCCGACCGCAATTCTAAACTCAGTTTTCACCAAGAATAATCGGACTCTCCTCACAACGCTTCGCTGTCTTGCAGGTCAAAGGCAGGTCAGAGGCTTTCCAAGAGGGTGGGGGCGGGTGTATATTTCCCCGCATCGGGAAATCAAAATGACAATTCTGCTGATCTTGATACTCCGTGCCGTAAGGCGCTTGAACGTGCTGCAACGCTGGTGGCGGGCCTGCTCGATCGTGTGCACCTTCTTGGCTTTCTCCGGAGCGCTCTGGTGCCCTGTCGGGAAGGCTCAGGATCGTGCCGTTCAGTATGCCCCGGCCGACATTCGTTATGGCGCCCAGATTTACACCGCGCAGTGCTCCATCTGCCACGGCGTGAATGGCGATCAGATCAATGGCGTGGACTTTCGCGGCGGCCAATTGCGGCGTGCTTCTTCCGATTTCGATCTGCGCGCCGTTCTCACCAACGGCATCGTCGGCACGGCCATGCCGCCCTTCAGGTTTGACCCGTCGGAACTCACTGGGATTGTCGCCTATATCCGCAACTTCCGCGATTTCGACGCCCACGCGGTAACCCTGGGCGATGCTAGTCGCGGCCAAGCTTGGTTCGAGGGGGCGGGCGGCTGCACGAGCTGCCATCGCGTCAACGGCAAGGGACCCCGAGTCGCTCCTGACCTGAGCGACATTGGCACGATTCGCACCGCCGATTTATTGCAGCGCAGTCTTCTCGATCCCAATGGGTCGTTGCTGCCGATGAATCGTTCCGTGCACGTGGTCACTCGAGAAGGAAAGGTCATCAACGGCCGGCGACTGAACGAAGACACGTATTCGGTTCAGCTCATCGACGATCAAGAGCATCTGTTGTCTTTAGCCAAAGCGGACCTGCGCGAGTATACGGTCATCAAGACGTCGACCATGCCATCCTATAAAGATAAGCTCAGTGCGCAGGAACTGGCCGATGTGATTGCCTATCTACTATCTTTGAAAGGCCTGAGATGAATCCAAAATGGAGTGCACCGTGCCTGCTGTGTCTGGTCTTGCTAATTCCCTGCTCTCTCTTCGCCCAGGTTTCTTCCGAGCGCTTGCTTCGCGCCGGCGACGAACCGCAAAACTGGCTAACCTACTCCGGCGGCTACTCCAGCCAGCGATATACTAAGCTCCAGCAGGTCGACCCCACAAACGTCAAGAATCTGGAGCTGAAATGGGTATTTCAGGCGCAATCGCTTCAGAAGTTTGAGAGCACTCCGCTGGTTGTCGACGGGATTATGTATCTGACGCAGTCGCCCAACGACATCGTGGCGCTGGATGCGAAAACGGGCCGGGTATTCTGGATCTATCACTACGTTACGTCTCCCGCGTCTCGCCCCTGCTGCGGGATCGTGAATCGTGGCGTGGCTATCCTTGGCGACGCATTGTTCATGGCTACGGTCGATGCGCATCTGGTGGCGGTCGACGCCAAGAACGGCCACGTTCTTTGGAATAACAAGCTGGCCGAGGCGGCAGAGGGCTACGCCATGACACTCGCACCGCTGGTGGTCAAGGACAAAGTAATCGTCGGCGTGGCCGGCGGCGAATATGGCGTTCGCGGCTTCGTCGCTGCGTTTGAAGCCCGAACCGGCAAGGAAGCGTGGCGCTTCAACACGATTCCGGGTCCTGGCGAGCCCGGGCATGAAACCTGGCACGGAGATGACTGGAAGCATGGGAGCGCTGCCGTCTGGGTCACAGGCTCCTACGACCCCGATCTCAACCTGATGTACTGGGGGACCGGTAATCCAGGCCCAGACTGGAACCCAGAACAGCGGCCCGGTGACAATCTTTATTCCGATTCCGTTCTCGCACTTGACCCCGACACCGGAAAGCTCAAATGGTATTTTCAATTCTCGCCAAACGACGCGTACGACTATGACTCGGTGCAGGTCCCGGTTCTGGCGGATACAAATTGGAACGGGAGTCCGCAGAAGCTGATGCTCTGGGGCAATCGAAACGGTTTCTTTTACGTCTTGGACAGGACGACAGGCAAGTTCCTTTCCGGAAACCCATTCGTGAAGGTCAACTGGGCCAGCGGCTTGGATGCGAAGGGACGGCCGATCCTGACGCCGCAGCCTCCTGGCGCGCCAACGTTTCCGGGCATTCAAGGAGGGACGAACTGGTATTCGCCGTCTTTCAGCCCGCGCACTGGATTGTTCTACCTCTCAACCTGGGAAGGCTACGCGACGATTTTCACCGGGGTAAACGTCGAGTACAAGGAAGGCTTACGTTACACCGGCGGCGCAAACACCAGCCCCATTCCTGGCGCCGACAATCCCGCGGGCACCCGGCAGGGTCCCATCAACACCTACACCGAGGCGCTCGCTCATGGCGCGGTGATCGCTCTCGATCCTCAGACTGGAAAGAAGAAGTGGACCTTTGAGATGCACGACGTCAACACCAGCGGAATTTTGACCACCGCCTCGGACTTGCTCTTCGTTGGTGGTCGCGAAGGCAACTTCCAGGCGCTGGATGCACGCAGCGGCGCGCTGCTCTGGAAGGTGAACCTCGGAGGCGAGATCATCGCGGGGCCCATGAGCTACCAGGTGGATGGCAAACAGTACGTCGCCATCGCCTCGGGGAACGGCTTTTTTGCCTTCGCTCCCCGTGACGGCTCGAATTGAGTTTGACGCCAGACGAAATTCCGACATACGGTGTTACGCAGAAGAAGAGTTGGACTCGAAAATTCCGGGCCAGCGCACTCTGGAGTGCCGTATTTCGAAGCATAACGTTTCAACGGGATGAAATTCAAGTTTCAGGGAGGTTCACATGCGTTGGATGCGTGGATTGACGCTTTTTATTGCGGGAACCGTTCTCGGTATTTTCATGACGCAACCGAGTGCCGCACCGCAAGAAAAGGTGACCGGTCTTAGGCTGAACCACTTCGGAATCTACGTGAAGGATCTTGACGAGTCCATGAACTTCTATACGAAGACGATGGGCTTTCGCGAAGCGTTCTCGGTCAAGGACAAGGACGGCAAACCAACTATCGTCTATCTTCAGATTAGTCGTGACACTTTCCTGGAACTGGCGCCGGCAAGTGCGGATCGCCCGGTAGGATTCTCGCACGTTGGCATCTGGGCAGACGATCTGAAAACAACGGTCACGTCGCTGCGGCAACAAGGAGTAAAACTTGAGGACATTCGCACCGGCTCTACCAAGGCGCCGTTAACGAATGTGGTTGATCCCAATGGTGTGAGGCTGGAGCTGCTTGAATATCCTCCTGAATCGCTCCAGAGGAAGGCCATCGAGGCTTGGAAGTAAGCGGAGCCGCACGCGGTTTCTGGCCGAACGCTCCTGTCGAGCGAGAATGAGTGTCCTGCGTTCACAATTCACCGAAAAGTGGTGTCCCTGAATATCAAAGCTGTTGCCAACGATTGGCGGTTCCTGGAACACGCCAAGTTAGTTCTTAGTTGCTGAAGGCACTCATATTACTTGACATAGGCAACTATCACGCGGGAGAATGCCTGATATGGCATCACCTCTGGAATCGCCTTCAGACCTGACCGGGGAAATTGCGAGCTTCCGCCGCTTCAACCGCATGTACACTCGCTACATCGGAACTTTGAACGAAAGACTCCTGAACAGCGACTACAGTTTGGCGGAAGCTCGTGTCCTCTACGAACTGGCGACTTGCGGCGCACCCAAGGCAAGCCAGATTGCGGAAGGGCTTGGAGTGGACCCGGGATACCTGAGTCGTCTGCTGGGAAAGTTCGAGCGCGCTGGCCTGCTGCGCAAGAAGACGTCAGCACAAGATGGCCGCTATGCAGAACTGAGACTCACGACGCGCGGTAAATCTGCGTTCAAAAATCTCAATGCTCTTTCCGAGGAGCAGGCATGCGCCGCTCTTCAAGGTCTGCCACCCACAGCTCGTATGGAGCTGATCCGCTGCATGCAGTCCATCGAAGGCATTCTCACGAAAGCTGACCGGAGCCGGCTGCCATTCATCTTGCGCCCGCACCGGGTTGGCGATATGGGCTGGGTCGTATACAGAGAGAGCCTCGGCTACGCGGAGCAGTACGGATGGGACCAAACGTTCGAGGCCCTGGTCGCGAAGATTGTTGATGAGTTCATCGTGAATTTCGAGCCCAGCCGGGAGCGCTGCTGGATTGCCGAGATCGATGGTCAGAATGTGGGGCATATCTTCCTTGTTAAGCATCCGAATCAGCCGGACACAGCGAAGCTTCGTCTTCTGTTTGTCGAGCCAAGCGCCCGAGGCATGGGCCTCGGAGACGCGTTGGTGAACGAGTGCATCCGTTTCGCTCGCACAGCAGGCTATCGGAAAGTTGTTCTCTGGACCCAGAGCATTCTTATCGCTGCGCATCGCATCTACGAAAGAGCGGGCTTCTGTTTGGTAAAAGAAGAGCCTCATCATAGTTTCGGCCAGGATCTCATTGGACAGGAATGGGAATTGGAATTGACCTGACACAATCGCGCTCAGTGTGGCAATGCAAGCGTTTCAACATCAGGACTGATGCTCCTGATGCCTGTGAAGTCGCTTGTTGCAAATCACGTTCACGGGAACTGAGGGATGGGACACTGCACGCCTGATGCAGCCATGTCGCCAACCACAAATATACGACTACAAATTCGGATTGAAGAATCTCCAGACGAGCGACTTCCAGTGGAATAAGATAGCTGGGCGGACTCAATTGGATTTTGTGCATTCGATTCGCCCGGAGGAGAAATCTCCCTGCACGCTGAACTCCCCATGGACCGCGTTGCGGTGTTGGAGGCAGAACTTCAAATTCTTGGCACGCTCTGCAATCAGGCGGGCACCAGCAAGCAACGCGCCGAACTCGTAGATACTCTTCGCCAATACGCCTTCCTTGAAGCGGAACACCAGATCCTTTTCGAATCCATCCGTTCCCTGCTTTCAGCCGAGCCGCTTTCAAACACGCGTCTGGCCGTGCACCTGAACAATCGGGGATTTCCTGACGTGGACCTGGAGAAATTTTGCGCGGCGGCGCTTGCGAATATTGACGATGCGTTGCAGCTCGTTCGACAATTGTGTTCGTTGGCGCGTGGGAGCGGGACTCAATTACATCACGATCGGCAGGGAAAAGTGGAAGATGATCGTTAAGAAGCCATCGCCACGCGGGTTCGGTGTGGTGTGTGCGGTTTTGGCGCTCGCCTGCGTAGCCGTTGTAGTGATCGCCGTCTTTTTTGCTAGCCCGGTGCGACGATACGTCCGGGAATCGCTCATGCAGAGCGTGACATCCGCGCACTATCAAGTCCTGTGCCCCCCTGGGGCCTTGTCGCAAGAGGTCATGACAAAATTTGCGTCGCAACGGGAGCCTTTGTTAGCGTCGCTGGACGGGAAGCTCAACGATGCAGCGTCTAATGCGGAGATCCGCATTGTCCTTGACCCCCATTTCAAAGCGGCTGGCACCACCGCGAGTACGACTCAAGTGTATGAAGTTACCGGAAGGACGATTCGAACCAGGTTGAGCGGGAGAGTTCCAGAACTCGATCCAGCTGCAGACGCTGAGGCGCTGCTGCACGTCGCCTGGGGCAAGCCCGGAAATCCGCTCATCGCTCATTGGACGGCGCTGTGGTTGGTTGGCCAATGGCAAGGACAGGAATTGGGCATGGCTGCGGCCGAATTGGAGCAAAGACTCGGTCACAAGAAGGTTGCCAATTTACTTGAGCAGTTGCCCGGCGCGGCTACTTCACCTCAGGATCGCGCTCTGCTCGGGGCGGCTTGGGTTAGTGCGATTGCGGAACTCGGGGGAGGCGCCGAAGTTCGGAAGCTCTATTCCGCGAAGATGACTCAACTTGACGTCGCCGAGGTGACAGGAGCGCTCGGGACAACTCCAACAGAGCTCGAACGTAAGTGGCAGATGTGGATGTACTCGTACCTTGCCGGCATGCCTCCCGCAACTCACAGCATGACGATGCCGATGGATATGCCGATGTCCAAATAGCAGACGATGGCGCGAAATCTTTTCGTGGAATTCACCCTCGGCGTTATTCGCCACGGGTAGTAGCGGTGCCGACGGGGAAAGCTCCTGTCCCGGTTAAACCGGGACGGGCTACAGCGGCCCTTGTGCCGGTCAGATCGACTACAGATTGAGTGCGCCGTACGTGTCGGCAAACTTGTCGGCGTCTTGGGAGAGTGCTGAAGAGGGACTTTCGCTGATTTTCCAGCGGCCGGGAATTTTTAGCCCGCAGGAAGGACATGCGCCGTCACGCAAAGAATTCTGAAGCACATCGTGCCAGGAGCGCCGGATGAGGATTTGGCCGCAGCTGGGGCAGGACGTGTGGGCCGCGCTGGTGTGAATGTTGCCTTCGTAGACGTAGTGGAGGCCGGTTTCCAGGGCAATGCGCCGCGCGGCGTGTAGCGTCTCGGGAGGGGTGTTCGGCTTATCACGCAACTTGAAATCGGGATGAAACGCGGTGAAGTGAAGTGGGACGTCGGGGCCGAGATGCTCCAGAATCCAGTCGGAGAGAAGACGGATTTCGCGCGGGTCATCGTTCAGAGTGGGGATGATCAGATTCGTGATCTCGAACCAGACGTTCGTCTCCTGCTTGAGCCACGTGAGCGTGTCAAGCACCGGCTGCAGATGCGTAAGGGTGACGCGGCCGTAGAATCCCTCCGTGAAAGCCTTGAGGTCCACGTTGGCCGCATCCACGTGGTCGTAAATATCGTGAAAAGCCTCGCGCGTCACGTAGCCGTTGGTGACCATCACAGTGCTGATCCCGGCTTCCCGGGCGGCGTGGCAGATGTCGATAACGTACTCGCCCCAGATCGTCGGTTCGTTATACGTGAATGCAATGGAGGGGCAGCCGTAGCGGATCGCCAGCGCGACGATGTCTTCCGGCGGAATGTGCGTCGAACGAACCTGATCGGCTTTCGATTTCGAGATATCCCAATTCTGGCAAAAAAAACAGCCCATGTTGCAGCCGGCCGTACCGAGTGAGAAGACGCGTGTGCCGGGGAGGAAATGGTTGAGCGGCTTTTTCTCGATGGGATCGATTTGCAGCGCGGCGGGCGAGGCGTAGCCCAGGCTGTAGAGCTTCCCTCCTTGATTCACACGAATGAAACAGAAACCGGATTGCCCTTCGCCGATGTGGCAATGCCGCGGGCAGAGATAGCAGTGCACTCGGCCCTCGGAAATGGGCTCCCACCAGCGGCCTTCGTGGAGAGCTTCCGTCTTCTGAAATATTTTCAGTTCCTGCATGGCGATT
>WNEY01004164.1_pt1 | contig 10964 bp, 13 predicted proteins | sample 5400531 | NCBI WGS metagenome assembly WNEY01 (sample SAMN13153338, study PRJNA577476) | soil metagenome | isolation source: 200 cm saprolite under Douglas fir tree site 1 | place: USA:California | collected 2015-04-18
GGACGGGGATGCCGGGCACAAGGGTCTACTCGTAGGCTCCCGCGACCATCGCCGCATCGCCCACAGCACATCGCGGTGCCTTCGCCGTGATTGCCTTCGGCTTCGCGCGGATTCATGATTGCCTATGGCGAATCAAATGGAACTTTCCATGGTTAAGGCTTTCTGTTGTTGCTATTGCCGGGTCGAGATCGAGCCGATCGCGCTCGCCGACGGCAGTGCGGCGCTCGTTTGCATCGATTGCGATCTGATCGGCATCGAGCATGACGTCGTTCAGGGCGCTCCGATGCAGCCAGCCGGGCTGTGCAGCCGCGACCTTGCTCGGGCCAAACTCGCGCGTTCCATCGGGAAATAGAGCATTTTCCGGAAAAGTGGACACCGGTTTTCCGCAGAAAATGCGACCAACTAAAGAAGCTACCGGGGTTACCGGGCTTGGCTGCGCCGCCAAGCAACGAATTGTTTTGATTAAATGCAATTAGAATCAATTTTAGCGGATGGCACAACTGCGCAGTCAACGGGAGTTACCTCATGAAGACGCTGCTTGCACGCTTTGCTAAAGACGAGTCGGGTGCCACTGCCATCGAATACGGCCTGATCGCGGCCGGCATTTCGGTCGCCATCATCACGGTGGTCGGCACGCTCGGCACCAAGCTGAACACGACCTTCACGTCGGTTCAGACCGCTCTCAAGTAAGCGCCTTGGTTTTTCACGTGGCTTTCATTGCCCCGGCTTGGCCGGGGCTTTTTTTTGACCGGCGGGCGAAAATCGTTGATATTGCGCCCACATGATGCTGGTGGTTCGATGTCGATGCCTCGCCGCGATTTGCCGCTCGTCGGTCGCCGCAGCTTGCTCAAGGGGGCCGCGCTCGTCGGCGCCGCGGCGCTGACCCCGGCGGTCGCCGCCCATGCGCAAACGACCGCGCCATCGCCGCCCAAGGGTTCGCCCATGGCCGATGACCTGACCGCCGAAGAGCTTCGCAGCCTGCTCAAGCTCGAGCCGCATCCCACCTGTGGGTTCGTGCGGATCACCTATCTGAGCTCGGTCGCGATCGCACCGGGCGGCTTGCCGGCGCCGTTCGCCGATGGGCGGCCGATGGGCTCGGCGCTCTACTTCATGGTGACGCCGACCGCGCCGGTGCATCTCCACCGCATCCGCAATGACCAGCTCTATCACTACTATCTCGGTGATCCGCTCGAGGTCCTGTTGCTGCGCGGCGACGGCAAGAGCGAACGGGTGGTGGTCGGGCCGGACCTGCGCGGCGGCGAGCGCGTGCAGCTCTTGATTCCCGGCAACACGTTTCACACCGCTCGCCTGATCGGGCGGCGCCGTTGGTTTCTCGGAGCGAGCACAGAGTGGCCGGGAGTGGTGCCGGCCGACGTCGAGATCGGCAATCTCGACGCGCTCGCCGCGAAGTACCCGGCAGTCGCCGCCGACATGCGCGCCATCGCCGCGTCGGCTCGGCACTAAAACGTTTACAGCTTGCTTCCCAGCTTGCGCGCCGTCTCCACGATCCATTCGCGGAACGGCGCCAGCGGCGTCGCGCCGGTGAGGCCGCCGCAACCGCCGCCGCCGCGCGCGCTGGTCGCCCAACTCACCACGCCCATGATGATGAGGCGGCCGCCGGCGTCCTCGAGCACCGGCCCGCCGGAATCGCCCGAGCAGGCGCCGAGGCCTGCGGTCTCCCCGCGCGTGACCGGATCAGCGAGCTGGAAATGCCGCTGGGAAGGCGCGCGCACCGCCATCAGCGTCGCGGTGCGCAGCGGGCCGAGACGGCTGTCGCCGCCGTCGATGGTCACGCCGTAGCCGGCGACCGTGAACCGCTCGCCGATCAGAACGATCTCGCGCTCGCTGAGCACCGCGGGTGCGCGCTGCGAGGACAATGGCTCGGCCAGCTTGAGCAGGGCGAGGTCGGCGGTCTCGCCGCGCGCCACCGCGGTGTCGGGATCGAAGGTCGGATGGCGCTCGGCGGCGGCAACGCGGACGATGCGCGGGCGCCGGCCGTCGTCACGCTCCACCACCGTGGCGCTGGCGCCCGCCGCCAAGCAATGCGCCGCGGTGAGCACGAGATCGCGCGCGATCGCGGTGCCGGTGCAGGCCATGCGGCCGTTGCCGCGCGGTCCGAGCACGAGCACCACGTGCCGCGCGACCGCATGGTCGGCCGGGATGGCGCCGCCGACCAGGGCGGCAGCGGGCGCGCCCACGACAAGCATGCAGGCGAGGGCCGTGGCGGCGCGGCAGAGCATGATTTGTCGATTGCGCCGCGCCACCGCGCTTGTCAATCTGATTGTCGGTAGCCCGCATGAAGCGTAGCGAAATGCGGGGCAGCATCTCCGCGCAGCAAGACCGCCCCGGATTACGCTGAGCCTGTCATCGGGCGGCCCTCAGGGCCGACCCGTTGGCTCCATCCGGGCTACGGGGACGGCGCGCCGAGCTTGCCCGCCGTCGTGACGATCCAATCGCGGTAGCGCGCGAGCGGCGTGACGCCGGTGAGGCCGCCGCAGCCTTCCGAGAGCACCGGGCCGGTGGTCCAGCTGACCACGCCGAGGACGCCGAGCCGGCCGCCCGCGTCCTCGAGCACCGGCGCGCCGGAATCTCCCGTGCAGGCGCCGAGCCCCGGCCGATCGCCTTTGGTGGCGGGATCGACCAGGCGGATCTGCAGCGTTCCGGGCTGGCCGGTGACCGCGAGGCGCGCGGCGCGCAGCGTGCCGCCGCTGCGGCCGTCGCCGGGCGCGGCGAGGCCGTAGCCCGCGACCAGCAACAGATCGCCGACCGCGACCGGCCGGCGTGGCGCCGCGAGCGGCGCCGGCACGAACCGCGCCGCGAGTGGTTCGGCGAGCTTGAGCAAAGCCACGTCCGCGGTCACGCGCTGGCGCAGCGCCGCATCGGCGTCGAAGCCGGGGTGGCGCGCAATCGTCCCGATATCCTTGAGCACCGGCTGGCGCGCGGCGTCGAATTCGGCGAGCTTGGTGTCGGCGCCGGGCAGCACGCAATGCGCGGCGGTGAGCACCACGTTACGGGCGATCGCGACGCCGCTGCAGAAGCCGCGCGGGCCGACCAGCATCACCACGTGCCGCGCCAGCGCCTCGTTTGCATCGGCGGCGCCGCCGACCATCGCGGCCGCGCGGCCGCAGCCGAGCGCGGCATGCGCGCAGAAGATTAGCGAGCAGGCGAGGGCGGGGGCAGCGCGGCGGACCATGATCGGTCGATGAGCCGCAGCAGATCCGTTGTCAATGCCGCGCCGGCAGCGCCGTGGTAGCGCTGCTTATCTGCACCCCTGTTGTTACGACAGGGTCAAAGCCTCGCGGCGGACGAAATGTCGATCTGCGACACCGCCGAGGAAACCGGGACACCAAGGCTGGGGTGCTGGGACAGGTAAAATCTAGCAAGAACAATGGTTTAACCGCGCTGTCCCGCTGTCCCACGCCCTAAGGGGATGGGACTGTGGGACGGGCTGCTTCCGAGGCGAGGCGGCATCCGCCTTAAAGCCTAAAAGGCCTAGGTTGGTTTGCGATTCTCACCTCACGGACAGACCGCCCCGCATTGCGCTGCGCTCCATGCGGGCTACGATCACTGCGATGCGATCGAGCGAGGGAACGCCATGAAACTTCCGCGCCGAGCCTTCCTGCGGCTGGCAGCGGGCGCTGCCGCGCTGCCGGCCGCCACGCGCATCGCAACCGCGCAGGCCTATCCGGCGCGGCCGGTGCGCATCATCGTCGGCTTCGCTGCCGGCGGCGCGGCCGACATCGCCGCGCGCCTGATGGGGCAATGGTTGTCGGAGCGGCTCGGCCAACCATTCGTCATCGAGAACCGGCTGGGCGCCGGCGGCAACATCGCCACCGAGGCGGTCGCGGGCGCGAGTCCCGACGGCTATACGCTGCTCCTGGTCAATCCGGGGGCGGCGATCAACGCGTCGATCTACGACAAGCTCAACTACGATTTCATCCGCGACATCGCGCCGGTCGCCGGCATCATCCGCGTGGCCAATGTCATGCAGGTGAATCCGTCGGTTCCGGCCAACACGGTTCCCGAGTTCATCGCCTATGCCAAGGCCAATCCGGACAAGATCAGCATGGGGTCGGCCGGCGTCGGTTCCTCGAATCATGTGTCCGGCGAGCTGTTCAAGATGCTGGCCGGCGTGCGGATGGTGCACGTCCCCTATCGCGGTTCCGCGCCGGCGCTGACCGATCTCATCGGCGGACAGGTGCAGGTGCTGTTCTCCGCCGTGACCTCGTCGATCGAGACCATCAAGGCCGGCAAGGTTCGTGCGCTGGCGGTGACCACCGCGACGCGCTCGGAGGCGCTGCCGGACTTGCCCACCGTGGGCGATTTCGTGCCGGGCTACGAGGCGAGCAACTGGTGGGGCGTCGGCGCGCCCAAGAGCACGCCCGCCGCGATCGTCGACAAGCTCAACCGGGATATCAACGCGGCGCTCGCCGACCCCAAGATGAAGGCGCGGCTGGCCGAGCTGGGCGGCACGATGCTGGCGGGGTCGCCCGCCGACTTCGGCAAGCTCATCGCGGACGAGACCGAGAAGTGGGGCAAGGTGGTCAAGTTCGCGGGCATCAAGCCGGAGTGATCCGGGAATTCCATCACCGGCAATTCGTAGAGGGCATCGTCATGAAGCTTCCGCGCCGTCGATTCCTCCATCTGGCAGCGGGCGCTGCCGCGCTGCCGGCCGTGTCGCGTATCGCAGGGGCGCAATCGTATCCGTCGCGGCCGATCACGATGATCGTCCCGTTCGCGGCGGGTGGGCCGACGGACACGATCGGGCGCACCGTGGCCGAGCGCATGCGGGCGCAACTCGGTCAACCGGTCATTCTGGAAAACGTGACCGGAGCCGCCGGCAGCATCGGTCTCGGCCGAGTGGCGCGCGCACCTGCCGATGGCTACACGATCAACGTTGGCAATTGGAGCGCCCACGTCGTGAACGGCGCCATCTACGTGCTGCCATACGACCTGCTGAATGATTTCGAGCCCATTGCACTGCTCGCGCAAGCGCCGCAGCTGATCGTCGCAAAGAAGGCCACACCGGCGGATGACCTCAACGGCCTCATCGGCTGGTTGAAGGCCAACCCCGACAAGGCGACGGTGGGAACCGCCGGCGTGGGTAGCCCACCGCATATCGGCGGCATTTTCTTCCAGACCATGACCGGCACCCGCGCTCAGTTCGTGTCCTATCGTGGTGCGGCTCCGGCGATGCAGGATTTGGTCGCCGGGCAGATCGACATGATGATCAGCGATACGACCACGGCGCTGCCACAGGTGCGCGCCGGTACGATCAAGGCGTATGCCGTCGCTGCCCAGAGCCGCCTGCCGGCCGCGCCCGATCTTCCGACCGCCGACGAGGCGGGCCTGTCCGGGTTCTACGTGTCGACGTGGAATGCGCTGTTTGCGCCCAAGGGCACCCCGAAGAACGTCGTCGCCAAGCTCAATGCCGCGGCCGTAGCTGCATTGGCCGATTCAGCCGTGCGCAAGCGGCTCGCTGATCTCGGTCAGGAAATCCCTGCCCGTGAGCAACAGACGCCGGAAGCGCTCGCCATCTTCCACAAAGCCGAGGTCGAGAAATGGTGGCCGATCATCAAGGCGGCTAACATCAAGACGGAGTGATCCAGCGATTGCCGGCGCAATATTCCATATTTCCCGTTCATGTCGCCGATGCGGGCAGGTCGGCGCCGGCGCGTGGATGGCGCACCGCACGAGCCGGTTCCGCCGCCCGCCCGCCGACGTCCTGCTTTCGCCGCCAATTCTCCCCCTCCCTTCCTCAATCTTCCCCCTCATCATATCTAGTGGCAGAGTAGCGCCCGCGACCGTCGATTCCAGGCCCGGAACCGCCGTCGTGGCCAGCAGCGGAGGCTAGCGTGCGGCTCCTCGTCATCGAGGACGACCCCGATCTCAATCGGCAGCTCGCGACCGCGCTCACCGATGCCGGCTACGTGGTCGACCGCGCCTTCGACGGCGAGGAAGGTCACTATCTGGGCGAGAGCGAGCCCTACGACGCTGTGATCCTCGACATCGGCCTGCCGAAAATGGACGGCATCTCGGTGCTGGAAGCCTGGCGGCGCACCGGCCGCGCCATGCCGGTGCTCATGCTCACCGCACGCGACCGCTGGAGCGACAAGGTGCAGGGCTTCGACGCCGGCGCCGACGACTACGTCGCCAAGCCGTTCCATCTCGAGGAGGTGCTCGCGCGCATCCGCGCGCTGCTGCGCCGCTCGACCGGACACGCCAAGAGCGAGCTCAATTGCGGCTCGGTGCGCCTCGACACCCGCACCGGCCGCGTCACCGTCGACGGCAATCCTGTCAAGCTCACCTCGCACGAATACCGCCTGCTCTCCTATCTCATGCATCACACCGGCCGCGTGGTCTCGCGCAGCGAGCTGGTCGAGCATCTCTACGACCAGGATTTCGACCGCGACTCCAACACGATCGAAGTTTTCGTCGGCCGCATCCGCAAGAAGCTCGGCGTCGACGTGATCCAGACCGTGCGCGGATTGGGCTATCTCCTCACGCCGCCGCCCGGCAATGCCGCTTAACTCGCTTGCGATACGGCTCTTCTTCTCGGCGACGACCTGGACCGTGCTGATTCTCGTGGTCACCGGGATCGTGCTGTCCTCGCTCTACCGCTCGGCGGTGGAGCGCGCCTTCGACCACCGGCTCGATGTCTATCTGCGCACCTTGGTCGCCGATGTCGCGACGCCGCAGGAGAACGCAGACAAGTTCCCGCAATCGCTCGGCGAGCCGCTGTTCGAGCTGCCGCTGTCGGGCTGGTACTGGCAGGTGACGCGGCTCGATTCGCCGACGCCCGACGTGCGCTCGTCGCGCTCCTTGTGGGACGGCAAGCTGCCGCGGCTCGCGGATGGAGCCGTCTCGCTCGCCGCCGGCGGCACCCGCCACGGTTATGCGGAAGGCCCCGAGGCTCAGCAGCTTCGGATGGTCGAGCGCACCATCGATCTCGGCGAGGAGGGGCGCTTCCTGGTCGCGGTCGGCGGTGCGTCCGCCGAGATCGACGAGGAGACGCGCAGCTTCGACGGCACGTTGCTGTTCACCTTCGGCATGCTCGGGGTGGTGCTGCTGTTGATGATCACCTTCCAGGTCCGCTTCGGCCTCGCGCCGCTCAAGCGCGTGTCCGAAGGCCTGGCCGCGATCCGCTCCGGCACGGCGGAACGGCTGGAAGGCGCCTTTCCGGTCGAGATCGCGCCGCTCGCGCGTGAGACCAACGCGCTGATCGACGCCAACCGCGAGATCGTCGTGCGCGCGCGAACGCATGTCGGCAACCTCGCGCACGCGCTCAAGACCCCCATTTCGGTGATGCTGAACGAGGCCAACGCCTACGGTGACGATCCATTCGCCGCCAAGGTGCGCGAGCAGACCGAGATCATGCGCGATCAGGTCACCCGCCAGCTCGAGCGCGCGCGGCTCGCCGCCCGCGTCGCCATGATCGGCACCGTCACTGACGTGCGTCCGGTGGTGGCGGCGCTGGCGCGCACCATGGAGAAGATTCACCAGCGTCGCGGTGTCGCCATCGACATCGACGCGCAAGGCGAGGCGCGCTTCCGCGGCGAGCAGCAGGATCTCGAGGAGATGGTCGGCAACCTGGTCGACAATGCCTGCAAATGGGCGCAGTCGCGGGTGGCGATCGAGGTGTTCTCCGAGCGGCCGGAGCCGGCCGACGACCGCCGGGTCGTGCGCATCCTGGTGGACGACGACGGGCCGGGACTGTCGCCGCAGCAGCGCGAGCAGGTGGCGCGCCGCGGCCGCCGCCTCGACGAGAGCAAGCCTGGCTCCGGTCTCGGGCTTTCGATCGTCGTGGAGCTCGCGCGCGTCTATCGCGGCAGCCTCACGCTCGGCACCGCGCCGATCGGCGGGCTGCGCGCCGAGCTGGTGCTGCCGGGGGCGTAATTACAATTTCGATAGAGTTGAAAACCTAACCGCTTGGGATTATTCTACAGGATGCCGACGGTCCTCAGGTTCGACGGGTTCAACGTCGTGATCTATCCGGCCGACCACATTCCGAGCCACGTGCACGTATTCGGTGGCGGCAACGAAGCAGTGTTCAATCTGAATTGCCCGGCCGGGCCGGTGGCGCTCCGGGAGAATTACGGCTTCTCGCGGGGGGCTGTCGCCAGGGTTCGTCGGGCGCTCGATGAAGCCGTTCCAATGCTCTGCCAGGAATGGAGGAGGATTCATGGCCAAGCTCGATGAATTCAGCGCGGCAACCCGTCGTGCCGCCGAGCGTCGCGCGAACGAGCCGTTCGCCGTCGCGGCGCGTTATGATCGGCGGCGCGACCGTATCGTCGTCAGCCTGAATACCGGCGTCGAGCTCGCATTCCCGCCCCGTATCGCGCAAGGATTGGAAACGGCCGCCCCATCAGACCTGACCGATATCGAGATCAGCCCCTCCGGCTTCGGCGTCCACTTCCCGAGGCTCGATGCGCATCTCTATCTGCCCGCGCTGATGCAAGGCGTGTTCGGCTCCAAGAAATGGATGGCGGCACAGCTCGGCGCCGCCGGCGGCAAGGTGCGCAGTCCCGCCAAGAGAGCCGCCGCTCGCGCCAACGGCAAGCGCGGCGGCCGGCCGCGTAAGCTCGCGGCGAGATGAGACGCCCGGCGACGCGCTGCCGGGGGCGTAAACACCGCGTTAACCCTCTGGGAACGAAGTTTCGCCCCAATTTCCGCCATTAACTGAAGCGCCGGCACGAGGCGCCAATCGCCGATCGGCGGATCGCCGGCTGCTCGAACCGGGGACAATTGGGACGGGGGCTGAAGATGTGTCTCGTTCGCCTGAGTGCGGTTGCGCTCGTCGCACTGGCGACGGCGGCGTGCAGCGGCAATCCCGAGACTGGAACCGGACCGAAGGAAAATACCGGGACGCTGGTCGGCGCCGTCGCTGGCGGGCTGATCGGCTCGCAGTTCGGCGGCACCACCGGCGATCGGGTCGCCGCCGGGATTGCGGGCGCGGCGATCGGCGGCCTGATCGGCAACCGCATCGGCGCCGGCATGGACGACGAGGACAAGCAGCGCGCCTACGCGGCGCAGATGCAGGCGCTCGAAAGCGGCAAGTCCGGCGTGGCGGTGCAGTGGAAGAACCCCGACTCCGGCCGCTATGGCTCGGTGGTTCCCGGCCCCGCCTATCAGTCCAACGGGCTGCAATGCCGGCAGTACAGCCACACCGTGTATATCGACGGCCGTCCGCAGCTTGCGCGCGGCACCGCCTGCCGCAACCCCGACGGCACCTGGACCGCGGTGGGGTGATGACCGTCTCACGGCATGATGACTTTAATCTTTGTCATGCTCGACCGATGGACCAGCGCCATCCCGTTGGAATCACGTAAAAATCGCGTAACGAGTTCTTAAGCTCGCGGCGGTATCAGAACGCCTTGGCGGCATTCAATTTGCCCTGGGGTGCGGGATGGCCGAGGGTGGGCAGCCCGGCGAACGATTGCGGCAATATCTCCGGCAGCTTTCGCCGGGAGCGCGCGCTCTGCTGATCGCGGAGCTCGAACGCGCATTGCTGCGCGGCGAGGAAGTCCCCGGCGGCGATTTCGTGCTGCAAGAGGTGCGCCGGGCCGTGCGCGAGTCGGGCGCGCCGGCGCCGCGCATCGGCAATCCCGCCCGCTTGTTCTTCCGGCCGATCGAGCCGTTCCTGGTCGACGATACGGCTGCGCACAAACATCAGGGTCGCATCGCGCGGGTCTCGCTCGAACCGATCTGGGCCTGGATCGGACGCGATCTTCTGCCGGCGGAGGCGAAAACCTTCGCCGAAGAGGTCAGCCGCGCGCTCCTCGCGGATGGCGCTGTCGCTTGCGAGCGGCTCACCTGCGACTTCCAAGACCGCGTGGCCGACCGCATCCGCCACGCGCTCGCCGCCGCCCAGTCCGACGACAAGGCACGCCGTCGGCTCGCCGGCCAGATCGGCACCGCCCAGGCGCTCGAGGACGTGGGCGAGCTGCGCAACGTGCTCGAGGCGAGGGACATGCTGGCGCTGATCGCCGACCGCCTCCCGCGCCATATCCGCAATCTCGCCGACGCCCACCTCGATGCCGTGAAGGCGGTGCTCGATTCTCCGGTCGCGCGGCAGGCCAACATCTTGCCCTATGCGCTCGTGCTGGTGATGAGCCGGCTGGAGGCGCCCTGGCAATTGATCAGGCTCGCCGTCAAGGCGGCGCAGAGCGACGATGCGGCGCGCATCGCCGCCACGCCTTACGCCGCGGCGGTCGCGATCGTGCTCGCCGAGATCGAGCGGATGGTCGGCGAGCTCAAGAGCGACCTCAAGCGCGGCGGCGGCGTCCCGGTGACGTCGCTGCTCAAAGGCCTCCATGATGGCGCCCGCGGCTTGCGCACTGAGCTCGACCTTCCCGTCGACTCGCCCTGGGGCCGTCGGCTCGCCGCCATCCGCACCGAGATTTCGAGCGTGCTGAAGACCGAGATCGAGTCCGCGCCGGGCCGCGTGCGGCGCCTGTTGCGGCCGCGGCCGGCCGGCCAGATCGCGCCGGGCAGCGCGCTCGACCCCGGCGACGTCGCCGACACCGAGGCGCTGATCCAACTGGTCGGCGCCTGTCGCAACTATGCGAGCGAGCTTGCCATCAGCGAGATGACGACACGCGCATATGGCGAGTTGCAGCAACATCTCGACACCGGCACCAAGACGCTGCTCGAAGGATTGCGCGGCGCCGGGCCGGCGGATCGGCCGTTTCGGCAGTCGCAGGTCGATGCGGCGGTGCGTTTCTGCGCCAAGGTGTTCGGCCAGGACTACGCCTCGCTGCTCACCAAGGCCGCCGAGGTCGCAGCCCAAAGCAAGGCCGCCGCGCGCGCCTGACCCCGACAGGAATCAGAAGTCAGTAGTCAGCAAGCCGTGGGCGGCAATAAGAGCAGCCTGTGACTGACGTTCTGATTACTGACCTCTGATTGCTGATTCCTGTCACTGTCATCGCCCCGTAACACATCGCGGCTCATTGCGGGACTTGCCG
>WNEY01005536.1_pt1 | contig 10964 bp, 13 predicted proteins | sample 5400531 | NCBI WGS metagenome assembly WNEY01 (sample SAMN13153338, study PRJNA577476) | soil metagenome | isolation source: 200 cm saprolite under Douglas fir tree site 1 | place: USA:California | collected 2015-04-18
GCGGCCGCGGCGACCGCGAGCTTCCAGCGCCACGAGAGCGGGATCGCCATGAGGATGATCCCGTTGTCCCAGTGCAGGCAGTGGTTCGGAGCGAACATCACCGGGCCGCGCAGGCCGACGAGCTTCTCCTTTCCGGTGACCTTGACCTTGTAGAAGATGTGCACGAGCGGGTAGATGAGCGTCTGCTGCAGCAACAGACCGAAGGAGCGCACGAGCGGGCTGAGCGGCCAGCCATAGATGCCGGTGTCCCTCTTGAGGTCCCGTGCCGCGGCGACCATACGCTCCAGCTCGGCGACCGTCGCGTTCGGTTCGAGTGCGGCGTCGTCGATGTAGGCGCCGAGCTCCTCCTCGATCGCGCCGAGCAGATCGACGCGCGCGAGCGAGTCCAGGCCGAGATCCGCCGAGAGCGTCGCGCCAGGATGCACCGCGGCCGCCGGAACGCTGGTCACCTGGGCGATCAGCTTCTCGACCTCGCTGAGCGCTCGCGTGGTCGTCTGCTCGCCTCCGGCCGCACGCGCCTGCTCTACGCGTCCCATGTTCAGCAGCTGATCGATCACGAGGCGCTTCTTGACCTTCTGGGTCGGAGTCGTCGGGAACTCTTCTTCCGGCCAGATCGTCCAGCCACGGATCTGCTGACTGCCCGAGAGCTTGGTATTCGCGTCGCGCACGATCGCCGCGACCTGCTCCGGGTCCTTCACGAGGAACACGCCGTGTACCTGGATATCCTCACCGGGCCGCTGCAGGCCAACGATCGTCGCCACCTCAGGTCGGAGCGGTGTGGCGACGGCTTCAATGCGGGGATCCGCAGCCAACGTGTTCTCGATGTCCTCGGGATAGACCTTCGTGCCGTCCGCAAGGACGATCATGTCCTTCTTGCGGCCATGCAGCCAGAGGAAGCCGTCTTTGTCGAACGCGCCGAGATCGCCGGTGTGGTACCAGCCGTCTTTGTCGAGGACAGCGCGCGTTGCTTCCTCGTTCTCCCAGTACCCCTTGAACACGTTCGGCCCGCGTGCGAGCACCTCGCCGTCCTCAGCGACCTTGACCTCGACGCCCGGCAGCGGCGTGCCGACCGATCCGAGGCGGTTCAGACCCAGGCGGTTGAACGCGATCCCGGGGGAGCACTCGGTCGTCCCATAACCCTGGAAGACGTCGATGCCGAGCTCGCGCCACGATTCGCCCAGCGCTGGATCGAGTGCGGCGCCGCCCGACACGATGTAGCGGAAACGGCCGCCGAACTGACGGTGGACGCTGAAGAAGACGACGCGGCGCAGCGCCATCGGTAGTCGGCGCGCCACGCGACGAAGCTTCTCGAAGAGCTCCTTCCTGCCCTGCGCCCGTGAGCAACACGGTGAAGAACCCGCCGAGCTGCTCGAACATGTGCGAGAGCGGGAGGAACGACAGCAGGCGCATCTTCGGACCGATCGGGAAGATCTGCGACGCGGCGATCGCGTTCGAGAGAACGTTGCGATGGGTGAGCATCGCTCCCTTCGGATCGCCCGTGGTGCCCGATGTGAACACGACCTCCGCGAGATCGTCGCCGGCCAGATCGGCCTTCTCGAGCGGCAAGTGCTCGCGCGCGAGATCGGGCAGGCGCTCGATCTCGTGCAGGGGCAGACCGAGAGCCTTCGCGCGTGCGAGCGTCTGCGCCGACACGATGGCCGCGCTCGCGCGCGTTCGCTGAGCGATCTTCTGCGCGAAGTCGGGCATCGAATTCACGTCCAGCGGGACGAGGATCGCGCCGATACGCAGCGCGGCGAGGAACGCGATCCCGTACTCAGGACGGTTCACACCCCAGATGACGACGCGGTCGCCCCGCTTGAGTCCGGTGTCCTTCAGATAACGCGCGACCCGCGGCACGACGTCGTTCAGATCGCGATACGTCCAAGCGCGTGTGCGGAAGCCCGGTCGGATCATGAACGCGTCTTTGTTGCCGAACTTCCGGGCCGACTCCTCGAGGATGTCGTTCAGCGTCTCCATGTCGCCCTCCCCCTAGCTCGCGAGCGCGCGCAGCGCCTCGCGTCCCCCCTGCCGTACCGGCGGATAGTGTGAGAACAGGATCGTCTCGACGTCGAGCTCCGCGAGCCGCGCGATCGATCGGCGCGCGAGCCCCATATCGTCGGTGAAGAAGTAGTTCGGAAGGGTCACTTGGCCGCGCATCCGTTGGAGGAGATCACCCACGATCAGAAGCCGACGTGTCGCTGAATACAGACAGATGCTTCCTGGGGTGTGACCCGGCGTGTGCAGCACGCGGAGACCGCCCAGGACCGGCAGCTCGTCCCCGTCCTGCGCAGCCGTGACGTCGGTGGGCGCCTGCGTGAGGTAGGCGATGATCGCTCCGGGCGCCGGCCGCCCTCTGATCACCTCGCGAAAACGGATGCGCAGACGTTCCATGTCCGCCGGATGCATGAGGACCTTCGCGCCGGACGCGCGTGCGATCTCCTGCACGCCGCCGATGTGGTCCGGGTGCCCGTGCGTGCAGACGATCCGCGTGATGTCGGTGACCTGGTGGTCGAGCGCGGCGACCTGCCGGCGCAACATGGCGCCCGAACCCCGATGGCCGGCGTCGATGAGCGTCGGCTCGTCGCCGAGGATGAGGAACGCGTTCACGCCGATGAGGCGCAGCGCGTGCACGTCGGGGGCGACTTCCATCGCTTGAATGCTAGGCCGCCTCTCGCTATGGTCGGCCGACTTTGCTCTCCGCCTTCCTGATCGGCGCCGCTGCCGGCTACGCGATCGCGATTCCGGTCGGCCCGATCGCCGTCCTTATCGTGCGCACCGGCCTGCGTCGTGGCTTCCGCATCGCGACGGCGGCGGGCGCGGGCACAGCGACGGTCGATCTCATCTACGCGATCTTGGCGGTCGTCGTGGGTGCAGCGGTCACGAGCGCGCTCACGGCGGTGCTGCTGCCGATGCGCCTCGCCGCCGCCGCGGCGCTGCTGTACCTGGCCGTGCGCGCCCTCCTGCGGCTCGGTCGTACCGACATGGGGCTGGACGCGCCGGGCGGACAGCCGCGCTCCGCCGCGCGCACCTACCTCCTCTTCATCGGGCTCACGCTCCTCAACCCGGCGACCGTCGCGTACTTCGTCACGCTGGCGGTCGGCCTGCCGCAGGTCGCGCAGGACGCCGGCTCGCGCCTCGCCTTCGCGGTCGGAGCATCGCTGTCGTCGTTGTCGTGGCAAACGCTGCTCGCCGCGATCGGCGCCGCGCTGCACACGCGACTCACGCGGAGCATCGAGCTGGCGACGGCGCTGCTGAGCAGCGCGATCCTCGTCGGCTTCGCGCTACGGATCGCCGCCGACGCGCTGGCGCGTTAGCCCGCGAAGGTCCGCCACAGCAGGTTCGCGATCGACAGGACGATGAGCGCAACGATGAACTGGCGGAACCGCTGCGGATCCAGCCGGTCGCGGAGCGCGATACCCAGAGCGAGCGCGAGCAGCGTCGGCACGAGACCGAGCAGCCCAAGTGCGACGACCTCCGGCGTGAAGAGGCCCTGTGCCGAGTAGCCGATCACCTGGACGATCGCGTTCACCTCGAAGATCGCGGCCAGTGTGAACACGAAATCCGCGGCGGCCAGACGCCGGGCGTGGAAGTAGGAGCCCACGAGCGGGCTCGCGATCGAGGTCGTTCCTTGCAGCACTCCACCGACGAAGCAGATCAGCGGTCCGAGGATGCGTGCGCGCAGCGCCGCGGGGTCGTCGCCGAGGAGACGCTCGCCACGCACGAGGAAGACCAAGACCATGAGCGTGATCAGCAGCGCGAACGTCCGCTGATCGAGGCTGGCGAGCAGCAATGTCCCGATCGCGGTCCCGATCGCGGATGCCACGAAGAGCTGCGCGATGCCACGAAGCAGGTCGCGCTTGCGAAAGCCCTGGACCAGGAGCAGCGAGTTCGAGGCGAGGATCGGTATCGTCACGATCGCCACGGCGAGTCGCGGGCCGAAGACCCCCGCCAGGATCGGCGTCGCGATGAGCGGCAGCCCCATACCGCTCGTTCCTTTCGCCAGGCCGGCGACGGACAGCCCGACGACGAGGATCAGGAGGTCTGTGAGATCCAATCGGCTTCTTCCACCAGCGCTTTCCATTCCACCGGATGAAGCCGATCCGACTCGATGTAATGCCGACCGGTCTTCGCGAGATCCTTGCCGTTCACGCGGACGATGTCCGCCGTGTGATCGAAGCCGCTGCCGTGCACGAGGGCCGAACCCACTCCGTAGACGTCGACCGGCACGCCGAGCACCTCGAAGCGCCGGATCTTCTGAGCGTCGAAGCCGCCGGAGGCGACGATGCGCACGTGCCGGTAGCCGGCCTCGTCGAGCGCGGCGCGTAACAGCTGGATCAGGCGAGGCGTGACGCCGCGGACATCGCTGCCGCCGGCGAGACCTTCCTTCTCCTGCAACTCGCGAACGATCGAGAGGTCCACCAGCGATTCGCTGGTGTCGACGCGAACGCCCCAGAGGCGTTGCCCGAGCGCGTGTGCGACGCCGAGCGAGGTGTTCACCACGTCGTTGCGGAAATCCACCAGGGCCGTGACGTTCACGTGGCCCTCCGGCGTTCCTTGAGCGGTGAGGTGGCCGACGCGATCCGTCGCGCGGTTGATGTACTCATCGAACTTCAGCGTCGCGACCGTCGTGTCGCCGCCGTAGACCGCGATGAGCGCGTGCGGCACGGTGCCCAGTCCCCGCGAGCCCCACCACTCACCCTGCTCGTCGGTGGACACCGCGACCGCGCCGCCGACGTAGGCGGCGTAGCCTGAGCCGGCTTGCGCCTCGTGACCCTCGTGGCGCGCGCCGAACATGATCACGGGCTTCCCGTTCGCGGCGGCGACGACCTCGCGCGTGTTCGTCGCGACGCGAGTTCCCTCGGCCAGCGCCCCCAGGTAGAGCGTCTCGAGGTCCGCGAACGAGGCGTAGTCGCCCTCGATGTGCATCACCGGCTCGCCGGGCTGCGCGACCTCCCCGTCGTAGAGCGAGCGCACCTTCAGATCTTGCCAGCCAGGCTCCCATAGCGAGGCGAGCTCGTGCGAGATCTCGAAGACCTCGCGCGCGATCGGCTCGTAGTCCTTCCACGTCTGCCGCGGCAGCGCGAGCCAGCGCGCATAGAGCCGGCGCTCGGCGTCGAGGTAACGTCCGAAGACGCGTTCGGCGCGTTCGCGCTCGCGGTAGCGGCCGGTGCCGACATGCAGGAGCGCAAGGACCTGGTCGGTGCCGACGATCACCGCGTCGGGATGCTTCTGGAAGATCTGCATCGTGACGCTCTCGTGCCGCTTGTCGCGTTCGAGGATGAGCTTGGTGCGCGCGAAGTAGATGTCGCTCTTGTAGCCGGCGCGGATCTTCTCGATCGGAAGCCGGAAGACCACGGGCCGCAGACGATCGCGGACCATCACGGCGCGCGAGCTCGCAGCAGGTCTCGGATGCCCGGTCCGGATTGGCTCTTGAGAAAGGGAGTCGGAGCTCGGACGAGCGCGTCAGCGATGCGCTCGACCTGTTTGGGGGCGGTGTTGGGTGGCAGCGCCTCCAATTCGAAGTAACCAACTTGGTCGGCCTCATCGCTGGTCGTCGGCGATCCGCCTGTTACGCGACACTCGAAATTGAAGACGAGCTCGTCCGACCCCGGCTTCCAATACAGACCGGTCAGCCGAACTACCTCGGCATCGACGCCGACCTCTTCGCGGACTTCGCGCACGGTCGCGTCCCACGGTGTTTCACTCTGCTCGACGCCACCGCCAGGAAGGTTCCACGCGTCGATGTCGCGTCGGTGGCACAAGAGGACACGGTCGTGGTCATCGAAGATGACTGCGAACGCGCCCGCCTTCACTAGAACATGCTCTTCAGCATGCCGCCGTCCACCTGCAGCGAAACGCCGGTGATGTACGAGGCCTTCGGCGACGCGATGAACACGACGACGGCCGCGTACTCGGCCGGCTTGCCGTATCGGCCCATCGGGATCACGGATTCCTCGTAACTCTTACGCACCGCGTCCGGCGTCGTGTTCTGGCGCTTCGCGGTGTCGGTGTCGAGCTGGACCAGCCGATCGGTCGCGATTCGCCCCGGCTGCACCGCGTTCACGCGGATGCCGTCCTTCGCGAGGTCGGCTGAGAGAGTCTTGAGCATCCCGTGTACGGACGCGCGGATCGCGTTCGACAGGATGAGGTTGAGGTACTGGGTTGGCTGCCGCACCGAGGTCGACGTCGAATACACGATCGAGCCGCTCTTCTGTTTGCGCATCTGTGGGAGCGCGAGCCGCGTCAAGCGCACGGCCGAGAAGAGCGTGAGGTCGACGGCCTTCTGCCACGCGGTGTCGTCGAGATCGTCGAATCGACCCGGCGGAGGTCCGCCTGCGTTCACGATCAGGATGTCGAGCGCATGGAACGCACCCAAGGCGTTCTGCACGAACACTTCACAGCCCTCTCGCGTGGCGAGGTCCGCGGCGATCGGCAGGATGTTCTTGTTCCCGGTCTTCAGCTCGATGTCCTCCGCCGCCGAGGTGATCGCCGACTCCTCACGGCTGCACATCGCCACCTTCGTCCCCTCGCGCGCGAATTCCTCGGCGATCGCACGGCCGAGTCCCTTCGACGCGGCCGCGACGAGCGCGACCTTTCCGCTGAGGCCAAGGTCCACGCGGCATAGAGTGCCACGCACGCGCGCGTGGCGATGAGCGGCGTGACTAGACGGCGGGCAGAGCCGCCGCCGGGACCTCCGCGAGCCGTGTCTCGCTGATGCGGAGGCGCCCGTCGATCTCGGTGACCAGCTGCAACGCGACGAGCGCCGTGACCACGCCGAGCGCATCGAACAGCACGGTGAGCCAGGCGATCTGTGTCACCTGCTCGATCGTGTCGAAGGTCCGGCTGCTCGCGAGGCGCCCGACGATGCTGTCGAGGATGAGGATCGCGAACCAGACACCGACGATCAGCGGCGTCGGCTTCTTGGCCCAGGGATCGTCGGGGCCCGGCACGACCTCACTGGCCTTCCAGAGCTCGCTCATCACCTGATAGGGGCGGAACAGGTTCACGATCGGGATGATGAAACCCCAGACGCTCCACTTCGGCGCGTAGCGCATGCTCGTGACCCCGAGCAGGGTGAGGCGCTTGGTGACCGCGCTCGTCCACCTGAGGAACACCACGGCGCTCACCAGGCCCAGGCCGAGCTGGACGAAGCCGATGAGCTGTTGACGCGCGTCGCTCGCCTCGACGATGGCGTCCGCGACGTTGGCTCCGCGCGCGAGGTCCTGGATCAGCTGCAGCTGCTGCCAGGATGACCAGAGGCCCGCAGCGGCGAGAAGCGCGCCGAGGCCGAGCAGCCACTGCGCCCACTGCGCTCGCTGATGGACCTTCGTGTCGCTCGCCACGAGCGCGACAAGCCTACGACCGCGGTGGCTATTTCCCCGAGAGCGCGAGAGCGATCGCGAGCGCCGCGACGATGAGGCGGTAGGGAACGAACCAGATGAGCGAGTGCGTCCGAAGGAAGCGGACCATGAACGCGACCGCGAGAAGGCCGAAGAGGAAGGACAGGCCGAACCCGAGCGCCAGCACGTCCGGTGCGGCGAAGAGCGCCTCGGCTTTCCGAGCGTCGAGCAGCGTCTTCGCGCCGGCGCCGACGATCACCGGCGTCGCGAGAAGGAAGCTGAGGCGCGTGGCGTCGGCGCGGCGGATGCCCTGGTAGAGCCCGGCCGAGATCGTGATCCCCGAACGGCTGATGCCGGGGAGCAGGGCGATGGCCTGCGCCACGCCCATGACGAGCGCATCGATGAAGCCGATCGTCTCGAGCGGCCGGCGCGCGACGGTGAAGCGCTCCGCGGCGACGAAGATGACCGATCCGATGATGAGGAACGCCGCGATGTACGCGGAAGCGCGGAGCCCGCTCTCGACCTGCGCTTGGAACGCGACACCGGCGAGCGCGGCGGGCAGCGTGCCGACGACGACGAGGAACGGCATGCGCAGCCGCAGGTGCACGACGTCGCTCGCGAGCTCGAGCCAGGTGCGCGCGAAGTAGAGCAGCACCGCGAGCGCCGTCCCCAGGTGCAGCGCGACGTCGAAGCTGAGGCCGAACCGCGCGGGGTCGAGCCCGAGTGCGTCGCTGATGAGCACCAGATGTGCGGTCGAGCTCACCGGCAGGAACTCGGTGAGCCCCTGCACGACGCCGAGGATCGCCGCCGCCGCGAGATCGTTCATCTCATGCCCGCCCGCGCCGCACGCAGCGCATCGTGCGCGCCGCGCTCGTGCCCGAGCGCGGCCTCGAGCTGCTTCGCCCAGGACCGCCGATGTCCCGCGTCGAGGAAGCGCGTCGCGACGGAGGCGCCGAACGGCCCGATACCGACCTTCTTGGCCGCGTCGGCGACGTAGCCATATGACTCGGCCGCGCGCAGCAGATCGGCGCCGGGGGATCCCGGGAACAGCGCGCGCGTGGTCCGAAGGAAGCTGGCGGCCGCCGTCCGCTTGTCGGCGAGGAGCGTTCGCATCGCGTGATCGCCGAACGCCGCTGCGCCGGCATGGCGCGTGTCGGTCCAGCGCGCGTCGTCGCGCAGCGCCGCGATCCAGGTCTCGAGCGCGTGATCGCTCGCCTCTGCCGCCTTGACCGCGCCCTCGACGGAATCGCGCGCGGTCGCCGCGCGGTCAGGCGCTCCCGCGCGGTCGAGGAAGACGATGAGACCGTCCTTCTCGAAGGCGGACCAGTCGAGCTTCGTTGGCTGCTCGGTCTTGTCGAAATACGTGCGGGCGTAGAACGTCGGCGTCTCCTCGTCGCAACCCACGACGAGACCGTACTCCGACGGACCGACGAGGCCGCGCGCGAGCGGCGGGACCTTGGCCTCGAGCGCTTCGAGGACGCGGTCGACGACGAGCGCCTTCATCTCGTCGTCGAACGGTGGCGCGACCGCGTCGGCGCGCATCCCGGTCCCCCGGGCCCCGCGTTCGAGCGTCGCGTCGTCGAGCGGGGCCGCCGCGATGGGGTCCCACGCTTCGACGTCGATCGCCGTGGTGAACGCGGCGCCCGAGGCGCCCATCACCCAGTCGTACTCGAGTCCCGTCGCGACCGCGACGCACGCGGGAAGCGTGCAGTCGCGTCCCTCACCGAAGCGCAGGGGCGGGATGTTCTTGAGGATGCGTTTGCGTGCGGGCACGCTCAGGCGTCCGCGGGAAGGACCGTGAACGACCCGCCGCGAATTGGCCGGATCACACGGAAGTGCCTTTCCTCCAGGGTGAGAATGCGGTTCGTCTCAGCTCGTGCAGCAAGGACGACGATCGATGCATCGGCGAGACCAATTCCCTGGCCGCGATCACGCCCGATGAGAGCGGCCGCCGCTGTGATTTCGTCGTCATCGAACGACTCCACCGCATAGTCGCCAGCGCCGACTCGGCGGAGGAACGCGAGCTCAGCGTCGATGCTCACGCGCGTCGATAGCAGGTAGTCCAACTCAGCGAGGATGAACGTTGAAAGGAGGTACGGCCCTCTTTCGCGCTCGACGGCCGCGGCGACTCGTTCGTGGTCGTGCTGTACGGGATCGATCAGGGCGAGCAGTCCGCTGGTATCGACGACGATCAACGCTCGCCGAATCCGGCGAGCAACTCGTCAACGCGCTCTGCAATCGTTCCGTCGGAGCTCCTGAAGAGCGGGAAGAGCGGCTTGCGTGGCGCCTCACGTACGAGACGTTCGACACCTTCGCGAATGAGTTCGGCTTCCGAGCGGCCTTGCGCGCGCGCGAGGGCGGCCAGCCGACGCTTCGTTGTCTGCGGTAGATATACGGTCGTTTTGATCATGGACGTATGGTGACACGTATGGCAGCGGTCAAGCCCCGTTCTCAGGGAAGGCGTGTTTCAGCACCGTGAGCGCGTGAAGCGTCGCCCACTTGCTGGCATTGACCTTCGTGGCCGTGCGGTCGACATACGGCGAACGACCGGCCCAACGCCCGTGCGAGTCCTGGCGCGACAGCAGCCACGCGATCGCGATCTGCGCGCGCGGATCGTCGATCGCGCCGGCCGCGTCGATCGCGCGCAGCACGAACAGGATGTCCGCCTGGTAAAAGAGCGGGAACGAGATCTGGCGCCAGAGATAGCTCGGCTCGGTGCCCGTGGGATACGCGCCGCGGGTCATCCGGTACGACAGCAGGAACTCGACACCGCGGCGCAGCGTGCGCTCGACCTCGCGCGTTCGCGCGTCCTCGGGGAGCGCCGCGAGACCCCAGATGAGGCGCGCATAACCCCAGGCGCAGGGTTGGTCGGCGTTGATCCAGCACGCCGCGTCGAACTTCTTCGAGTCCCGGACCAGGCGCTGGACGAGCGGCTCGAGACGCTCGTCGGTGCCGTATCCGGCCAGCGAGATGTAGCGGACCATCGTGCCGACGATGCACGACGCGCCGTGGTCGCGGCCGAATACCCAGGCCATGCCGCCCTGGCCGGGCGACCCGAGATCGTCGAGGACGCGACGCGCGGCCCGCCGGACGCGCGGGTCGCCCGGGTCAACGCCGTACTCGACGAGCAACAAATTGGACCAGTGGGTCGACTGGTATTTCGGCGCGTAGAGATTCGGTCCGGGCCAGCTCCCGTCCGACTTCTGCTGACGGAGGATCGTCGAGATCGGTGGGCTCGACATCGCGCGCTGCTGCGCCTCTCGCAGCTCGGCGTCGCGCGGACCGCGGTCGAGCACGTGTCGCAGCGTGAGCGCTCGTACCGCCGGGTCCCCTTTCTCGAGTAGCCAGGGGACCGGGTCATCGTGCAGGAGCGAGTGCCACGACATCACGTGCCGCCTACCGACAGCTCCGCGATGACCAGCGTCGGGCTGCCGATCCCGCTCGCGCCGAACGTGAGATCGGTGCCGACCCCGCTGATCGATGACAGCAAGTGCGTGAGATTGCCCGCGATCGTGATGCCCTGCACCGGATGCACCGGGGCGCCCTTCTCGAGGTATGTGCCTGTCGCTCCGTGCGAGAACTCGCCGGAGACGGGATCGATGGTGTGCAGATTGAGCAGCGAGG
>WNEY01004166.1_pt1 | contig 10962 bp, 7 predicted proteins | sample 5400531 | NCBI WGS metagenome assembly WNEY01 (sample SAMN13153338, study PRJNA577476) | soil metagenome | isolation source: 200 cm saprolite under Douglas fir tree site 1 | place: USA:California | collected 2015-04-18
GCAGTGGCTGCGCGACGGCCTTGGGATCATCGGCAACGCAGCGGAAGCGGGCCCGCTGGCGTCGTCGGTTCCCGACGCGGGTGGCGTGTTCATGGTCCCAGCTTTCGTCGGCCTGGGCGCGCCCTACTGGGACCCTTTCGCCCGCGGCACGATCGTCGGTCTCACCAGGGGCACCGGGCGCGCGCAGATCGTTCGCGCCGCCGTGGAAGCGATGGCATACCAGACCTTCGACGTGGTCGAGGCGATGCAGGGCGACACAGGCCGGCCGCTGAAGGAGCTCCGGGTCGACGGCGGCGCCGCCGTCATGGATGTGCTCTGCCAGTTCCAGGCCGACCTGCTTGGCATTCCGGTGAGGCGGCCGCGGCAGACCGAGACCACCGCCCTGGGCGCCGCGTTTCTCGCCGGGCTGGGCGCCGAAGTCTGGACCGACGCCGACCTCGAGGGCCTGTGGAAGCTCGACCAAGAGTTCGAACCGGCCATCTCCCGGGACCAGGCGCAGACGCTCCAGTCGCAGTGGCGCCGCGCCGTAGAACGGAGTCGGAGCTGGTCGCTACCCGATAATCAGTAGCTTGAGCTCGAACGGGGCGCGCCCAGCCAAGGGACGGCAGCGGATCCTCTACGCCGAGGAGCTATGGCGCTGGCAGCGGTTTTACGCCGGCCTGCTGGTGGCGGTCGGTGTCGTCGCGATCGTTGTCGTGCTGTACTCGCACCAGCCCCTCAGCTCCGGCAACATCATCTGGCTCTTCTACGCGCCGGTCGGCCTGCTCCTTGGCGGGGCGTTCCTCATTTATCGGTGGCGCAGCTTCGTCGAGCCGCTGGATTCCGGGCTCAAGATATCGACGCTCTTCTCCGACGTCTTGATCCAGTACGAAAACATCCGCATGGTGAAGGTGCAGCCGCTCAAGGTGGCCTTCCAGGATTCCCGGCGCGCGAAGGTGGCTCGGATCATGAAACCACTTCTCGAGAAACCTGCGCTTTTCGTTCGCGTTCGCGGAGACGAGGAGCAGCTCGCCACTATCAAAAAGCGGCTGGGTTCGCGCCTCTTCTATGAGGACACGATCGCAATGCCCATACCCGACGCGGACGCCGCCTCGTGGGAGATCACCGCGAAGCTGCCGTATCGAATGGGCCAGAACCTTGGAGGAGGCCGGCGTCGAAAGCGGCGCCGGTGATCGATGACCGGGTCGAGGTCCTAGACAGGACTCGACTGGGGTCTGCGGAGGCGGTCGGTCCGGCGCAGACCGTGTACTTCGATCGCTGGGATGCGATTGCAATCCTCGCGTTCACGGTCGTCGCTTTCGTCTTGCGTTTCTACAGCCCGATCATGCCCGACTTCTTCCTTCATCCATTCCAGGGCCCGCTCGTCTCGACCTGCGTCCCCAACACGCCCATCGACCCACAGGGCGATCCCGGTACGCTTTGCGGACTCGCATACCCCTTCAACCGCGGCTACGCGGACAGCAACGGCCAGCTCTCGCCGCCCAACGGACAGGTCTTCGACGAGATCTACTTCCCGGTCGATGCGTACGACGACTTCAAGAACGTGCAGTGCCATCCCCATAGCCTGTACTGCCCCTACTTCGACCCCGAGCCGCCGCTTTCGAAGCTGATCATCGGCGCGGGCGAATGGGGGTATGGCTGGTATCGCGCCCAATTCCAGGGCGTCACGGGCGCCTACATCGACCTCGGCTTCAACACGTTCGGCTGGCGCATCGCGGTCTGCATCTTCGGAACCCTGTGCGTGCCTTTGATGTACCTCTTGGCGAGACGCCTGTGGCCGAATCGCCTTTTCGCCGTGGCAGCAGCGACGCTCGTGTGCTTCGACGGGATGTTCTTTTTGCAATCCCGCATCGGCATGATCGACATCTTCCCGATCTTCTTCATCCTGCTCGCGTACACGCTGTACCTCGTCCACATCCAGAGTCGAACGCCGCGCACCTCGATCGTGACCTTGCTTCTTCTAGGCATCGTGCTTGGACTCGGTATCGCATCGAAGTGGATTGTCCTGGCAGCCTGGGCGAGCATCGTCTTGCTGCTCGTGGGCAGGGCGATCAGGCGGCATGTCGACTTACGTATAGGCCCGCAAGACGATCCGATCTGGACGTGGGGACGTGGGGAAGGGCCGGCAGTGGCCGGCGGCGCTCGGGCGGATGTGTACGTGCTGCTCGCGCTCGTCGCTCTAGTGGTGATCCCGCTCGCGATCTACTACGCATCGTGGTATCCGTTCTTCGCTCGCGGCCAATTCCAGAACCTGGCGGACCTCATCGAATACCAGAGGCAGTCCTACATCTATCACGCGACACTGACCGCCACGCACCCGTACGGCTCACCGTGGTGGTCCTGGCCGTTCCTGTCGAGGCCGGTCCTCTACTACGCGGAGTACACGAATCTGGGCATCGACCACTGGACCGGCCAGGCGCTGATCTCGCGCATCGAGGACCTCGGTAATCCATGGATCTGGTGGACGAGCATCCCTTGCGTCCTCGCCCTGCCGTACTTCATCGTCCGGCACCGAAGCTTCCCAGCGACCGTGATCCTGCTCGGGTTTGTCACCCAATACCTGCCGTGGTCGCACATCAGCCGCGTGCTGTTCCTGTACCACATGTTCGGCGGGCTGGTTTTCATGATCCTCGCGCTGGCCTTTGTGCTCGCGTACGTCGCTACGCATCTTCCGACCGTCGGCCGCCGGTTGCTTGTCGCGCACCTGGGCCTGACCGTCGCGTTCTTCTTCTACTTCTATCCGTTGTGGACCGGGCTCCCGATCTCGATCTCCGCCAACGATCCCAGCCCGGGCACGCCGATATGGGGCCCCAAGATATGGCTCGTCAACTGCAAGCCGAACCTACCGGCGTCGCAGCCGCAGCTGTGGTGCTGGAGCTGAAGGGGAGCTAGATGGCGGAAGGCGCAGCCCGCCCGGTCGCGGTGCCTTCGATCGGTCTCACGGGCCGGTGGCTCGGCCTGGCCGTGCTCCTGATCCTGTTTGCGCTGCTCGGCCTGCTGTTCGGAGCGGCGGCGATCCTGCTCGTGGGTTGCGTGGTCGCGGGCTTCGGCATCACCTACCTGAGCCGCATCGCCCTCAACTTCGAAGAGCGGCTCACGTTCGGGACGGTCCTCGGCGCCATGGCCGTTTCTATGGCGAGCTTCGCCCTCTCGATGCTGGTGCGTGATGTCACTGTGGGCACGGTTCTCGCCGGCATCGCAATCGCGGTCGGCGCCGGGGTGGGGATCGTCGTAGCGAACCGCGAGCTAGCCTCCGCGGATCTTCTCGATGCGATCGCGCGCTGGAGCTCGCCGCTGCGGACGCCGGGCCACCCGTGGCCGCTCGCCGCCATCTTTCTGGTCTGCGGAGCGTGGACGGTGCACTTCCTGCACCAGGCCTACATCTTCAAGCCCGAAGGGCTGTGGGCGGGCTACGTCAACATCTGGGGCGACTGGGCGGCGCACCTGACGTTCGCCGGCTCGTTCGCGTACGGGCACAACTTCCCGCCGCAGTACCCGATCGACCCAGGCAACAACCTCGGCTACCCCTTCATGATCGACTTCCTCGCCGCCAATTTCGTGCCGCTGGGCAGTTCGCTGCCTTCCGCGCTGGTGCTCAGCTCCGGCCTGCTCGGGCTCGCGTTTCCGGCCGTGCTGTACCTGGCGGCCGTGCGTTTCGCGGGCGGTCGCGCCGCGGCTGCTATCGCGGTCTTCGTTTTCCTACTCAGCGGTGGCCTGGGTTTCGTTTACCTGATCGTCGAAGTCGCAGACCACGGTATCGGGATGCTGGCGCATCTGCCGCATGAGTACACGCTCAACCGCGACCTCAACTTCCAGTGGCTGAACCCGGTGCTCGCCTATCTCGTCCCGCAGCGCTCGACACTGTTCGGCTTCAGCCTGGCGCTGATCGTCCTGCTGCTCGTGTGGCTGGCGGTACGCGAGCACCGTGGTTGGAGGGCATTCCTGTTTCCGGGAGTCGTGGCCGGCCTAATGCCGGCCTTCCACGTGCATGCCTATGGGACGGTCGTCGCGCTGGCGGCCTTCTGGGCGGTCTTCAACTGGCGCAGGGAGTGGCTCGCGTACTTCATCCCGGCGCTTGTGCTCGGGATCCCTGTCTTGCTCTGGATGTGGCCGCCGGTCAACAACAACGGGTGCGGCGGGTCCGCGATTCATGGGTACTGCATCGAGCTGGGCTGGCTCTCGTACACCGATTGGCAGCGCGATGGGGTGATCTACTTCCCGGTGGACTTCGTTTGGTTCTGGATCAAGAACCTCTCCGTGTTCATCCCCCTGCTCATCGCCGCCCATTTCGCGCGGCGATGGGTTCCTGTCGTCTTCGCGAGATGGTTTGCGCCGATGTGGCTGTGGTTCCTGGTCCCGAACGTGATCGTTCTCCAGCCCTGGGACTGGGACAACACCAAGTTCTTCATCTTCTGGGCGCTGCTGGGCAGCATCGCGGTCGGCGCGCTCGTCGCCGCGATCATTCGTCGAGGGCCGGGGGGTGTGGTCGTGGCGTCGGCACTGCTGATCTTGCTCGGCCTCTCCGGCACTCTCGACCTCGTTCGCGCCTCCGACGCCGGCGTCAGCTCGTACGAGTTCACCGACACGAAAGGCCTGCAGGTCGCGGACTGGGTGCGGCAGAACACCCGCTACGACGCGGTGTTCGCGGTGGCGGATGAGCACAACAGCCCGATTCCGAGCCTGGCGGGAAGACGCGTGATGAGCGGGTATCCGGGATGGCTCTGGACCTACGGGCTGCACGATTTCGTGAAGAAGCAGGCGGACGAGGCGGCAATCCTTCGCGGGGACCAGAACACGGCCGACCTCGTCGACAGGTATGGCGTCAGCTACGTGCTCATCGGTCCGCAGGAGCTGACGCCGTCACGTGCGGCCAGCCAGGCCTACTGGCAGCAGCACGGGACGCTGGTCTACTCGAACGGCGAGTACTTCGTGTACCGGGTCTGATCCTGGGCGCGTAGTAGCCTGTCGGGCGTGCCCGACCCGCTTTTCGACCACGCCAACCTCGCCGCCGCCCTCGACCTCGCCGCGCGCGAGGCGAAGGCGTACCTGGAGGGGATCGATGAAGATCTTGTCCGCCCGCGGGGCGGTGTTGGCTTGCCCGACGCGAGCCTGCCGGAACAAGGCGTCGGCTCGCTCGCGGCCATCTCGGAGCTGATCGAGGCGGCTGCCGAAGGCAGCACGCGGTCTGCGGGCCCGCGCTATTTCCACTTCGTAATCGGCGGAGGCACGCCGGCGGCGCTCGGGGCTGACTGGCTGGCGTCGGCCGTCGACCAGAACGCCTACAACTGGATCAGCTCGCCCTTCGCGTCGCGGTTGGAGCAGATCAGCATCGCGTGGCTCAAGGAGCTCTTCGGACTGCCCGCAGCGTGGAGCGGGGTGATCACAACCGGCGCGACGATGGCAAACTTCACCGGCCTCGCGGCGGCCCGCCGGTGGTGGGGACTCGAGCAAGGCGTCGATGTCGAGGCCGAGGGGATGAGCGGGTTGCCCCCGATGACGATCATGGCGAGCGGGTACGTCCACGTCAGCGCCCTGAAGGCGATCGCGATGCTGGGGCTCGGGCGCGAACGTGTGCGGACGCTGTCGCGCGACATCGCCGGTCGGCTCGACCTCGATGCGCTGGCTTCGACGCTGCGTGAGCGCGACTCCGAGCCCGTGGTGATCATCGCCAATGCGGGCGACGTCAACACCGGCGATTTCGATCCGATCGCAGACATCGTTGCGCTGGCGCGCAAGCATCGAGCGTGGGTGCACGTGGACGGCGCATTCGGATTGTTTGCTGCCCTGTCACCGACCACGCGTCACCTGGTCGAAGGCGTGGAGCAAGTCGACTCGGTCGGCGTGGACGGACACAAGTGGCTCAACGTGCCTTACGACTCTGGCTACGCATTCGTACGCGATCCCGTGTATCTCGGGGGCGCATTTGGTGCCAGCGCGTCCTACCTGGGTGCGGAGGCCTTGGCGCGGCCGGTGTTTGGCAACCTCGGCCCCGAGATGTCGCGTCGGGCGCGCTCGCTAGCCGTGTGGGCGACACTGCGTGCATACGGTCGAGAGGGCTATCGGGCGATGGTCGAGCGCCACCTCCGACTTGCCCAGCGCGTCGCCGAACAGGTGGATGCCGCGCCTGACCTGGAACGGCTGGCCGACGTTCCCCTGAACGTCATCTGCTTTCGGTATCGACCGCCGGGGATTCCGGATGACCAGCTCGACGACCTCAACCGTATCCTCGGCGAGCTCGTATTGGAGGATGGCCGCGTTTACTTCGGGACCACCGTGTACGCGGGCAAGGTTGCGTTCCGGCCGGCGATCGTCAACTGGCGGACGCGCGAGGAAGATGCGGACCTGATCGTTTCGACGGTCAGGGAGTTGGGAGCCCGAGCGGTCGCTCAGGCTGAGGCTTCGCGGGCGCGGGGGACTGCGCCGGCGCCGGCGAGGTCGGAGTCTGGGGAGCCTGCGGAGTCTGCGGAGGCCGCGAAGCCTCAGCGCTAGCCTCGAGCGACTGCTCGAGCCTGCGCGCGAGTCTCTTCATCTCGCGGTCGCCGCGGTCGAGGCGGTTGACGATCTGCAGCAGGATCTCGTCCTGGTGCATGAGGTGGTTCATCAACGCCTTCAGCTCCTCTTCGGCTTTGACGTTGAGCTCGTACTCGTTCTGGGCGCGCATGCGGTCGCGGTCGGCCATGGCGTTCAAAGTCATCAGCACGACCGAAACCCAGATGGCGGCCTCGAGGCTGAAGACGAAGTTGAGGAACAGGAACGGGTACGCGTCCCAGTGGCGGAGGAGGCCGATGGCGTTGAGCAGGACCCACAGCAACATCAGGCCGACCTGGGCGAGAACGAAGATCCAGCTGCCGACGAGGCGTGCGAAATCGGAGGCGACGCGATCGGCGAAGGTGAGCTTGCGGTCGACGTCGCGATTGAGGTCGCGGACCGGGGGATGGTCGTGCTGGTGCTTGATCAGGTCCCGCGCGATGTCTTCGATTTCTCTGCCGATTGACATTTGATCTTCCTTCTAGGGGTTGCTGGATTGCGTGGTGCAGGCGCGCTAATTCGATAGCTTCGCTCAAAAGACCCTTGTCTGGCTACTGAAAGTAGGTTTCAGCGGTAGTCGTGGGACCGTTGCGTGGGCCGTGGCACGCCTTTCAGAGCCTGGATGTGGGCTGCCAGCACCGACCAGACTCCGTCCTGACGCTGCATCACGCCGTCGATGACGAGAATCGGTTGGCGGTTGGCGACCTGGCGGTAGCGATCGTAGACGTCGGGCTTGATGGTCACGTTGACCTGCCCGAATTCGTCTTCCAGCGTGAAGAAGCGGATCTTCTTCGCGGTCGACGGAGCCTGGCGTGTGATGACGAGGCCGGCGACCCTGACAGTTTTCCCGCTTGGAATGGATGAGAGCTTGTTGCTTTCGAGCGCGCCGAGCTCCTTCAGCCGGTCCCTGCAGAAATGGATGAGGTGGTGGCCGGTCGAGAGATCGGAGATGCGGTACTCGAGCTGGTTGATGTCGAAGTCGTCGAGCTCGGGCAGGCTCGGCGCGATTGCCTTCAGCTTCAGCTCTGACTGGGGTTGGATGCCCTTGCGCAAGCCATGGCCGTGCCATCGCTCGTGCCAGCCCCAGAGGAGTTCCCGTCGCGGCCGGCCGAGCCCATCGAAGGCGCCGACCATTACGAGGTTGCGCACTGCACGGGGGCCAATGGGGCCGCCGCGGAGGCGGTCGATGAAATTGTCGAAGGAGGTGTAGGCGCCGGCGTTGGCGCGTTCGTCGACGATCGCCTTGCGGCCGTCGTCGCCGAGGTCGCGCACGTAGTTGAAGCCGATACGCATCCCGTGTGTGTTCTTAACAACCTGGGTTGGCGGGGTTTCGAAATTTCCATACCCTGGCCGGAGGTCGGCCGGTTGGGGGAGGAAACCGGACAAGAGGGAGGGCCCCGCAGGGGTCTGTCCATTTTTGGCCGCGGCGCCCAGCGCTTCGGGCAGGCAGCGGATGTCGGAGCGGTTGACGTCCACCGGCAGTACCGTCACCCCATGGCGCTTCAGGTCCTCGACCAGCACGCTCGGGTGATAGAAACCCATCGGCTGGTTGTTGAGAAGGCCGCAGCCAAACTCGACCGCGTGATTCAGCTTCAGCCACGCCGTCTCATACGCTGTGCGCGCGAAGGCAGCGGCGTGCGACCGGCAGAAGCCATACACCGCGAAGCCCTGTACAGCCGCAAACAGCATGTCCGCGACCTCGCGGGGAACCTCATTGGCAAGGCAGCCGGCGATGAAGTCTCCTTCCAGCGATGACATCTCCACATGGTTGAGATGGCGGGTCATCGCGCGCCGGAACCCGTCGGCCCCGCTCGGCGTCATGCCGGCGACCCTCATCGCGATCTCGATGATCTGCTCCTGATAGAGGATCACTCCCATCGTGTCCGCGAGGATCGGCTCCAGCAGCGGATGCGGATACGTGACCGGCTCCCGACCCTGCTTGCGGCGAATGTACGGATGAACCGCGTTCCCCTGGATCGGCCCCGGCCGGATGATCGCCACCTCGACGACCAGGTCGTTGAAGCTCTTCGGTCGGGTGCGGGGAAGCGTCTGCATCTGCGCGCGTGACTCGATCTGGAACACCCCGATCGTGTCGGCCTCGCTGCACATCTCGAAGACCTTCGGGTCGTTGAGCGGCAGCTGGTCGAGGTCGGGGCGAACGCCGGTCCGATCGCGGATCAGCTCTAGAGCCTCCGCCACCACCGACAGCGTTCGCAGCCCGAGCATGTCCATCTTGATCAGGCCGAGGTCCTCGACATCGTCCTTGTTGAACTGGACGACGCGCCGGCCCTCCATGGTCGCCGGCTCGACCGGCGCGATGTCCACCAGCGGCTCGCCGGTCACCAGCATCCCGCCGTTGTGGATGGATAGGTGGCGCGGAAAGTCCTGCACCTCGCGGCACAGATCGAGAAACTGCTGCCAGCTCTGCGGCCTCATGTCGGGCGGCGGCACGGCGCCGGTCATCGAGTCCTCGACGTCTTCAGTGAACCATCGGTCCACGCCCTTGGCCAACCGGTCGACCAGCTCGGCCGAAAATCCCAGCGCCTTGCCGACCTGCCGGATCGCCATGCGAGGCTGGAAGGTGACGACGTTGCACACCATCCCGGTCCGTTCCCACCCGTACTTGTCGTAGATGTACTGGATCACCTGCTCGCGATGCTCGGTGGAGAAATCGATGTCGATGTCGGGCGTGCTCGTCATCTCCTCGTGCAGGAAGCGCTCGAAGAGGAGGTTGTGTTCGATGGGGTCGACGCGCGTGATGCCGAGCACGTAAGCGACGATCGAGTCGGCAGCGGAGCCGCGGCCCTGGCCGGGCACACCGTGCTCGCGCGCGAAGCGCATCAGGTCCCAGTTGATGAGGAAGAACTCGGCGAGCCCGGTCTTCTCGATCACCTCCAGCTCGCGCTGAAGCCTCTGTGTGACGGCGAGCGTGATCGGCCGGTACCGCTCGCGAACGCCCTCGAAGCAGAGCTTGTAGAGAAAAGAGAACGGGGTCTCGCCCTCAGGCACGGGGTAGCCCGGAAACCTGACCTTCCGAAAGTCGAGGTCGAGGTCGCACTCCTTGGCGATCTCCCACGGCGTGGCCAGCGCTTCGGCGTGTCCTTTGAACAGCGCGCGCATCTGGGCCCCGCTTTTGAGGCAGTGCTCGCTGTTGGGAAACAGATGTGCCCGCGCCTCGTCCAGGGTGGCGCGATGACGGATGGCGACCAGCACATCGTGCAACCGGCGCCGCTCACGGACGTGGTAGTGGACGGCGTTTGTGGCGACCGCGGGCGCGCTGCACCGTTTGGCCATCTCGGCCCGCCCCTCCAGCACCCACGAATCCTCTGGACGGAGGTGGTGATGGAGCTCGCTGAACACGTTTTCCTTGCCCAGCGCCTCCTGGAATCCGCGCAGGCTGTTCTCCTCGTCGGTGGCGGTGAGGTAGAAGAGATCGCCTCGATGTTGTGCGACGGTCGCGAGTCCGGTCCGCGCCTCCCCCTTGGGCTGGTCGACGTGGGCGAGGGTGATCAGCCGGCAGAGGTTGGAGTAGCCCCGGAGGTTGCGTGCGATCAGCAGCAGCTCGGCTCCATCGACCTCGAGGGCGGCGCCGATCAGCGGCTTGACGCCCACCTTGCGGCAAGCCTGCAGGAACTTGACCGCCCCATACACTCCGCCGCGGTCGGTGATCGCGAGCGCGGGCATCTCCAGCTCGGCGGCCCGCATCGCGAGCTCGGCGGGATGCGATCCTCCGTCAAGGAATGAGAAGTTGGAGTGGCAGTGGAGCTCGACATAGGGCGTCATGCGGGCTCGCCGCATGCGGCATTCACCAGGTCATCGCTGCAGGCTCAGTCATAGATCCGCTCGACGAACCACTCGTCGCGATCCAGGTCGTGGTACAGCTCGCACAGCAGGTTGCTGCCCACCAACACCTTCCAGTACTCGCGGACGACCAGCCGGTTCCACCACTCGGTCTCGACCTTCCATCGCGCAATCGGGTCGATGGCACCGCTGAGCGCACCTGAGACGAAAGCGGGCGAACCATCGGCGGCCAGCGTGAGCTCGATCGCGGCGGGTGGCGAGAGCAAGCGGGTCATAGGCTGCCGAAACGCGCGTTTGACGCCAAACGAGCGCAAAAGGCAGTTGGGAAATGCACGTTTGGTGGCAAACGTGCGAAATAGGGCCTCATCACGAAACCCAATCGAAGCGCTGCGAGGGGAGTGGGGAGGAGAGCAGGGCTGGACGCGGCTTGCGTACGACATCGTCGCCATGGCGTTCTTGCAGCCGCTCGAATGCGGCGATCACCTCCTCGCTCGTCCCATCGTTGCCCGCCCATAACCGCAATTGCCTTCTTCCAGCGGCCTCGAGCACCGGAAGCTCGATCCACAGCTCGGTGATCGGCGCGCGAGGCTGCCATTCCTTGACCCATCCACCGATGAGCCCGAACAGCTCGGC
>WNEY01007364.1_pt1 | contig 10960 bp, 8 predicted proteins | sample 5400531 | NCBI WGS metagenome assembly WNEY01 (sample SAMN13153338, study PRJNA577476) | soil metagenome | isolation source: 200 cm saprolite under Douglas fir tree site 1 | place: USA:California | collected 2015-04-18
CCGGCGTTGTTCATGATCCGCCGCTGCAGGTCGTATCCGACCCAGATACCGGTCACGATTTCCGGCGTGAAGCCGACGAACCAGGCGTCGGTGTAATCGTCCGTCGTTCCCGTCTTGCCGGCCATCGGGATGTGGAGGCCGCCCACGGCGCCGGCCGCCGTGCCGCAGCGATGCGGCCCCGTCCCCGGCTGGCAGCGCATCACGTCGCGCATCATGTCGAGCATGAGCCAGTTGTGTTCGGGATCGAGCACCTGCTCACGCTTGACCGTCGACTGATACAGGATGTTGCCTTGTCTATCCTCGATCCGCTGGATGCCGATCGGATCGACGCGCGCGCCGCCGTTGGCGAACGCCGTATACGCGGCGATCAGCTCGATCGGCTTCGCCTCGCGCGCGCCGATGTGAATCGATGGATAGGGCGGCAGCGGCGTCGTGATTCCGTAGCGCCGCGCCTCGCCGATCACCGTCTGCTCGCCCAGCGCCATGCCGAGCTTGATCGTCGAGAGGTTGCGCGACAGGTAGAGCGACTGGCGCATCGGCACGGGGCCGAGCGTCGTGTCGTCATAGTCCTTCGGCTGCCAGAGCGAGCTGTCGAGCTGGATCACCGGCGGATTCAGCGGCGTGTCGTCGAGCATCTCCGTGACGGGATGTCCCGCGCGCACCGCGGCCGAATAGACGAACGGCTTGAACGTGGAGCCGGGCGGCCGCGCCGACTGCGTCACGCGATTCCATTTCGAGTCGACGAAATCGCGGCCGCCGACCATTGCCAGGATGTTGCCGGTGCGCGCATCGAGCGCGAGCAGCGCGCCCTGGAGATACGGCGCGAACGGTCCCTGATCGTCGGGCGTGGCGCGGCCCTGCTCGATGTACTCGCGGTAGGGCTTTCCCTCGAACTTGCCGTTCGAGTACACGCCCGACTCGATCTCGTCGAGCTGCGACTCGAGCGCCTGCTCGGCCGCCTCCTGCATGTCGAGGTCCAGCGTCGTGTAGATCCGCAACCCCTTCTCGTAGAGATCGCGGCCGAAGCGCGGCTCGAGAAAGGTCGAACGCAACCACTCGACGAAATAGGGCGCCACGTCGCCGTAACTGGTCCGTCGGGTCGTCAGGACCAGCGGATACGCCTTCCAGAACTCGGCGTCCTCGGGACTCAGGAATCCCTGATCGCGCATCAGGTTCAGCACCGCGTTGCGACGGCGCACGGCCCGGTCGGGATGCGTGCGGGGATTGTATGTGCCCGGGGCCTTCGGGAGAGCCGCCAAGGTCGCGGCTTCTGCGACGTTCAGATCGCGCGCCGACTTGCCGAAGAACACCTGCGCCGCCGCCTCGACGCCGGAAACGTTGGGGCCGAGGCTGATCTGATTCAGGTACAGCTCGAGGATCGTGTCCTTGGGGAAGGCGCGCTCCAGCTCGACCGCTACCCGCGCCTCACGGAGTTTGCGGGCGATCTTCTTCTCACGGCCCAGATGCTCGGGGAAGACATTCCGCGCGAGCTGCATGGTGATCGTCGAGAACCCTTGCGTGTAATGCAGCGACGTCAGGTTGGCCTTGAGCGCGCCGAAAATCCGCCAGTAGTCGATACCGTTGTGATCGTAGAAGCGCTTGTCCTCGACGGCGATGAACGCCTGCCGCACGTACACGGGAATTTTTTCGAGCGGCAGTACCGTGCGGTGCTCGATGCCGTACTCGCTGATGAGCCTGCCATCGGCGGCGTAAACCTTGGATGACTGGATTTGCGGATTCCGCTCGGGGCTGATCCGCATGATGCTGGGGCACCGCTCGGCGGCGCAGACGCGTGTCCACGAGCCGTACGCGACGCCGCTTCCGTATAGCAGTGCGAGCGCCGTGGCGGCCAAGACGCGCTTGCGCTGCGCCGGCTCGTACCACCAACGCAGCAACCATGGCCGGGCGGGGGGGGCGGGGGGGGCGGGGGGCGGCGAAGGACGATTCGGTGAGGCCATCTGCACTAAAAGGTAGCAACGTCATAGATTCGCCGCCATGACTTCTGCCAACGTCTTACAGGAGTTGGAGTGGCGCGGCTTCGTCCAGCAGGCGACGCCGGGCCTGGCCGTGCATTTCGCCAAGGGCCCGGTCACCGCGTACTGTGGTTTCGATCCGACTGCTCCGTCATTGCAACTCGGCAACCTGATGCCGCTGATGTTGCTCGCCAACCTGCAACGAGCGGGCAACCGTCCTATCGTGCTGATGGGCGGCGGCACGGGATTGATCGGCGATCCGTCGGGAAAAGCCGGCGAGCGGCCGCTGCTCTCAAGGAGCAGATCCGCGAAAATCTCCAACGCCAGCGCGATCAGATGGCGCGCTTTCTCGAGTTCGGCGCGGGCCCGACCGCGGCATTATTGCTCGACAACGCCAGATGGCTCGGCGATCAGAAACTGATCGATTTCCTGCGCGACGTCGGCAAGCACTTTACGGTCAACGTCATGCTGCAGAAGGAATCGGTGAAGGCGCGTCTCGAGAGCGGACTCTCGTTCACCGAATTCAGCTACATGCTGCTGCAGGCGTACGACTTCCTGCATCTGTTCCGCGAACGGCAGTGCACGTTGCAAGTGGGCGGCAGCGATCAGTGGGGCAACATCACCGCGGGTTGCGAGCTGATTCGCCGGGTCGCGAACGCCGAGGTGCACGCCCTCGTCGCGCCTCTCGTCACGATGGCGTCGGGACAGAAGTTCGGAAAAACCGAAACCGGCGCGATCTACCTCGATCCCCAGCTGACGTCGCCCTACAAGTTTTACCAGTTCTGGATCAACGTCGACGATCGCGACGTCGAGAAATATCTGAAACTGTTCACGCTGAAGACGCGCGGCGAAATCGAGGACCTGGCCGCGCAGCAGCAGCGGGATCCCGCCGGGAGGCCCGCCCAGCGCGCGCTCGCCGCCGATGTTACGACGCGGGTGCACGGCGCCGAGGTGCTCCAGGGCGTCGTCCGGGCGTCCGCGATTCTGTTCGGCGAGGAAGAGTCCCGTAGCGCAGACGCGCGCGTGTTCGACATCCTGGCGCAGGAAATTCCCACGGCGACGGCGCAAGGCGCCGACACCACGATTGTCGATGCCGTGATTCAGGCCGGGCTCGCCAAGTCCAAGAACGAAGCGCGCCGGGCGATCGAGCAGGGCGGCATCTATCTGAATCAGCAGCGGATCGACGACGCCGCGCGGACCCTGGGACCGGGAGACTGGATTGCCGGCCGTAACGCCCTGCTGCGCAAAGGAAAGAAGGAATACGCGCTGCTGAGAAAACAACGCTGACGATGGACAAGCGCGTGCGGCTGTTGGTCGAGATTTTCGATCAGGCCTATCGCGCCCCGTCATGGCACGGTACGCCGCTGAAAGGCACGCTGCGAGGCGTGAGCGCGCGCGACGCGCTGTGGCGACCGAGCCCCAAGCGTCACTGCATCTGGGAGTTGGTGCTCCACACCGCGTACTGGAAATGCATGGTGCGCCGCCGTCTGCTACGCGACGCGGAGATCTCGTTTTCGCGCAGCGGAGCGAATTGGCCGGACCTTCCTCCCCGCAACGATGAGGCCGCGTGGCGGCGCGACCGCGCTCTGCTCGACGAACAGCACGCATTGTTACGCCGTGCCATTGTCGGCCTCGATCCTCGGCAACTCGAGCGGCGCGGTTGGCACTCCACATGGCGCGTGAAGGCCGAAATCTACGGCATCGCGTCGCACGATCTTTACCACGCCGGGCAAATACAGTTGCTAAAGAGGCTAAGGCACTAAGAGGCTAAGGGGGGCTCACAGTGTTCATCGGGCATTACGCTCTCGGGTTCGCCGCCAAGCGCGTGGCCCCACGCACGAGCCTGGGCCACCTCTTCATCGCACCCAGCCTGGCTGATCTCTTATGGCCGTTCTTCGTGCTGCTCGGATGGGAACAGGTGCACATCATCGGCGGATCGAATCCGTTCCTCGTGCTTTGGTTCGACAGTTATCCGCTCTCGCACAGCCTCTTCATGCTACTGGTGTGGGGAGCGGTCTACGGCTTCCTCTATCGGGCACGCACCGGTGACAAACGAGCTGCAACCGTGATCGCGCTGTTGGTCGTGAGTCACTGGGTGCTCGACTTCATCACGCATCGGCCCGACATGCCCCTCTACCCCGGCGCGGCGTCGCCCAAGGTCGGGCTCGGATTGTGGAATTCCGTCGCCGGCACCGTCACTGTGGAAACGGTGATGCTCATCGCCGGCGTTGCGATCTACACCCGCACGACACGCGCGCGCGACGGCATGGGCCGCTGGGGTCTCTGGTCACTCCTGTTATTGCTCGCGTTGGGCTACTACGGCTCGCTGTTTACCCCCCCGCCCCCAAGTACGAACGCGCTCGCGATCGGCGGCATCATCTTCGGCTGGGTGTTTGTGTTGCTGGCGTGGTGGGTGGACAGACATCGGGAAACACAGGTGCTAGCCCCTTAGCCCCTTAGATCATCCAACACCTCGATCACCTTCTCCATCTCTTCCATCGTGTTGTAGCAGTGCGGCGAGAGGCGAATCGCGCCCTCGCGGAGGCTGCACACCACGTGCGCGCGCTTCATGCCGTGATACGCCTCGGCCGGTTTCGGCGGCGCGACGCAGAGAATCGCCGAGCGATGGCGCTCGTCCAGCGGCGACGCGATGCGCACGTCGTTCTCTTGCGCCCACTTCACAACCGGCTCGTGCACCGCGCGCGTGACTTCCGCGATGTCGCGAACGCCGATTTCCAGCAGCAGTCCCAGCGACGTCGTCATGCCGACGAAGTCCTGATACGGCAGCGTGATCATCTCAAAGCGGCGCGCATCGGAGCGGAACGTCGGGTTGTATTCGGTGAGTCGCGAGAAATCGTCCGTCCCTTCGAAGGCCATCCAGCCGGTGATGGTGGGCTCGAGCTGCTTGATCAGCTCCTTGCGCACGTACACAAATCCCGAGCCCCACGGCGACAGCAGCCACTTCTGCCCGCCACACGACAGGATGTCGATCGGCGTATCGCGCACATCGAGCACCGAATTGCCGATGCCCTGTATGCCGTCGACCACAAGAAAAGTCCCGTTGGCGCGGCAGGCCGCGCCGAGTTTCTTCAGGTCGGCCCGATAGCCGTTCGAGAACTGCACGAATGACACGGCGAGCACACGGACGCTGGGATCGCGCAGCCGCTCGAGCAGGTGCTCTTCGTCGGGCCACCCTTCTGACCGGCACCGCGCCATCTCGACCTTGATCCCCTGCTCCCGCAGCAGCAACCACGGATAGACGTTCGCCGGAAATTCCTTGTCCGAAAGCAGGACCGTATCTCCCGCTTTGAGGGGCAGCGCCCGGGCCGCGAGGTGTAGCCCGAAGCCGGTATTTGTGGCGAGGGCGATCTCGGACGGGTCTGCATTGATGAGTTGCGCGACACCGAGGCGGGCCGCGGCGAGGCCGCCGAACAGCTCGCGGTCGGGCAAGAGATGTGGGGCGGTGCGTTTGGCGGTGAATTCGTCGAGTGCACGGCGCGTGCGCTCGGGGATCGGCCCGATGGAGGCGTTGTTGAGATAGATCGTGTCGGCCGTCCACGGGAACTCGGCGGTGCGCAGCGCCTTGAACGTCTCGCGCAGCGCGCGGACATGCGTGGGGTGATATGCAATTTCCGTCATGCGATGCGAGTCTGGGCGCGCACGTCGAGGGCGTCGCGCAGTCCGTCGCCGAGGAGGTTGAGTCCCAGGACGGCGACGCCGATCGCCACGCCCGGCGCGATCGAGACCCACGGCGCCACGCGCAGGAGATCGCGTCCCTCGGCGACCATGGCGCCCCACGACGGCGTCGGCGGCTGCGCGCCGAGTCCGATGAACGATAAGGCGGCCTCCGCCATGATCGCGCCGCCGATGCCCAGCGTCGCCGCAACAATCACGGGCGCGATCACGTTGGGCAGCAGGTGCCGCGCAATGATACGAACATCCGACGCACCGAGCGCGCGCGCCGCCTGCACGTACTCGAGACCGCGGGCGAGCAGCACCTGGCCGCGCACGAGCCTGGCCATGCCGGCCCATCCGACGAGCCCGATGACGACAAAGACGACCGGCAGCGACGGCTTTACAGCCGCCGCGATGGCGATGAGCAGCAATAAGGAAGGAAACGCGAGCGTCACGTCCGCGACGCGCATGATCATGCTGTCCATCCAGCGACCGTAGAAGCCCGCGAGCAGGCCGAGGGTGACGCCGATCGCGAGCGCGATGCTTTGACTGATGAGCCCGACCGCCAGCGAGAGTCGCGCGCCGTAGAGCACGCGTGACAGCACGTCGCGCCCCTGCGCGTCGCTACCCAGGAGGAAGGTGTGTGATGGTGGACGCAGACTCGCCGCGAGATCACCGCGAAACGGATCGCCCGGCGCGAGCCAGGGCGCGAGCAACGCCAGCAGCGCGAGGACTCCGACCACGGCCAGGCCAAAGCGGGCCCAGCGATCACGTGCGAGTCGTGTCCAAAAGAGTGGCGCCGCCATGGGGGTCTCGACTACGTTACTCGGGACTTAACCCCCCGGGCAAGCGGATAGCGCTGTGAAGAGAGATACACCGTTCACCCTCGTGCTGGGCGGCGGCGGCATGAAGGGTGTCGCCCATGTGGGCGTGCTCCAGGCCTTGCTCGAGCGCGGTCACCGGCCGACGCGGATCATCGGGTCGAGCGTCGGTGCGCTTGTCGGCGCCGCGTGGGCGGGGGGCATGGGCATCGCCAAGCTGCGCGAGATCGCGCTCGGCCTGCGCCGCAAAGACCTCTTCGCGGTCGCGCACGCCGACATGGCGTTCAAGCGCATGCGCTCGCCGGCGCTGTTCCGCAAGGAGCCGCTCGAGAATCTGATCAAGCGCACGGTCGGCGATCTCACATTTCAGCAGCTCGATCCCCCCGTCGTCGTCAATACCGTCGATCTCAATTCCGGAATGGAAGTGTTCTGGGGCTTGCCGGGCCTGGACGACATTCGCGTCGCCGATGCCGTGTTCGCCTCCTGCGCGCTGCCGGGCTACTACCCGCCGCATGAAATCGGCGGCCGCTTCTTCGTCGACGGCGCGGTGGTCGCCAACGTGCCGTTCGACGCCGCGCGCGCACTCGGGCCCGAGCTGATCATCGCGGTGGACGTCTCGGCCTCGAGCGTACTCACGGCGGACGCCCAGGACGAGGGTTTCGCCGCGGTATTCGCCCGGGCGACGGAGATCCTGATGCAAACGCTGCTCGAGCAAAGCGTGCGCACGTGGACCACGCCGCCGGTCTACTACATCCAGCCGCGCGTCGAGCACGTGTCGCTGTTTTCATTCGATCATCTGCGCGAGGAGGTCGAAGAGGGGTATCGCGCGACCAGCGCGGCGCTCGATCGCGAGGATGAATGGCCCGAGCCGGGCGACGTGGGAATTTTCCCGAAGCGCCGGGTCGTGGTACGGGTGGAACGCGACCGCTGCATCGGGTGCGGCACGTGCCTGGTGCAGGCCCCGCAGGGAATGTTCGTGCTCGATTCGGAGCGGAAGGCGGTGGTGACGCAGCCGGATCAGGAATGGTCGCCACTCGATGGCGGCTACATTCGGCACTGCCCTACGTACGCCATCATCGCGCGACCGGCCCAACAGGAAAGTACGATGCGGCGTTCGGGATAGTGTTCACAGACTAAAGCCTGCGCTCCCTTCAGGGTGTGAACGTCTATCGACGGTACCTCTCATCAATATGAATTAGGTCTTTCACCACCCGATCCCAGTTGTAGTAAGTCTCCACCGCTTTCCTTCCTGCTGCACCGAGTTGTCTGCGCCGCCCTGGATTCGCAAGTAACTCGTTGATCCCGGCCGCGACGGCGCCTGGATCATCGGGATCGACCAAGATGCCTGTCTCTCCTTCCCGTACCGCGTCCGGCACGCCCCCCGAACGTCCACCGACGACCGCGAGTCCGCATGCCGACGCTTCGACCAGGGAGATCCCGAATCCCTCCGCGAGCAGATCGTGCCGCCGCGACGCACCGACGTAGAGATCGGCGGCGTTATACAGCGCGGGCAGGTCGTCATCGGAGACGGCGCCGAGAAAGCGCACGGCGTCCCCCAGGTCCAGCGCTTGCGCCATGCGCTCCAAGTCGGCGCGCCGGTCTCCGACACCGGCGATCGCATAGCGTGTGTTCGGATGCACGGCGCGGATCGCCGGCAACGCGCGCATGACGGTATCGATCCCTTTGTGCCACTCGAGACGCGCGACGGTCAGCAGCCATGGCCCACCATTCAATCCGTACTTCGCCCGAACGGTCCGCGCATCGATTCCCGGCCGGAAGTGCGATGGCGTGGTGCCAAGCGGCACCGTTTGGATCGCAATGTGGAGATCGAGGAGCTGGAGCACACGCTGCGCGAGCTCGGCCGTCCACCGGCTGATCGCGACGATCACGGCGGCATTGCCGAGCAGGCTCCTCGCGGTCCGCTGCTTGAAGCGGCTGCGCCGAATTTTTGCGTCGATCAACAACAGCTCGGTGCCGTACACGATCAAACCGTAGGGAACACCATGCCGCGCCGCGAGCCAGCGCGCCGGATATCCCGCGGGCTTCAGCTCCGCACACCACGTGAAGCCCGGCCGCCAGGTCTTGGCGAGCGCGTTCGCGCGCCACGTCCACAGCGCAAGCCCCTGCACCGTTCGCAGCCGGGTGGCGCGAATGCGAATGCGATCGATCGGCTGCGGAAAGCGCGCGTCACTCGCGGCACTGTCGTGGTAAGAGCCTGTCGAGACGGAGACTTGCGATTCGATATCCCGCAGGTCGCGGATCACACGGTCCCAGTTGTAGTAGGTCTCGATCGCCTTGCGGCCCGCCTGCCCAAGCCGGCGTGCCAGCAGCTGATCGCCGAGCAGCCGCTTGAGCGCGGCGGCGACGGCGTCGGCATCGTCGGGGTTCACGACCAGGCCGGTTTCGCCGTCATGCACCGCTTCGGCCAATCCTCCCGACTGACCCGCGATCACCGGCAATCCCGACGCACTCGCCTCGGCGAGCGCGACGCCGAACCCTTCGACGCGCGATCCGTCCGCCCGGCGTGACACGCCGATGTACGCGCTCGCGATGTTGAAGACGGCGGGCAGCTCCGCTTCCGGAACGTTGCCGACGAAACGCACGTGGTCGGCGATCTGCAGCTCCTCCGCCATCTTCTGGTACGCCTTTCTCTTCTTACCGTTGCCGACGATCAGATAATTGATGTCCAGGCCATCGGACCGGCACTGCGCGACCGCCTTGAGCGCCATGTCCACGCCCTTGTAGGCCTCGAGCCGCGCCACGGTGAGCACCCATTCGCCGCCGTTCAATCCATAGCGCGTTCGCACCGCGCGTGTGTCGATCCCGGGACGGAACTGCTCCGGATCGGTGCCGAGTGGCACGAGTCGCACGGTTTCCGCGAGCGGATCGAGTCCCAGCTCGCGCAACACTTTCTGCGCCTGTTCGCGGGTCCATTGACTATTCGCGACGACGGCAACGGCGGATCCGAGCAACGCTTTTGCCGTCTTGCGCGCGAAGCGCGAGTGATGGATCGCATGCAGCTCTTTCAGCAGATCGCCGCCGTGGACGAAGACGCCGTACTTCGTGCCGACGCGCTCGTGCATCCACTTCGCGGGATAGGTGCAGGGTCTGATCGAATCGCACCACGCGAAGCGCGGCTTGTGCTGGCGGGCGAGCGAGGCGACGCGACGCGCCCAGAAGAGCAGGCCGGCAAGATTGCGCAGCGCCTTGCTCGGAACGGGAAGGCGGTCCACGACGGCGCCACTGAAGTGCACGTCGGAATCCTGAGAGTCGCGATGCTGGCCGGTCGAGACAAGGAGCTCGCCGCGCGGATAGCGGCGCGTGACCTCGCCCATCATGCGGGCGATTCCGGTTTGCATCGGCGGAAATTCGCCGGTCAGCAGAAAAGTTTTAGCCATCGACTCTATGCTGCAGATCCCACAGCCGGACGTACTTGAGGAACACACTCACCGCCGCCAGCCCGCACAGCACGGCGCCTCGCCAACCATCGAGAAGACCGAGCCGCAAGACATACATGCTGAAAAAGCGCGCGGGCGGGCGCACCAGAATGTCAGTGAGGTGCGCGCGGCGGCCGCGTTCGGCCAGTTCTTCCGCGCTCCAGGTGGCGTAGCGATCCAGCTTTTCGAGGTGATGCGATAAATCGCGATAGGGCACGTGCACCAGCGGGGTGCGCAGGCGCCCGACGTCGGTGCCGCGCTCGAGGTGCTCGTGCACGCGGCGCTCTACATAACGGCGATCGCGCTGGAACAGGCGCACAACCCAATCGTCTCCCCAGCCGCCGTAGCGAACGGTGCGACCGAGGTAGACGTTGGCCCGCCGCACAGCGTACGCCGGATGAGCCGGCGTCGTCACGGTTGCGCCGATTTCTGCAGCGAGATCCGGGCCGACTCGTTCATCGGCATCGACCGCGAGCACCCACTGGTTGCGCGCGGCCGCAATCGCGGCGTTGCGCTGCGCCGCAATCGTATGCCACGAGCCCTGCAGCACCTTCGCGCCCGCGGCCGCGGCGGCCCTGGTGGTTTCATCGCTCGAGCCGCCATCGGCGACGATGACTTCGTCGGCCCACGTCACCGCGCGAACGCAGTCTCCGATCTGATTCGCTTCGTTGAGAGTGGGGATGACGGCCGTCACCGGCGCGGGGGAGAGCATTGTTCCCAATGTTAACGGGACGGTTCCCCTGCAAGCAATCGTCGCCGGGCGAGCGCCTCGTGATACACGGCCTCGGTACGAGCGGCGGTGCGCTCCATCGTAAACTCGGTGCGCACGAATGCGCGGGCCGCCCTCGCCACCCGAGCCCGCAGCTCGGCATCTCCCAGCATTCGCTCCAGCGCGCGTGCCCACGCGTCCGGCTCGAGCGGTGGGACGAGCAATCCTGTTTCGCCCGTGTAGATCAGCTCCGGATTGCCGCCGGCGGCGGATGCAATCACCGGGACGCCGAGCGACATGGCTTCGAGCAGCGCCTGGGACAATCCCTCGATGCGCGAGGGTAAC
>WNEY01004167.1_pt1 | contig 10959 bp, 9 predicted proteins | sample 5400531 | NCBI WGS metagenome assembly WNEY01 (sample SAMN13153338, study PRJNA577476) | soil metagenome | isolation source: 200 cm saprolite under Douglas fir tree site 1 | place: USA:California | collected 2015-04-18
TGAGCTCCACCAGCACGCCGAGCTGGCCGTCGTGGTGCAGGTAGTGGCCGATGAGACCCTGGGATGCCTCGCGGCCGGCGCGTTTATCGGCCTTGGCCGCGCCCTTGGTGCGCAGCACGTCGACGGCCTTCTCCAGGTCTCCGCCGGTTTCCTCCAGCGCCTTTTTGCAGTCCATCATTCCGGCGCCGGTGCGGGCGCGCAGCTCCGCCACGAGCTTCGCCGGGATCTCTTTCACGGTCGTCATACCTCCTCACTCCTCATGAAAACGCCGCCCTCGCGCCGTTGGGCTCGGAGGGCGGCGGTCGGTTGTCCACCGGAACGCGTGCGTCCGGCGTGCCTAACCCTCGCCTTCGCCTCCGCCGCTCGATTCTGCCGGGGCGGGCGCGGGTGCCTCGTCCGTCTTGAGCCGTGCGGCGATCGCTTCCGGCTTGGGGCGACGCTTGCGCCGCGCCGGCTTCTTCTTCTTGTCGCCCTCCGCCTCGGTCTCGACGCCGGTCTCCGTCGAGTAGGTCACCCCTTCGCCTTCCTCGGCCGCCTCGCGCAGCGGCATCTGGTGGCGCGCTTCCGAGATGACATCGGAGACGGCCGCGGTGATCAACGAAACCGCGCGGATCGCGTCGTCGTTGCCGGGGATCGGGATCGTGATCAGCTCCGGGTCGGCGTTCGTATCCACGATGGCGACCACGGGAATCCCGAGCTTGTTCGCCTCGGCGACCGCGATGCGCTCCTTCTTCGAGTCCACGATGAACAGCGCCCCCGGCAGCCGGCTCATGTTCTTGATGCCCGACAGGTACTTCTCGAGCTTCACGCGCTCGCGCTCGAACAGCAGCTGCTCTTTCTTGGTGTAGTTCTCGAACTCACCCTCGGCGGTGCCTTGCTCCAGCTCCTTCAGCCGCTTGATCTGCTTCTTGATGGTCTGGAAGTTGGTGAGCGTGCCGCCCAGCCAGCGCTCCGTGACGTAGAACGCGCCGCAGCGCTGCGCCTCCGCCTGGATGATGTTCTTGAGCTGCTTCTTCGTGCAAACGAAGAGGATGTTCTCACCCTTCAGGATGACACCGCGGAGCAGCTCTTGCGCGGCCTCGATCTGCCGGAGCGTCTTTTGGAGGTCGATGATGTAAATCCCCGACCGCTCGGCGAAAATGAACCGGCGCATCTTGGGATTCCAGCGGCGCGTCTGGTGGCCGAAATGGACACCCGCTTCCAGCAAAAGCTCCAACGTAGGCTGCCCCATGCACTCCCTCTCGTGGGTTCGATCCGCCGCCGCCCTCATCTCCGATGCAACCCCTCGGGGGGACCCAGCACCGGATCAGGCGACGTGTGTGATTTATCGCTTACTGAACTGGAACCGCTTGCGCGCGCCCGCGCGGCCCGGCTTCTTCCGCTCGACCACCCGCGGATCCCGCGTCAGCAGTCCCTGTTCCCGCAGTTTCTTACGGTGCCGCTCATCCGCCAGGCACAGCGCTCGCGCGATCGCGAGCCGCATCGCCCCAGCCTGCCCGGTCACCCCGCCGCCCCGGCACAGCGCCCGCACGTCGAAGGCGCCCAGCGTGTCGGTCGCCGTGAACGGCTGCTGGATGTGCGACACGAGCGACGGCCGGGGGAAGTAATCGCCCAGCGTGCGCCCGTTGACGTTCCACTTCCCCGACCCCGGCGTCAGATAGACGCGCGCCACCCCGACCTTGCGGCGTCCGACCGCGTGCCAGCGCAGCTCCGGCGTTATGGCCGAGCTCATCAGGCCTCCGCCAGGCTGAGCGGCTCGGGCTGCTGGGCCGCGTGCGGGTGCTCGGGACCGGCGTACACTTTCAGCATCTGCTTCACCTTCTGACGCGAGAGCGTTGTCTTCGGCAGCATGCCCCACACCGCCTTCTCGATCACCCGCTCGGGGCGCGTCTCGAGGACCTTCTTGACCGGCGAGAAACGTTCGTGACCCATGTAGCCGGTATGACGGAAGTAACGTTTCTGCTCGAGCTTGCGTCCCGTGAGCTTGACCCGGGCGGCGTTCACCACCACGACGCAGTCGCCGCCGTTCAAGTGCGGCGTGAACGTGGGCTTGTGCTTACCGCGCAGAATCTGCGCCACCCGGCTCGCCAGCCGGCCGAGCGGCAGTCCCGCCGCGTCGACCACGAACCAACGGCGTGTCACGTCCTCTTTTCGCAGCGTGAACGTCTTCATTCCAACCCTTCCAAATGGTAACCCGGTGGGTGACAGCCGCGAACTATACCCGAGCCGTAAGGGCCTGTCAACCCGAGGGTTCCGGGCTCGCGAGGGTCACGAGCGAGGCGCCTTTTTCGACCGCCTGACCAACCGCAACATGGACTGTCTGCACCGTCCCCGGGCGCGGCGCGCGCAGCTCGTTCTCCATTTTCATCGCCTCCACGACCACGAGTCCAGCGCCGGCATCCACCCGCTGACCCTCGGCGACTTCGATCCGCACCACCAGACCGGGCATCGGTGCGCGCACCGTCCCGCCGCCGGGGGCGGGCTGGCTCTTGGTGCCGACCGGCTCGCTTCGGCTCTTGCGTTGGTCCTGCACCAACACCTCCACCCGCTCCCCCACCATCCCCAGCGCCCACCGCCCAACGCCCTCCAGCGGCTCGGCCGCGACGGTCCACGACTCTCCGCCGAGCAGCAGATGATAGAGGGGCGTCCCCGATACCGCGGCGAGCTGGCTTTCGATCTCCACCCCATCCACGGTCACACGGTTGCCGTCCACCTCCACCTCATGCACCCGCGAACCGATCGTGACGAGATACGTCACGCCGCCTCCATCACGGCCACCGTCTCCACGTGTGCCGTCTGGGGGAACAGGTCGAACGCCCGCACCGCGGTCACCCGGTAGGTCGCGCTCAGCCGGTGCAGGTCTCGAGCAAGGGTCGCCGGGTCGCACGACACGTAGATCAGCCGGCTAACCGGCTGGCCCGTGAGCCGTAGCGTGACATTCCAGTGCAAGCCCGCCCGGGGGGGGTTCACCACCACCGCACTCGGCTCGGGGAGCGTGGGCAAGACGTCCTCCGCTTTGCCGGCGATGAACCGGACCGGACGCGCCGCCGCGCGCCCCCGTGCCCACTCGATCGCCTTCTCGTCCGCGTCCACGCTGACGACCTGCGCCCCGCGCTCCGCCAGCGCCACGGCCGTGTCCCCGATTCCCCCGTACAGGTCCCAGACCACCGCGCCCCGCACGTCACCCACCTGGTCGACCGCCCAGCCGCGCGCGATCGTGCCCATCTCCGGGTTGACCTGTTCGAACGCGGTTGCCGGGAATCCGGTGGCCGGGCCGGCAACGACGCGCGCGGCGCCGTCGACTGGCTGCCACCAGCAGATCACATTTGCGCCGTCGGGAAGCGCCGCCCGCAGCGCTTCGGGGTTGCGCCAGGGTTCGCCCGTCGATTCCACGATCACGTGCCGCCGCCCTTCTCGGTCGACACGGAGGGTGAGGTGCGTGAGCTGTGCGGGGAGGAGATCCAGTCGCTGCTTCAGTTCCCGCCACAGGGCCATCAGTTTGAAGTCCGCGATATGACAGTCCTTCAGGTGGAATACCGATCCGGGGCGATCGTACTGGTGGAAGCCCACCGCCCTCGGCCGCCCTCGACCGCCCTTCACCGCGAGACTCACCTTCGCCGAATAGCGCCACTCCTCGACCGCCTCGACGATCTCGGGGTCGCCGATGTCGAGCTTGGCGATCCGTCGCAACGCGTCGCCCACGATCGCCCGCTTGGCGGCGAGCTGCGCCTCGTACGTCACGTGCTGCAGCTGACAGCCGCCGCAGTGATCCTGCACGTAGTGCGGACACGCTGCCGTGACGCGGGCGGCGCCGGCGGCGACGATCTCGGCCACCTCGCCGCGGGCGAAGCTCTTGTGCAGCTTCACCCCCTCCCGCAGCCGGATCCGCTCGCCAGGGGCGGTGCGCGCGACGAACACGGCGCGCCCGTCCGCGAGCCGGCCCACCCCCTCCCCACCCGCCGCGATCGCGGTGATCGCCACGACGTCGCTCATGGACCCACCGCCTCCCGCCGAGCCGCGAGCAACCAGGGGGACGGCCGGACCAGCGGTCCGGCCGTCGGCGTCGGCGGGGGTGTGGCGGCGCCCCGCGCCTCGGCGAGCAGTGCGGCCACCACCGCGAGCGGCCGGGTCAGGGCCGCTGGCGGCTCGCCTACCAGCAGGCGTGCCCCCGCGCGCTCGAGGTAGGTCACATCGATGTCGCCCCGCTGGAATTCGGGATCGTCCATAACCCGTAGGTGAAACGTCTGAGACGTTGGGATACCGACGATCGCCAGCTCGCGTAGGGCGCGCCGCATTCGTTCGAGCGCGACGGCGCGCGTCTCGCCCCACACGATCAGCTTCGCGATGAGCGGGTCGTAGTAGAGTGTGACCTCGTTGCCCTCCTCGATCCCACCATCCCACCGCACCCCGGGGCCGCCGGGAACCCGCAAATAGCGCACGACGCCCGTGGCGGGGAGAAAGTCGTTGAGCGGGTCCTCCGCGGTGATGCGACACTCGATTGCGTGGCCCCGCGGCTGCAGGGTACCCGCGTGCACGCGCAGCGGCTGGCCCATCGCCACACGCAGCTGCTCGCGCACGATATCCACCCCATACACGAGCTCGGTCACCGGGTGCTCGACCTGAATCCGGGTATTCATCTCCAGGAAGTAGAACTCCCCGCTCGGCGCGAGCAGGAATTCGATGGTCCCGGCCCCCAGGTAGCCCACGGCGCCGGCGGCGGCGGTGGCCGCATCGCTCATGCGGCGCCGCAGCGCGGGCGTAACGGCCACGGAAGGCGCTTCCTCGATGAGCTTCTGGTGACGGCGCTGGATGCTGCACTCGCGCTCGCCCAGGGCGACCACGCGTCCGAACGAGTCCGCCAGGATCTGGATTTCGACGTGTCGCGGTCGGTCGAGATATTTTTCGAGGTACACTTCGCCCGCCCCGAACGCCTTGACCGCCTCGCTCGCCGCCGCCTCGAATCCCGCTTCGAGTTCCGCCTCCTCCCGGATCAGCCGCATGCCCTTGCCGCCGCCGCCCGCGGCCGCCTTGAGGAGCACCGGGTAGCCGAGCCGTGCCGCGTCGGGCCGTGCCTGCACGTGGTCGGCGAGCGACCGCGTGGTCCCGGGAACGATCGGCACGCCCGCCTGCTGCATCCGGCGCCGCGCTTCGGTCTTGTCGCCCATGGCCCGGATGGCGGCTGGCGGCGGTCCGATGAACTCGAGCGACGCCGCCGCCACCGCCTCCGCGAACGGCGCCCGCTCCGAGAGGAAGCCATATCCGGGGTGCACCGCCTGGCAGGCCGCGCTTTGCGCCGCGGCAATCAGCTTTCCGATGTCGAGATAGGACTGGGCCGCCGCCGGGGGCCCGAGCGGCAAGGCGAGGTCGGCGGCGCGCACGTGCGGCGACAGTCGATCGGCGTCGGAATAGACGGCCACCGCCTCGAGACCTTCCTCGTGGCAGGCGCGGATGATCCGCAGGGCTATCTCGCCCCGGTTGGCGACGAGGACGCGTTTGATGGTCGTCATGACGCCGTGCTCAGCGATGACAAGTCCCCACCTCGCTCGATACTTTGAACGTCGCCATTGGCTCGCACAGCGCCGGCGTGATGCGCGCCGCCCGCGTGTACGCGGCGAGCGCAGGCTCGGCCCAGGGGTCATAGGCGTCCAGCGCTACGCGCAGCGCCCCGAACACGAAGTCGCGCGGCGGGACCCGCGGGCTCTTCCCCTCCGGACCGGCCACCCAGACGAGCGACCGAGCTTCCCAGCGCACGCGCGGGCGGGTTTCGGGTGGTCGCTCGAACGCCATGCTCACGCACACCGGACGTCGCCGGGCCAGCTCCGTGAGCCAAGCATCGTCGCTAGCTCCGCGCCGCCCGAGCTTCAAGTCTGCCGCGAGTCGCGCCCGCAGTGCCCCATCGGAGCGCCATGCCGCCAGCGGGACCACGAGCAGATCCGGCCGCAAACCGCGCGCGAATCGCATGTACCAGGCCGCGTAGAAATCGGCATCTCCCGCCGTCAGCAGCACACCGCCGGCGGGACAGGCGCGCAACAGGTTCTCGCCCAGCTCGTCCAGCACCGGTGGCAAACGGAGATCGATGGGCAACGGCCCCCAGGTCTCCACGCCGGCATCCACGCCGCCGGACTCCCAGGCGAGCCAGGAGCGCAAGGCCCACGCGCCGACCCGCAACACCCGGGCGCTGTCACCCACCGCGCTCGTACCCAGCGGCCCGGCGAGCGCGGCCGCACGAGCCAGGGCCGCTTCCGCGGTATCGAGCACGGCGCGCGTCCACTCGCTGTCCTCGCCCGAGCGGTGCGTCGCGCCGTGGGCCTCCGCACCCAGGCCCAAATACGCCCGCCCCATCAGGAGCCACAGCTGCGCGTCGGTCGAGTCCCGTGCGGCCCGGCCGCGCAGCGTGGCGAGCGAGTCTGTTAGCGGCGGCGGGGGCGCTTGCAGCAGCGTCACCAGCGCTAGGGCGCTACAGAGGGATGTTGCCATGCTTCTTCGGGGGATTCCGATCGCGCTTGGTGGCCAGGGTCGCGAGCGCGTCGATCAGCCTGGGCCGGGTGTCGCGCGGATCGATGATGTCGTCCACGTAGCCGCGCGCCGCCGCGAGATACGGATGGGCGAATTTTTCGCGGTACTCCCTCTCCCGCGCTTCGGTTGCGTCGTCCTTGTAGAGGATTTCCACGGCGCCCTTCGGCCCCATGACGGCGATCTCCGCGGTGGGCCATGCGACGTTGTAGTCGCCACGGACGTGCTTCGAGTTCATCACGTCGTAGGCACCGCCGTAGGCTTTGCGGGTGATGACCGTGAGCTTGGGGACGGTCGCCTCGCAGTAGGCGAACAACAGCTTGGCGCCGTGCTTGATGATCCCGCCGTGCTCCTGCGCCACGCCGGGAAGGAATCCGGGCACGTCCTCGAACGTGACGAGCGGGACGTTGAAGGCATCGCAGAACCGGATGAACCGAGCGCCCTTGATCGAGGCGTTGATATCGAGCACGCCCGCCAGCGCCGCGGGCTGATTCGCGACGATACCCACCGGCCGGCCCCCGAGGCGCGCAAGGCCGACCAACAGGTTACCCGCGAAGTCCCGGTGGACCTCCAGGAACGCGCCGTCGTCCACCACGCGCCGGATCACGTCGTGCATGTCATACGCCTTGGTCGGCTCGTCGGGGACCACATCGAGCAGCTCTTCGTCCCGCCGGTCCGCCGGATCGCTGCACGGGCTCACGGGTGGATCATCGAGATTGTTGGAGGGGAGATAGGACAAAAGCATCCGGATCGCGGCGAGACTCTCGCGCTCCGAGCCGTGCACGAAGTGCGCCACGCCCGATGTGGCGCCGTGCACATCGGCGCCCCCCAGACCCTCGAAGTCCACCTCTTCGTGCGTCACGGTTTTCACCACGCTCGGCCCCGTGACGAACATGTACGAGATGCCTCGCACCATGAACACGAAGTCGGTGATGGCCGGGCTGTACACCGCTCCGCCGGCGCACGGGCCCAAGATCGCGCTGATCTGGGGTACCACACCCGAGGCGAGCGTATTGCGCACGAAGATGTCGGCGTAACCCCCGAGGGAGGCGACGCCTTCCTGGATGCGCGCGCCGCCCGAATCGTTCAGGCCGATCACGGGCGCGCCGTTCTTGAGCGCCAGGTCCATCACCTTGCAGATTTTCTCGGCGTGCGCTTCGGAGAGCGACCCGCCGAACACGGTAAAGTCCTGCGAGAATACGTATACCAGCCGCCCGTCGATCCGCCCGTAACCCGTGACCACGCCGTCACCCAGGTACTTCTCGTCCGCGAGCCCGAAGTCGCTCGAGCGGTGCGTGACGAACCGGTCCAGCTCCACGAACGTCCCGGCGTCCAGCAGGACGTCGAGCCGTTCCCGGGCGGTCATCTTGCCCTTCTCGTGCTGCGCGGCGATCCGCTCGGCGCCGCCGCCCAGCTCGGACTCGGCGCGCTTCTGCCGCAACAGGTCGAGCTTTTCTCGCATGCTCATGAACAGGGAATCTAGAGTACACCGAGAACAGGTAACAGGACCGCTAATACTAGACGCGCAGACGCACGGGGGAAAACAGCGAGAGGGGGCAGGAATTCCCGCCCCCTCCAACCTGTTCACCCCTGTGCGCCTACGCGTCTAGCGTTTGCGGGTCCTGCGTACCGGTCTCCTGGACACTGTCTTCCTTGGGCCAGCCGGTGGCCGCCAGCACGATTCGATGGTGAATCGGATCCACCTCCAGCACCTTGAGCTCGACCGCCTGCCCCTCTTTCACCGCATCCCCGGGATTCTGAATGTCGGGAATCCCGAGCTGGGACATGGGGACGAACCCTTCGATGTCGCTTCCCAGGTCCACCACCACGCCCTTGTCCATGAGCCGCAGCACCCGGCCCCGCAACTCCGTGCCGACCGGGTACGTCTCACCGATGCGCAGCCACGGATCCTCCTGCGCCTGCTTCAGGCCCAGCGAAATGCGTTTGTTCTCGGCGTCCACGTTCAGGATCAGCACCTCGACCTCATCGCCCTTCTTCACCACTTCGGAGGGATGCTGCACCCGCTTGGTCCACGACATGTCGGAGATGTGGATCAGGCCGTCGATGCCGGGCTCGATCTCCACGAACGCGCCGAACGAGGTGAGGTTGCGCACTTTCCCCTTGATCCGCATGCCGACGGGGTACTTCTGCGGCAGCGCCATCCAGGGGTCTTCCTCGGTCTGCTTCATGCCGAGCGAGACCTTCTCTTCGGTCTCGTCCACCTTCAGCACCACCGCTTCGATCGTCTCGCCGATCGACACGATCTTCGAGGGGTGTCGCACGTTGCGCGTCCAGCTCATCTCGGAGATATGGACCAGCCCCTCGATCCCCGGCTCGAGCTCGACGAACGCCCCGTAGTTCGTGATCGACACCACCTTGCCCTGCACGCGGGTGCCCACCGGGTACTTGGCGGCGACGTTCTTCCAGGGGTACGGCTGCAGCTGCTTCAGGCCGAGGCTGATGCGCTCACGCTCCCAGTCGATGTCGAGGACCTTGACCTCGACCTCCTGCCCGATGTGCACCATCTCGGACGGGTGCGACACGCGGCCGTAGCTCATGTCGGTGATGTGGAGCAGGCCGTCCACGCCTCCCAGGTCGATGAAGGCGCCGAAGTCGGTGATGTTCTTGACGATGCCCTTCCGCGTCTGGCCGACCTGCAGCTCCTTCATCAGCACGTCGCGCTTGGTCTTGCGCTCGGCTTCGAGCAGCACCCGGCGGCTCACCACGATGTTGCGGCGCCGCTTGTTCAGCTTGATGATCTTGAACTCGAAGCTCTGCCCCAGCAGCTCGTCGATGTTGGGCACGCGCCGCAGGGCGATCTGGCTGCCGGGGAGGAACGCGTCCACCCCCATCAAGTCCACCACCACGCCGCCTTTGATCTTCTTGACGAGCGTGCCCGAGACGGCCTCGTCCTTCTCGTGGGCTTCGCGGATCCGTTCCCAGACCCGCATGAAGTCGGCCTTCTTCTTCGAGAGGACGACCGCGCCTTCCTGATCCTCGAGGTGCTCGAGGAATACCTCGACCTCGTCCCCTTCCTTGAGCGAGCGCGCGTCCTTGAACTCGTCGATCGGCACGGCGCCTTCCGACTTGAATCCGACGTCGAGAATGACGGCGGTGTCGGTCACGCGGAGTACCTTCGATTTGACGATCTCGCCCTCTTCGATATTGGAGAGCGTCCCCTCGTACAGCTCCGTCATCTTCGCGATTTCGTCCGACGAATACTCCTCGTGCAGATCGGAACGGACGCGGAGGTGGGAGTGGGCGGGAACGGGAGCGGGAGCGGGAGCTTCGGCCTTCGACTCGGGAAGGTTTTCCGTATCTACCAGCATTCAGGACACCGGTTCGGTTGCGGGTTTGGACCAAGGGCCCGGGGACGATCCCCGGGGCTCCGGAACACAAGAGGCCAAACCTAGCCGGGGAGCCGCTCCCGCGCCAGCGCCACGACCGCCTGCACCTGCTGCTCGAGCGAGAGTCGCGTCGTGTCGAGCACCACCGCGTCGGCGGCGGCCTGGAGCGGCGCCACCACCCGGGTGGAATCGGCGCGGTCCCGCGCCGCCAGGACCTCGGCCTCCCGCCGGAGATCGGCCGCCCCGCTCCCCCCGCCTCCCCGCTCGGCCAACCGGCGCCGCGCCCGCTCCTCGGGACTCGCCGTGAGAAACACCTTCAGCGGCGCGTCGGGGAACACCACCGTTCCGATGTCCCGGCCATCCACCACCACACCCCGCCCGTGGCCCTGCACCGCCTCCCGCTGCTGGACATTCACCCAGTGGCGGACTTCGGGTATCGCGGCGATCTCGGAGACCCGTCGGGTCACCCGCTCGGAGCGGATCGCCTGTGCCACGTCCACGCCGGCCACCTCGGGGCGGAACATGTCGTCTACCAGGACCAGCCGCACCGGCAGACCTTCGGCGAGTGCCACGATCTGCTGTGCGCCCCACGTTCCCCCTAAGTTGTCCAGCACCCCGAGCGTGATCGCCCGGTACAGCGCGCCCGAGTCGAGATGGGCCCACCCGAGGCGCCGGGCGACCAGCGCGGCCGTGGAGCTCTTGCCCGACGCCGCGGGACCGTCGATCGCGATGACTCGAATCACGGCTTCCCGATCCGCTTCAAGTCGCGAAAGAACCGCGGATAGCTGATCGCCACCGAAGCCCGTTCAGAGAGCCGAACGTTTGCCCCCGGAACGGTCCCGAGCACCGCGAACGCCATCGCCAAGCGATGATCGCGTGCCGTCTCGACCCGGCCGCTGGGGCGTCGCGCCGTGCCGCACACGTACAGGTCGTTGCCGCGCGCCTCCGCCTCCACGCCCACCGCGCGCAGGTTGGCCGCGATGAGCTCGAGCCGGTTACTCTCCTTCACACGGAGCTCGCCCACCTCGCGGAACACCGTCTCGCTCCCCTCGGCGGCCCGGCTCGCCAGCACCGCGAGCACCGGTACCTCGTCCACCAG
>WNEY01004423.1_pt1 | contig 10958 bp, 14 predicted proteins | sample 5400531 | NCBI WGS metagenome assembly WNEY01 (sample SAMN13153338, study PRJNA577476) | soil metagenome | isolation source: 200 cm saprolite under Douglas fir tree site 1 | place: USA:California | collected 2015-04-18
TCATGACGAATGTTCCGTACGCATATCTTCGTTCAGAGCCTAGAATGGCTCCTTCTTTGCACACCAGTCCTACAGTTGTCGCTCCAGGCATGTAGATGTCATCGCTCATAATCGAGTCAGCGATCGACCTCATGCCGTTTTGCTATAAAGCTAGCGCTTGGGAGAGATTCGAGTTGGAGTGTTCCCGTCATCTGTTCTAGTGGGTTTCGACCGGGACGTGGTCGCGGATTCGTTGTTCACGTAGTCCGAGCCAGGCTGGAACGTAGGGTTTCCTCCAGTCGATGGGCCCGGAGGAGAATCTCTGCTGCATTCTCGCGAGATCCAGGTCCCATGCGCGGTCAAAGAACGCATACGCTTCGTCCCATTCTTCTCCCCAGTCCCAGCCGGAATGTGCGACTCGGACTTTGGTTACGGCTTCAACTCTCTCGAAATAGATGTCGACTTGGGTCTTTTGTCTTCGTACGTTGGGGAATTGTGGTGGAGCCTTCCATTCTACGGATAGGCTCTTCATCATGTCGAGTCCGATTACTTTGCAACCGTCTGCGATTAGCGCTGATGTTATGGCCTCTTTTCGAAGTATCTTTTGATCCACGAGACTCACTATTCTTGTATGGAAGGTATGGCTTCCAGCTAACAGAGCGATTTAGCCTTGTTGTCGGACGATCGAAAAACCCATCTTCTAAGAGATCAGGCGTCTTTCCCATGCGAGAGCATCCTCTGAGGGCGATTCTTTCGAGGATTATGCGCGGTGGAAGTGATCCTTCGCAGTTCGAGCTAGCGTACGTTCATCGAGGCGCGGTGGATGATCAGATGATCATCAAGGTCTCGGACATAGCTAGGCTGGGAAAGGGCTCGTTCCTATTGCGGGATGGGGAGACTCAGATTCCGTTTCATCGGATCTTGTACGTAATGGACGGGAAGAAGAACTTGCTGTGGAGGAAGAAAGAGCGAGAAATGGACTCACAGCAAGCGGTTTAGGCCACTTTGGTTTCGGCGTCCTGCCCGGAGTGTCCACTCATGCGACGCGAGACGCGGTCGCTAAGACCTCCTATTTTCTAGAACATTCCCTGTCTGGCGGTGATAATGGGCGAGACAGGCTATTCAAGGCGCAATCTGGGCTTAGCTGGCCAGGCGAAAAACCCGATTAACCCAGCGAATCTAGCGGTGATCTTGCGGCAACCTCCCAGATTCAAGATCAGGGCTGATTATAGGCGATTTCCAATCCTGTCTCTTCCTCCTCGACCGGGTCTTGCTTCGCGGGACCATAATTACGATCTCGATTTTTTCCACAACTCGTTTCTGCCCGAGCCTGATTATGGGCTTGTTTCGGTGAGACGGGCGCGTTATCGGTTTGTCGGGCCATTTTCGATCCCCGCGGATTCCCCTAGGAATAAGCGTGGAAGATCACGTTCTGGAAATCGCGGGCCTAGATTCGAGAACAGGGCTGAAACTGGGCGATTTGCCCTCCACGTCTCCGCATTCTTCAATGCACCCCGGACAAGAACAGTGCAAGGTGCTCCGAAAATCCTTGAACGTGTCAGCTAGGAACCTGCAAGAGGCTCTTGGAAGAAAAAGGTTGAATCGTACAGATTCTGGTTCTTCTCTAACCTTTTTTAGTAGAATACCGATACCAAGCGTTCCAAACTTGCCTCGGAAAGAAACCCTCGATCTTTCCATGATAGCAGACCGCGTCAACCCACAAACCTGGTCTCTCTTCCAAGCACTCAGAACTCGCATGCGACAACTAAGAGGCGTCTCAATGAAAGTCCTCTACGAGAAACACAGCAGCGAATCCACTCCAGCATTCTTCTATGAAGGCCGCCAACTCTACCATCTCCACCTGAGAGGGGGCGAGATGAGCGCAACCTTCCATACTGACTTCAAGTCCAGGCTCCGTCTCACGGAAAACCAGGCGATCGATTGGCGCTTGCGCGACGAGATCAGGAAACGAACTTGGGCAGGCTTCGCCCTCCAGTCCTCGAAAGATCTGGGACCCTTCATGGAACTCGTCAAGGCAAAATACCAGATCATTGCCGAAGAGGCCGGTGGCAAACCGCGAGAGGAACGACCAATCGCCTTCTAAACATCCTAGAAACACGAACCCGTGTTGTGCCCTCCTTACCGTCTGTGGATAGAGCAGCCAAGGCGTGCTAGGCCTTTGCCCAACCCAGACCTGAGTCCAGATTTCCTCCAGCTTAGGGACAAACTCGCGTCAATTAATCGATCAAAAGACGGCGATCACGTGGAAGCTGTAGTTGCGATTCTTCTCTGGGACGAGCTTGGAAGAGGGCTGAAGACGCTCTTAGTACAGAGAGCGGAGAGAGAGGGAGACCCGTGGTCGGGACAGATTGGGCTTCCCGGTGGTCGAGTCAAACAAGGCGTCGAAACGCCTCGAACCGCCCTTCATCGGGAGGTCGAGGAAGAAGTTGGAATCAACCTCGAGGAAGTCGGCGTGGAACTTGGCAGCCTCTCGGTCGGTCATCCTATGCGACGTCTCGAAATGAGGGTTCAGCCCTGGGTCTACGGTTTGAGGATACAGCCGAGGGTCAGTATCGGCTCGGAAATTGCCGGCTCTTTCTGGGCGAACCTTGCAGATCTACCCTCCAAGAAGAAAATGAGCGAAATTACGATCAGAAACCAACCCTGGAATGTGGAGTCCTTTGTGGTCGAAGGAAAGGTCGTTTGGGGTTTTACGTACCGGGTCCTGACTGAGCTGCTTCCGATTCTAGAAATCTCGGTCTAGGCAGGAATCTCAGTTATGGCCGAACTTATGCCCTGCATCTTGCATGCCTCACAAATTTCGAATGTCGTTGGCTCTCCGCAGGACTTGCAAGGTTGCAGATGAGATGGTGAGAGATTTGGTTCGGCGAGGGATCGAAGTCGGAGCATTGCTCGGTAGGCAGAGAAGGTCACCCCTGGATGAGCCAGTTCTAGTTTGTTCAGTATCGCCCGAAGCTCATTCCTCAAAGCCTCGGTCATGTAGGGACACGAGGCGGTTTGAAACTGCAGGTCCTCGGCATAGCCATACATGACGATCTCTCTCTCGGGAATATCACACAGCGGCTTCACCCGGGTTAGGAAAAGGCCTCGAGGATCTTTGAGAACAGGGCTGAATCTAACGAATCGCTCGGCATCGCCTTGGAACAGGTTCAACAAGTAGGTCTGCACAATATCATCAAGGTTGTGGGCTGTCGCAATCTTGTTTGCTCCAACCTTCTTCGCAGCGAGGTTGATGGCCTTTCTGCGAAAGACACCGCAATAGGAACAAGCGGTCATCCTCTCTTCCTTGCTCTTGAGAAAGTCGTCTAATCCGTACCCATAGAGATCTTCGAACGAAACCACTTCATGCTCGACCCCGAGGTCCCTACAGTACTTCGTTGCAAGGTCAACTGCCTCCTCTCGGTAACCGGCGATACCCTCATCCACCGTGACAGCGGTGATGCGGGTTCGGGGAAATCGCTTCCAGAGCTTGTGGAGAATCATAAGGAGTGTCAAGCTGTCCTTTCCCCCTGAAACTGCCACCGCAACATGGTCGTTGGGGCTGAACATGTCCCAGTGGCTAATGGTTCGACGAACTTTCCGTTCTAACGAATCTCTAAAGCAGCTTTTGCATAGAACCGACCCCTCATACTCTCTTCTGAAATAACCGGGATTGCGCTTGCACACTGTGCAGGGTCTTGGATCCATCGGAACTATCTCGGAAATATTGTACCGAACAGGATGTAAGAAAGAATAATGTTGGAGCTCAAGAGACCGAGCGAAATAACGCTGGCGACTGTTCGTACGTTCTTGGTATTCTTCAGTCCTAGAACGCCCAAGAGTGTATCGAGGTACCGATCCCCGTCAAACGGAAAGAGAGGTAGCATATTGACCAGGGCAACTCCAAGCAGAATAAGCTGCATCCAACTAAACGCAGTGAGAAGCTGGTATGTTGAGGTAACTGGTAGAAATTGGTATCTGAGCGGAACGTAGTTCGCGGTCTGCACCCCGAGTATTGCTCTGGTCGCGTTATTATCGGACTTTCCCGTGGTCAGTGTCAGGGTCTGTGAAGGATTGCTCAGATGAACAGTGACGATCGCTCCAGGGGCTAGACTCGCCAAGTATGCCCCTAAGTGTTGAACATCAGGCGTTGTATTGTTGTTAACTTGAGTAATTATGGACCACTGCGGCATCCCCGAAGCCTGTGCCGGGCTTCCATTCGTGAATCCGGTAACAAGGACGCCTGTGGGGGAGGACTGAAACAACGCCACGAGCAGCAGCAACACTAGTGCCCAAGTGGCAACATTGGTGAATGATCCTGCCGCAAACACCCTCAGCTTTGTTCTGGCCTTGCGTTTGGCCAGATTTTCCTCGTCAATTTCCACGAACCCCCCAGGTAGGAATATGGCCATGAAGACCCCTGAGGATTTCAAGGGAACTTTGTCAAGGACACTGGCTATTCCGTGGGCTAATTCGTGCGGAATGAGAAGAACGGCTATCGCTAGAAGGATATACGGAAAGATATCCCATCCGATTGTCAAACCGGGGAGCGGAATTATCAGAAGGGTCGGTCCGGCACTTGAACTATGTCTGAACAATCCCACGGCGTTGTTGATGAAACTGTAGATGACGAATACTAGGAGACCGATTCCCATTGCCGCACCAATGTCGAAGAAGGCGAGCCAGCCCCTCCGAAATCGGCTGCCTATCTTCTCTATCCAGCTGTTGAAAACTACGGTTTTCAGCATGAGATAGTATGGCTTGGCTATGATCCCGTGCTTGTCGGCCTTCAAGAGCACTGCCAGAGCGTAAATGACGACCCAAACGGCGAGGTAGAAGAGTAACGGGATGTAGGGGTCGAGTAGACTCAAGAGGCTCTTCTCTTAGTGTCGGGGAATTAGGCTCGGCTCAAGCGGGTTTCATATTACCTTTTCAGCTTCTGCCTCGGAGCGTTCGTCGCAGAGCCGGATCTGAATCCGAACGTGTTCGAAGTACTTCATCGAAGGATTCTCCTTCTCGGACAGGAATCCTAAGGTACATTCCAGTTCTGCCGACGGTGTCTCTGCGAGTCAGGACCCGTACTCGTTCGACAACGATTGCGACACTTACTCCCAGCAATCTCGCGACTTCGCTCTCTCTACCAACGACGGGAGATTCAAAATGGCCCTCGGGATTGGGCTCGATTAGGAGCAGTTTCTTGGTGCAACCTGGACTCCGAAATTTCTGGCCTAGTTGCGGGAGCGTTACTGTTCCTCCAAAGGAGTAGAACTCCAGCTCTAATGAACGGAAAGGCGTCAGCGGTACTGTGACCGATGTTGTCTGTTCAGGGTCCAAATGCAGATGAGCTTTAGGAGAATGGGATGGGGTAGCTTGGGCGATTTCTTTTGAGAAGATGGTGAAGCCGGCGGTTTCTATGGCGGCCTCTACGAGTTGCGTGTTGACATTGGATGGAATCAATACGTCGACATCGCTCTTGTCATCTACGTCTCCCCTGGCGACGCTACCATGGGTCAGAGCGATTTGGCTCCATGCAGCCAGAGCGTTGATGACGCGGACAGCCCTCTCTCTTAGAGACTCCAGTTTTGCCCACTGGGAGATAGGATAGGTGACTTCGACCTTGTCAGAGGTTCTGCTCGGCTTTGAACCCGAGCCCCGTCTTTTCACAATGTCCCCTTGAACAGGTCTTCTCCAGCGGGTCCGGTAAGGTCAGAACTCTTTGCTCGGTCCTGGAATCGAACTCTCTTCAATCCTCGGACAATAGCCGCAGGAATCGCTTCCCTTCCTTGTCCCATGACGAGTTCAGCCGCACCGGCCACTTCGTCTGCTAAAGCCACGTTCTTGAATTTTAATTGATACCCGAAGAGATCTCTTTGGCCTCGGTAGTCAGCGTGAGGTTTGAGGCCCGCGATTCCTATTGTCTCTTCAACTTGTCCCAGTCTGAACGGTCGACTGTGAGTATCGGTTATGATGACGCCAACTTCCTTACCCGTAAGCCGCCTTATTCTGCTTCTGATCCTCCTCGCGGAAGCGTCTGGGTTTGTGGGAAGTAGCGCGTAATTCTGGCCCCCTTTCACGTTCGACTTGTCAACGCCAGCGTTGAGACAGGTCCAGCCGTGTTTTGTTGTTACTATCAAGGCCATTTTGTCAGCTCTAACAACTCTCTTGGAGTCATTGAGGACTATCTGAACGAACTCGGGTTTCCGTCCAGTCTTTCGGGCAAGGACCGATGCCTTCTTTGACGGGTGGACAGAGCCAAGGTTGACGAGTCTGCCTTCGGCTTTCGAAACGGCCTTCTGACCCACAACAAGTAGGTCTTTTTCTCGAATCCCCCATCCAACTTTGCGGGCGCTATCAACTATCAACCGGGGCAAATCATCACCTGGCTTGATTAGAGGGAGTCCACTTAGGGGAAGTATCTGCACCGGGGCGGGCATACGAGCCGGCTTGTTGTATGAGGTATACAAACTCGATTTTAGGAGAGAATTACGTTTCCTGTCGCCCAGCGACGAAAGCATGTTTATATTCTGAAGTGTCCGCTTTCCTGATGTCAGGTTGACTGGCCGGAGATCGTCCGGTGGCCGTTAGTAACGACTGCTGCTTTCTCCCGTAGCAACCGAACGAACGGAAGAAACGATGAACGGAGGTGGAAGATGCTATGGGTTATGAAAGGAGAGGCTATGGCGGTGGTGGCGGTGCGAACAGATTCGGACCGAAACCGGTCGAAGAAGGCAAAGAATACGATGTCGACATCAAGGAGATCAGTCGCCGCGGTGAAGGAATCGCGCGCGTAGAAGGTCTTGTTGTCTTCGTACCAAACACCAAACCCGGAGATCACATCAAGATAAAGATCACACGGGTTTCGAACCGCTTCGCTTCAGGCGAAGTCATCCAATAAGGGTGCCCAATAAGAGGTAGGGAGAAACACGGTTTCTCCCAAATCCCCCATTTCTAATTTCTACGAAAGCCTAAAGGCTCCATTCCCTGGTGGGGGAACGAGTTTCCTATGACAGAGGGGAAGCCAGCCCGCTTTGGTCTAGCTGAGTTTCGATCGTTCATCGAAAGACGACCCTGGTCCGTCTTATCTTGGTCAACCGGCCTAACCGCGCTTGCTTTCATCGTATTCTACGGACTGCAGGCAACAACGAACCCCCAAGTGGGAATACAGTTCGTACAGTCAGAATGGCCTGATCCCTCGATCTTTCCCTATTTCTATGCGAAACCGATAACCTGGTTCGCTTACTTCAGCTTCGTCTACTGGGCTGCGGGCCTCGAATCGAACAAGGATCATTTTCTCAAGCTTTCCCCGAGGGTTCGAAACATGCTGTTCCTCGGCACCGCCCTGGTTGCCTTCGCCTCGTTCTACGAGATTTTCTACAACTTCATGGTCTGGTTGGCTCTCGAAGTTCTAACGACTAATTGCTTACCGTTCCCGTGCAACCCTGATAAAGTGGCAAGCATTTTCGACCTCAAGAGTCCTCTCAATCTAGTTTTCGCGACAAAGATTGTGACAACCGCTTTCGGTTTGTCTATGTACTCGCTATGGTTCCTTCACCGCGTCGATGTGGAGACGGAAAGGCGAAATCAGACCACGACGACTGTCGATAGCGATGTGAAGGCGCATTTGCCTAGCCTGTCAAGGAAACATATAGAAATCGAAGCTGGCCTCGCTGCCCAGCAACCGATAGACCCAACTATAGACAAAACCTGAGTCACTATTCCAGGAAAAACAGAATTTTGGAAACCTATGACGTAGCCGTCATCGGAGCTGGTCCCGCAGGAGTGATGGCGGCATGGAAAGCAGCAGAGTCACACGCGAGGACGGTGCTGATAGAGCGGGAACCCTCTCCGGGAAAGAAGGTTTGTGCTGAGGGAGTGCTCGCAGACGCTCTTGTCGACGCAGAGCTCAAGCCTTCGAGCGAGTTTGTATCGAACTACATATCCGGCGCGGTCCTCTACGCCCCCGACGAAGCAAAGAAAGTCAACGTCGGAGGCGAAGGCTACATCCTCGATAAGCCTGCCTTTCTTCGAGTCTTGGCCGACCGAGCTGTGAAGGCGGGGTCCGAAGCAAGATTCGAGACGTCCGTTGAGAATGTCGAACGACAAGACGGCCTAATAGAAATCCAGTGCAAGAGAAACGGGCAACCTGCCACAATAAGGGCCAAGCTAGTCGTTGGATGCGATGGGACAGGGTCAATTATTTCCAGGCGATTCTTCCCGAGAAAGAGCTACCAAGCGATCACGGCATTGCAATACTCGATGACGAATTGTAAGATGGATGACGAGACAAAACTTGAGATCTATGTTGGACACGAAAAGGCTCCCGCTGGCTACATCTGGGTATTTCCGAAGGGAAAAGGCGACGCGAATGTGGGCATCGGCGTGAAAGGAGCCGGCGCTAAAGCGCTTCTCGACAAGTTCATCGAGAAACATCCGACAGCGTTTGGATCTGCGAAGATAGAGCGGACCCTTGCCGCGCCTGTTCCGGTTGGGGGAGAAGTGGAGAGTTACGTTGCAGACAACATGATGCTTTGCGGTGATGCTGCAGGGCAAGTCATACCGCTTACCGGTGCGGGAATCCACACAGGGCTGGTAGCTGGAAAGATCGCTGGCGAAGAAGCAGCTATCGCAACTCTTAGCGGAAATACCTCGGCGGAGAATTTGCAACGTTATCGAGATAGATTCGACAAGCTGTGGGGCCAACGCATATCCAACAGTCTGAGAGCCCTAGACTCCTTCGAAAGATTCTCCGATCATGAACTCAACATCATTACAGGTCTCTTAGAGGGGCAGGATCTGGTCGAGATGGCAAACGGTTTCAGTCCTACGAAAGCAGTAGGACTGATGGCCCGACACCCGCTTCTCGCGATGAAGGTCGCGTATCAACTATTGACCGGATAGAAGGCGCGACAAATGGGACCGGTAGAATCTTCATTGCTTGCGGCGATCAAAGAACAAGGTTGCATTCACCTATCGCTTTTTGATCCTGAGAAGTTTACAGGACGCCTGTCAAAATCTCTAGAGGATCTCCAGAGTTGGGGAACTGCGGCGATAATGGTGGGCGGCTCTACTGTCAGGTCAGTCGATCAACTCGACGGAACTGTGAAGAAAATCAAGGAGCTGACCAGCCTCCCAGTCATTCTCTTTCCAAACGGTCCCACAGGCGTAAGTCGTTTCGCCGATGCGATATTCTTCATGTCTCTACTGAACTCTTCCACTCCGCGATTTCTGATTCGTGCCCAAGCGAAGGGTGCGCCGTCTGTCAAGCGGTTCAAGCTCGAACCGATTCCGCTAGGATACTTGGTAGTCGGAGACTCGAAGACCGCTGTTAGCTCTGTCGGAAGAGCGAACAGAATCCCGTACTCCAAACCGGAATTGGCAGCTGCCTACGCCCTTGCCGCTCAATATCTGGGGATGCGATTTGTCTATCTTGAGGCGGGAAGTGGAGCGGAACATCCGGTAGAAACGAGGATGGTCGAAAAGGTCTCCGCTGACTTGGACGTTCCGATAATTGTTGGAGGAGGTATTCGAACACCAGATCAGGCGCGAGCGTTGGCTAAAGCGGGAGCCTCGGCAATAGTGACGGGTACCCTCCTCGAGCAGCAAGGACCCGGTCCAGTGAAAAGTATCGTATCCGCTGTGAGACGCGCCTAGTGGATGCGTCGTGGCTCGAGAGGCTACTGGGGGTGTAGGTGGGACTGTTGGAGCATTCAATTTCATCCGAAGAGTTGGCTTTCCATCAACGCCTGAAGTCCTCTCCGTTTTCCTAACTCTTGCACTACTTGCGTCGATTCTTGCTCTTCCATTAGCGGGGGTGGGTCTCCAGGCTGCGTTATTCTTCCCCCTAATTGCCGTCGTGATTCCCGCCCTCATCGGCGAAGCTCTAAACTCGGCAACGATTCTTCATGGAGAAAAGGTTCTTGACTTTCGAAGGCTCATCGGACTGGAGATCCTATCGTGGTTCTTGCTGGTAGCAGCACTGCCTCTTGGAGCGATCGTCGGTACGGCCGTTTCCAATACGACGTTATGGGCTGATGGATTTTTCGCTGTACTAGTACTCTCTTTGCCCATACGGTTTCTCACAATTGCTTCGATCTCATCGATGACGTCTTGGAAGAAATTCTCAGCGTCCGCTTTGCCACCGATTCTCTCGATCATCTCCTTTTCGATCATTGGGCTCAATGGTGGTCTGGCAAGTGTTATCAGTGATCTTGTGATCCGTGGAACAACCGCCTTCATCGTAGGCATCGTTCTTTCGGCTGTTGGCGTCTCAAGGATACTACGGGACGTGGAACGTTCAGGCACGCCAGAAGTTCGAGATTCTCCTCTGACACTGTTCAGGGTGTTCCTTCAACACTGGCTTAGGTCTGACCCAGAGCCTCTAGAAAGCCGACTCGGGACGTTGGGGACCCAGGGAATGATCGAAGGCTCGATTCTTGCCCTTTCGGGCATGAAGGCAAGTGTTGGTTGCGTTGTGGTCTCGAATTTTCATCCGGGGCCTTATCGTGACCTTGGAAGCGCAGGTCTCCCATCCCGTCTCAAAGCCTCCCTTGAAAAATCGGTTGGTGGGATTGCCCAGGTCCCACATGGGGTCTCTAACCACCAGCTGAACGTCGTTTCGCAAAAGGATGTGCAGAGGGTCGTAGAGAAGGTTGTAGCAGAATACCCCGGCTCAACTCCAATTCACGACTCTAGCGTCATGATTAGGTCAACTGTAGATGAGGCTAAAGCATCCGGTCAAGTCTTTGGTAATGTTGCTTTTCTCACGTTGACGCTTTCCCCTACGGACATGGAAGATCTGCCTTCTGAGGTCTCCCGTGAGATCGAGCGAGAAGCGCAATCGCGCGGTTTGACGGCCATTATTGCAGATGCCCACAATAGTATGTCAAATCAAACCTCAATAACCTCTGACCAGGCACGAAAGCTCGTTGAGGCGTCCGTCAAAGTGCTGGACCAGTTGGCTCTCGCCCGAAAATCGCCGT
>WNEY01004169.1_pt1 | contig 10957 bp, 12 predicted proteins | sample 5400531 | NCBI WGS metagenome assembly WNEY01 (sample SAMN13153338, study PRJNA577476) | soil metagenome | isolation source: 200 cm saprolite under Douglas fir tree site 1 | place: USA:California | collected 2015-04-18
CTTGCGCGTGTCGGCCGAGATCTTGTTCACGATCCCTGCCGGGATGCCCGCCGGGCCCCACAATGCGAACCACAGCGGCGCATCGGCGCCTTTGACACCCGCTTCGCCGGTGGTTGGTACGTCCGGCAACTGGCCGTTGCGCTTCGCCGTGCTCACCGCAAGCGGCCGGACCCTGCCGCCCTTGATGTGCGGTATCGCCGCCGAGATCGGCGCCCAGTAGCAATCCACCGACCCGCTCAACATCGCCTGGATCACTTCCGGCGTGCCCTTGAACGGGACCTGGGTGACGTTGATTTTCGCCGCGTCGACGAACTTCTCCGTATTGAGGTGCGTGCCGCTGCCCACGCCAGCATGGCCCCAGTTGATTGCGCCCGGCTTGGCCTTCGCCGCATTCACGACGTCCATGAGGTTCTTGTAGGGCGACCCCGCGTTCACGATAAGGACATTCGGCTGCACCGCGAGCGGCACGATATCGACGAAGTCCTTCTCCACATCGTAGGGCAGCTTCGCGTAGATCGACGGCGTCACCGTGTGCGCGTTGGAATCGACGAGCAGCGTATAACCGTCCGCCGGCGCCTTGGCGACGAACGCCGTGCCGATCGAGCCGCCAGCGCCGGCGCGGTTCTCTGCGAGCACCGGCTGGCCCCACATCTCCGCAAGCTTCTGCGCCACCACGCGTCCCACGATGTCGGTCGAGCTGCCCGGCGAGAACGAGATGATCAGGTGCACCGGCTTGTTCGGAAACCCTTGAGCGAACGCCTGCAGCGCGCTCGCCGCAAGAACGGCCACGACTACGGTTGAAACGCGCTTCATCTTTCCTCCGGCATCAAGATTATTTATGCGAGCCCGTCGCCGACGGGCACGTTCTCCGGCTTCAGCTTCAATCCCGAAGCCTGCGCTTGCTGCACGAGGAGCGTGGAGAAGTCCTCCTCGGTCATGCCGGCGCCCATCATCGATTGGATCAGATCGCGGGTGATCGAGGCGAGCGGCATCGGCACTTCGAGCTTGCGGCCGGCCTCGAGTCCCAGGTCCATGTCCTTGCGCAGCAGGTACGGCGTAAACGTGACGTGGAAGTCCAGATTGACGAAGGCCGGGGCCTTGTAGCGCGTGAAGGTCGAGCCCATCACGCTCTTGTTGAGAAAATCGAGGAAAGCGTGGCGCGGCACGCCCGCCTTCTGCGCGAGCACCGTGATCTCGGCCATGCACTGCGTCACTACGCCCAGCATCACGTTGTGGCAGATCTTCACGATGCGCGAGAGTTCCCCTTCGCCTACGTAGGACGAACCCTGTCCCATCATGTCGAGGTAAGGCGCCGCCGTGTCGTAGGCCTTCTTCGGGCCGGAAACCACGAAAGTGAGCTTGCCCGCCTTGATCACTTTGGCGTTCCCCGAGACCGGCGCGGAAAGCAGCTCGACGCCCTTCGTGGAGAGGATTTTGCGCAGTTCGGCGGAGCCGTCGAGCGAAATCGAAGAACACTCGACCACCATCTTCGGCCTGGCGCTTCCGGACAATAAGCCTTTCGGTCCGGCGATCACTTCCTTGACGTCGTCGTAAGTCGAGACCATGCAGAACACGATGTCGCAGCCGGCGAGCTCCGGCAAGCCGTCCGCGATCTTGGCGCCGTCCTTGGCGAGTGGCTCGGCCTTCGCGCGCGTGCGGTTCCACACCGTGATGTCGCAGCCCGATTTGGCGAGGCGCCGCGCCATCTCGTAGCCCATGCGTCCGGTGCCGATCCAACCGAGCTTCACTACTTTTGCCGCAGTCAACTCAACTCTCCTTGGGAATTACTTCGGCGCGGGCTCGATCACCGCGAGGACCGTGCCCACCGGCACCGTGGTGCCCGACTCGACCAGGATCGCCTTGAGCACACCGCTTGCAATGGCCGGGATCTCGGTCGTTACCTTGTCGGTCTCGACTTCGAAGAGCGGCTCGTCTGCTTTGATGCTGTCGCCGACTTTCTTGTACCAGTTGGCGACCGTGCCCTCGGTCACCGTCTCGCCGAGTTGCGGCATGATCACATCCATTCCTGCTTCTCCTGTTGTCCGCTACGCGGCGTGGCGCGATTCGAGCGCGCGGCGAACGTCGGCGACGATGCGCGCGACCGAAGGCACGACCGCGTCCTCGAGCTGGTCGGCAGCGGGCAGCGGCACGTGCGGCGTGGTGATCCGCACGATCGGTCCCTCGAGCGCACCGAAAATTTCCTCCTGAATGACCGAGGTGATTTCCGCGCCCCAGCCGCACAGCCGCGGGTTCTCCTCGACCGTGAACACGCGCCCGGTGCGCGCCGAGTGCGCGAGCAGTGTTTGAGTGTCGAGGGGCACGAGCGAGCGCACGTCGATCACCGTCGTGGAAATTCCGTGCTCTGCTGCTAGAGTCTCGGCGGCCTTGAGCGCGCGCGGTACCATGGCGGCGAGCGCGATGATGGTCGCATCGGCGCCCGTGCGCAACACCTTCGCTTTTCCAAGCGGTTCGACGTGCTCGCCCTCGGGCACCTCGCCTTTGTTGGCAAGGAGACTCTTGTGCTCGAAGAACACGACCGGATCGGGATCGCGTATTGCGGCGGCGAGCAGCCCTTTCGCGTCGGCGGGCGTGGAAGGCGCCACGACTTTCAGGCCCGGCACCGCCATCGCCCAGTTCTCGACGCTCTGGGAATGCTGCGCGCCGAAGCGCGAGCCAGCGCCGTTCGCCGTGCGGATCACGAGCGGAATCGTGATCTGCCCGTCGCTCATGTAACGAGTCTTGGCGATCTCGTTCGCGACGTAGTCCCAGCAACAGGCGAGAAAGTCCGAGAACATGATCTCGGCGACGGGCTTCAAGCCCGTCATCGCCGCGCCCATCGCCGCGCCGAGGATGGCGAGCTCCGAGATCGGCGTGTCTTTCACGCGCCTGGGGCCGAACTCCTCGAACAGGCCCACCGTGGTCTTGAACACGCCTCCGGCGGCGGCGGTGTCCTCGCCGAATAGCACGACGCGCTCGTCGCGCCTCATTTCCTGCGCAATGCCGGCGGCGACCGCTTCCCGGTAGCTCAGTTGCGCCATGCGTTGCCTCCGTCGGCCCATACGTCGGTCATCGCCGACTCGAGCGCCGGCACGGGCGAGGCCTTCGCGGCTTCGGTCGCCCGATCGAGCTTCGCCATCGCCTCGGACTCGATTTGCGCGAGCTTCGCCTCCGCGATGCCTATGGTCAGCAGCCGGCTGCGATAGAGCGTCACCGGATCGCGCTTGAGCCACTCCTCGAGTTCCTCTTTCGGACGGTATTTCGCCGGGTCGGCGCGCGAATGCCCGCTGTGGCGGTAAGTGAGGCATTCGACGAGCGAAGGCCCGCCGCCCGAGCGCGCCTTGGCGATCGCCTCGCGCGCAGCGCTGTATACGACGTCGGCATCGTTGCCGTCGATCACCTGCCGCTCCAGGCCGTAGCTCGCGGCGCGGTCGGCGGCCGGATGCTTCACAGCCGTCACATCCGAAATCGGCGTGTACTCCATGTACAGGTTGTTCTCGCAGACGAAGATGACCGGCAGCTTCCACACCGCCGCGAGATTGAGCGCCTCGTGGAAAGCGCCGATATTGGTCGCGCCGTCGCCGAAGAACGCGCAGGCGATCTGCTTCGTTCCGCGGTATTGCGCCGACCACGCGGCACCCGCCGCGATCGGCAGGTGCGCCCCGACGATGGCGTAGGAACCCATCACGCCATGCTCCACGCTCGTCAGGTGCATCGAGCCGCCTTTTCCTTTCATCAGGCCGCATTGCCTACCCATCAATTCGCCCAGCACCGACAACATCGGCACGCCGCGAGCAAGCGTGTGATGATGGCCGCGATAGGTGCAAAAGCTGTAGTCGTCCTTGCTCATCGCCGCGGCGAAGCCGGCCGCGACCGCTTCCTGTCCGAGCGCGAGGTGACTCGTGCCCTTCACCAGGTTCTGCAGGAACAGGTCGTAGGCACGTTTCTCGCAGTAGCGGATCTCGACCTGCAGCTGGAACAAGCGCAGCCGCATCGCCTCGGGGATCTGTTGGCTCCGTTGCGCCGGATGTGCTTTTTGCGTAACGCTCATGTTGGGAACCCGCTCCTTTAGCTTCGGTAGGGATTTGCGATCGGCAGCTCTTCGGCCGGATAGAGCGAGATAATTTTCGCGCCCTCGGGCGTGAGGATCACTTCTTCCTCGATGCGCGCAGCCGAGATGCCGTCAGTCGCGGGGCAATAGGTTTCGACCGCGAACACCATCCCCGCTTTCAACTCGATCGGCTCTTTGAAGGAAGTGAGCCGCGAGATCAGCGGTCGCTCGTGCAGGCCGAGCCCCAGCCCGTGGCAGAAGTTCAGACCGAACGCCTCCATCTCGCTCGCAAAGCCGATTTCCTTCGCCTCCGGGAACGCGCGCGCGATCTTGTCGCTAGCCACCCCGGGCTTCAACAGCTCGATCGCCTTGTCCATCCACTCGCGCGCCTTCCGGTACGCCGTGCGCTGCGGGCCCGTGGCGCGACCCACGTTGAAGGTGCGGTAGTAGCAGGTGCGGTAGCCCATGAAGGACTGGATGATGTCGAAGAACGCCTGGTCGCCCGGCCGGATCAACCGGTCGGTGAAATTGTGCGGGTGAGGCGAGCAGCGCTCGCCGGAGATCGAGTTGATCGCCTCGACGCAGTCCGAGCCCATCTGATAGAGGCGCGAGGTCGCGAGCGCGACGATCTCGGATTCCTTGACACCGGGCTTCAAGGCCTCGGCGATGTCCTGGTAGACGCCGTCGACCATCGCAGAGGCCATGTTGAGGAGCGTCAGCTCGTCGATGTTCTTCACCTCGCGCGCCTGGAGCATCACCTGCTGCCCATCGCGGACCTCGATCCCGAGTTTCTGCAATTCGAAGAGCATCGGCGGCTCGACCACGTCCAGGCCGAGCGGCATGTCGCCCACCCCTTCCGCATCGAGGATCGCCTTGATCTCCTTCGCCGCGTCACGAAACAGCGTGATGTCCCCGCCCACCGCGCCGCGAAGGCCGAGCAGCCCCGCCCTGCAATGGTCGGTGTGCAGCCACGGCGCGTACAGGCGATGATGCTTCGCCGCACTGCCGAAATCCCAGATGTACGGGTCGCCTGTGCCGGTGAGCAGCGAATAGCGCGTGAGCTTGTCGCGCGCCCACTCGCCGATCACCGTGCTGGTCGTATAGCGGATGTTGTGCTGATCGAAGGAGAGCAGCGCGCCCAGGCCCGAAGCTGCGAGCGCGGCGCGCACGCGCGCCAGGCGGTAGTCGTGAAGTCTGCGGAAATTGATGCGTTCCTCGAAATCGACCTGCGTGTGACCGGGCGCATGCAGCGGCCGCTTCCAGTTGTGGTGCGGATCGATGTCGTCGGGCCGGATGACCTTCGGTTCGGCGGATTTCTTCGGCTTGGCCATCGACGCTTTCCTCGGACGACTCTTTGCGGAACGCGAAGTATGCCACGCGGCCGCTCAAGCGGTCGGCTCTAATTGGCTTTTATCCCCGCCGTCTTGATGAGCCTCGCGTTCGACTCGAACTCCGCGCGGATCATCGCCTCGAAGTCGGGCAGCGACATGCTCAGCGGATCCACGCCCAGCTTGAGGAACTTTTCGCGCACCTCGGGCGAGTTCACTGCCGCGTTGAATTCCTTGTTCAGGCGCAGCACGATGTCGCGCGGCGTCTTGGAAGCGACCAGGGCGCCTATCCAGAAGTTGTATTCCGAGTTCGGGTAGCCGGCCTCGACCGTGGTGGGCACATCGGGAAAGAGCGCGCTTCTCTTGGGCGAGCCCACCGCCAGCGCGCGCAGCTTGCCCTCCTTGACTTGCGGCCCCACCTGGAACGGAAGCGCGAAGTAGAAATCGGCCCGTCCGGTGAGCACTTCGGTGAGCGCGTCCGGCGCGCCCTTCATCGGCAGCTGCAGCACCTCTATGCCCGCGGAAATTCGGAAACGCTCCAGATTCATGTGCGTCGAGCTGCCGATGCCGGCCGTGGTGGCGACGAGCGCCCCGGGCTTCGCCTTGGCCGCGGCGACGAGGTCCGCCACGGTCTTGTAGTTCTTGGCGGTCGAAACGACCAGCACGGTGGGAACCGTGCCGAGGGTCGCGACCGGTGTAAGCTCTTTTGGATCGAGCGGCCCTGGGGAAAGGAGCGGCGCCACGGTGAACGCCGAGGTGTAGATGCTGATCACGTGTCCGTCCGGATCGGCATGTGCGACATAGGCCGCGCCGATCAGCCCGCCCACTCCGAGCTTGTTCTCGACGATCACCGCCTGACCCAAGCTCGCCTGCAGTTTCTCGGCGACGATGCGCGCGGTCGTGTCCGAGGCGCTGCCCGGCGTGACGCCCGACACGAGGTGGATGGTCCTGCTGGGAAAAGTCTGCGCTCCGGCGATGCCCGAAACGAGCATTGCCACCGCGAGCAAAGTCCACCGATTGCGTCTTGACATGGTCATTCTCTCCTCTGCTCGGCCGTCAAATCCTGGGCAGCCCCAGCTGCCCGGCAAGCCAGTCGGCCGTCCGGCTTCGATAGCGATAAGGACGGTTGTTGGCATTGTGCCCGCCGTCCTCGACGATGAGCAACTCTACAGGACCGGAGACGCTCTTCGCCAGCCGCTCGGCGTGCGAAGCCGGCACCAGCCGGTCCTCGCGTCCGGTCACGATGAAGATCGGACGGGCGATTTTCGCCGCGGCCTCTTTCATCGACAGCGTCGCGGCGTGATGCAGCGCATCGGCCTCGGTCGCGCAGTGGCTGCGCACGCGGAACGCCTCGCGTGTCAGCACCGGCAGCGCGGCCCAGATTTCCTTCCACTCGAACGGCCCGGAGAGCGCGATGCAGGCGCGGATCCGCTTTTCGTAGGCGGTCGCGCGCGGCGCGTAGTAGCCGCCGAGGCTCACGCCCCACATGGCGATCCTCGCCGGGTCGAGATCGGCGCGCTTCTCGATCCAGTCGCATACCGCGCGCGCGGCGCGCTCGTAGTCGCCGCAGATGGGGATCTCGTACTCCGCCTCGCCCTGCCCGGGCCCGTCGATCGCGAGGATCGCGATGCCGCGCGCGAGGAACGGCTCCGCGTAGGCGTGCAGCTCTTCCTTGGTGGAATCCAGGCCCGGCGCCATGATCAATATCGGCGGGCGTCCGGTCGCCCCCGCCGGCCGCCGCAATACTCCGAAGAGCGTCTTGCCCTCGAACGGTATCGCTATGCGCTCACCTGCCGGGCGAATGTGCGGAAGCGCCGCCTTGTAGCATTCGACCGAGCGCAGGTGCGCGTCGCGCATCTGCTTCTGATCGTGCACGAAAACGAATTTCGCGAAGTGGTAGTACATCGCGGCGCGCACCAGGTGCTCGCCGGCCGTGAGCTTGTAGCCCTGGGCGAGCGCTTCGCGCCCGAGCGCCTCGTGCACCTCGCCGCGCTCGCACCAGGCGCGGCACCAGTCCTCCCAGCGCTCGATCCCGGCGGTCACTTCCTCGAAATCGGCGAGCAGCACGCCGTTCGAGACGAAACGCGGCGCCCAGTGCGCGATCGCGGTCGCGACGCGCGGGTCGGAGGACTTCGTTTTCGTTGCGACTTCGGGCATGGGTGAGTCTCTCGGTTTAAAAAGTCATCCGCCGCGTTTGGCTGTCTTGACCATGTCGTAGTAGTGGCGGATCACCCAATCGTCAAAGGTGGTGATTGCTTTGGCGAGTGAGTTTCCCAGCGGGGTGAGGGCGTACTCAACCCTGGGCGGCACCTCTCCGAAATCGTGCCGCGTGACCAACCCGCTTCGTTCAAGGTCGCGAAGCGTCTGCGTGAGCATCTTCTGCGATACCCCTGGGATGCCGCGCATCAGATCGCCGTTGCGTTTCGGCGCGCGACGCAGAAGTGGAACCAGCAGCAGAACCCACTTGCTTGCCAGCAAGTCGATCACCGCTCGCGACGGGCATGAGGGATCCCATGGATTGACCTTGGGCCTCGTGGTCGCGCTCGGGGGACGCTTATCGAGATCAGTGCTGGCGGCGGGCGCGATTCGCATAGTTTTTGTAGTTACTAAAAGGTGCGTACTTGTAAAACGGTAACACAGAGCCTAAATTGATTGCAATGATTGCCGGTGGACGAAACCCGCGAGACGGCGATCTTCACCCTTCAACGGAGGCCAACTCATGTTCAACAAGCATGCCGCACACGTTTTCACCGCGTTAGTGATGATTGGCAGTCTCAGCAAGCCGGTTCTAGCGCAATCGATGGCCGAGCAGCCTGCAACTCCCCCGCCCGCGCCAGAGCGCCAAGCCGCCGCAGTCGAGAAAAATCTCAAGATCTTCGATGTCCTCGACTTCGACGTCTTCAGCAACCAGAAGTGGGACCGACTCCAGGAGAGCCATGCCAAAGACATCGTCGTTACGTGGCCCGACGGTCATGAGACGAAAGGCATCGACAAGCACATCGAGGATCTGAAGGCTCTCTTCGTCTTCGCCCCCGACATTAAGATCAAGGTCCATCCGATCCGCTTCGGTTCCGGGACGTGGACTGCGGTTACCGGTGTGATGACCGGTACATTCACCCGGCCCATGCCCGCTGGAGACGGCAAGACGACTGCTCCTACGGGAAAACGGTTCGCGATCGGCATGGCCACGATCGGGCACTGGAAAGGCAAGACAATGGACCACGAATGGCTGTTCTGGGATAACCAGGACTTCATGCACCAGATCGGCCTGGCTCCTTAATCGAACTCTTCGGAATCGAACTCTTCGGGACAGTAAGGAAGAAACGTGGTCTGTCCCTTTCATACCTTTCTTTCACAAATGGTTGGGTGGCAAGGCACCACGCTCATAGGTCGTCGGGTGTCAAACCCGTGCGCTTTGCAATACGCGCCAACATTCGCGGACCGATTTCTTCGCCGTCGTGAAACGCGAAGACAACATCGGGCCAGCCGGGACGTGAGAGAGTCTTGTGTGAACCGGATTGGCGCTTGAGCGTCCATCCAATCCGGTAAAGAGCTGAGAGTACCTGTCGGGCCTTGGACGAGGGCCAAGACGTCATGCAGTCGCGATCCCGATAGAGATGGACTGCGGCTTGGCCTCGTTATGCTCAAGACGATCGGCAAGAACGCGCAGGGCGAGCACTTCTGCTTTCGCCATGGCCTCGTCCGCAGTGGCTCCATACGCGAGAACCCCGGGAAGCTCAGGCACTTCGGCGAGCCAGCGCCCGTCTTCTTCGCGTTCATGCTCAATCGTGAATTTCATATGCCACCTCGACGTTTGTGCACACAGCAGCGGTGAAGCTAACCGTTCGATTTTATCACCAGAGCCGGGACGGCTACCCTCGCCGCAACGAACTCAAGCCGCAGCTCGCGCACCAGAGGGCAGCAAGGGAACTCCGGTCAGGCGCTGCAATTCTTCGAACGCGAGTCCCGATACGAGCTGGCTCGCCGCGAGGCCGCGCGGCGTGACGTCGATCACGGCGAGATCGGTGTAGATGCGCTTCACTACGCCGATTCCGGTGAGCGGATAAGTGCAGCGCTCGACGATCTTCGATTCCCCGCCTTTCGTGAGATGCTCCATCATCGCCCACACGTTCTTCGCCCCGACCGCGAGGTCCATCGCGCCGCCCACGGCCGGGATCGCATCGCCGCCGGTGTGCCAGTTGGCGAGGTCGCCGGAGACGGATACCTGGAACGCGCCGAGCACCGCAATGTCCAGATGCCGCCCGCGCATCATCGCGAACGAATCGGTGTGATGAAAGTATGCCCCGCCGGTCAATAAGGTCACGGGTTCTTTTCCGGCATTGATGAGGTCTCCGTCTTCCTCGCCCGGCGCGGGCGCCGGGCCCATGCCGAGGATGCCGTTCTCGCTGTGCAGAAAAATCTCGCGGTCCCTCGGCAGATGGTTGCCGACGAGCGTCGGCATGCCGATGCCGAGATTGACGTACGAGCCCTCGGGGATGTCGAGCGCGATGCGCTTCGCGATCTCGTCGCGGGTAAGTTTCGCGTAGCTCATCGCCCCGTCGCCGCCGCTTTGCCTGATATCCCTCGCGTCACGCTGCCCCCGGGGGTCCAATTGCCCTCCTTGCGCGGCACCTTCACGACGCGCGTCACGAAAATTCCAGGCGTCACGATGCACTCGGGGTCGAGCGCTCCCAGTTCGACGATCTCGTACACCTGCGCGATGGTGCATTTCGCCGCGCTCGCCATGGTCGGCCCGAAGTTGCGCGCGCTCTTCCTGTAGACGAGGTTGCCCCAGCGGTCGCCGCGTTCCGCCTTGACGAGCGCGACATCTCCGCGGATCGGGTATTCGAGCACGTAGCCCCTGCCGTCGATCGTGCGCGTTTCCTTGCCCTTCGCGAGATCCGTGCCGTAACCGGTGGGCGTGTAAAAAGCGCCGATCCCCGCGCCCGCGGCGCGCATGCGCTCCGAGAGCGTCCCCTGCGGCACGAGCTCGAGCTCGACTTTACCCGCTCGGTAGAGGCGCTCGAAGACGTAGCCGTCGGCCAGGCGCGGGTACGAGCAGACGATATTGCGCACGCGTCCCGCCTTGAGGAGCGCCGCGACGCCGACCTCGGCGTTGCCGGCGTTGTTGTTGACGATAGTGAGGTCTTTCGCCCCTTGTGCGATCAGCGCGTCGACCAGCTCCTCGGGAACGCCCGCGCCGCCGAAGCCGCCGACGAGGATGGTCGCGCCGTCGCTCACGTCGGCGAGCGCGGCTTCTATCGAAGGGGAGATCTTGTCGATCATGCGGAATCACAGGATAGTAGAATGCACGCTCACCAAGCAAGGTCTCCATGCCCCCGAAAAAACGCCCCGAAGAGCTGCGCAGCCACCGCTGGTACGGTGTGGGCGACCGCAAGACCTTCGATCACCGCTCGCGCACCGCGCAGATGGGCTACGACAAGAGCGACTACGCGGGCAAACCCGTGATCGCCATCATCAACACCTGGAGCGACATCAATCCCTGCCACGCGCATTTCCGGACGCGCGCGGAGGAAGTGAAGCGCGGCGTGTGGCAGGCGGGCGGATTCCCGATCGAGAT
>WNEY01004170.1_pt1 | contig 10956 bp, 7 predicted proteins | sample 5400531 | NCBI WGS metagenome assembly WNEY01 (sample SAMN13153338, study PRJNA577476) | soil metagenome | isolation source: 200 cm saprolite under Douglas fir tree site 1 | place: USA:California | collected 2015-04-18
TGGGAGCATGCGTACTATATCGACTACCGCAATGCCCGGCCACAATACATTGCGGCGTGGTGGAATCTGGTCAACTGGCAGTTCGTGGCGCAGAATCTACGTGGGTAAGGTTCCTAAGGAGGTATGAGGGCCCGAGGATCACCCTGCATCGCCCATGCCGTCATCGGGTGATTCCCGGGCCTGGTCTCGTGTATCTGGTCGGTTGCGTCTTGGCCCACCCCCTCACCATAAGCGGTACACTCCTCGCCGCAGGCCTGGGACGCGCACCTTGCCGTTGCCCTCATTGGGCATCCCCTACTCGCATTCTTATAATACATATAGGAGGTACGTTAGTACTCGTTAGTACTCGTTGAGTTTTCTATTCTATGAATTTTTTATTTACGCTTTGCATATTCATATCTATAATTATTCGACATATAGTTTTGAGTTAAACGCTCTCGGCTCTGACGAGAGCTGTACGCTGCAGTGAGGAGAAAGCCCATGCGGGCGGTGCGGGTATCCGCGGCAGAGAGTGACAGGGAGGATTACGAGGCTCTAGTGACTGCCGCGCGACTCTTTTATGTTGCAGGACTGACACAGGCAAAGGTAGCCAGGGAGCTAGGTCTCTCACAAAGTTCTGTGTCGCGGCTGCTGGAGAGAGCCAGGCGCGAAGGGATTGTGAAGGCGCACATCGAACCCCCACGACTGCTCAAATTGGAAGCTGAGCTGCGGGACCAACTTGCCTCCAAAGGCATCCACACAGTTTATATTGTACCAGGAGGGGGTGGCAAAAACACCGAAAACCTGGGCTTTGCCGGGGCCAGAACTCTCGCGGCCCTGCTATGTGAGGCGCCAGAGTCGACTATCAGAATTGCCATGTCATGCGGCGACACCCTGCTCGCCGTGGTGGACAATTTTTTGAACTTACTCGCGATGGATGCCGACCTTGCGCGGCATCTACAACAGAAAAAGTTAGAGTTATATCCCTCAGCGCTCTACGCCGATAGTCGTTTGGAAGCCTGCTATCCGCATACTATCGTATCGTTATTGGCGATCATGATGAAAAGACGGGATGATGCACTCGACATTGAGGCACATATCCCTAGTCTTCCCCCTGACTTCTACACCCAGCTAGCACCAAAGGAAATGGAGAATTACCGTAGCAGATATCACATAGAAGATATGATGGAATGTGCCAAGCAGTCCACAATTTTCCTTCTAGGCATAGGAAACCTACAAAATAAAACTTATGATAGAATTCAGAAACAAATAGGCATCAATATCAATAAAGATGAATTCATTTCTGAGAGCAATTACATTCCAATACGCAAAGACGGTATCCAGAATAAGGAGATCGAAGACAAGCTCATTGCTATTAAAATTGACGATTTTAGACAGATAGCAAAGCAACAAGACCGTTATGTGATCGCCATTGCCGGTGGTGAACATAAAAGAGAGGCCATCGCAGCCGCCCTGGCCAAGCCGTATTTTAATGTGCTCGTCACTGACGAGAAAATAGCTCGATACCTTCTTGATGGGAGATAGAGCGATGCAATCTACACAGACCATCTTTCCTGCTCTCACCAAAGACGACTTTCTCGCCCAAGAACGTGAGCGTGTCCCCAAACGGGTGACGATGACAGTGATGAGCGCGAACGTGCTGCGCTGGTTAGGAGGGCTCTCTACCATCCCCAATGAGCTGCTCGAGGCGGGGCGTGCGGTGCTCGGTCGGGCTCAGCAAGACGGCATTATTCGTGATTATCGCCTCTATGCTCTAGGCAGTGATCTCGTTATGCACATGATGACCTTAGGGCAGGGGCTGCATAACACCAAAGTCGGTGAGCTGGCCTCTGAGGTGGTCACCACAGCGCTGACCCGCGCCGCCGAAGCGCACGTGTATCATTCCATACCGGGTGAGGGAGATTTTTTCCACCTCACACCACGTCAGCGCGTCGCGGCGCTGCGTCTGCGCCCATTGGAGTTCCCCTTCACTGAGCGTGGGGCCGAGCCCATCATCATCGCGAAGGTGGTGAACGGGGCGGTTGGTGCTTTTAACAGGATGCTCTTCAACCTATTTTTCCATCCCGATAAAGGCTCGCATCAGCGGCTCGATGGCACACGCTTCATCGCCGTAGTGGAGAACGTGGCAGACCTCACGGCTGGCAAGGCCCAGCGGCGGCTGTTTGCCTTTGGTGACCGGCCCATCGAAGAGCGCCTGTTTTTGCTGTATCCCTGGTTACAGAAACCGCTGGAGCTGGGCCGTGACCAGATCGGGGACTGGGCTGAGCTGTTGTCCCTCATTGCCAACCCGGTGGAATGGGTGGTGAGTGGGATTTATGCAGTGCAGGGCCGCTTCGTCACGGATGGTGAAAAACTGCAAGCGACACGCCACGAGCCGGTTGCCCTGGTGTCGATTGAAGCGCTGGGAGCGTCGGTGGTGGAGGACCCAGTGGCGATTGTGCGCCTCCAGGGCGGTCTGCCAGCCGTGGGTGAAGCGCACTTTAACCTGGGGGCTGATTTTCATTTCACCGTGGGTGGACAGGGTGGTGGCTATCATGTCGGCGTGATGCCGGTGACCATGGCGCAGGTACGCAACCGTACGGATGAACAGGGCACGGCGAAGATCGTCGCCTATACGTATCAATCGTACGACAACGGACGTATCCCGCCCGAGCACGACGTGGTCGACCTGTTTGCGCAGGACAGTGTGCAGACGTCCCTGCTCCAGCACGAAGCGCGCGAGGCCATTCAGTGCATGGTGCAGCACGGGGAGTTTCAACCCTACGTGACCGCTGAAGAGGCGGAGCGGCGGGCGCGGGGCTGTGCGGAGCGTTTGGGTCGGTTGTTCGAGCTCATTCCTTCGGCAGAGGAGGGTGAGCACGACCCGCTGGTGCAGCAGGCCAACGCGCATGCTGGTGGCGAGACGCTGTCCGACATCAAGGCCGATGCCGGTGGCAAGGTTGGGCATACCACGCCACCAACGCTGTTCGAGCCTGTCGCCCGCGCCAGTCTGTGTGAATCCCAAGAGGCCGGCCTGCTCCGTAACTTCCAGGTGTTTGGCGTCGGTGATGATTTGCATTTGCTGATGTCGCACAGCCATGGGGTAGACTCTAATCAGATCCACCTGATGGCCTTCCAGACCTTTTGGCGACTGGTCTGGGTCACGGAGCTGATCGGCTACAAGCCATATGGCCTGGCTCAGGATCTGAAGATTGGCCCGGCCACCAAGGGCGCTCGGGTGGACGACCTGGCGCAGCCCAGTGCGCGGTTTATCGAGTTGCTGGCAACGCATTTGCCGGCACCGGAGCAGAGCCATCTTGACAAGATCCGCCAGGCCCAGGCAGCCTGGCAGGGTGGCCGCGGCACGGTGGAAATTAAAAAACCCTTTGCTGGCAACGTCACCGGTCAGGGGCCCGGGTTCGCGGAGTTACCGACCCGCAACACCTGGCGCGTCGGCGTGCTGGCTGCCGATAAGGCGGGACCGGCGGCATTCAACGTGCCGGTCTATCGTGCTGTGGAGCGGGCCCTGGCGCAAGAGGCTTTCCGGGTACGCTATGGCGACAGCCTGGCGTTCGAAATCTTCGACGTGCACGAGCATCGGCGCATCTTCCTCGACGCGCGTGCGCACCGCGAGGAGATCGCGACCCTGCTCGGGGCGGCCAACCTGTTTAACGTCAAGCGTCTGTGGTCATTACCACAGGTGGTCAACCAGCACGAGGCCGTCAAGGGAGCCGTGCAGGACATTCTCCTGGCGGCATCGACGGAAAAGCTGGCGCTCATCACCGGCGGGGAATACGTCGGGAAGGACGACCCGGTCCTGCTCGGGGTGGAGGAACTGGTCACGCCGATGTTCGAGTACATGCAGACTGGCTTCTACATGACGCAGGGCGACGAGCGTGGCTCGCACTATATGATGCTGCTGCCGAAACCACTGACCGAATCAGTGGCGACGGTGCGCAGTCGCGGTCTGCAGATCGGTCTGATGGTGACGCTGAACTCACGCGGTATTACCGAGACGCACGACGTCTTTGCGGAGCCGAGCTACCGTGAGGCGCGCTTGCGCATCGACCGCACCAACGCCCACTTCTGGCGCTCCCAGGGCTCAGAGTTCACCCCTATTGGCGTAGGGGCGCGCGACGTCGAGCCGGCATACCCGTTGATGAAGGTGCTCAACCGCATCACCGGAAAAGATTCGCCTTACGCGCAAACAATTCACAGTGTGGTGCAGGAGTTGTACAACGGAGTGGATTGACCTCCTCCCCGGCCTGAAGTCCGGGGATTCCAGACTGAGGCACAAGGAGATTCACGTTCTTGGCATACCGAAGCATGCTATACCGTGTTCAGGGCTGGGCCATACAGCCCGTCCAGGAGAGCCTCAAGAACCCCTGGACAGCACCAACCTCGCAAGGTGAGTGCATGGTTGTGAGAACATCTCACAAGGTTCTCTCAGTGGGCGTTGCAAGTTTTACGTGCGAGACTGCCTCGCACAACCGTCTACTTATAGTATCAAAGAGCCGCATCGGGGGCACTCGCGTAGGAGCATCAGACCCGACCGTATTGGAGAAAGGGTACGAGATGACATGTTCTCCATACAACAATCTTTTCGGCTGTTGATGAGCGTGAACCCTGTGCCTGCTGCGCAGGTAGCCTCTTCTATCCCCGGCCTAAACGCTGGGGCTTTACGAGGCATGAGGTAGGGCCAGGCCTAAAACCCATGTATATACATGTATATAGAGGTGTTCCATGGATAAAAGTACGCTTGTGTCTACTGCTCACGACTTAGTTGCTGAAGGCAAAGGCATCCTGGCGGCCGATGAAAGTTCTGGGACGATCAAAAGACGTCTCGATAGCATCAATGTCCCTTCGACAGAGGAGAACCGTCGCGCCTATCGCGAGCTCTTGTTCACGACGGCAGGCGTCGAGGCGTTCATCAGCGGCATCATTCTCTATGACGAAACCATGCGTCAGAAGGCGCAGGACGGCACGCCCTTCCCCACCCTGCTGGCACAGCGGGGCATCATGCCTGGTATCAAGGTCGACAAGGGCACTATAGAGCCCCCGGGCTTTCCGGGTGAGACCATCACTGAGGGGTTCGACGGCTTGCGTGGGCGTCTGGCCGAATACCGTGCCCTGGGGGCGCGCTTCACCAAATGGCGGGCGGTCATTACTATTGGAGCGGGCATTCCGACCGTCTTTTGCCTGCAGGCCAATGCGCATGCCCTGGCGCGCTTTGCCGCCCTGTCGCAGGAGGCCGGGTTGGTGCCCATCGTGGAGCCCGAGGTGCTGATGGACGGGGATCACACCATCGAGCGCTGTGAAGAGGTCTCGGCGGTGACGATGCAGGAAGTGTTGGCACAGCTCCATGCGCATCGCGTGCTTCTCGAAGGCATGTTGCTCAAGCCCAGCATGGTGCTGTCAGGGAAATCCTGCCCACAACAGGCCAGCGTCGACGAAGTGGCCGAGGCCACAGTGCGCTGTTTCCGCCGAGTGATACCGGCCGCGGTGCCTGGTATCGTATTTCTCTCCGGTGGCCAGAGCGCCAAACAGGCCACGGAGCACCTCAATGCCATGAACGCCATGGGCGAGCACCCGTGGGCCCTGAGCTTTTCGTACGGGCGCGCCCTGCAGGGGCCAGTACTCGAATCCTGGCGCGGCAACGCTGCAAATGCCCCGACCGCCCAGCAGTGCTTCTTCCAGCGGGCCAAATACAACAGCGCCGCACGCTACGGGAAGTATACGCGGGAGATGGAAGGGAGCGTGGCGTAGGCAGAACGACCGCTTCGCGCAGGGATGGGGGTGACGGCTTCCTCCAGAGGGCTGGTCTCCGGCCGTCCTCGCGGCATATGACGAAAGGATACACCATGAGTCGTATCGGCATTCCCTTGGTCCGGCACATCATGGAACAACAACGGGGCTATCCAGACGCCACGGGTGATTTCACTGGCCTGCTGACGCAAATCGCCCTGGCTGCGAAAGTGATTGCCCGCGAGGTCAATAAAGCGGGGCTGGTGAATATCCTCGGGTTCACGGGGCAGAAGAACGTGCAGGGCGAGCAAGTGACCAAGCTCGACGTGTTTGCCCACCAGACATTGATCGAGGCCCTGGAAGCCAGCGGGCACGTCTGCGTCATGGCCTCGGAGGAAGCCGCGGAGCCGATCGTTCCCGCGCCTGAGTATGCGCGTGGGCCCTATATGGTGCTCTTCGATCCACTCGATGGCTCCTCCAATATCGACATCAACATCACCATCGGCACGATCTTCTCGATTCGGCGCAAGATGAGCCCCGGGCTAGACGCCACGGTGGCCGATCTGTTACAGCCGGGGACACAGCAGGTAGCCGCCGGGTATGTGGTCTATGGTTCGAGTACGATGTTCGTCTACACCACTGGACATGGCGTACATGGCTATACCCTCGATCCGAGTCTCGGCGAATTTCTCCTGTCGCACGAAAATATTCGCATGCCGAAACGCGGCAGTACGTACAGTGCCAATGAGGGGAATTATCATACCTGGAGTCCTGGGGTACGGCGCTACGTTGATAGCCTGAAGGACCCGCAGCACAAGCCGTATAAGGGGCGGTATGTCGGCACCTTAGTGGCCGATTTTCACCGTACCTTGCTCACTGGCGGGATCTTCTTGTATCCTGCCGATATCACCGATCCAAAAAGCTCTGGCAAATTGCGCCTGCTCTACGAGGCGGTGCCATTGGCGTTGGTGGCCCAGCAGGCTGGAGGCCATGCCAGCACGGGGAGCGAAGATATCCTGAAGGTGCAACCAACCCAACTGCATCAGCGCGTGCCCCTGATCATCGGCTCCGCCGAGGACGTCGCGGCCGCCGAAGACTCTATCCGCCGCGAAGGGTAAAGGTCGTCCTAATCACCCGTAACAGAGGGTGCCGGCGTCATGTAGCGTATGGAATAGCGCCGCTCAGCGATGCCGAAGCTCACCAGAGACGCCCCCACGAGGGCAATGACGGCGAGGGTAAAGGAGATATCATAGTTGCCGGTCAGATCGTAGAACTTGCCGGCCAGCCAGACACTCAGACCACCCCCAATCTGGTGCCCCACCACCGATACCCCACTCAGGGTCCCCAGGGTCCGCATGCCATAGATTTCCCCAGTGAGTGACGTCACCGAAGGTGGGGTAGCCAGCCACACCAGCCCACCGACCACGGCGAAGACGTAGAGGGCCATTTCATGGTGCCACAGGAGAAGTTGGGCAAAGGTGCAAGCCCGGATGAGATACGCCAGCCCCAGCACATGCTTGCGACCAATACGGTCGGCGAGGACGCCAGCGAGCAACGATCCCACCACACTGCATATGGCCATGAGCCCGAAGGCGTGGGCCGCGGTTTCAAGGGCAAACCCGCGGTCAGTGGCGAAGGGAATAAAATGAATCGTGAACAGGCTCACGGTCATGCCACAGACGAAATAGCCCCCGTTGATCTGCCAGAGCGGCGCGCTGCGCAGCGCTGCGGCCCAGCGCTGGGTCTCCAGGGGACCAGGCACGGTGGCCTGCAGCCCAGCCGGTGTGGGGCCACTGCCAGCCGCAGCACGGCGGCGCGGAATCAGCATGGCCATAGGCACGGCCAACAGCAAAACCGCGGCCCCCAGATAGACGTGACTCAGGCGCCAGCCAAAGGTTGACAGGAGCCAGGGGCTCATCGTGCCGACCAGGAACAACGTCCCAACTGCTCCGCCAGCATTGTTGATGCCCATGGCGAACGCGCGCCAGTCCCGAAACCACTGCGCCACCAGGGCATTGGCCAGGCTCATCGAGGCCCCAGCGCTTGCCGCCCCCACTAGAACGCCGTAGACGACGAACAAATACCAGACGCTGTGCGTCAGACCAATGAGCCCGATACACAGGCCATACAGTGCTATACTGACGGTAAACAGCCCTCTAGCACCGCAGCGGTCCATGAAGCGGCCAGCAAAGGGCTGCAGGAACCCACTCAGCCAGATATTCGTCGCCACCACGAACGAGATCGTTTCCCGATTCGTTCCCAGGTCGGCGATGATAGTTTTGAGAAAACTACTCACCGTCGAGCGCGTGCCTATGGTTATGAAACCCATCACGCAGGCCGCCACAAGAATCACCCAGCGGTACGTCGGCTGTTGTGTGTGTTGTGTCGGTGTCATGCCCCCTCCAGTGGTAGTAGAGAAGAACCTCGCATGGCGTGACCTTAGCACTGGTACTATGACAGCGCAAGTGCTACAGTCCTAGTGCTGCGCACCGGTGCTGCGCACGGCTCGTTGTCCCGCCATACTGGCGGGGCCAATTGCGGTACGCAGTACCCAGTTTGGCGGGGGGAGCTTGCACATTTTGTGTGTGTGCACTAGCAGGAGCGTGTCTCCCAGCAGAAGGAGGAGGCCATGGCTGAGACCATCCGTGAGGCGTATGGACGGAGAAATCCCAAGTCCGCAGAGCTGTATCCCAAGTTTCGGGAAGTCTTCCCGACTGGTGTCAGCCACGACATGCGGGTGACCGATCCCTTTCCCCTGGTGATGGCGCACGGCCAGGGAGCCCGCAAATGGGACGTGGACGGCAATGAGTACATTGACTACGGCCTGGGCTCGGCCTCGTTGCTGCTCGGCCATGCGCACCCGGCGGTGGTGCAGGCGCTCATCAGCGCGGCCCCGCACGGTTCGCACTTTGGCCAGCCCGTCGCTACAGAGCTGGAGTGGGGCGAGCGCGTCTGTAGCCTGATTCCCTGTGCTGATAAGGTGCGCTTTGTGGCCTCTGGGGCGGAAGCCACCATGCTGGCCATGCGCATCGCGCGGGGCTACACGGGCAAGGAAAAAATCGTGCGCTGGGAATCGCACTACCATGGCTGGCACGATTACGCCATGCCGGGCACGTTACCGCCCTTTGACCGTCCGGCCTCGATTGGCATCCCGCAGGGGGCGGTGGACTCAGTGATCGTGTTGCCTCCCGACCTGCAGAAGCTCGAACACGTGCTGGCCAGCGATCCCAACATCGCTGGCGTCATTACCGAGGGCTCTGGCGCGTCCTACGGCTCGGTGCCGCTGCCACCGGGCTTTGTCGCAGGTGTTCGTGAGCTGACACAGCGCTATGGCGTGGTGATGATTCTGGACGAGGTGATCACCGGCTTTCGCTGGAGTCCTGGTGGTCTGCAGCAGAAGCTGGGTATTGTCCCTGACCTCTGCACGCTCGCTAAAATTCTCACCGGCGGGCTGCCCGGAGGGGCTGTGGCCGGGCGCGATGAGGTCATGCAGGTGATGGCGCAGACCGGTGATACCCAGTGCGACCGCTTCCAGCGCGTCTCGCACGGCGGCACGTTTAACGCTAACCCCTACTGCGCTGCGACGGGGAACGCCGCCCTGGGCATCGTGGCGACGGGTGAGATGCAGGCCCAGGCCGATCGGATGGCCGAGCGTCTGCGCCAGGGCCTGCGTGAGATCGTCAACCGGCAGGAAATCGCCGCCTGTGTCTATGGGGCAGCGTCGACGTTTCACGTCTACTTTGGGGCCCGCTCTATTGCGGGGATGGATGCCACGACTCTGAAAAATATTCCAGGACCAGTCCAGAACGGCTTCCGCCAGGCGTTGCAGGTGCGCGGTGTAGACTTGATGTCGCGCTGCAGTGGTGTCCTCTCCGGCGTGCATACCACAGCCGATATTGACCAGAGCCTGGAAGCGTTTGACGGGGCGATTAAGGCCATGCTGGCGGAAGGGCTGGTGCAGCATGGCTGATGGCGCCTGACGCATGCGGTATGATATGTTGCCATCAGCCCTATACATGAGGGTCTGTTATGCTTGAAACTGAAGCGCACAACCCAGAGAAAGTTCTTTCGGTAGCACAGAATGTGGCGCGCGTGCAAGAGCGCATGCGGCAGGCGGCCCTACGGGCTGGCCGCGACCCGGCTGCCGTGCGTCTGGTAGCGGCGAGTAAGACCGTGGACACCGCGCGCATCCGTGCCGCCGTCGCTGCTGGGGTGACGATTGTGGGAGAAAATTACCTCCAGGAAGCCCGCGACAAAATCGGTCAACTGGGGCGGCATGCCGCGGAGTGGCATTTGATTGGTACCCTGCAGCGCAACAAAGTACGCTATATGTTTGATCTCTTCGACATGATGCATGCCCTCGATTCTCTGGCCTTGGCCGAAGAGATCAACCGGCGTGCGGAGCGCCTGGGACGCCACATGGCGGTGCTCCTGGAAGTGAACGTCGGTGGTGAACTGACCAAGAGCGGCTTCAGCCCGGACATCCTGCTGGCAGAGGCGCATAAGCTGGCTCAATTAAAACACCTCCAGGTGCGCGGGCTGATGACTATCCCACCGCCGACCGTGCATCCCGAAGGCGCCAGACCGTTTTATCGTCAACTCCGCGACTTACGTGATCGCCTGGTGCAGCAGGAGATCGAGGGACTCGCGTGGCACGAGCTGTCCATGGGCATGACGGCTGACTTCGAGGTAGCTATCGAAGAAGGCGCCACGTTGGTGCGCGTTGGCACCGCCATTTTCGGGGCCCGTCCGCCCGCTGCCCAGCACGGCTGAGGCGAGGAGTGAAAGATGCTCGAACAGGTGCGCTTTGCCTTCATTGGTGGGGGCAACATGGGTGAGGCCCTGATCAAGGGCCTGTGCAGCGGCCTCAACGTCAATCCCAGGCAGATTATCGCGACGGATGTGATCCCCGAGCGTCGTCATTACATGCAAGCGACGTATGGGATCACCGCCTCGGGCGACAATCGGCAGGCCGTCAAGGAGAGTGACGTCATTGTGCTAGCGGTGAAGCCGCAGATCATGCCTGATGTTCTGGAGGAAATTGCGTCGGTCATCAATGGCGAGAAACTGATCATTTCGATTGCGGCGGGAATCACCTTACAGACGCTGCAATGTGCCCTGGGTGACAGCCGTCGGGTGGTGCGCGTAATGCCCAACACGCCAGCCCTGGTCCTCGCCGGCGCGGCTGGCATTTCCCCAGGACCTGCAGCCACGCAGCAGGACGTCGCCCTG